>OJPX01000897.1_pt1 | contig 11360 bp, 9 predicted proteins | sample 1598591 | NCBI WGS metagenome assembly OJPX01 (sample SAMN03922497, study PRJEB24848) | human gut metagenome | isolation source: stool sample | host: Homo sapiens | place: Germany | collected 2011-11
GGCAGGCGGAAGAATCTGGGGTTCTCTGTTCTTTCTGTTTATGACATTTGCAAGCTTTTCAACTGTAATTGCAGTATTTGAAAATATTATGTCTTTTGCAATGGATATGTTCGGATGGAGCAGGAATAAAACAGCCATCATCAATTGCATTATTATTCTGATCGCAAGTCTTCCTTGTGTTCTGGGATACAACGTGTGGAGTGATTTGCACCTGATCGGTGGCAGAGATGTATTAGATAGTGAGGACTTCCTGGTAAGTAATCTTCTGCTCCCACTCGGTTCGCTGATCTATCTGTTGTTCTGTGTTACGAAATGGGGCTGGGGCTTTGATAATTATATGGAAGAAGCGAACACTGGTTCCGGACTCAAGGTGTCCAGAAAACTCAAACCATACTTTCAGTTTGTGCTTCCGGTACTGATTCTGATCATTTTGATCCAGGGGTTGATGTAAGACAGATCATTCGGGTGCAAAGGTTAGAAGTGGAACAGGCAGAGAACAAAGAACAAGATGGAAGAAGATCCGATACCAATGGATGTTCAGAGATAATTTATAGAAGGATTCCGTGAGTATAGAAAAACGGATCAGGAGAGCAGATATGAGTGAGGAAAAAAACAGTATTCCGGTAGATGAAGGTTTACAGGGAAATGAGACAATCGAAGAAGCAATCCTTGTTTTACAGCAGGAACCGACAGAAGAAATGCTTGCACATACACTTACAGTGATAAGACGACGTGCGAGAGCAAATGGACAGTTCATTGTTGCTGTTATACCACCGGCGGGTGCGGAGAGCAGTTTGCAGATCCAGGCGATCCAGACCGAGGATGAGCGGTACTGGTGGATGGCATTTACCGGCTTTGATGAGGAGATAAAGGGCGGTGAAGCCGTAATGTCAACCTTTATGGCAGATATCAGCCATCTCTTTGAAGCAGCTTTAATGACGGATGAGATAGAAGGTATTATCCTAAACCCATGGAACCGTGCATTAATGTTGGATAAGAGCCTGCTTCAGCTGATTCTTGCAGGAAAGTAGCTCAACATTAGAAAAATGCCATTTTTTGTATAAAAAGTTTAGAAAAATTAATTTTTCACAAAAACAGTTGTTTAAATTTCACAAAAATATAATGAGAAATGAAAAGAATTGTGATATAATCAGAAAGTAGTGTAGTAGTACACTACTTTTTGTTTTTTATAGGCAAGAGCCGTTTACGGCTCCTTAGTCGTACCAATAAGATAGAGTAATAGGAGGATGGAAAGATGGCAAGATTTACGTTACCTAGAGATATTTATCATGGAAAGGATGCATTAGATGCATTAAAAACTTTTAAAGGAAAAAGGGCGATGATCTGTGTTGGCGGTGGCTCTATGAAACGCTTTGGATTTCTGGATAAAGTAGAAAAGAATCTGAAAGAGGCAGGAATGGAAGTTCAGTTATTTGAAGGCATTGAACCGGATCCGTCTGTTGAAACAGTTATGAAGGGTGCTGCTGCCATGCTGGAGTTTGAACCGGACTGGATCGTAGCAATCGGCGGAGGTTCTCCGATCGATGCGGCAAAGGCAATGTGGATCAAATATGAATATCCGGACATTACATTTGAAGATATGTGTAAGGTATTTGGTATTCCTTCCCTTCGTAAAAAAGCTCATTTCTGTGCAATTTCATCTACTTCAGGAACTGCAACTGAAGTAACGGCCTTTTCAATTATCACGGATTATCAGAAGGGTATCAAATATCCGATCGCTGATTTTGAGATCACACCGGATGTAGCGATCGTTGATCCTGAGTTGGCAGAGACAATGCCACAGAAGTTAGTTGCTCATACCGGTATGGATGCAATGACACATGCGATCGAGGCATATGTATCAACCGCAAACTGTGATTTTACAGATCCGTTGGCACTACATGCTATTAAGATGATCCAGAATGATCTGGTTGGTTCATATAACGGAGATATGGAAAAACGCGACGCAATGCATAATGCTCAGTGTCTTGCAGGTATGGCATTCTCAAATGCACTTTTGGGTATTGTTCATTCTATGGCACATAAAACAGGTGCAGCATTTGCGGATTATGGTGCACACATCATTCACGGTGCGGCAAATGCAATGTATCTGCCGAAGGTCATCGCATTTAACGCAAAGGATGAAACTGCAAAAGAGAGATATGGAGTGATCGCAGACTTTATGGGACTTGGCGGTGATACATTAGATGAGAAGGTAACACTTCTGATCAACTATCTGCGTAAGATGAACGATGATCTAAATATCCCACACTGTATCAAACATTATGGTGCTGACAGTTATCCGGTAGAGCAGGGCTTTGTACCTGAGAATGTATTCTTAGAGCGGTTGCCGGAGATCGCAGCAAATGCAATATTGGATGCATGTACAGGATCGAATCCTAGACAGCCGAGTCAGGAAGAGATGGAGAAACTCTTAAAGTGCTGTTATTATGACTCAGAAGTTGATTTCTAAAAGTTATTGATTTATAAGAGGTACAATACTGATATAAAATAAGAAACCAGGGTATTTTTGGAACAAATTCCGAAAATACCCTTTTAAAATGTCAGGTAAAACTTGATTTCTTAGGGATAGCACTTTATACTGGAAAAGTAGTGTGCCTTTATGGAAACGGATGTAGCAGAATGCTTATCATAGGGCATAAAAACAAAAGAAAATTTTGGAGGAGAGAAATTGAAGATCAAAAGAAAACAGATTGCGATGCTTATATTCATTGCGATCATAATCGTACTCATGGTGGTAACCGGTAAAACACCGGGGGAGATCGCAGATCCGGAGAATTATCAATGTAAGACATATGCAACGATATTATCTCTGCTTCCACCGGTTATTGCGATCGGTCTGGCACTGATCACAAAGGAGGTTTATACTTCGCTTCTTGCAGGAATTATTACAGGTGGATTATTATATTCGAATTTCAATCTGGAGTTAGGTATCAATACCATGCTGTTTAATGAAAATGGCGGTATGATCGCGAAGCTTTCAGATTCAGGAAATGCGGGTATTCTGGTATTTCTTGTTATGCTTGGTATTCTGGTATCCCTGTTAAATAAAGCAGGAGGCTCTGCGGCATTTGGAAAATGGGCATCAAAACACATTAAGACAAGGATTGGTGCACAATTATCCGTTATGGTTCTTGGAATACTGATCTTTGTAGACGATTATTTTAATTGTCTGACTGTAGGAAGTGTCCTTCGTCCTGTAACAGATCGTCATAAAGTATCAAGAGCCAAATTATCTTATATTATTGATGCTACAGCAGCACCGGTGTGTATCATAGCACCGATCAGTTCATGGGCTGCAGCTGTTACATCATCCGTACCGGAGGATGCGGGAATTAACGGATTTGCAGTATTTATCCAGACAATTCCATATAATCTGTATGCACTTCTTACGTTAGTCATGGTACTTGGAGTAACCATTCTTCGTGTTGATTTCGGTCCGATGAAGAGACATGAAATGAATGCGATCGCAGGGGATCTGTTCACAACTCCGGGAAGACCATATGAAGATAATGAAGAAGAAATTTTAAAAGAAAATGCACATGTGCTGGATCTGATTCTGCCGGTTGTTGTGCTGATCATAAGCTGTATCATTGCAATGGTATATACAGGTGGTTTCTTCAGCGGAACATCATTTGTAGATGCATTCGCAAATTCATCCGCATCGGTTGGCCTGGTGCTTGGTGGTGCTGTTACACTGGTATTTACGTTTATTTATTTCATGCTGCGTGATACCTTATCCTTCCGGGAATTTACGGAATGTATACCGGAAGGTTTCAAATCAATGATCGCACCGATCCTGATCCTTACAATGGCGTGGACACTTTCCGGTATGACGAATCTCCTTGGCGCAAAGGTATATGTAGCTGATCTGGTATCCAGTTCTGCCGGTTCCATGCAGGGCTTCCTGCCGATGATCATATTCATTGTTGCAGCCTTACTTGCATTTGCCACCGGAACGTCATGGGGAACCTTCAGTATTCTGATCCCGATCGTGATCGGCGTATTCCCATCCGGACAGATGATGGTAATCTCTATCGCATCCTGTCTTGCAGGTGCGGTATGTGGTGACCACTGCTCCCCAATCTCAGATACAACGATCATGGCATCTGCCGGAGGACATTGTGAGCATGTAAACCATGTATCTACACAGCTTCCATATGCAATTGTTGTAGCTGCAGTATGTATGGTTGGATATCTGCTGATCGGAATTCTTCAGGCTGCGAAGCTTGCCGCACTTTCATGGCTTGCGCTTCCGGTTTGTATCGTGCTGTTATTTGTAGTTCTAATGCTTATTCGTGCAAAAACCGGACGTGAAGAGGTTTAGGTTTCGAATATTTTCACCGAAACGTATGGACATATTTAAGAGCGTACGACCTGAATTCGAAAAACTTGCCAGATTATAGTAAAGGAAATTAGTAGTAAAATATGTTAGAAACAATTGAATCAATCAACAACGTAGTCAATAACTTTATATGGGGTGTCCCTGCCATGATCTGTATTATTGGTGTCGGTCTGGTGTTAAGCTTCCGAACCCGGTTTCTGCAGATCAGGAAATTCCCATATGCGATGAAAGTTACGATCGGGCGAATGTTTCGAAAGAAACAGGCTGCCGATGGAGCCATGACACCGTTTCAGGCGGTGTGTACCGCGCTTGCGGCTACGGTCGGTACAGGAAATATAGCAGGTGTTGCAGGAGCGATCGCTATCGGTGGACCGGGCGCCGTCTTCTGGATGTGGATATCCGCACTTCTTGGTATGTGTACAAAGTTTTCAGAAGTAACACTCGCCGTTCATTTCCGGGAGAAGAATGATAAGGGCGAATTTGTCGGCGGACCGATGTATTACATCAAGAATGGTCTGAAGAAGCACTGGCACTGGCTTGCATATTTGTTTGCAGCATTTGGTGTGATCACAGTATTCGGTACAGGAAATGCCACACAGGTAAACACGATCACGACAGCGATCGATTCTGCATTATTTAATTATGGAATTATTTCAAAGGATTCCGCGTCAACCATAAATCTGGTCATCGGTATTGTGCTCGCAGTCCTGCTTGCATTGATCCTGCTTGGCGGGATTAAGAGAATCGGACAGGTAACAGAGAAGCTGGTACCATTTATGGCGCTGTTCTATGTGGTGCTTGCGCTTGGAGTCGTAATTTTAAATATCAATCATGTGCCGGCAGTATTTAAAGAGATTGTGGAAGGCGCATTTTCACCGGCGTCAGTAACCGGTGGTGTTGTTGGAAGCTTTTTCATGAGCATGAAGAAGGGTGTATCAAGAGGTATCTTTTCAAATGAGGCCGGGCTTGGTACAGGTTCAATCGCACATGCATGTGCAGATACAAGAAAGCCGGTAAAACAGGGATTCTTTGGAATCTTTGAAGTATTCGTAGATACTATAGTTATCTGTACCCTGACTGCATTGGTTATACTTTGCAGCGAAGTGCCGATCACATATGGACAGGCAGCGGGCGCTGAGCTTACGATCAGTGGGTTTACTGCTACATATGGCAACTGGGTATCACTTTTTACAGCTGTGGCGATGTGCTGTTTCGCATTTTCAACTATTATTGGTTGGGGATTATATGGTGCGAGGTGTATCGAGTTCCTGTTCGGAACAAAGGTAAATAAGCCGTTTATGTTTGTTTATTCACTGGTTGCTATCGTTGGTGCAACCTTAGATCTTGGATTGCTCTGGAGTATTGCAGAGACCTTCAATGGTCTGATGGCGATACCAAACCTGATCGCAGTATTCTTGCTTTCCGGTGTAGTTGTGAAGCTTGTCAGGGAGCATTTTGATCCGGAAGCAAGGGAAGAAGCATAATAAAAATAACAGATAAATAAAAATAATAGATAAACAAAAAACATCTAATCGGATAACAGATATGAATATGTCGTTAACCGATCGGATGTTTTTTTGCTTTATGGAAAGTCTTATTGTATAAAGCAAGGAACTTCAGATTAAAATTTCGTCAAATCAAAATTTTTTCAAAAAATATAAATTTGTGTCAACTTTTTCTCATCCTTAAACATCTAAATAATAGAAAACAAAGTAAGAAATACTTTTGAGATAGATAAGGAGGAACGGATAATGCGTCAGAATAGGAATAGAGTCAGATTACAAAAAAGAAGAAAGATGTTCTTAATGCAGCAAAAGAGAAAGAGAAGGAGAAGAAGACAGCAGATATTTATGCGTGGAACGGCAGCAGCAATGCTTCTGTTTGCGTTCTGCATCAGTATTCGGTTCATACATATGGCGAAAGACAGACCGATTGTAGAAGGATCAACGCAGGAGCCTGTGACAACAGAGGTAAGTACGACAGAGACAAGTACGACAGAGAGTTCCGGATCCGGTAATATGAAAGAGACATTGCTGACAGGCCGGGGCGATGATACTACAACAGAATCAGTAAAAAACATGGATTTAAAGAGCAATGACAAATCAAATGAATTTTCGGATGCGGTATTTGTCGGAGATTCCAGAACGGAAGGCTTCGTGTTACAAACCGGTATACAGACAACCGCATATGTACACAAGGGATTAACTGTTGCAAGCGCATATACCGCAAAAGTAATCCATCAGGACGATGAAGACCGGTCAGTGATGGAGGCACTTGCCAGAACAAGATATAATCGTGTATATTTAATGTTTGGAATCAATGAGACAGGCTGGATCAGTAATGATATATTTATCTCAGATTACAAGCAGATCATTGATGATATTAAGGCACAAAATCCATCTGCAAAGATATTTATTCAGTCGGTACTTCCGGTAAGTAAAGCGGTATCGGATTCCGGCGGATATGTCAGAAATGATAAGATCGCGGAATATAATAAACGATTAGAGCAGCTTGCAGCGGATGAAGGTGCTACATTTGTGAATGTGCAGGAAGCGGTATCAACAGATGGAGTTCTGCCGGATGATGCGGCCACAGATGGAATTCATCTGAATAAGAAATATTGTGAAAAATGGCTCACATATCTGGAGGAACATACACTGGATAAATAAAAATATTAACAGAGGGAACAGAACGTGAATGAGCGTAGTATTTTAAGAAAAACGAAATATCAGAATGAACGTGCCGGTTATAAAAAGCAGGAATCACAAGATACGGGAATCCGGTCAACTATAGTGATACGATTTATTGAGGATAATCAGGAGAAGTTTTATCGGATGGCATTTGGCTATATGAAGAATGAACAGGATGCTTTAGATGCGGTTCATGATGCGGTCGTTAAGATACTGCAGAACCGGAGCCAGGTAAAAAGTCCGGAATACTTTGAAACATGGGCGTATCGTATACTGATCAATGAATGTCTGATGGCTTTGCGAAGGCAAAAAAAGGTTGTCTATCTGCAGGAGGATGATTCACTTGAAGACAGTACAGACAGGACGGGAAAGCAGGAGGAATATGTCGATCTGTATCATTCTATGGATCGGCTTCCGGCAAAATTGAAAACAGTCGTTCTTTTGCGTTTTTTTGAAGATATGCAATTTGACAAGATCGCAGAGGTTACAGGAGATAATATCAACACAGTAAAATCAAGGTTGTATAAGGCTTTGAAACTCTTAAAGCTGGATTTGGAGGTTTATGATGAAGTTTAATAAAGAGGAATATGAAAATATAAAAATCCCGGAACAATTGAATTCCATAGTTCAGGATGCGATAGAAGAAGGGCTGACGACAGAGAACACAGGGATGTCGGATCAGAAGCCTGTTAATATATATACGAGACGGAAGAAACATATACTGCGTTATGCAGGAGAGGCCGTAGCTGCAATGTTTTTGATATTTGTGGTTCTGCTGAATGTATCTCCGACGTTTGCAAAGGCAGCAGCAGATACGCCGTTTATCGGTCCTGTGTGTCAGGTATTTACCTTCCGGGAATATGAATATGCGGATGAAGCCAAATATGTAAATGTGAAAGTTCCGCAGTTGAATAATACCGGAAATTCCGAACTGGAAAAGCGTGTGAATCGTGAGATAGCAAAGATGATCAACCAGGAAGTGGAAGCAAGTAAGAAGCGTGCGGAAGAAGAGTATAACGCTTATATATTAACCGGGGGAGATCCGAAGAACTTTATCCCATATGATATCGTTATTGACTATGAGGTCAAATGTCTGGATGAACATTATGTATCTTTTGTGATCAGTGAAAATGAGACCCGGGCAACCGGTTATTACCAGATGTTCTATTATAACATTGATCTGGATACAGGAAAGGATATTACATTAAAAGAATGGTTTGGCAGCAATTATAAGAAGATCATAGCCGATGAGGTTCAGAAGCAGATCAATACCTGGGACGACGAAAAGAAATTCTATCTCTGGGAAGATTTAGATCTGGAAGATTTGATCAATGAAGATACACAGTTTTATATCAATGACAAGGATCAGGTTGTGGTATTTTTTAATAAATATGAGCTGGGTGCAGGAGCAATGGGAACGCCGGAATTTATAATTGATGTATCAAAATAATATAAAATAAAAAGCTGTAAAGGAAGTGTGAAATCTTTATAAAAGAGATTGACATTTCCTTTTTTTCTGGCTATATTGTTCTAAAAGAAACTTAGCACTCTTATATAGCGAGTGCTAATAGCTTTTCCTGCATAAGCAATACCAAAAGCTGTGTCAACACAGGTCAGCGGCAATTGCTGCGATAATTTGCGAAACTTGGAAATAATACAGGAAAAGGCAGTACATATATGTAGAAATTACAGGTACCTGCCGGAAAGAGAGGAGACATATGAAAGAAGTAAAATCACCCAAGAAGCCGTTGATCTTCTATTATGGGATCGTGCTGGTCGTTCTTCTGGTTTTTAATATGTTTATTTATCCGCTTCTGATGAAGATACAGGTCAAGGAAGTAGATTACGGAACATTTATGAAGATGATCAATGAGAAAAATATTGGTGAAGTAGAGGTGGATGATTCTGAGATCATCTTCACAGACAAGGATAAGAACACATACTATAAGACCGGAGCTATGGATGATCCGGGACTGACGGAACGGTTATACGATGCCGGAGCGGTATTTTCAAAGAATGTCGATGAGACGGTATCACCGGTCTGGCATTTCCTGTTGACATTCCTTCTTCCGATCATTATATTCATCGGACTGGGTCAGTATTTCAGTAAGAAGCTGATCGAACAGGCGGGCGGTAAGAATGCGATGTCCTTTGGAATGGGCAAGAGCAATGCCAAGGTATATGTGCAGTCAACAAACGGTATCCGTTTCTCGGATGTCGCAGGAGAGGATGAAGCAAAAGAAAATCTGGCAGAAATCGTTGATTATTTGCACAACCCTGCGAAATATACGGATGTCGGTGCTTTGATGCCAAAAGGTGTCCTGTTAGTAGGTCCTCCGGGAACCGGTAAAACAATGCTTGCAAAAGCAGTTGCGGGAGAGTCCAATGTACCGTTCTTCTCGATGTCCGGTTCGGAATTCGTAGAAATGTTTGTAGGTATGGGTGCCTCCAAGGTCAGAGATCTGTTCAAGCAGGCAAAGGAAAAAGCACCATGTATCGTATTTATCGATGAGATCGATGCGATCGGTAAGAAGCGTGACGGACAGATCGGAGGAAATGATGAAAGAGAACAGACCTTGAACCAGCTCCTGACTGAGATGGATGGCTTTGAAGGAAACAACGGCGTTATCATCCTGGCGGCAACAAACCGACCGGAATCGCTTGATCCTGCACTTACCCGTCCGGGTCGATTCGACCGTAGAGTTCCGGTTGAACTTCCGGATCTGAAAGGAAGGGAAGCAATCCTTCAGGTACATGCCAGAAAGATCAAGGTTTCGGATGATGTGAATTTCCATACGATCGCAAGAATGGCAGCAGGAGCTTCCGGTGCAGAGCTGGCAAATATCGTAAATGAAGCAGCTCTTCGGACAGTACGGGCAGGCAGAACGATCGTTACAGAAGCAGATCTTGAAGAAAGCGTAGAAGTAGTTATCGCAGGATATCAGAAGAAGAATGCTGTTTTATCAGATAAAGAAAAGCATGTGGTTGCCTATCATGAGATCGGCCATGCACTCGTAGCGGCCATGCAGTCGCACTCGGCACCGGTACAGAAGATCACGATCATTCCGAGAACCTCAGGTGCGCTCGGCTACACCATGCAGGTGGAACAGGGAGACAAATATCTGCTGACAAAAGAAGAACTGGAAAATAAGATTGCAACCTTTACCGGTGGACGTGCAGCAGAGGAAGTGATATTCGGTGAAGTTACGACCGGAGCATCGAATGATATCGAGCAGGCAACGAAGATCGCACGGGCGATGATTACCCAGTATGGCATGAATGATGACTTTGATATGGTTGCGATGGAGACGAGAAATAATCAGTATCTTGGTGGGGATACATCCCTTACCTGTTCACCGGAAACCCAGCGGGAGATTGACCGCAAGGTTGTAGAACTGGTGAAGGTTCAGCATGAAAAAGCGCGTAAGATCTTAGAGGAGAACCGGGAAAAGCTGGATGAGCTGGCAGCCTTTTTATATGAGAAAGAGACGATCACAGGAGACGAATTTATGAGCATTTTACAGGATAAGAGGTGAGAATTATGAGGAAACGAACAGAATTTGGCTGGATGGAGCTGATACTTGGAATCATACTCACTATACTTGGCATCTTTACGATGATCCGTCCTGAAAGTATGTTGAACAGTATTGTCATCTGTTACGGAATCGTGGCAGCAGTCAGCGGTATAGCTGATATTATATTCTATGTAAAGATGGAGCGGCATATGGGAGTTGTACCGACAGTATCCCTGACCTCCGGCATCTTAAGTACCCTGCTTGGTATGATGCTGATTCTCTGTCCGGGAGCCGCACAACGGTTAGTGATCTGGCTCTTTGCACTCTGGATCATTATGCACAGTATATCCAGACTGTCCCATATCAGCACTGTACGGTATTTTGCAGGTAACAGCTTCGGACTTGTATCCCTGTTGTTGAATATCATCGGTATCGTGATCGGAATTATGCTTCTGATAGAACCGATTATGGCAGTTGTCGCATTCGGTTATCTGATCGGACTGTATCTGATCGTGCTTGGAATTGATAGTATTGCATCAGCACTCAGCAAAATGGGATCAGACTGGTAGGCGTAAATAATCCGAATCATAAAAAATACATTTCCAGTAGAATCTCGTCGAGAAATGATGTATGATTGTACTAATTGTTTGTTAAGGACGAAAGCAATCTCAAGGAGGAACTACAGTTGAATTTCTTAGAAGAAAGAATTGTAAAAGACGGAATTGTCAAAGAAGGAAATGTATTAAAGGTTGACAGCTTTTTGAATCACCAGATGGACATCCGGTTATT
>OJPX01000908.1_pt1 | contig 11217 bp, 10 predicted proteins | sample 1598591 | NCBI WGS metagenome assembly OJPX01 (sample SAMN03922497, study PRJEB24848) | human gut metagenome | isolation source: stool sample | host: Homo sapiens | place: Germany | collected 2011-11
CCATTGAGGGCGTCAAGGAAGACGTTACCGAAATTGTCCTGAACCTGAAGGGTATCGCTGCAAAGCTGTACACCGATGGTCCGAAGACAGTGCGTGTTGAGGCAGTTGGTCCCTGTGAGGTCACTGCTGACAACATCAAGCAGGGCGACGACATCGAAATTCTGAACCCTGAGTGGCACATTGCAACTCTGGGCGAGGGTGCCAAGCTCGTTATGGAGCTGACTTTCGACAAGGGTCGCGGCTATGTGCCCGCAGAGCGCAACAAACAGGCTATCATCGAGAAGAACGATATCAACACCCTTCCCGTTGACAGCATTTACACCCCTGTGCTCAAGGTGAATTATAACGTCGAGAGCACCCGTGTTGGACAGGCCATTGATTACGACAAGCTGACCATTGAGGTTTGGACCGATGGCACGATCAACGCACAGGAAGCCGTTTCTCTGGCTGCCCGTGTGCTGACCGAGCACCTGAACCTGTTCGTCAACCTGTCGGACGAGGCCGCCGGCGCTGAGATCATGGTAGAAAAGACCAACGACGACAAGGAGAAGGCTCTGGAGATGACCATCGAAGAGCTGGATCTGAGCGTGCGTTCCTTCAACTGCCTGAAGCGCGCAGGGATCAACACGGTGGAAGATCTGGTCAGCAAGAGCGAGGACGAGATGATGAAGGTCCGTAACCTCGGTCGCAAGAGCCTGGAGGAAGTCATGGCTAAGCTGGACTCTCTCGGCTTCAAGCTGAACACGGATGACGAATAACTAAAATAATTTAAGGAGTGAAACGGGATGCCCGGTACCAGAAAGCTCGGTAGAACCAGCGACAGCCGCAACGCTATGATGCGCGCTATGGTTACCTACCTGTTAGAGAATGGCAAGATTGAGACCACTGTCACTCGCGCTAAGGACGTTCGTTCCATGGCCGAGAAGATGATCACCCTGGGTAAGGCCAGCGACCTGCACACCAAGCGTCAGGTCTACGCCTACATCACCAAGGAAGATGTTGCAAAGAAGCTGTTTGACGAGATCAGCCCCAAGTACGCTGACCGCAACGGCGGCTACACCCGCATCATCAAGATCGGCGCTCGCCGCGGCGATGCAGCTGAGATGGCAGTTCTGGAGCTCGTCTGATCCTGCTCTGACTGTTTGATACAGTAACAAGAGAAACCATTGCACAGCTTTTGTGCAGTGGTTTCTTTTTTTGTGGTTTACCCCCTCAGTCAAAGCCTGCGGCTTTGCCAGCTCCCCCAAGGGGGGGCGCCTTTCGGTGCTGCCGCAAAGTTTCCCGCCACCGCGAAAAGCCGTCCCCTTGGGGAAGGTGGCTGCGAACGCAGTAAGCAGACGGAAGGGGTGACTTCCGCGTAAGCACCCCCTTTTTTGTGTCCGCAAAGTGTGGTATACTGAAAATAGCATTTTATGCCCGGAAGGAGGTTGACCGGTATGAACAGGACCCGCAGGCTGCGGCTGGTGCTGTGCACGCTGCTGTGCTTTGTGTTGTGCAGCTGCCAGACCGTGCTGCCGGCCAACGAAAAGGCACAGGTAGAGGAACTGCTGCGTGCCCCGAAGCTTTCCGGCGATTATGGCGCGCTGCAAACTGCCCTGAACGACTGGCTGGGGGAGAGCGCCCAGCTGAAATATCCCATTCAGGGGGAGCTGCTTTCCCCCTTTGTGCTGCAGGACCTGGATGGTGACGGTCAGCAGGATGCGGCGGTGCTGTATACCACCGCCCAGACCGCCAACGTCTGCGTGGCCATTTTGCAGCGGGATGATGCCGGAAGCTGGCAGGTGCGCCAGAGCGTGGAGGGCCTTGCCGAAACGGTGGAAAACGTCAGTCTTGCCCAATTGCAGGATACGGACAGCTGCCAGCTGGTGGTGGGCTATACCGCTGCCCAGAATGACCACTATCTGGCGGTGTACTCCTATCAGAAGGGCACCCTGTCCACCATTCTGGAGCAGCAGTACGAGCAGTATCTGGTGGAAAATATCACCGGCGGCAGTAGTCAGGATCTGATCCTGATGTCCACGCAGGAGGACGGCAGTGTGCAGATCGAACTTCTGACCGCAGACCGCGAGGGCAGCTTCCGGCAGGTGGCAGTCAACGGCCTTTCCGCAGATAAATTTTCCGGCTGCGCCTCGGTGGCAGCGGGCGCGGGCGCGGACGGGCGGCACTATCTGGTGCTGGACGGCTGGACTGGCATTTCCGGCAACAATCTGGCCTCGGTGCTGCTGTGCTACGACGAGACTAGCCAGCAGATGGTGCCCGCCACACGGATCAGCAGCCAGCGGCTGTATAACGCCTCTTTGCGCAACGTGCCCACGCTGGTCAGTCGGGACCTGGACGGGGACGGCATCGTGGAGATCCCCACCCAGCCGGACGAGGCGGGTCTGCTGAACCTGAGCCAGAGCCGCCGCATGGACTTTATCGTCTGGATGGACTACACCAGCAGCCAACCGGAAAAAAGCTTTGGCCTGCTGGACGAGGAGACCAACTGCTATATCGAACTGCCCGCCGAGTGGGAGGGCAACCTGAAGCTGACCGACAGCGAGGAATATGACAACGCAGTGGAACTGCGCACGGTGGACGAGGATCAGCTGGTGCTGACGGTACGGCTGGCAAGGACCTCGGCCAACTCCACCGGCTGGACCCGGCTGGGCGTGGTGGCGTCCCGTCAGGTGCAGGCCAGAATGGGTCCGGACGTTTTGCTATCTGACACGAACTACCGCCTTTCCAAGGCGTTGTATCTGCTGAATTAAGGAATGGAGGATGCTGCATGGTACGAGTGCTTGTTGTAGAAGATGAAGCCAATATCCGCGATATGATCGCCCTGAACCTGCGCCATGCGGGGATGGAGGTGGTGGAGGCCGAAAGCGCCGAAGCCGCCCTGCCGCTGCTGGCACAGAAACCCGGCTGTGATGCCGCCATTCTGGACGTGATGCTGCCGGGCATGAACGGCTTCTCGCTGTGTGAGACCATCCGCCGCACCGACCAGCAGATCGGCATCATCATCCTCAGCGCCAAGGGGCAGGAGCAGGATAAGATCCGCGGTTTGTCCATCGGCGCAGACGATTACATGACCAAGCCCTTCAGCGTCAGCGAGCTGCTGGCACGGGTGGAGGCGCTGTGCCGCCGGGTGATCCGCACCAAGGAGGCGGACAGCAACGGGAACACCCCACTGGGCACGTTGACCAGCGGCGAGTTCGTGCTGGACGAGAACCGCCGCGTGCTGCTGAAAGCCGGTCAGCCCATTGAGCTGACACAGGTGGAGTTCCAGATCATGGAGCTGTTCTTCCGCAACCCGGGCACTGCGCTGGTGCGTGAAAAGATCCTGAAAGGCGTCTGGGGCGAGAACTACTTCGGCGACGTAAAGATCGTGGATGTGAACATCCGCCGCCTGCGCATGAAGGTGGAGGACGAGCCCAGCCACCCCACCCACATCATGACCGTGTGGGGCTATGGCTACCGGTGGGAAGAATAAAAATGTGATTCAGGAAAGTCCGCAGGACTTTCCTGAATCACAAAAAAATATTTTTTTATTATCGATACTCACCGAAAGGAGGACACTGTTATGCGAAGCGGTATCACCCGCCGCTGGCTGCGGGGCAACCTGCTCATCACCGTACTGGTGGTGCTGCTGGCCGAGGCAATGTTTTTGTACAGCTATACCCGCAGCTACTACGGCAGTGTGCAGCAGATCATGTACCGGCGGTTCTCCTCGGTGACCGGTCAGCTGAAAATGTATACCGGCGATACCGCCCAGAGCGCCGCTGCCAGCCGCAGTCTGGCGCTGCGGCGCATGGTGGAACAGTTTGCCGATAAGGATAAATACGAGTTCATGCTGCTGGACAGTTACGGCGGCGTCATTGCCTCCTCCAGCGGTACGGACGCGGAGGGCATCGTCAGCAGCAAGGACTTTGAACAGGCGCTCAACGGCCCGGACGGTCTGGGCGTGGCGGTGTACCGCACCCAGTCTGGCGAGGTAGTCATGGCGGCCTGCTCGCTGGTGCCCTACGATGCTGAGGACGTGGCTGCCCTGCGGCTGGTCACCAGTCTGGCGCTGGTGGAGCGGCAGGTCAAAAACGCCATCATCATCAGTGTGCTCCTTGCGGTGGCAATTTTGCTGTTTACGATCATGTCCGGGCTGTACTTCGTGCGGGGCATCGTGGTGCCGCTGGGGCAGGTGGAACGCACCGCTGCCGGTATCGCCCGGGGCGAGCTGGATGTGCGTCTGCCCCTGACCGGCGACCCCCACGACGAGGTGGATCGGCTGCGCGGCACCATCAACCAGATGGCCGAGGGACTGGAAGAGACCGAGAAGATGAAGAACGAGTTCATCAGTTCGGTGTCCCACGAGCTGCGCACCCCGCTTACCTCCATCCGGGGCTGGGTGGAGACCTTGATGACCTTGGATGACCCCACCGACGAGAACTACCGCAAGGGACTGGAGATCATCAACAACGAGACCGGGCGGCTGAACAATATGGTGGAGGAGCTGCTGGATTTCAGCCGCCTGCAGAACGGACGCATCCGCATGGAGTGCCGCCCGCTGGACTTGGTGGCAGAGCTGACCGATGCGGTGCTCTTTTGCGAGGCACGCATCCGGCAGGAGGGGCTGCTGCTCCACTACACCGAGCCGGAGGAGATGATCCCTGTCTACGCCGACCCGGACCGTCTGCGGCAGGTGTTCATCAATATTCTGGATAACGCCATCAAATACTCTGCCCCCGGCGGGCGCATCACGGTCAAACTGTGGGCAGGGGAGTACAAGGCCTTTGTGGAGATCATCGATCAGGGACGCGGCATCCCGCCGGAGGATCTGGAAAACGTAAAGACCAAGTTCTACAAGGGCAGCAACTCGGTGCGCGGCAGCGGCATCGGTCTGGCGCTGGTGGATTCCATCATGACTGCGCTGGACGGCACGCTGGATATCAAGAGCACCCTCGGGCGCGGCACCGTGGTCACCTTGGGTCTGCCGCTGTACCACAAGGCGTGAGAAACGCCCAAAACACAGATTTTGTCACATTTGTGTGCTAAAATGAGCTTTGCTCGGGGATATGCCCCGGATATAATACAAAAAAGACCGCCCTTTGTCCAAAGCGGCAGGGGCGGATATCGGGAGAAACCAATGAATCAACCTAAAAAGGAACGCTTTAAGACCAGCGTAGGCGGGCAGGCACTGATGGAAGGCATTATGATGCGCGGCCCCAAACAGATGTGCTGCGCCGTGCGCAAGCCGGACGGCACCATCGAGACCAAACTCGACCCCACCCCTACCCATGGGGTATGGACGAAGATCCCGCTGGTGCGCGGCGCCATTTCCATGATCGAGAGCATGATCGTGGGCTACCGCTACATGATGTACTCGGCACAGGTGAGCATGGGGGACGACTACGACCCCGAAGAGGAAGAGACTGCCTTTGAAAAATGGGTGGGGAAACATCTGGGCGAAAAAGCCGAGAATGCGCTGATGACCGTTGCTGCGGTGCTGGGCGGTCTGCTGGCGATTTTGCTGTTCACCGTGCTGCCTACCTTCCTTGTGGGCGGGGTGAACCGTCTGCTGCCGCTGGGGCGCTGGGGCAAGGTGGTGATGGAGGCCGTGCTGAAGGTGGCCATCTTCCTGACCTATATGGTGGGCATCTCCAAAATGAAGGAGATTCATCGTGTGTTCGAGTACCACGGCGCAGAGCACAAGACCATTGCCTGTTACGAGGCGGGTGACCCGCTGACCGTGGAGAATGTGCGCAAGTACACCCGCTTCCATCCCCGCTGCGGCACCAGCTTTCTCATTCTGGTGGTCATCGTCAGCGTGTTTCTGTACAGTGTGCTGCCGTGGGGCAGCATCGGTCTGCGGGTGGTGTGTAAGCTGCTGCTGCTGCCGCTGGTCATGGGCATCAGCTACGAGCTGCTCAAGTGGTGCGGACGGTCGGATAACATCGCCACCCGCATCATCCGGCAGCCGGGCATCTGGGTGCAGCACCTCACCGTCTTTGAGCCGGATGACAGTATGATCGAGGTGGCCATTGCAGCCATCACCCCCGTGCTGCCTGAAAACCCGGAGGAGGGCAAATGGTAAGCGAAGCAATGCTCCCCCGCGCAGCGGTGCGGGAGGTGGAGCAGCGTCTGACCGCCGCAGGCTGCCCGGACGCGGATTTTGACGCGCGGGAGCTGTTCCGGCTGGCGACCGGGCGGGACGTGCGCCTTTCCGACCGTCCGCTGACCGCAGAGCAGGCGGCGGCGCTGGAAGTGCTTTGCACCCGCCGCACCGCGCGGGAACCGCTGCAATACCTCTGCGGCAGCTGGAGCTTTTTAGATTTTGAGCTGGCGGTGGGCCCCGGGGTGCTCTGCCCCCGGGCAGACACCGAGGTGGTGGCGCAGGCCGCCGCCGAGACCCTTGCGGGCATCGCAGCGCCCCGGGTGCTGGACCTCTGCGCCGGAACAGGCTGTCTGGGGCTGGGGGTCAAGCGCTTCTGCCCCGCCGCGCAGGTGACCTGCGTGGAAAAAAGCCCTGCGGCCTTTGCCTATCTGGAAAAGAACGCCCGCTGCGCCCTGACCGGACAGGGCAGACAGACCGAGAATGTGCTGGAGCCTACCGCTCTTGAGCAGGCAGATGCCCCTGCTTTTGACTGGGGTCCGGCGCTGAACGCGCTGCGGGCAAACCAAAAGCCTGCCTACGCGGTGCAGCCGGTGCAGGGCGACCTGTTCACCTACTGGGAAACCCTGCCGGAGGGGCAGCTGGAACTCATCGTCTCGAATCCGCCCTACCTGACCGCCGCCGAGATGGAGCAGCTGCAGCCCGAGGTGGCACAGGAGCCTGCCATGGCGCTGGAAGCCGGGGAGGACGGCCTTGTGTTCTACCGTGCGCTGGCGCAGCACTACAAAAACGCACTGTGCCCCGGCGGGGCGCTGGTGCTGGAGATCGGCTGGCAGCAGCGGGAAGCCGTAACCGCCCTGCTGGCGGAGAACGGCTGGGCAGAGATCCGCTGCATTCAGGACTTTGGCGGCAACGACCGCTGCGTGATCGCCCATCGCCCAAAATAAATTGGAAAAAACAAACAACTTCTTGTTGTAATATTTTGATTTTGTGTTATACTAAGAAGGAAAGCGAAGGACAGCCCGCCCTCTGCGGGCCCAAAGGATAAAAGGAGCAGCAGGCTATGGCAAAAAATCAGAACAACAACGTTGCACCGGCCACCCAAAAGACCGAGCCGGAGGCCAAGAAGGACGCGCTGGCTACGGCGCTGGCGCAGATCGAAAAGCAGTTCGGCAAGGGTGCCGTCATGAAGCTGGGCGACAACGCCTCCATGCAGGTGGATGCCATTTCTACCGGCAGTCTGGGGCTGGATCTGGCGCTGGGCGTGGGCGGTGTGCCGCGCGGCCGCATCATCGAGGTGTACGGCCCGGAATCCAGCGGTAAGACCACGCTGGCACTGCACATCCTTGCCGAAGCCCAGAAGAAGGGCGGCGAGGTGGCCTTTATCGACGTTGAGCACGCACTGGACCCCACCTATGCCGAGGCGCTGGGCGTGGACATCAACAACCTGCTGGTCAGCCAGCCGGACACCGGCGAGCAGGCCATGGAGATCTGCGAAGCGCTGGTGCGCTCCGGTGCCATTGATGCCATTGTAGTAGACTCGGTCGCCGCCATGGTGCCCCGCGCCGAGATCGAGGGCGAGATGGGCGACAGCCATGTGGGCCTGCAGGCACGTCTGATGAGTCAGGCCATGCGCAAGCTGACCAGCGTCATCGGCAAGACCAACACGGTCTGCGTGTTCATCAACCAGCTGCGCGAGAAGGTGGGCGTCATGTACGGCAACCCGGAGGTGACCACCGGCGGCCGCGCCCTGAAGTACTACGCCTCGGTGCGTATCGACATCCGCCGCGTGGAGGGTCTGAAGGACTCCTCCGGTCAGTTCATCGGCAACCACACCCGCGCCAAGATCGTGAAGAACAAGGTGGCTCCGCCGTTCCGTGAGGCCGAGTTCGATATCATGTTCGGCGAGGGCATCTCCAAAATGAGCGAGCTCATCGATGTGGGTGTCAAGCTGGGCATCGTGCAGAAGAGCGGTGCATGGTTCAACTATGGCGATATCCGTCTGGGTCAGGGCCGCGACAACGCCAAGCAGTTTTTGAAGGACAACCCCGAGATCGCCAATGACATCGAGGGACAGATCCGCGCCAACGCTGATAAGCTGTACGCCACCCGCCGCCCGGCAGGCCGCGCTGTTGCCGCAGCGGAAAAGCCCGCCGACCCCGCCGCCGCAAAGGAGCCGGTGGTCAAGGCACCCACCCGCAGCAGCGAGAGCGAGCTGGATATCATGGTGGAGGACTAAATGGCCTTCTACCGCCGTCGACCTCGCCCGGATGCGGAAAAGTGCGCCGACCCCGCCAAGGCGCGGGCCAGCGCGCTGGAAACGCTGGCCGGGCAGGAGGTCTCTGCCAATATGCTGTATGAGCGGTTGTGCCGCCGCTATACCGAGCCCGCTGCTGCCGCCGCTGTGGCGGAGATGGTGCAGCTGGATTATGTGAACGATGCTCGCTACGCCGAAGCACGGGCACACAGCCTGCTGGCTGCCCGCAAAAGCCGCCGCGCCGCCGCCCAGAGCCTGCGCCAGAAGGGGCTTGCCCCCGCCGAGGTAGCGGGCGCGCTGGAAGCGGTCTACGCCCCGGAGGACGGCGACGACCCGGAGCTGGAGGCCGCCGCCGCGTTGGTGGACAGCCGCTACCGCAAAAAACTGGCCATCGGCCGCCGCGACCTTGTGGTGGCTGCCCTGCAGCGCCGCGGCTTTGCCTACCCCGTCATCAAAGAAGCCATCCGCAGGGTGGAGGAGGGGGAATGACCCTCCCGTAAAATTTTAAAAGCATCCCTCAAAAGAGAAAGAGAGTATCATCCCTTATGAAAATTGCGTGTATTTCCCTTGGCTGCCCGAAGAATCAGGTGGATCTGGATGTGATGGTGCACATCCTGCTGTCTGCCGGGCACGAGACTGTGGCCGATCTGGCCGAAGCCGATGTCATCCTTGTGAACACCTGCGGCTTTATCGAGAGTGCCAAGACCGAAGCCATTGAAAACATTCTGGAAGCCTGCGCCTACAAGCAGCAGAACCCGGAGCTGAAGGTCATCGTCACCGGCTGTCTTGCCGAGCGCTACCGCAGCCAGATCGAGGAAGAGATCCCCGAGGTGGACGCTGTTGTGGGCTGCGCTTCCAACAAGGCCATTGACACCATCGTGGAGCGGCTGTTCCACGGCGAGGATCATCTGGAAAGCTACGGTGCCAAAAAGGACTTCCCGCTGGGCGGCAAGCGCGTCATCGGCACGCCCGCCCACTATGCGTACTTAAAGATCGCCGAGGGCTGCAACAACCGCTGCCACTACTGCGCCATCCCCGGCATCCGCGGCCCGCTGCACAGCCGCGATCTGGCCGACTGCGTGGCCGAGGCCCGCTGGCTGGCCGGTGAGGGCGTGAAGGAGCTGATCGTGGTGGCCCAGGACCCCACCGCCTATGGCGAGGACTGGGGCAAGCCCGGCAGCATCTGTGAGCTGCTGGACAAGCTGAACAAGGTGCCGGGGCTGGAATGGATCCGCATCATGTACGCCTACCCGGAGCGCATCACCGATGAATTCATCGCCGCCATGAAGCGCAACGAGAAGGTGGTGCCCTACCTCGACCTGCCCATCCAGCACTGCAACGATACCATCCTCAAGAATATGAACCGCCGCTCCACCCGTGCGGAGCTGCTGGAGGTCATCGGCAAGCTGCGCCGCGAGATCCCCGGCATCACCCTGCGCACCACCCTGATCGCAGGCTTCCCCGGCGAGACCGAGGAGCAGTTCGAGGATCTGTGCAACTTCGTCAAGGAAGTGCAGTTCGACCGTCTGGGCTGCTTTGCCTACTCTGCCGAGGAAAACACCGTGGCAGCCAAGATGGACGGTCAGATCGAGCAGGAAGTCAAGGATAAGCGCGCCGAGCTGGTAATGCAGATCCAGACCGGCATCATGGCGCAGAAGCAGGCCGAAAAGGTGGGCCAGACCGTGCAAGTTCTGTGTGACGGCATCGACGAGGAAAACGGTCTGTACCTCTGCCGCACCACCGGCGATGCGCCGGAGGTGGACGGCTGCGTCTGCGTTTCCAGCGAGGAACCGCTGTACCCCGGTCAGTTCTATGATGTGCTGGTAGAGGACAGCGACCTTTACGATCTGTATGGTACGGTCGTAAAATAACGAATTGGAGGATAAAACCTATGAATCTGCCCAATAAACTTACCCTGACCCGCATCATTCTGGTACCGGTGTTCATGATCTTTGTGTCCCTGACCAGTCTGGACAGCATCGTGGACGGCAATTTTAACGCCACCTTCTACCTGCTGGCAGGCATCGTGTTCGCCGCTGCCAGCTTCACCGATTATCTGGACGGCCATCTGGCACGCAAGTGGCACATGGTCACCGATTTCGGCAAGTTTGCCGACCCGCTGGCCGATAAGCTGCTGACCACCGTGGCCTTTATCTACATGCTGCGGGACGGCGTGTGCAGCCCCGTGGTGCTGTGCATCATTCTGGCACGCGAGTTTGCGGTGTCCGGCCTGCGCATGGTGGCTGCCGGTGCCAAGGACGGCAAGGTCATCGCCGCCAATATGTGGGGCAAGGTCAAGACCGTGCTGCAGATGCTGAGCATCATCTTCTACTTCTTCGGCACGGCGCTGAGCTACCGCGGCACGGTGGACAGTGTTTCCATCGTGGTGGTGGTCTCCATCGCCCTGTGCTGGCTGGTGGCCGCTGTGACCGCCATTTCCGGCATCAAGTACCTGTGGGACAACCGCAGCTTTATCAACACCGCTAAGTAAAAATGTGGAAACCAAAGGCCGCTGCACCTCACCGTGCAGCGGCCTTTTGCTTGAGTGGGACGATTTGGAATGCCCTCCGCTTCGCTCTGCGCATCATCAGCGGAATAATTATTTTATATTTCGCGTTTGTCGCGGTCTGCGGACCGCGACAAACGCATTTTCACGAGAGGAGTTTGGAACGAACTCCCTCAGTCAAAACCTATCGATTTTGACAGCTCCCTCTGGGAGGGAGCCTTTGGCACGACGGGAAGGGTTGCAGCTAAACCGCAAAGCTTGCGGGCACGCTCGCTCCCCCTCGGGGGAGCTGTCGCGCAGCGACTGAGGGGCTATAAATGGAGAAGCGAAAAAAGCGTTAAAGCGATAGCGCCGACTGGCGCAGCGCTA
>OJPX01000910.1_pt1 | contig 11178 bp, 9 predicted proteins | sample 1598591 | NCBI WGS metagenome assembly OJPX01 (sample SAMN03922497, study PRJEB24848) | human gut metagenome | isolation source: stool sample | host: Homo sapiens | place: Germany | collected 2011-11
CGGCCAGACCTACGCTGGTGGTGGTTTTGCCCTCACCGGCAGGGGTGGGGCTGATGGCAGTGACAAGGATCAGCTTGCCCTGCTTTTTGGCGTTGTGGATCAGCCGGTGGTCGATCTTGGCCTTGTAGCGGCCATAGGGGATCACACTTTCGTCCTCCAGACCCAGCTGAGCTGCGATCTGGGTAATAGGCTTCATTTTGGCTTCCTGCGCGATCTCGATATCGGTCTTCATACAGACATCCTCCTTGATAGCAAAAAAGGACAGCTTTGCGCAGCAATTGCGCAAGGCTGCCCAGACGGTCGGCATTGACATCCCCAGCACCCCTGCACTGTGGTGCTCCACAAGGTTCCGTCAGCAGGGATGCGGTCTATGCTGTAAAGATAGCACACCACCGGGGTGTTTGTCAAGGAGGTACAGTTACAAAAATCACCCATAAATGCATAAAATTTTTTGCGTTATCCAAGGGTTTGTGCTATACTTATTCTGGGTTATTATGAAAACAACGACAGAAAGCAGGAAATCCATATATGCTGCAAAACCCTCAGTTACATTATCTGGACAACGCGGCCACCACCATCGTAGCGCCGGAGGTGGCGGACGTCATAAACAAGGCCATGCGGGAGCATTGGGCAAATCCTTCCAGCCTGTATGGCCCGGGCGCGCGCAGTGAAGAAGCCCTGAACGCCGCCCGCGCCGCCGTAGCGCGCACGCTGGGCTGCAAAAGCCGGGAGCTGTATTTTACCTCCTGCGGCAGTGAGAGCAACAATCTGGCGCTGCTGGGTGCGGTGCAGACCCGCACCTTCGGCAAGGGCATCGTGGTGTCCGGCTTCGAGCACCCCAGTGTGCAGCGCCCGCTGGAGCGGCTGGCAAAGCAGGGCTATGATGTTACCGTGGTAGCCCCCCGGGCAGACGGCACGCTGGACATTGCCGCCATGCTGGAGCGGGTGGACAAAAACACCATCCTTGTAGTCTGCATGATGGTGAACAACGAGATCGGCACCCGCAACGATGTGGAGCGCCTTGCCGCCGAGGTGAAGCGCCGCAACAGCCGCACCATCGTCCATGTGGACGCGGTGCAGGCGTGGATGCGTGTGCCCATCAAGTTGGACAACATCGATACGCTCTCGGTGAGCGGCCACAAGATCCATGCCCCCAAGGGCATTGGTGCGCTTTACCTTTCCGACCGTCTGGTGCAGGCGTTCCGGCCGCTGTACCTCGGCGGTCATCAACAGCCCGGAGAACGCTGTGCCCGAGGTGCTGAACTTCAGCGAGATGTGCATCAAGAGCGAGACGATGCTGGCTTTTCTGGCCGAGGAGCAGATCTACGTTTCCTCGGCCAGTGCCTGCGGGCGCGGTCAGCCCAGCCACACGCTGGCAGCCATGGGGCGCGACCCGCTTGCCATCGACACTGCCATCCGGGTGTCCTTCTGTGCCGATAACACCCCGGAGGATGTGGATGCTTTCCTCAACCGCTTCGAGGACGGCATGAAGCACTTGCAGAAGATCAGAAAGTAAAAACAGAAGCCGCAGAACGGCTGACAGTTTCTCTGAGGACCGTCCGCTGGGGTGGGACCCTGTTGCCCGCAGGGCAATAGGGCGGGCGATGGAATGGCCCGATTCGTGTCCGAAGAGAAAGCTGTCAGCCGTTCTATGGGAAGATGCAGTTTGCCTGCGCGACCCTAATGCGTGAAAGGGTGAATGGAAAATGACCGCAGTCATTTTCCATTCATAGAGTAAAACAATTTTTCCGCTGAATATGGCCAGAGCGAAAGCGGAGGCCATTATAAATCCCACATCAGGAGATGCAACATTTATGAAGGAAATTATTATGGGCTATCAGGGCGAAATGTCCCTGAAAGGCCTCAATCGCAACCAGTTCGAAGCAGCCATGATGAAGATTCTGCGCTACCGTCTTAAGACGGTGGGCAAGTTCAAGGTGTACTGCACCCAGTCCACTTTTTATATGGAACCTGAGGAAGAGGACGTGGATATGGATCTTGCCTTTGAGCGGGTCAGCAAGGTGTTCGGCCTTGCCGCGCTCAGCCGCGCCGTGGTGTGCGAAAAGGATTTCGATACCATCTGCCAGACCGCCGAGGACTATCTGGGCAGCGCGCTGCACGGCATCCGTACCTTCAAGGTGGAAGCCCGCCGCGCCGACAAGACCTACCCCATGACCAGCCCGGAGCTGATGCGGGAGCTGGGCGCTTATCTGCTGGGCAAGCACAACTACCTGAAGGTGGATGTGCATAACCCGCAGTTCAAGGTCATTGTGGAGATTCGAGATTACGGTGCGTATATTCACGGCCCAAAAATACAGGGTGAGGGCGGTCTGCCCGTGGGCACCAGCGGCCGTGCCCTGAATATGCTCTCTGGCGGCATCGACAGCCCGGTGGCAGCTTATCGCATGGCAAAGCGCGGTCTGGCACTGGATCACATCCATTTCGCGTCCCCTCCGTATACTTCTGAGCGTGCAAAACTAAAAGTAAAGGCTCTGGCACAGCTCATCACCGTGTATACCGGCAGCGCCAACCTGTTTGTAGTGCCCTACACAAAACCCCAGGAATACATTCGGGATAATGCTCCGGATGTGCTGTTCACGGTGCTGATGCGCCGCAGCATGATGCGCATTGCAAACGTGATTGCCAAAAAGCAGGGCTGTGAAGCGCTGGTCACCGGCGAAAGTCTGGCACAGGTGGCAAGCCAGACCGTCAAGGCGCTGCAGTGCACCGATGCTGCACAGGACCTGCCCATCCTGCGCCCGCTCATCGGTATGGACAAGACCGAGATCATTGAGACCTCCCGCCATATCAATACCTTTGAGACCAGCATCCTGCCCTATGAGGACTGCTGCACCATCTTCACCCCGCCACACCCGAAGATCCGCCCCGAGCTGGAGGAGATCCTTGCCGCCGAAGCTGCCATGCCCGGCCTTGCCGCGCTGGAGGCCGAGGCCGCAGAGCAGACCGAGCGCATCCGGGTGCGCATCACCGATCAGGTAGAATTCGAGGGTTGATTTGTCCATGACAGCAGAGATCATCAGTGTGGGTACCGAGCTGCTGCTCGGCAACATTCTTAACACCAATGCCCAGTACCTCAGCCGGGAGCTGGCCGCGCTGGGCATCACAGTCCGGCGGCAGAGCACCATCGGCGATAACCATGACCGTCTGGCGGATTTTGTCAACGAGGCAAAGCAGCGGTGCGACCTGCTGGTGTTCACCGGCGGGCTGGGCCCCACGGCGGACGACCTGACCAAGGAGACGGTGGCCGCCTGCTTTGGCGACACCCTTACCTTTGACCCGGAGGAGTGGCAGAAGATCGTGGACTTCTTTACCCGCACCGGGCGTGAGACCACCCCCAACAACCGCAAGCAGGCCATGGTGCCGGTGCACGGGCATAAGGTGGTCAACCACCACGGCACCGCGCCGGGCGCATGGTTCGAGCAGGACGGTCACTGTGCCGTGCTGATGCCCGGCGTGCCCCATGAGATGAAGGCCATGTGGGAGGAAAGCGTGCGCCCGCTGCTGCTGGCGCGGCAGAGTTGTGCTCTGCACAGCCTGACGCTGCGGGTGCTGGGCGGCGAGAGCAATCTGGAGTACCGGGTGCGTGCGCTGCTGGAAAACCCGAACCCCACCGCTGCTATCTACTGCAAGACCGGCGAGTGCGAGATCCGCATCACCGCCCGGGCACAGAATGACGCCGAGGCGCAGACCATGTGCCGCGCCTACGCCAAAAAGTTCTATGATCTGCTGGGCGATGCGGTGTATGATGAGGATGTCGCCGGGTTGGAAGAGACGGTGGTGCATACGCTGCGGGCCAACGGCCTGACCATTGCCACCGCCGAAAGCTGCACCGGCGGCATGATCGCGCAGCGCCTGACCAGTGTGTCCGGCGCAAGCGAGGTGTTCGGCTACGGCTTTGTGACCTACTGGGAGCAGGCCAAGGCGAAGCTTGTCGGGGTGGACCCGGCGGTCATTGCGCAATATAATGTGGTGTCGGCTCCCGTGGCGGCGCAGATGGCGCTGGGCGCGGCAAAGGCCGCCGGTGCGGATATCGCGGTCAGCGTTACCGGTCTGGCAGGCCCCGGCGGCGGCGATGCCGTCCGGCCTGTGGGCACGGTGTATCTGGGCGCTGCCCGGGGAGACAGGGTGTATGTGAAAAAGCTGTTCGTCTCCCGTCCGGACCGTGCGCTCATCCGCGCCCGCGCCGCACAGACTGCGCTGGAAATGGCGCTGCGGCTGGCACAGGGCAAGACCCCTGCCGGTACGCAGGTGCTGGCCGAAAGCGCACAGCATGACCCCGCCGCCCTGACCGCCTTGGACGAGACCCTGCGGGAAGAGTAAGGGCGGCCCCTGCGGCCGCAGGGGGGATGCGTCATGACAAAAGAAGAAAAGTGCCCGGCGGGCTGCGTGCTGCGGCTGTTCGGTGCGCCGGAGCAGACCGTGCAAAAGGTTGTGGAAGCCCTGCCGGACGCTTGGCAGGGCACGGTGCACTGCCGCAGCCGGGGTGCGGAAACGCTGGTGGCGCTGCAAAGCAGCACCCCGCAGCAACTGCACCGGGCAGTACAACTGCTGCGGACAAGCCTTGCCCCGGCGCTGTACGGGGAAGGGGAGCAGACTCTTGCCGCTGCCGCAGTGCAGGCGCTGGAACAGCACCGCAAGCTGCTGGTGTGCAGTGATACCGCCGCCGGGGCGCTGCTGGAGACCCGGCTGGAAAACCTTCCCGGCGCGGAAAAGGTATTCGATTTTGGCGCTATGAGCTACGCCAATACCGCGCTCACCGCCCGGCTCAGCCGCAAGCTGCGCAAGGCACCGCAGGCAGAGCCTGCCCGCATACTGGCGCGGGTGCAGGTCATGCAGAAGCTGACCGGTGCCGCGCTGACGGTGGGCTGTGTGGAACTGCCCCAAAGCCGTCTGCTGCTGGTGGGCGGTAAAAAGGGCTGCTGGCTGCGGTGCCTTGCGTCGGACGAGAACCCCGGGCTATGGCTGCTGGATATGCTGCGCCGTGCCGCCTGTGGTCTGCCGCAGGCTGGGGGCACAAACTGGCAGCCCTATGGCAGAGCCGTGCCGGATGCAGCCCTGACCCCTGCCTCCCTCACGGCGGAACAGTCTGCATCGCCGCGCCCGAAGCGCCGCAGGCTGGGCAAGGCACTGGTGGTGCTTTTGCTGCTGGCACTGGCAGCACTGGCTGCGGGCTGGTATTATACCGGCGGCGACCTTGCCGCCCTGCCCCAAAAGCTGCAAAGCCTTGGCGCAGAAAGCCTGCCCCACGCCGGGGCAAAGCTGGTGTGAGCGCTGCGTTGGCGCTTTCACTTTCAATAGAGAAAAAACCAAGCCCGGAGGGTTCGTAAACCTTCCGGGCTTGGTTTTTGCACTGGCGTCCCCGATGTGATTCGAACACACGGCCTTCCGCTTAGGAGTAGGGGCTGAAGCCATAAATCCTAGGCAAAAGTAGGTAAAACAAGTAACGTTTTATCAATTGATTTTTTGTTGCGCTGTCAATCTGAGTAAAGAACACAAACCCCGAAATAAAACGAGTAAAAGGCTTTTCATTAGCAGAAAATTAGCAGAGCTAATGAAAAGTGGAAGGTTCATTGTAAAATGCCCACCTTTCATTAGCTGGGAAGTGTACGTTTCCCTACGGATATTTGCTTGTTTAGCATTCGTGAACCAGACCATACAGCCGTAGCTGGTGTGATGGACAAATGTTTTCAATAGAAAAAGACCAGAGCTTTCTGCGAGAAAACTCTGGTCTATGTAACAGTGCGAATGGAAATGCGCATTGTCTTGTAAAAGGAAGGGGCTTATGGTATTCTTACGGGAGTAAAGGCACTGGATGCAAGGAACTTTGCGTGATTTTAGGAGTGTGCGATGGAAAAGAAATTTAATATTGTAGTCGGTGAAGATGGAACTGTAAAACTCCCAGATGCGGTTCTGGAAAAACTTGAAGTCAAACCCGGAGAGGAAGTTCGCTTCGAGGTAGATGACAATTTCTATGCAGTCAGGCTTCTATCGCGGATAGAAGCTGAACGCTTGGATTACTTGAATTGGATGCATAATAAACATTGCCCCTCTATTGAGGAAATGATTGCAGAGTCGAGAAAACAAGCCACTCAGAACATTGTGATCTCCCGTATCCTTGATGGGATGCCGGCAGAAAAAATCGCAGAAGGCTATGAAGTTTCACTCGATTATGTAAAACAGCTTACACATCAGCTGAAGATGGACATAGAGGAAGCTAAGGCGAAAAAACACAAAGAAACGGGATCATCCTAAAACAGATAGCGGCAGTTTTCCATATACGGAAAACTGCCGCTGTTTATGTATAGAGGCTTATAGGTTCTTTGCAAGATTTTTAATGAGTGTAGCCATAGAGGGGTCAGCCAGCAGTTTAGCAAGAGCTGCTGCCGCATCTGTATCGACGGGACTGGCTTTGGGAGTGGATTGCTCTGCGCGAGGGAGGACTTCAGGCTCTGCACCATGATGCTGATAGAAGAAATCGTCGAATCGTTGTGCGTTCAAACGCCGATCATCATCCAGAATGTGTGCGTACTGCTCGGTGACCATCGAAGCCTGTGCATGACCGGAATCGCCCTGCACGGCTTTGATATCGCCGCCGTTCAGCTTGAGCTTGTATGTAATGCTGGAGTGTCGGAAGCTGTGGAAAACCACTTTGGGGAGATCGTTTTCCTCAATCAGCTGCTTCAATGCACCGTTAATGGTGGATTGTTCGGTCGGCATTCCCAGCGGGCCGGCAACCACGAGATTATAGTCTGCATACTCTGCACCCAGTGCGTCCTTTGTCATGTCCTGCTCGGCTTTATAGTGGACAAGCATTTCAGCAACTGTTTTGGGGAGAAAAATGGTTCGGATACTGCTGTCTGTTTTAGGGCTTTTCAGAACCTGGACCGTGGTGCAGCGGGAACTCAGCGAGGGAAAACGAGTGATGACATTTTTATTTTCCAAGGCGTTCAGCGAAGCAATATCTACACGCTGCAATTCCTTATTTATGTAAATGGAGGCTCGCCCGGCTTCAATGCTTTCGGGGGAGATATCCACACAATCCCATGTCAGACCGAGCAATTCCCCTAAGCGCAGGGAACAAGAGAAGGAGAGGTTGATGCAAAGCCGGAGCCGTGGATCATCACAGACTTCTAAGGCATGGAACAGGGTCTCGGCAGTCCAGATATCACGCTTCTTTGCAGTGTATTTGGGCAAGGTGGCATAAATACAGGGATTCTTTTCCATAAGTTCCCACTTTACAGCCTGCTCAAAGGCACTTCTCAAAATTTTGTGAACCGAACGAACCGTGCCGGGAGAAACGTATTGATGCTGACGCTTTCCACACATAGGGTCAACGGCTTCGTATTTAAGCAGCCGCTGATAATATCCCTCAATTACGCGGGTGGTGAGATCTTGCAGCTTCATTGAGCCGATAAGCGGTTCTATGTAGTTTGAAATCAGTGCAGTGTTTGATTGATAGGTTGAAAGTGCCCATTTGGTTCTTCCGTACAGGGTGACGTATTCTTTAAGCAGGTCTTTTAGAGTTCGGCACTGGGGTGCCACAAAGGTACCGACGGATTCTTTGTATTCGACCTCTTTCTTACGGTTTTTGGCATCTGCAAGGTCGGTAAAGGTTTCCCATTTCTGCTTTAGCGTTCCATTAGTGTGTTTGTAGGTATAGACAACGCAGTATCGGTTATTGCGTTTGACAATGCTAGCCATTATACATCCTCCTCTACTTTACGTTTGGACTTCAGAACTTCATCGAAAGCATCTTTTTGGATGCGTTTTACCCTTCCCAACTTCATCGTTGGAATTCCTTCTTTGAGAACCCACGAGTCAAGTGTTGGGCGGCTGATTCCGTAAAAAGCCTGAATTTCCTGAAAACTGTAGTATTTCCCATTCTTGGGACATTGCAGTTTTAGCGGCGGCTCCTCATGCGTTTCTTTTTTCGGTTTTTGAAGTTGGTATGTAGATTGGCTTTTAAGCCATGCCTTAAAACTTTTTTTGGTAATGCGCGGCCTGTCGGCCACGCGCTCAATGACGAAACAATCTCGGTATTTTTTGCAATCAAGAATCCCATAAACATTCTTGCGTGGGATACCGAGTAGTTTTGCCATTTCCGGGATGGAGATGGTTTGCGCTTCAATCTCCCGGTCACGCTCACGGTCGGCTGCTGTGCGGTAGCGACTTTGTGATCGGTACCACCGCTCAAAGTCCTCTTTGGGAATTCTCATACAGAAGTCTGCCGTTTCTGTTTTCAACTTGCCCTGTCGGATGAGTGTATAGATCGTTTCGGGTTTCACCTTCAATATCTCGGCGGCGTCAGGAACGGAATAGGACCGTTTGCAAAGTTCCTCGCCCGGTGGCGAACCATTGACCTTATGATATTTGACCTGATTGGCATACCATTTCTCAAAGCTGGAAATAACGATACGCCTTTTGTCGTTTATCAGAATGACTTCAAAGAGATTCTTATGAAGCAGCCAATAGCTGTCTGTTTTGCCAAGGCCGAGAAGCTGCCGCATCTCACGAACCGACATGGTGGTTTTGGTAGTGGCAGGTTCAGCTTTTCCGTATAAGGGAGCCGAAGTATTCCGCATATCATCCATGAAAGACACCTCTCTATCTATGTAAAAGTTTAGCCGGGATTTCTCATCTCGGCTAAAGAATAGCAGATTTCGCGTGAAATGTTGAGGATGTCAAACAGCAGGATTGCGTTCAACAGTGCCATCATTGAGCCATGCTTCAAAGCTGGCTTTGGAAATACGGTAAGCGCCGCTTACCTTGAACCAGCGGAATTCGTTCTGCTTCAGTAGACGGTAGACAGTGGGACGGCTCAGGAGCAGCATTTCCATCAGGTCTTCTACGGTATAGCAGCGGCTGTCCTTTGCTGTGGAAACAGGGGAGGAAACCGAGTTGGGCGAAGGTTCTTCATGGATAATCATTGGATAATACCTCGTTAAATATACTTAAAGTTAAAACTTGAGCGGCAATGCAGCCCGGCGGCTGCCACCATTATAAATAGTATAGACCTGCTGAAGGTACTTCGTCTTGCCGGGAAGGCTTACGCCTGCGGTTCGTGCAAGGCGAAAAATCGTGAATGCATCGACCTGCCGCAGTTTGGCAATCAGACGGCCTTTGTTGTATTCGGAGTGATACAGTTCTACAAAGCGGCAAATGCCGAGCAGGTTTGCGGAACTCATGGAATCGGGTTCTCCGTTCCACGCATTCAGCAAAACATCAAGGGATTCGATATACAGTTCCGGACCCAGCCGGATGAATTCATGATAGGCGGTTGCAATGCAGCTGATCCGCTGCTTGCCTCGGCCTTCTTCAAAAGAAAGATGAACGCCAGCCAATTCGGTGGCCTGCTGGAATGCAACGGCAGCAGGCTCCCCTGCAAAAATCAGGGCACGGAGCTTCTGTCCTGCACTCAGCCGTTCCGAAATGCCTGTCTGCTGTGCAAACAGGAGGGCTTCTTCTCGTTCTGTCATACCAAAATAAACCTTGCAGCGAATCTGCAAATCTTCGCCGCCGTTCAGAAATTTCCGTGCAGCGATGGTGTTCTGTCCGTCCATCACATAGTAGTGACCATCCCGGAAGCTGATCTTCGGCTCATTGGCAACCCGCTCGTCAAATTCTTTTGCGATGCGGGCAACACGAGCGGGGTGAAGAGCACGCTGATAAGTGTCGCGCGGCACGATCAGTTCGCTGCTGTTCAGGCACATCTCATGGTAAGGTTTTACAACTGCGTTCATCATAAAGGAACCTCCTTCTTCTTTTGCAGAAAATCAATTCCTGATTGGATAATCAAACCGATTTTCTTCTTTTCGTTATCGGATAAGTGAAAACTGGAATACCGTTCATAACAGATATTCCAGCGGAACATAAGCGATTGAAGTGCATCATCCAGTTCTGCGACCATGAACTCAACAGAAGATTCTGTCGGGGTGGAGAGCATCCTTTCCGATATCTGCTCAATGCTATGTAAATCGCCTTTTGTGTGCTTGGTGAGAGCAGGGGGCTGACTGTTCAGCACCCGAAGATTCTGAAACTGCTTGGAGAGCAGCTCTTTTGCAGCGGCGAGAACATCCTCCTGCGGAGGAGCCGTAAGGTATTTTCGGAATGACTTATACCCAATGAACCCAAAGCTGTATTGCAGACACACTGACACTTGCCGCATTTCATATTTGGACAGGTGCCCAAGGTAGCTTAACACTCTGGATTTATCTGCAGGGCGCGGGCTTTCGCAAATCGCCATAGATGGCGCACTCAAAAAACGATTGTGCAGAATAAAATGCGTTGGCATATTTCGCTTTTTGATCTGTGTTGTCAGCGGAACGACCAGAAGAACATTGGAATAAAAATTACCGTCATCGTTCTGGACAACAATGGCAGGTCGGACGCCACCTTGCTCGGAACCGCTGTAAGGATTCAGATCCATCATGTAGACATCCCCGCGCTTGTACATCCAGTTTGCGGGCATAGGCGGATACTCTTTCTCTTTTTTACCTCGTGTGGCCAATTTGGATTTCTCCTTTCTATCCGTATATGTAACAGTGGGCTGCTCGCACAGCCCACCCTACTATCTCAAACAGCAAATTGCTGTGATTTATAGTTCTATACCTTTCCGTATTTGTCCCCGACATCCCCGGAAACCGAAAACTCTGTTTTCGTGTGGGAAATCTTTCAGCCGTCCGGCAGCGTACCGAATCCATAGGGTTCTCACCTCTCCGTGGTTCTCACCGAGCTGCCCGAAGGCAGAAGTATCATTATTCTGTGATGGCTCTTAGCTATGGAGAAGCTGTCATCCATTTACCGTCAACCTACCGCTCATTCCCTCAGTGGGAGATCATCGCATTTGTTACGGACGTGGCTCATCATCACAGGAACGTGACTGAAGAATGCTTGTTCAATTTTCAAGGGGCGGGATAGCTTGAGGGCTGCTTTGAACGCTTGCCGAAGCTATGGCTGTATTGTAACCGATGCGGAACGAAATGAACAGGAACTCAGAGTTCACAATTTTTGAGGGAAATAGGAAGTATCGTTCCTGTTTCTCGATGAGCCGTCAAAAATATATTTCTTGACTTTATGTAAGAAATGAAGTATTATACTCGTAAGAAACTAACTTACGAGTATATAAATTCGATAAATACACTTTGGGGAGGGAACAAA
>OJPX01000911.1_pt1 | contig 11160 bp, 7 predicted proteins | sample 1598591 | NCBI WGS metagenome assembly OJPX01 (sample SAMN03922497, study PRJEB24848) | human gut metagenome | isolation source: stool sample | host: Homo sapiens | place: Germany | collected 2011-11
TATAGAAAATATAATTTAAAACTTTGCTGCACCCGACAGGGTTCGTGTTCACCGCGCCGGGCTGTTTAGCACTCCTTTTCTCTGAGTGCTAATTGTATTGTACTCATCTTGCTCTGAAAAATCAAGGGGTTTTGCAATTTTTCTTTGTTAAGAATTTATGACGCCCAAAAATCGCACCCTACTACGCAAAAAAGCGGTGTGTCCTTGACAGGACGCGCCGTCTTTTTTATACTTATAGCGCATTACAAAAACACAGCTGACGCGCTTTGCGGCAGAACGGAGGATACTTTGACAGACAAAAAGCTGATCTCATCTTTGCAGGGGCTGCGGGCAGTCGCATTTCTGAGCGTAGTCCTCTCCCATTGCGGGGCACCATGGCTGGGGCCGTGGGCGATCACGGTATTCGTGGCGCTGTCCGGTTTTCTGATGACCTGCAACTATTACGACCGCCCGCGCACAGCACCGGGACTGCGGTCCGCCATAGCCTTTTCTCTGCAAAAAATACGCAAGCTGTACCCGCTGCACCTTATAATGATGGCTGCCGCGTTGTTATTTGTGCTGAAGTGGCTTCTGGCGCAGCCCTCTGCCTGCGGGGTGCTCTCCTGTGCGGCGCAGCTTGTGGTGAGCATTTTCCTGCTGCAAACATGGATCCCCTCCAGCCGTTTCTGGTTCTGCCTGAACGGAGTGGCGTGGTATCTTTCGGTACAGGCTTTTCTGTATGCCATCTTTCCCCCGCTTCTCGCCGTACTGAAAAAGGCCGATGCCCGCAGGCTGCGTTGCATTGCCGCCGTAATCTTCTGCGTGCAGTGTCTTGCGTCCTTTGTTTTCTGGAAAGTCGGGCTCAGCGGAAAGGCCGCCTTTTACCTGACCTATCTGTGCCCGCTGTTCCGGGCGGGAGATTTTACCATCAGCTGCTGTATGGGGTGCCTTTACCACAGCCGCAAACAGGAGAGCGGCCTGCCGGGCGGTGCTTTCTCCCTGCTGGAGCTTGCTGCTGTGCTGCTTGCGGGCGGCTGCCTGTTTATCGCCGCCAAGCAGGTGGGGGTTCTGGGCGCGGTGGCCTTCCGGTACAATGTGCTGTTCACTCCCTCTGCGGTGCTGCTGGTCTGGCTGCTTGCCGTGGGTAAGGGAATCATTTCCCGGCTGCTTTCCGCAAAGCCGTTTTTGTGGCTGGCGGGGCTGTCCCCTTACGGTTTTCTGATTCATCAGGTGCTGATCCGGTATATGGAGTGGACTGCGGACAAGTTCAGCCTTACGGTACATCCTGTGGTCTGGACCCTGACCGTATATCTGCTCACGCTCTGCCTGAGCAGCTTTTACAAGGCGCTGGAGCACAGGGTACGGCAGCGCCTTGCAAAACAATAAGCAAAACACAAGGCCGCTGCACGGAACAATGTGCAGCGGCCTTGTTTGGGTCTGATGATTTATTTTTTACTTCACGCCCGCCTTTTTGGTGGTAAAGCGCTGGTAAGCAGGCAGCGGCAGCAGCACGCGGCCTGCCAGCGGCTGCACCTGTACCGACACCTGCTTGCAAGGGGCGCACTCGCCGTCCACGGTGGCAATGATGGGCCCACGGCCATCTGCTGCCCGCAGACTGACCGATTTTGCGCGGCGATAGATAAAGTAGGGCTTTGCGGCCTCGGTCAGTTGGCCGTTTTGAAAGTGCTGGCCGTTTTTGTACAACATCAGCAGTTTTGCAATGACCCGGCGGCTGACCTTGCGCACGATGAACACATCCAGCCAGCCGTCATCCGGCTGTGCCTCCGGCCCGGCCATAAAACCGCCGCCGTAGGCGCGGCCATTGCACACTGCGCACATCAGACAGTCCACGGTCAGCACCTCGCCGTCAATGACGTACTCCACCCTGCGGCCGATATGCCCGCACAGCTGCTGGACAATGGACAGCGCATAGGCTGCCTCGCCGCCGCACAGCGGGATGCGCCGGAACTTGGGGATGCCGTAGGCCACCTGTGCGTCCAGACCGGCGGCACAGATGGTAGCAGAAAGCCCCAGACTGGTGCGCATCAGGTCGATGGGCACCACCCCGCCGGCCAACTGGGCGTCCAGATCCAGAAACTCCTCCTTTGTACCGTAGGTGCGCAGAAAGTCGTTGCCGCTGCCATAGGGCAGGCAGCCCACGGCGGTCTTGTCAAAGCCGTGAGCGCCGGTGAGCGCCTCGTTGAAGGTGCCGTCACCACCGGCGGTAAAAATGTGAAGCTCCACCCCGGCCTTCTGGGCGGCAGCGGCGGCTGCGCGGGACAGTTCCCGGGCGTGGCCTGCGTGGGTGGTGACGCGGATGGTGTAGTCCTCCGGGGCAAGCCCGGCACCGGCAGCAGCTGCCGCGATCTGCTGCGGCAGGGTGCGGGTACAGTCGGCCTTTCCGGCTGCGGGGTTCAGAAGAAACAGCGTGTGCATCGGGGTCCTCCCTGTTGTAGCTCTATTTCCTCTATAATAGTCGAAAACCGTGCCGGTTGCAAGCGAAAACGCTATTTTGCTATTTTCTTATAGGGTTATGGTCTCATCCTCCCGCAAAACGATGCTGCCATCGGCGGCGCAGTCTGCCGTCCAGTGCTGCCCCACGCAGGCCGTCCCGGCGGCAATGCGGTTCGCAAGTGCCTGCTCCACCGCCCTGTCCACCTGACGGCGCAGTTCCCGCGCACCGTAGGCCGATTGCGCCCGGGCAGCCAGTGCCGCCCCCACCTGCGGGGTGTGGCGCAGTCGGTAGCCGCTGCGGGCGGCGCGCTGCTCCAGCTGACAGAGCATTTTTTCTGCAATGGCGCAGAGGTTTTCTTCCGCCAGCGGGCGGAACACGATCACCTCGTCCAGCCGCCCCAGCAGCTCCGGGCGGAACCACTTTTTAGCTTCCTCCACAGCCTGCGCGGACTGCTTTTCAAACACGGCTTCTGCCCCGGCAGCAAAGCCCAGCGGCGCGTTCTGCCCCGCCAGAAACCGTGCACCCAAATTTGAAGTAAGCAGCACGATGGTGTTGCGGAAATCTGCCTTGCGGCCCATGGCATCGGTCAGCTGACCGTCCTCCAAAATTTGCAACAGGATATTCTGGATATCCGGGTGCGCCTTTTCGATCTCGTCAAACAGCACCACGCTGTACGGGCGGCGGCGCACAGCCTCGGTCAGCTGACCGCCCTCGTCATGGCCGAGGTAGCCCGGCGGCGCACCCAGAAGCCGGGCGGCGGTGTGCTGCTCCTGATACTCCGACATATCAAATTTGAGCAGCGCTTTCTCGCTGCCAAACCAGCTGACCGCAAGCGCACGCGCCAGTGCGGTCTTGCCCACGCCGGTAGGCCCTAAAAACAGCATAGCACCGATGGGACGTCCCGGCTCTCCCAGACCGGTGCGGCTGCGCCGGATGGCTCCAGCCACGGCCGCCACCGCACGCTGCTGGCCAACAATTTCCGCATTCAGACGGCTTTCCAGCTTGTCCAGACGCTCCCGCTCCTGCTCGCCCACCCGCTGGGCGGGCACGCCGCTGGCGGCCGCCACCACCCGGGCGATATCCTCCGGGGTGAGCACCGGCTGGGTGCGCTGCTCCTTTTCGGCAAGGATGCGCGCCGCCGCACAGGCTTCGTCCACAAGGTCGATAGCCTTATCCGGCAGACAGCGCCCGGGCAGATACCGCACCGAAAGCTCCACCGCCGCCTGCAAGGTCTGCGGCGGCAGTCGCACGTTATGGTATCGCTCGTAGCGGGGCGCAAGACCGTTGAGGATCTCCACCGCCTGTGCGGGGGTAGGCTCCTCCACCTGCACCCGGCCAAAGCGGCGTTCCAGCGCGGCGTCCTTCTGGATGTGGGTGCGGAACTCCTGATTGGTGGTGGCGCCGATGAGCTGCAACTCGCCCCGGGCAAGCACCGGTTTCAGGATGCTGGCGGCGTCGATGGCACCCTCGGCGGCACCGGCACCCACGATGGTGTGGAACTCGTCGATAAACAGGATGGCGGTGCCGTCCCTCACCAGCTCTTCCAGCAGGTTTTTCAGCCGCTCCTCAAAATCGCCCCGGTACTTGGTGCCCGCCACAAGACTTGCCATATCCAGCGCCAGCAGCCGCCGCCCTTGCAGCGCTCTGGGCACCTGCCCGGCGGCAATGCGCAGCGCCAGACCTTCGGCCAGCGCCGTTTTGCCCACGCCCGGCTCGCCAATCAGACAGGGGTCGTTTTTCTGGCGGCGGCACAGGATCTCCACCATGCGGTCAAGTTCCGCTTCCCGGCAGAACACCGGGTCCAGCTCCCCTTCGGCGGCGCGGCGGGTCAGATCGCGGCAGTATTTATCGCTGGCGCGGCTGCCCCGGGGGATGCTGGCCGACACCCGGGGCTGGGCGGGCAGCACAAACTGTCCGCTCAGCTGGCGGCACTCCCGCACCGCCTCGGTGAGCGAAAGCCCCATCTCCGCCAGCAGCAGCCCGGCGGCGCAGCCGTCATCTTCCAACATGGCACAGAGCAGATGCTCCGGCTCTGCCCGGCTGACGTGGGCGTTCTGCGCCCCAATGAGCGCATAGTCCATGGTGCGGCGCAGGTCCGGTGCCATGGACTGCCGGTCCAGCCGCTGTGCCGGGCCGCTGCGCTGCTGCGCCAGCTGGCGGCGCACCTCTGGCTCGGTAATGTTTTTCCGGGTGAGGAACTGCGCCGCAGCGCCCTGCTGCTGCAGCATTGCCAGCAAAAGATGGCTGGTATCCGCCTGTTCACAGCCCAGATCTCCCGCCAGCTGCACCGCCTGCTGCAACAGCCGCGCCGCCGGGCGCGAAAAGCCCCGGTAACCGCCCATGCCCAGATTTTCCCAAATGCCCATGTGTCTGCTCCTTGCTGCATATAAAATCGTCTGCACTGGAAGTATAGCCCCAAAGGCGCAGAAAAAATCAGTCGTTTGTGTCGGGCGGCAGAAAAGTAAAAACCGATCCGCAGCGGTTGCCGGGACGCGGGTGCGACCGGCTGCTGCGGATCGGTTTTTGAGATTTTATCTTGCGGGGAACGTTTTCAGAACGAACCGCCTCCGCCGCCGTGGGTGGAGCCGCTGGAGGAGGTATGGGTGGAGCTGCCGCCGGAACTGCCGGAGTCAGTCTCCTTCGGCCGCTCGGTGCGGTGGATCTCACGGTACAGATACAGATCCCGCTGGTTGGTCAGCTTCATGCTGCCCTGCCGCACATAGCTGGTTGCGTCCCGCTGCGGTGCCACGCTCTTGAGCCGGCTCTTCATCACGCCGGTCACGATCAGTGCCGTGATCAGGCCAATGACCAGCGCCACGCCCAGATACAGGATGGAGAACGGCTCATGCGGCATATTGTCCACATCGTAGGGGTGGCCTTCGCGGGCGGCGGTGACATATGCGTCCGTCCACTGGATAAAGGTGCGGAAGGCGGCGGCGTAATCACCGTCTGCCATATCGGGGGTCATCTGCTCGCCAAGGTACTGGATGCCGGCATCCGTAAAGGCGGTAATGCCGTAGCCGCAGGTGGAGATATGCCATTTGCGGTCGCCTATGCTCACCACCAGCAGCACGCCGTCCCGGTTTTCACCGTAGCCGAACTGGCAGTAATCATACAGGTCATCGGCATATTCCTCCATGCTGGTGCAGCCCTCGCTTTCCAGCGAGTCGATGGTGGCAATGATCACATCAAAGCTCTGGCGGACGCTCAGTTCCTCCAGTGAAGCTTCCAGCTCGCCGTCCTCATCCTCGGTCAGGACTTCTGCGCTGTCGTTCACGCGGTAATACAGGTCGGCAAAGCCGTCTGCGGCAAAGGCCGGCACAGCCAGCGCGACCAGCAGCACCAGTGCTGCCAGCGCAGCACAGAGGGAGCGCAGCGGGGTAACAGTCTTTTTCATCTTCCGTCCCTCCTTTACAGAATCCCGGCCAGCCACAGCAGCCACATCACCGCATAGGATGCTGCACCGACGGCTGCCGTAAGTCCCAGCGTCCACTTGCGGGCGGCGGCCTTATCCACCGGCAGGTTGCCCACAAACTTGCCGGTCTGGCCGTTCATGGCAAAAATGTAGTTGTTGCCCTGCCAGCTGGTGCTCAGCACCCACACCGGGAACAGGGCATACTTTGCCTTGCCGCCGTACAGCTGAATGCTGCTGTTTTCCATTTTCACGGAGTCGTAGCCGGTAACGGTCTGGGTAAAGGCGTCCTCGGTGGACTGACGGATACGCTCGTTGGCGCGCTGGATGCTCTTTTGGGCGTCCACATCGTACTTATCAGCCACATAGCCCGCCAGATACGCTGTCTTGAAGGGCACGGCATCACTCATGGTAAAGGGCTCGATGGATTCCATCAGGTCGTCTGCCATCTTGGAGGAGCCGTCCACCGGAACCGCGTCAAAGCCCAGCACGCCGTCCCGGCGCACGGAATAGTAGCTGGTCTCGGTATAATCGTAGTCGTCATCCGACCAAAAGCGGGTGCGGGTAGCGGTAAAGCGCAGCTGGGCATCGGCGTCGCTGTCGTACAGCCAGAAGGGCACATACACGCCCTTGATCTCGTCGATGTGGTTCTGGCTGCGGAACACCTTGGGCAGCAGGGTCTTGCCCTTGAGGTGCTCCTGCAGCTTTTCCTTCGCCGCTTTTTTATCCAGCTTGAAGGGGATGATGAGGTCGGGGCGCAGGTCTCCGGCAAACTGTCCGGTGAGGACGATGGGGTTGCCGCAGAAAGGGCAGGCCGAGGCGGCCATGGTGTCGTCGCCCACGATCTCGCCGCCGCAGCTCTTGCAGACATAAGTATGCAGACCGGCGGTCTCGCCCTCTGCCCAGCTGCCGCCGGGGGTGGCCCAGTTCATCTTGCTGGGCTTTTGGTCTTTCAGGTCCTCATCGTAGCCCTTCAGCGCGTCCACCTCAAACTCGGTGTCACAGTAGGGGCATTTCATCTTCTGGGTGGTGCTGTCAAATTTGATCGCACCATCGCAGCAGGGGCACTTATATTCCAGCATTCCTGCCATAGCGTTTTCTCCTATTATAATCTGCGGGGCAGGGACTTATTGACTTTCCTTCCCTGCCCCGCAGTGTGTTCAGTTATTGTGCAGCGGGCTTAGCTGCGGTCGTTCTCGTCAAAGGGGTCGCCGCACTCCGGGCAGAACTTGGGCGGGTGTGCAGGGTCTGCCGGTTCCCAGCCGCACTTGTCGCACTTATACTTGGGCGTACCGGTGGGCTTGGGTTTGCCGCACTCGGAGCAGAACTTGCCCTTGTTCACCGCGCCGCAGCTGCAAGTCCAGCCTTCTGCTGCCGCCGGGCGGGGCTTGCCGCACTCCGGGCAGAATTTGCCGGTGACGGTGGCACCGCAGCTGCAAGTCCAGCTGTCAGCAGCGGGCTTCGGCTCCGGCTTTTTGCTGCCGCATTCCGGGCAGAACTTGCCGGTAACGGTAGCGCCGCAGCTGCAAGTCCAGCTATCGGCGGCAGAAGTCTGCTGCTGGGGTGCTGCGGGCTGCTGCCCCATGGCGAACAGGTTCTGGGCGTTCATGCCGTTTGCACCGGCTGCCATGCCCATGCCCATAAAGCCGGTCATAGCACCGGCGGTGTTCCCAGCAGCAGTCTTCATGGCATCGATCTGACCGCCCACCAGACGGGCTGCGGCGGTGGTGGGGTCGGTGGTCATGGCGTTTTCTTCCCACTCGGTGATCTTCTTCTGCTGCTCCTCCGGGATGGACAGGGAGTTGATGTTGAAGGAGAACACCTCGATGCCGCGCTTCTTGCGCCAGATATTGGACAGCTGCTCGTTCAGGGCGTCCGAGATCTCCAGCGTGTGGGCGGGGATCTCGTAATACTGCACCTTGTTGGCGGAAAGGGTGGCCAGCGCAGGCTGCAGAGCGTTCATCAGCTCACTCTTCAGGCGGGGAGCCAGCTCCGAGGCATCGTACTGGGTGGAGACGTTGCTGCACACGTTGGTGTAGAACAGCAGCGGGTCGCAGATGCGGTAAGTAAAGCTGCCGTTGCAGCGGATGTTCACCGAGAGCTTGTAGCCTCGCTCCTCGCTGACCACTACGCGGAAGGGGATGGGCGTTGCGGTGCCGTACAGGATCTCGCCCAGCTCCTTGGTGTTGATGTAGTACACCCGCTGATCCTTGCCGGTGTCGCCGCCGTAGGTAAAGCGCTTGGCCACGGTCTGGAAGGTAGCTGCCAGACTATCGCCGAAGTTGCCGGTGAACACGCTGGGCTCGGTGGAGGAATTGAAGGTATACTCGCCCGGCTCGGCGCACACTTCCACCACCTTGCCCTGCTCCACGATGAGCATACACTGACCATCGGCCACGGCAATGCCGCTACCGTTGGTGATGATGTTATCCTCGCCGTGGTTGGAGCTGCGGCGGGAGGTGCGCTTCTGGCCCTTGACCATCAGCACATCCTTATCCAGCGCATCGCAATAGAAAAATTCTTTCCACTGATCTGCAAGAGTTCCGCCCAGTGCGCCCATACCTGCTTTGATCAAACCCATAATAATTTCCTCCTGTATGTTTTATTGTTTTTGCTCTCTTCTTTATCATGCAGAACGATTTCGTTTGTAAAAAAGGTTCTGCCTGCTCAGGGGTAAGGGTCAGATAATTGATATTATAATCATACTGCAATGCGGCGCTGAACGCAAGGAATTTCTAAACGTTGCCACCTGCCTTTGCAGCTTCTTTCACAAAAAAGGACACCGGAGCGTCCATAGAGACTCCGGTGTTCCGAAATAATATTTTTATGCTTGTCCCGTACCCAAAAAAGGCTTAGAACCGCCGCCATGTATCCGGCATAAACAGCACCAGCATGGGGAAGATCTCCAGACGGCCGGCCAACATATCGAAGATGAGCACCAGCTTTGCGGGGTCTGCAAAGCAGCCGAAGTTCTGCATGGGACCTGCCATTTCCAAGCCCGGGCCGATGTTGTTCAGGGTAGCAGCCACAGCGGTAAAGTTCGTCACCATATCAAAGCCGTTCAGGCTGATGAGGAAGAAGGAGGCCGCAAAGATAAAGATATAGGCCGCAATGAACACGTTGGTGGTACGGATAGTCTCGTGGTTCAGTAGCTTGCCGTCCATGCGGGCGGGCGCTACCACCTGCGGGTGCAGGGCGGTCTTGAGTTCCTTAGCCAAGGTCTTACCCAGAATGAGGAAACGGCTCACCTTGATGCCGCCGCCGGTACTGCCGGCGCAGGCGCCAATGAACATGAGCATGACCAGAATCTCTTTAGAGAGGGTCGGCCACAGGTCAAAATCGCAGCTGGAAAAGCCGGTGGTGGTGATGATGGAGCCCACCTGAAAAGCGGCCTGCCGCAGCGCCTCGCCAAAGCTGTTGTACATACTATAAATATTGGCAGTGATGATACCCACTGCCACTGCGATGACCACAAAGTAGCCCCGCACCTCCTCGCTGGCAGCAGCGCGGCGGAACTTGCGCATGAGCAGCAGGAAGTAGGCGTTGAAGTTGACGCCGAACAGGATCATGAAGATGGTCACGACCCACTGGATGTAGGGCGAAAAGCTGGCAAAGCTGTCGTTGCGGAAGCCGAAGCCGCCGGTGCCCGCCGTACCAAAGGCGGTGAGCATGGCTTCGAACAGGGGCATTCTGCCAATCAGCAGGAACACCAGCTCCAGCATGGTAAGGGCAAAGTAGATGCCGTACAGGATCTTAGCGGTGGACTGTACCTTAGGCACCAGCTTATCCACCTGCGGGCCGGGGCTTTCCGCCTTCATCAGGTTGACGTGGGAGCCGCCGGTCAGCGGCAGCAGCGAGAGCAGAAACACCAGAACACCCATGCCGCCGATCCAGTGGGTGAAGCTGCGCCAGAACAGAATACCGTTGGGCAGCCCCTCCACGGCGGGCAGGATACTGGCACCGGTGGTGGTAAAGCCGGAGACTGTCTCAAACAGAGCATCCACAGGGTTCGGGATGCAGCCGGTGAGCACAAAGGGCACCGCGCCCATCACCGAGATGAACACCCAGCACAGCGAGGTAGCCGCAAAGCCTTCGCGCATATAGAACACCTTACTGCGGGGTTTGATGGTGTGCAGGGCGTAGCCGATGCCGGCGCTGACGGCAGCTGTGAGCAGAAACACACCCAGCACCATCCACTCGCCATACACTAAGCTGGCGGCGGCGGGCAGCAGCAGCAATGCGCCCTCGATCATCAGCACATAGCCCAGCAGACGGAAAACGATCGCATAATTCATAATCCGCCTCCGTCAGTGCTCCACGATATCGCGCAGATCGTGCAGACCATGCTCCAGCGTGACCACGATGACGTTATCGCCCACCTGGATCTGGTCGCCGCCGCGGGGGATCAAAATCTTGCTGCCGCGGGTAATGCAGCACAGCAGCAGGTTCTTTTTCAGGTGCAGCTGGCTCAGGGGCACACCGGTAGCGGCGCTCTCCTCGTGCACTGTAAATTCCAGTGCCTCCACGCGGTCATCCAGTATGCGGTACAGAGTCTTGATGTTGTTGCCTGCCTCGTTTTGCAGGGCGCGGACGTACTGCACGATGTAGTCACAGGTCATGTACTTGGGGTAGACCACGCTGCCCAGATCCAGCCCGGCCAGAATATCGTCAAATTCCAGACGGTTGACCTTGGTCACCAGCTTGCCGTTGGAGTGCTTTTTGGCAAACAGGGTCAGCAGCACGTTCTCCTCGTCGATGTTGGTCAGCGCCACAAAGGCTTCGGTGGATTCCAGACCCTCGGAAAGCAGAAACTCGCGGTTGGAGCCGTCCTCGTTCAGGATCTGTGCGCCGGGCAGCTGCTCGGCCAGTTCTACGCAGCGGGCTGCGTCCCGCTCCACGATACGCACCCGCACATGGTTTTCCAGCAGTTCCTGACTGAGGTAGTAGGCAATGGCACCGCCGCCCACGATGAGGGCGTTGCGTACCGGCTGCACCGGCAGATGCAGCTGCTGGAAGAAGGCGTGAGCTTTTTCCTGCGTAGCAAGGAAGGTGACCTGATCGCCCTTTTGCAGCATAAAGTTACCGTTGGGGATGATGACCCCGCCCTCACGCTCCACCGCGCACACCAGAATATCGCTCTTGAGCCGGGTAGGGATCTCGCGGATGGCCACGCCGTTCAGCGCATCGGGCAGCGCAAACTTGATCAGCCGCACACGGCCGTCCGCAAAGGTATCGATCTTGCTGGCACCGGGGAAACGCAGCAGATGAGAGATCTCCTTTGCCGCTGCCATTTCCGGGTTGATGATGGCGGAAA
>OJPX01000918.1_pt1 | contig 11085 bp, 9 predicted proteins | sample 1598591 | NCBI WGS metagenome assembly OJPX01 (sample SAMN03922497, study PRJEB24848) | human gut metagenome | isolation source: stool sample | host: Homo sapiens | place: Germany | collected 2011-11
CCCCTGCATTTCTCCCCATATTTGGGGTTTTATCCCCTGCGAGAGTATGACTTTTGCCCCTGTTTTCCCGTCAGGCCTTGACGTTCTTGATGATGTCGCTGACGGTTTCACGCAGGTGCTGGTCGTTCTTCATGTCCCGCTCCATGGTCTTGAGGGAGTAGACGATGGTGGAGTGGTCACGGCCCGAGAACTCCCGGCCGATCTCCTCCATGCTCATGCCGGTGACTTCGCGCAGGATATAGATCGCCACGCGGCGGGCGGATGCAACGTTGGCGTTCCGCTTGGTGCCCCGGATGTCAGCAGGGGAGACGTTGAAGGTGCGGGAGACCTCGCCCACGATCTTCTCGATGGTCACGGGCACGGGCTGGGTCTCGTTGAGGATGTCCTTGATGGCATTCTGTGCCACGCTGATGACAGGCTGGATGCCCTCCAGCATGTAGTAGGCATTCAGCTTTTTCACTGCGCCTTCCAGCTGGCGGATGTTGTTCTTCAGGTGGTTGGCGATGAATTCCGCCACGTCCTCGGGCAGATCCAGGTGGAGCAGCTCGGCCTTGCGCTTGACGATGGCCACGCGGGTCTCAAAATCCGGCGGCTGGACATCGGCGGTCAGGCCCCACTCAAAGCGGGTGCGCAGACGCTCCTCGAGGCTCTTGATCTCCTTGGCGGGGCGATCGGAAGCGATGACGATCTGCTTGTGAGCGTCGTGCAGGGAGTTGAAGGTGTGGAAGAATTCTTCCTGCGTGGACTCCTTGCCCGCGATGAACTGGATATCGTCCACCAGCAGCAGGTCTGCCACGCGGTACTTCATGCGGAAGTCCTCGGTGCTGCCGGCGCGGATGGCGGCGATCAGCTCGTTGGTGAACTGCTCGCAGGTGACATACATGATGACGAAATCGGGGTGGGTGCGCTTGATCTCGGTCTGAATGGCGGTCAGCAGATGGGTCTTGCCCAGACCGGAGCCGCCGTAGATGAACAGGGGGTTATAGGCCCCGGAGGGATTTGCCGCCACAGCCTGCGCAGCAGCAAACGCAAACTGGTTGGACGGCCCCTTGATGAAGTTTTCAAAGGTGAACTCGTAGTTGCCCTGCGGGGAGGCGGGGTTTGCCTCGTACTGCTGGGCCAGCACTACTTCGTGGGGCGGGGTGCTGGGCACCACAAGGGTGATGTCCACATCAAAGCCCAGCACGGACTTGAAGGCCTCCTTGAGCAGGCCAAGATACCGGTCGGTGACGATCTTGCAGATAAAATCGTTGCGCACCGACAGGGTGATATGGCTGGAGTCCTCAAAGCTGATGGGCTCCAACCCGTCGATATAGAGATTGTACGTTGGCTCGGCCATCTGCGCCTTGCAGTACATCTGGGCCGCTTCTAAAACGTCCTTGAAAGAATCCATAAAACATCCACTCCATTGAATCGGTCGAAGTTTTCAACAATGCTGCTGATACCATGTTAGTATACCACAAAAATCTCCCTGCGTCTATATTACTATAATGTAATTTATAATACATAAGATAAGCCCCCGCAGCGCCCTTGTGGAAACACGCCAAAAAGACCACAATATCTGGTAGAAAAAAGTTTTCCACAGCAAAATGGTGAAAAAGTTGAAAAGCTTTTAACAGAAAAATCAGAAAAAAGTTTGCAGAAAACTGAAAAAAATGCTTGACAGAACGTCATACTATGCGATATACTGTTGAATTGCAAGCCTGTCCCCAATCTGGGACCGATCAAGACCCCATACCGGGGATAAGTTTTTACGGAGGATACAACCATGAAGAGAACTTTTCAGCCCAAGAAGCGTCAGCGCAAGGAAGTTCATGGCTTTCTGACCCGCATGAGCACCAAGAACGGCCGTAAGGTCATCAATGCTCGCCGTGCAAAGGGCCGCAAGAGCCTGACTGTCTGATCTCTGCCTTGCAGGTGAGATCCGGCGCAGAAATGAATATGCGCACAAAAGACCGCTGATATCCCATTGGCGGTCTTATTTTTTTACCCGTCAAAAGTTTTTTCGTAAAAATGCCCGGATGGGCTTTTAAACTGCAAAAATTTTTGATATACTGGCTAAAGAGTGCACCTATGTGCACCCGGACGAAAGGAGGTGCCGATGTTATGCGTTATCGTCCGATCCGCCGCAACAGCGAGTTTGGCCGTGTGTACGCCCGCGGCAAGTCCTATGTGAACCCGGCACTGGTACTGTATGTGCTCAAGACCCGGGGCCGCAACACCCGGGTGGGCCTGACCGCCACTAAAAAGATCGGCCACGCCGTGCAGCGCAACCGCGCCCGCCGCGTGATGAAAGCTGCGATTGACGAGCATCTGGATTACAATATCGGCGGCTACGATCTGATCTTCGTGGCCCGGGGCATGACCCCCAAACTGAAAAGCTGGCAGCTGAGCAGCGTTGTGGCAAAGCTGTTTGCCCAAGCCGGTCTGCCGGATAAGGCAAAGCGCCCGGACGCAAAGCCGCCCGCCACCGTGCCCCCTGCCCGCAAACAAAAGCCGGAGTCCCGCGCGTGAACCGGCTGCAAATGCTCTGCCGCAGGGCGCTGTGCGTGCCCATCCGCATCTACCAGTACACCCTCAGCCCATGGATCGGCCGCAGCTGCCGGTTTTCGCCCAGCTGCAGCAACTACACCATGCAGGCCATCCTGACCCACGGCTGTGTAAAAGGCATTTTGCTGGGCGCATGGCGCATTGCGCGGTGCAATCCGCTGGGCAAATGGGGCTACGACCCCGTGCCGCCGCCCGGCCGCTGGCAAAGCCCTGCCCGCAATTTACAGCCTGCAAAGCTGTTTGAAAAGCGGCATAGGGGATAAAGTTTTCGCTTCTTGTGACGCGCTGCACTGTGGGCGGCGTGTCCTACGATAAAAAAATAATGCGTCCCGGGCCACAGCCGGGGCAGAATGGACAAAGGTATGAACTTCTTTTACATCCTGAGCGGTCCTCTCGGCTATGTCATGGAGTGGATCTACAAGCTGCTGCCGAACTACGGCTGGGACATCATCCTCTTCACCCTGCTCATCAACATCGTCAAGATCCCCCTGCAGACCAGCCAGCAGAAGAGCATGGCGAAAATGTCTGCTTTCCAGCCCATGATCGCGGAGATCCAGACCAAGTACAAGAATAAGCCCGAAAAGCAGCAGGAAGAGCTGATGAAGCTGCAGCAGGACTTTGGCTACAAGCCCACGGCCGGCTGCGTGCCCATGCTGCTGAATTTCCTTGTCATGTTCGGTGTTATCGGCGTGGTGTATAACCCGCTGGAGCGCATCTTCCACATCAGCGCCGCTGCACTTGCCAGCGCTGGCGAGGCGATGACCGCCGCCGGCATCTCCTTTACCGCCATCACCCGCGATACCAACATCATCGCCGAGGTACTGGCAGGCAACAGCGGCGTGCTGGGCTGCTTCAGCGTCGAGCAGATCGCTACCATCACCGAGTTCGGCCAGCACATGAACTTCCTTGGCATCGACCTGACCCGCATCCCGCAGATCGGTCTGTCTCTGGATATCGTGCTGCCGCTGCTGTCGGTCATCACTATGTTCCTGTCCACCCACATCAGCATGAAGGCTTCCGGCCAGCAGATGCAGGGCAGCATGAAGCTGACCATGTACCTGATGCCGCTGATGTACCTGTTCTTCTGCTTTACCTTCCCTCTGGCATTCTCTCTGTACTACGTCATTTCCAACATCGTCATGACCGCACAGACTCAGGTCATGCGCAAGTTCTACGACCCCGAGAAGATGCGCAAGGAAGTGGAAGCCGAGATCGCCGCCAAGCGCAAGCAGGAAAAGCGCGGTGTGAAGAACACCACCATCACGGTGACCGACCCCAAGACCGGCAAGACCATGGAGAAGAACCTTTCTGCCAGCGAGATGAACAAGCGCCGGCTGGAGTATGCCCGTCAGCTGGACGCCGAGCGCTACAAGGACGAGCGCACCGTGCCGCTGAGCGAGCTGAATAAGCAGGATAATCAGTAACAAGGGAGGTAAACGGTTATGATCCGTACACAGGAAGCCACCGGTAAGACGGTGGACGAAGCCCGCGCCAAGGCCTGTGCCCTGCTGGGCGTGCAGGCAGACGATATGAACGTCAGCTACGAAGTGCTGGAAATGCCCCAAAAGACCGGTTTTCTGGGCTTAAAGACCACCCCCGCCAAGGTGCGTGTGAGCGTGGAGCTGCCGGATGCCCCCGCCGCTGCGCCCGCAAAGCAGGTGGAGCCGGTGGCAGAGCAGCCTGTGGAGACTGCCGCCCCCGTGCAGGAGACTGCCCCCGTGGCAGAGCAGACCCCCGCTGTGGAAGAGCCTGCCGCCGAGCAGACCGCTGAGACTGCCGAGGAGACAGAAGAGGTGGAAGAGCCCATCGTCATCGAGGAGAACGCCAAGGTGAAGGCCGCTGTGGACTATCTGCGGGAAGTCATCACCCTGATGGGCGTGGAGAATGTGACCTTCAGCGCCGTGCAGAAGGGCGAAGCCACCATCATCCGTCTGGACGGTGAAAAGCTGGGTGCCCTCATCGGCCGCCGCGGCGAGACCATGGAGAGCCTGTCCTATCTGGCAAGCCTTGTGGCAAACCGTCTGGAGGGCGATTACATCAAGCTGGGTCTGGACGTTGCCGGCTACCGCGACAAGCGCGAGAGCGACCTGACCGCACTGGCACAGCGCATCGGCGCCAAGGTGCGCAAGACCGGCCGCAGCTTTGCCATGGAGCCTATGAACCCCTACGAGCGCCGCATCATCCACTCTGCCATCAGCAAGATGGAGGGTGTGCGCAGCGAGAGCAAGGGCGAAGGCCGTGACCGCCGCGTGGTCATCTACTCCACCGCACCGGATGCTCAGACTGAGAATACCTACGGCGAGCGCCGTGGCCGTGGCGGCAACCGGAATGGCCGCCGTCCCGGCGGCAACCGCAACGGCGGTTATCGCGGTGAGCGCCGCAGCAATGGCGGCTACCGTGGCAGCCGCAGCGGTGCACCTCGCGGCCCGCGTCCGTCCAGTGTGCCGGAGCGCACCTACGCCCCCCGTGACGCCGAGAGTGCAGCACCCGTAGCACCCAAGCGCACCGAGCGCGTGGACGACTTTGCAGATTTCAGCTTTGGCAAGATCGAGCTGTAATAGCGAAAATATTTTTGAAGCAACAGGACCGGACAGCCCGCAGGCTGTCCGGTCCTGTGTTTTTAAAGTCGTTCTTCTCAAAATTTGGAGAAACTGCCTGTTTTTTGCCGAAATCTTTCTCTCAAATGGCAATTGTAAAACAATTGGTCAAGGATTTATACTGTAGTCAAGGGCGTTCTGTTCGTGAAGAACAGACAGAATGATGAAAAGAGAGGTAATCGACTATGTCCCAGAACAAGATTTCCCGCCGCAGCTTCCTGCGTGGTGCAGGGGCATCCGCGACCATCGCAGCCGCCAGCTGCATGGCACCCTCTGCAGCCGCCTGTGACATCAAGTCCCTGTGGAGCATGGATCTGCAGATCCTTGCCACCAGCGACACCCACGGCAAGTTCGACCCCTGGGATTACGCCGCCAACAAGGCAGATGCTTCCGGCAGCGTGGCCCAGCAAGCGACCGCCATCAAGCAGTGCCGCACCCGGAACACGCTGGTGGTGGATGCAGGCGATACCATTCAGGCCAACTCCGCAGAGCTGTTCCTGAACGATGACCTGCATCCCATGATCGCTGCCATGAATGCCATCGGCTATGATATCTGGACCACCGGCAACCATGAGTACAACTACGGCATGGATGTGCTGAAAAAGGTCATGGGACAGCAGAAGGCCAAGGTGCTCACCGGCAACGTTTACGCACCGGACGGCACCCCGCTGGCCGACGGCTACACCATCATCAAAAAGGGCACCGTCAAGATCGGCGTCATTGGCATGGTCACCCCCAACATCATCCGCTGGGATGCCAAGAATCTGGAGGGCTGGAAGGTCACCAACCCTGTGGACGAGAGCCGCAGGATCATCGATAAGATCAAGGATCAGGTGGATGTGCTGATCGGCGTCATGCACATGGATACCGAGAACGAGTACGGCGTCTATGGCTCCGGCGTCACCGATCTGGCAAATGCCTGCCCCGAGTTCGACGTCATCGTGGGCGGCCACGGCCACAGGAGCATCCCCAACATGATGATCAACAACGTGCTGGTGGTGGAGAACAAGAACGCCGGTGCCACCCTGTCCGAGATCCACGTCTATCTGGAGCGCCAGCTGGACGGCAAGTGGAAGGTCGTGAACCGCACCTCGGAGAACCTGCAGATCAAGGAGTACGAACCCGATCCGGAGCTGACCGCTCTGCTGGCTCCCTACGACACCCGCGCCAAGGAAGACGCTGTCACCCCCATCGGCGAGCTGAAGGGCGGCGATCTGGCCCCCGAAAACGAGATTGACTGCCTGCCGCAGGCCATGGTGCAGGACACCGCTCTGCTGGACTTCATCAACGAAGTGCAGATGTACTACACCGGTGCGCAGGTCTCCGCAACGGCCCTGACCTCCATGACCTCCCAGATGCGCGCAGGCACCATCCGCAAGTGCGATATGGCCAGCATCTACACCTACCAGAACACCCTGTACAAGCTGCAGATGACCGGCGAGCAGCTGCGCCGCTTTATGGAGTGGTCCGCAGCCTTCTTCAAGACATGGAAGCCGGATGAAGTGACCATCGCCTTTGACCCCTCGGTGCGCTACTACCTGTACGATGCTTTTGAGGGCGTCAACTACGAGCTGGACGTCTCCAAGGAGCCGGGCCACCGCATCAAGAACCTCAAGTGGCCGAACGGCAAGGCCGTGAAGGACACCGACACCTTTGTTGTGGCAGTGAACAACTACCGTGCCACCACCCAGCTGCTGACGGCTGCGGACATCTTCCTGCCCGGTGAGGATCTGCCCAAGCTGCTGGAGATCGATGTGCGCGGCGATGTGGGCGGCATCCGCGAGCTGCTGGGCGAGTACATCCGCACCGTGAAGGGCGGCACCATCGAGCCGCACGTGAACAACAACTGGAAGATCGTGGGCAACAACTGGAAGGCCGCCGATCACCAGAAGGCTGTGCAGCTGCTGCGCGAAGGCAAGCTGGCCCTGAATGAGAATGCCGATGCACGCACGCTGCCCGGCAAGGCCATCACCACGGCAGAGATCGCCAAGTTCTAAAAATCAGTTTCCTGTAAAAAGGGGCTTTCCGTGTTGGGACGGAAAGTCCTTTTTTTGTGTGAGAAACGGGCGGATTTTCAACCGTTTCCCGGGAATTGGTTGAAAAAACAGTACCATTCCGCAGCATTTCGTGGTACAATGAAACTGTATTGGTCTCGCTGCTGTGGGCAGATGGGAGCAAGCGGCCAGATCGGGCGCGGAAAGGAAGCCAGAAAAAACCATGCAGGAAGCGACCATTGCAGCAATTGCAACAGCACCGGGTGCAGGCGGCATTGCCGTGGTGCGGCTCTCCGGTGCGGAGAGCTATACCGTGGCTGCCCGGGTGTTCCACCCGGCAAACCCGGCCAAAAAAGTGGAAGAGGCCAAGGGCTACACCGCACTGTTCGGGCATTTTGTGGACAGGGAAGAAGCCTTTGACGAGGGCGTTGCCCTGTTTTTCCGCGCGCCCCACAGCTATACCGGCGAGGATGTGGTGGAGCTTTCCTGTCATGGCGGAAATGCGGTGGCCCGCCGTCTGGTGGAAGCCTGTCTTGCCGCCGGTGCGCAGCCTGCCGCCCCCGGCGAGTACACCCGCCGTGCCTTTCTGAACGGCAAGCTGGGTCTGACGCAGGCGGAAGCTGTCATGGACCTGATCTCGGCAGACGGGCGGCAGGGGGCCGCACTGGCAAATGCGGCGCTGGGCGGTGCGCTGGCGAAAAAGATCAACGCCCAGAAAGCCCAGCTGACCGCCCTGCAGGCGCATCTTGCCGCTTGGGTGGACTTCCCGGAGGAGGATGTGCCGGAGCTGGACCCCGCCCACCTGCGCACCGTGCTGGGCGCAGTGCGGGAGGAACTGGACGCCCTCATCCGCAGCTACGATGCCGGTGCGGTGCTGCGCGAGGGCGTGGACTGCGCTATCGTGGGACGCCCCAACGCGGGCAAATCTACCTTGCTGAACCTGCTGGCAGGCTTCGACCGTGCCATCGTCACCCCGGTGGCGGGCACCACCCGCGATGTGGTGGAGCAGGCGGTGCAGCTGGGAGATATCCGGCTGAACCTCTTTGACACCGCCGGTCTGCGGGAGACCGAGGACGCCATCGAGGCCGAGGGCATCCGCCGCAGCTGGAAAAAACTGGAAGAAGCTGGGTTGATCCTTGCCGTCTTTGACGGCTCCGAGCCGCCCAGCCGGGAGGACTTGGCGTTGGCACAGCGCTGCGCGGGTCGCCCCGCCATTGCCCTTGTGAACAAAGAGGACAAGCCCACCCGGTTTGATGCAGAGCTTATCGCCCCGTATTTTGCCATGGTGCTGCCGGTCTGCTGCCGGGAAGAGGGGAGCCGCAAGGTCATCGCCGCTGCGGTGGCGCGGCTGCTGGGCACAGGCAGCATCGACCCCCACGCCGCCAGCCTGTCCGGGCAGCGGCAGCTTTCTGCTGCCCTCCGCGCCCGGGACGCCGTAGCCGGGGCACTGGATGCCGCCGCCGGCGGCTTTGGACTGGACGCCGTTTCGGTCTGCGTGGATGATGCGCTGGACGCGCTCTGCGACCTGACCGGCGAAAACGCCTCGGAAGCCGTCATCGAACAGGTGTTCGAGCGGTTCTGTGTGGGAAAATAAATTCAAATCATTGATTAGAGGAAACCCGAAAGTATATGAACCACTTAGGAGAATATGATGTCATCGTCATCGGCGCTGGCCATGCGGGCATCGAAGCCGCCCATGCAGCTGCTGTGCTGGGCGCAAAAACGGCTGTCTTTACCATGAGTCTGGACGCCATCGGCAATATGCCCTGCAACCCCAGCATTGGCGGCACTGCCAAGGGCACGCTGGTGCGGGAGGTGGACGCGCTGGGCGGCGTGATGGGTCTGGCGGCAGACGCCACCTATCTGCAAAGCCGGATGCTGAACAAGGGCAAAGGCCCCGCCGTGCACGCACTGCGGGTGCAGACCGACCGCCGCCGCTACAACGAGTACATGAAGCACGCGCTGGAACAGACCCCGGGGCTTGCCATCCATCAGGCTGAGGTGGTGGCGCTGGAAGTGGAAAACGGCCATGTGAAGGGCGTTATCACCCAGCTGCACGGCGAATACACCGCCAAGTGCGTGGTACTTGCCACCGGTACGAACCTCGGTGGCAAAATATTCGTGGGCGATGCGTGGTATGCGTCCGGCCCGGACGGCATGCACGCCGCCAACGCCCTGACCGACAGCCTGAAAGCCGCCGGTCTGCCGCTGCGCCGGTTCAAGACCGGCACCCCTGCCCGGGTGCACCGCCGCAGCATTGATTTTTCCAAGCTGGAATGCCAGCCCGGCGACCCGGACAGCGAATTGCAGCCCTTCAGCTTTTTGACCGATGCACCCATGCACAACAAGGTGGAATGCTGGATCGCCTACACGAACCCGGAGACCCACAAGATCATTCTGGATAATATCCAGCGCAGCCCGCTGTACGGCGGCATGATCGAGGGTGTCGGCCCGCGCTACTGCCCCTCCATTGAGGACAAGGTGGTGCGCTTCTCCGGCAAGGACCGTCACCCGCTCTTCGTAGAGCCCTGCGGCGAGAACACCGAGGAAATGTATCTGCAGGGTGCGTCCAGCAGCCTGCCGGAGGATGTGCAGAACGCTTTCTACCACAGCATCAAAGGCTTTGAACATCTGGAGATCATGCGCCCCGCCTACGCCATCGAGTACGACTGCGTAGACCCCACCAGTCTGGAAGCCACGCTGGAAAGCAAGGTGGTGCGGGGTCTGTACGGGGCAGGGCAGTTCAACGGCACCTCCGGCTACGAGGAAGCCGCCGCGCAGGGTCTGCTGGCGGGTCTGAACGCCGCCCGCAACGCGCTGGGCTTAGAGCAGCTGGTGCTGCCCCGGCACACCAGCTATCTGGGCACGCTGGTGGACGACCTTGTGACTAAGGGCGTCATGGACCCCTACCGTATGATGACCAGCCGCAGCGAGTACCGGCTGACCCTGCGGCAGGACAACGCCGACCAGCGCCTGACCCCCATCGGCAGGGAATACGGCCTTGTGCAGGATGACCGCTGGGCAAAGTACCAGCACACCCAGCAGATTTTGGAAGCCGAGCGCCGCCGCCTGCACGAAGCGCATCTGCGCACCGCAGACCTGCGCGCCGCCATGGAAGCCGCCGGTCTTGCCCCCGCCGCCGAGGGCGGCATTGCCGAGGAACTGCTGCGCCGCCCCGAGATCAGCTACCCGCTGGTGGCGGGCATCATCGGCTGGGGCGAGGAGATCACCCCCATGCTGGCGGAGCGGCTGGAGACCGAGATCAAGTATGCCGGTTACATCGCCCGACAGGACCGGATGATCCGGGAGGTGGCACGCCACGAAAAGACCCTCATCCCGGAGGATTTCGAGTATGCCGCCCTGACCGGCCTGACGCTGGAAGCCCGGGAAAAGCTGGCCCGCATCCGTCCCCGTAATCTGGGGCAGGCGGGGCGCATCCCCGGCGTTTCGCCCTCCGATGTGGCGCAGCTGAGCATCGCACTGGCAGGGAAACAACAAAAATAATACGAAGTTGCGATAAAATAAACGATTGCGCTACCTCAACCACCCGACAGAAAGGAAAACACTATGATCGACAAACAGCGGTTGGAGGAAAAGTGTTCCACATGGAACATCACCCTCACCGGCACCCAGCTGGATCAGCTGGATGCCTTTGCCCAGATCCTTGTAGACTACAACCAGAAGGTCAACCTGACCGCCATCACCGACCCGGAGGGCATCGAGAACAAGCATTTCCTCGACAGCCTGCTGTTTGCCAGCCAGCCGGAGGTTGCCGGGCGCATGGTAGACGTGGGCGCCGGGGCAGGCTTTCCGGGCATCGTGACCAAGATCTTCAAGCCGGAGCTGGAACTGACCCTCATGGAGCCCACCGGCAAGCGGGTGGATTTTTTGAAGTACGCCTGCGCCCAGCTGGGGCTGACCGGGGTGGAGTTTGCCAAGGAGCG
>OJPX01000919.1_pt1 | contig 11081 bp, 4 predicted proteins | sample 1598591 | NCBI WGS metagenome assembly OJPX01 (sample SAMN03922497, study PRJEB24848) | human gut metagenome | isolation source: stool sample | host: Homo sapiens | place: Germany | collected 2011-11
ACTTAAAGTTAAAAAAGGTCTTGATGCTGTATGTAATTATAAGTCGGATGGACTTGTATGGACCTGTAACTGCGGACATGTAAATGAAGGTGGCGCAGAGGAATGCGTGATCTGTGGCAGAAAACAGGATGAGATGAAGAACAGCATAACATTTAATTATGAGCCGATGTTGGAAGAAATGAAACAGAAAGAATATGTTATGGAGATCAAGGATGTCCTTATGAAGTATATTAAGGATATTGATTCAGGACTTCGTATGCAGTTATTGGAGATTATGGAATCCGGTATTCAGTATGAAAAAACACGTGGAGATATGAAGGAAACTGTAATTGAGAAGGTTGAGAATCTGTTCCTTGGATTGTAAAAATGCAACAATATATGTTACAGATCATTGAGCATCTGGGGAAAAAAGGATATAAAAAATTAAATCCTGACAGTAATAATGTATATGGCAGAGCGGAAGGCGATGCCATATACGTTATTGTGCTTGGAAATAGCAGAAATTTGAAAGCGGATAATCTTATAAAGTTTAATTCACAGATTAGAAATGATCTGGAAGAAACAGGAAAAAGAGTTATGATTTTGAACCTGCTACTTACCAAGGACGGAATATTTGATGACGACTTAAGTACGATCGTTAAGAAGATGGACAATGTCTGGCTGTTCAGTGAGGATTATGGTAAATTATATATTTTTGAGAATCAACCGGCAGATTTTGACGGGTTACAGAGGATTCTTGAAAAAGAGATTTATGCGGAAAAAGACCACTGGCGTATCCGGTTAAAGGAAATATTTGGAGTGGTAACACCGATTCTGGTATTGCTCAATATTTTGGTATTCATAGCATATGTATATACCAGGGATGCTTACGGATATTCTTTTCTTGAAGAAATTCTGACAGATAATCTTCGGTATGTTCTTGTTGAAAAGCAGTATTACAGACTGCTAACCTCTATGTTTTTCCATTTTTCTCTGACACATCTTTTAAGCAATATGGTTGTATTGATTGCTCTTGGAGCAAGGGTAGAATATCTGCTGGGGAAAGTGAAGTATATATGCGTATATTTGTTCTGCGGCATTGTAGCATCTGTTTGTTCGATAGTCAGTTGTTATATGGGAAACTTTTACGAATATGCAGGAGGTGCATCGGGTGCAATCTGCGGCTTGATGGGTATATTGATTGTTTTTGCCTTTTTTGGTAAAGGAAAGATATCAGATATTTCATTAAAGGATCTTATTTTTTTATCCGTGATCACAATATTGAATGGATATGTTTCGGAAGGCATAGATAATGCAGCACATATAGGCGGATTGATAGCTGGATTATTTACAGGATTGCTTTGTGCATATATATGCTCGAAGAAGCAAAACTCAGGTACATGACAGTTGTAAAAGATGACCTGATGTGATAAAATTAGCTGATGAAAATTAGTTTAGGAGTATGATTGGATGGGTACTGGAATTAGCATGTCAAGTGTCAACAAAATAAAAGAACTTGCGGCAAGCGGGGATTATAGTCTTGCATTGGATATACTTGAACATCAGGATTTGACCAGATCGCTTTCACCTCAGTTTATCAAGATTTGTGGTGAAGTTTACTATGAAAACGGACGTTATTCGGAAGCCAGAGCTGCTCTTGTAAAAGCCCACTCCATGGCGCCTGTTGGAAATAAGATTATATATTCACTGATTAAAGTGTATTTATCTGAGGGGTTTTACTCACTTGTAGACACATATTATGACATCTATAAATTTAATCAAGATGAAAAAGATGCAGGTACATATCGTATAGAATACATGATTGCAAAAGCAAAACGAAAATCGTTCAAAGAGCTGTATGGAATTCTTATTTCAGCAAATGAAGCCGAAACGGATGCAGCTTGGGATTTTGAGATGTTGTTATTGTATGCTGCAATGGGAAATATGGAGAAACTTCAGTCGGAGGCTGAAATTTTCTGCGCGACCTATAAAGGTTCCCCATATATTGAGAATGTGAACCGGCTTAGAGATAAATCATATGATGTAGAGAAAACTATATATTGTTATCCTGCATCAGAACAGGAGGATGATTCAAAAGAACAGGAAGAGATCAGAACATTTGAACAAAAGGTTCTGGAAGCTGATCACCTTCGTATGTTCCCGAAAGACCCTAAGATTACTTTGATGGTCGATGATCGTGAACCCATACCAAATTCTGTGAAGTTCAAACAGATGCTGCTTAAATCTAAAGAAAAGAAAGAATTAAAGAAACAGCAGAAGAAAGAACAACAGGAAAATGAGCAGTCAGAGGAAAAAAAGGATAAAGGAAAGAGATTTCATATAGGACGACTGTCAAAGAAAGAAGAGGCTGCGATTGAAGAGGTAATTGCTGAAACAGAGAAGCTGCAACCGGACAAAGACAAATTACTGGATGAAGTAATGGCGGTAGAAGAGAATATAGATTCGACTCAGAGTGAAGATATAATGAAAGAGCCGGAAGAGCCGGAGACCGCTTCGATTGTTAGCGAAGAAAAGAATCTGGATCAGATATCAGAAGAATCATTCGATGAAAGTCTGGATGATTTTGATACTTCGGATATTACAGATGATTTCGATACAGTATTGATGGTTGACCCGGATGCGCTTGAACAAAGCGAGCCGGAGATCGAGACAACTATTGAGGAAGAGGATGCGGAACCTGAGACTGAGACAACTGTTGAGGAAGAGGCTACGGAACCTGAGACTGAGACAACTGTTGAGGAAGAGGCTGCGGAACCTGAGGCTGAGACAGCTGTTGAGGAAGAGGATGCGGAATCGGATACTGAGACAACTGTTGAGGAAGAGACTGCGGAATCGGATACTGAAACAGTTAATGAAAAAGAAAATACAGAACCGGCGGTTGAAGAAACGGTCGAGGAAGAAACAAAACCGGTAGAGCCGGAGATTGAAATATCTGTCAAAGATAAAGATGCAGAGCCGAAGGTTGTTGTTGAAGAAACTGAGTATGCAGAACCTGCAGAGTCACATGAGGATGCAGAGGTGGCAGAGACTGCTGAACAGCTGGCAGAAGAAGACGAGACAGTTCTCATAGAAGAACCTCAGATAGGGGAAGATGAAGAATTTCCAGAAGATGCTCCTGAATCCGAAGAAAAGAAAAATCAGGAATTTGATATTGATGTTGCGATCCAGTCACTGAATGAATATAAATTTGATACAGACGATTGGGAAGATGATTCGTTTGAGCAGGCATATGAGGACGACGATATTGTAGAGATTGCGGAAGTGCCGGAAGATCTGATGCCAGATGAAAGTGATGAAGATATCATTCAGTCTGAGACAGAAGATATCGGGCAGGAAGAATCAGAAACTGAAATCATTGACGAAGCAGAAGTTAATGTTGAAGTAGAAGCAGAAGAATCGGAGCAGAAAGAAGATGCGGAAGCTGAAATCGTTGACGAAGCGGAAGCAAATATTGAAGCTGAAACAGAAGAACCGGAACAGGCGGAGCCGGAGTCAGAGGTAGCAGAACCTGAACAGCCGGAAACAGATGCTTATATGCCGGAAGAAACTGTTGATGTCACAACAGAAGCGTTTGATGAGTCAGTACCTGATGAACTCGATGAATCGACTTCAGAAGTTATATCAGAACAGGATTTTGATATTGACTTAATAAATGATGATTCAGAAACCGATGAGTTTGAAGCGGAGATTTCTGAAACGGACGATTCTGCAACAAAAGATCCTGAACCGGAGATTTCTGAAATAAATAATTCAGAACCGGGAATCTCAGAACCAATGGTTGAGAATCCTGCAAATGTAAACAGCAGGAAAATAGATTTTCCAACATTCAGATCAAGTCTTTTCCCTGATTACAACAGTGATAAACCACCTGTTGTAGAACATGTAAAGCATGAAGATATACAGGAAGAATATGATCAGAAGATGGCTGAAAATCTGAAAAAAGAGGAAGCTTTGATCAGTGAGACAGATGAGCTGCTTGCAAGACTTGGAATCGAGCTTGGAACTAAATATGCATCAAACACTGATTATTTCAATATGCATCAGGACAGTTTTGTACTGAATTCTTCGGAGGAGAAAGAAGCTGATCAGGTGGAGGATGTAAAGGAATCCGATAGTGTTCCAGATCCTGAACAGGTGAAGAAAACGGATTCGAAACGTTCTGATGAGAAAAAATATAAGCTTAAGAAAAGATGACAAATAATTAGATTAATATAAATATTAGTTTTTTATTTGATAATGTGGAAGGAGGCGTACAAATTGGCTATAGATCAAACAGAAGCTATGATTGCTGCGATAAAGGCACAGCTTGAAAAAGAGAGAGCTGCTGAAGCTGCAAAGCAGAAAAGGCTCGAAGAAGAACAGGCTTTGAAGAATATGAGCAGCAATAAAAAGAAAACTTCAGATAGCGGAAGCAAGAGCCAATATAAGACTTTGTCTGCTGAAGAACTTGCACGTATTGAAGAGAAGAAACGTCGTAAGAGAGAAGAAGCATTAGGTATTGTCCATGAGGATAAACCTGAAGAGACAGAGAACAAAGAAGCTGAAGCTGAAAAGCCAGATACAAATAAAGAGGCAGAGGGTGAAGCTAAAACAGAGGAAAAGAACGAGAAGCAGGAAATGCCAAAGATCAGTCTTAACCTTGGTGGTATTGCCGATGAGGGACTCGGTGGTGGTCTTGGAGAAGGACCTGGTGGTCTCGGCAGTCTTGGTGGTGGCCTCGGAGAAGGACCTAGCGGACTTGGTGGCCTTGGCGGCGGTCTCGGAGAAGGACCTAGCGGACTTGGTGGCCTTGGCGGCGGTCTTGGAAGCGCACCTTCAGGAGAAGGACTTTCAGGAAAACCGGGTGCATCAGGAAACGGCCTTGGTTCTACCTTGAATATGAATGCTTCCCTTGAGCCGAATAAGGTAAAAGGTAAAGATAAGACAACATTATCTGATGATGCAGAGAGATTCGATGAAGATGATATGTCATCCGTTGTTTCAGATGATGCAGAATGGACACCAGGTAAGAATGTTAAGGTAAAAGAGGTTAAGACTCAAAAAGGAAATGACAAAAATGGTGATCTTTTCAGTATTTTACCTGATAGAAATAAAGATGGTGCAGATGTTTCATCTATGTATGATATAGATGATGACGATGAAGATGAAGACTTCCTTGGAGCCGGTATTGAGAATCTTTCCAATATCGATGAAACGAGTGAGGAAGAAGCTGCACGTATAAAGGCTGAAGAAGAAGCTAAGAAAAAGGCTGAGGAAGAGGCTAAGAAGAAAGCTGAGGAAGAAGCTAAGAAGAAGGCTGAGGAAGAAGCTAAACGTAAGGCGGCTGAAGAGGAAGCCAGAAAGAAAGCAGAAGAAGCTCGTAAGAAGGCTGCGGCAGAAAAGGCAAAGGTTGAAGCTGAAACAAAGAAGAAGCAGGCAATTGAACTTGCTGAACGTAAGGCTCAGGATGCAAAGAATGTCGTTGAAACAGCAAAGAAGACGATTGCAGATTCTGAAAAAGAAGAAAAAGAACTGAAATCACAACTTGAAGAATGTGCAAAGAAGAAAGCTGCTTACGAAGATAAGATGAAGGCAGAATTCGATGCAAAGAAGAAAGCTGATGAGAAACTTTTAGCTAAGGAAGATGCAGAGCTTGAGACAAAAGTAAAAGCTATCAATAAAGAGATAGAAGATACAAACAAGAAAGCGAAGGATGATTCTGACAAGGTATTAAAGGAAAGTGATCCGGAGACCATTAAGACAAAGATCATCAATGATGCACAGGCTGCTGCTGATGAAGCAATCAAGAAGCTTGCAGATGCCAAGAAAGCTAATATTGAAAAGCATGAAGCAGAATATACAAAGGCATGCAAGGATGCAGAAACAGCTTCTGCAAAATTAGAAGAAGATAAGAAGAAGGCTATTGAAGCTGCTAAGAAGAAGAAAGAGGCACAGGATGGCAAGGCTAAGAAGCTGATCAATGAAGCAGAGCAGAACAAAGAGCGTGCCGGTGTTATCTTTACAGATTCAAAGAAAGCTGAAGAAGAAGCATCACTTAATCTTAAGAATACAACAGATTTGGAATCTGAGTCATTAAAGGCATTAGCCGGACTTGAAAGCAAGCTTGCTGAGAGTGAAGGCAAGTTAAAGACTGCAATGAACAATAATGATTCAGCAACCAAGGCGATTGATACTGCAAAGAAAGCATTAAAGGATGCGGAAGCAAAAGAGGCTGAAGCATTAAAGAAACTGGAAGAAGCAAGATCTGCAAAAGCAGCAGCAGAAACCAGAATTTCAAAGGGTGAAGCTGATAAGAAGAAGTTCCAGTCCGAAATTGACGCGATCAATGAGGAAAAGAAGACAACAAATGCTGATATTGCTGAAACAAAGAAAGATGTAGAATCTTTCAAGGCTGCAAAGGCAGAAGCACAGCAGGCGCTTGATGCAGCAAAGAAATCCGCAGTAGAAGCAGAAGATCTCCTTTCCAAGGCAGAAAATGCAGAGGAAGAAGCAGAGGAGATTCTGGAGAAAGCTAAGATTGAAGAAGAAGTAGAGATCCAGAATGCAGAAAAGGCTGCTACAGATGGAAAAGAGAAACTGGAGAAGGATAAGAAATCCAGAGATGATGCACGTGAGAAGTTCCTTGCAGATGAGGAAGAAAAATATGCAGCAGGTGAAGCTGCTGAGCTTGAAAAAGTTCAGTCTGCTGCAATGACTGCAGAGAAGGAAGCTGTTGATGCCCAGAAGGAAGCAGAGAAAACAGCACAGAAGCTGCTTGATGATGCCAAGAAGAAAGAAGAAGAATTAAAACAAAAGATTGCCGGTTTGAAGACTGAACAGGAAGAACGTGTCGTTGCCAGAAAAGCTGCAAATGAAGAGGCAGTTAAGAAAGCAGAAGATAAAAAGAAGCATGATCTTGATTCTCTTCTGAAAGAAGAAATCAGTACAAAGAAGCAATTGGAAGAAGTAAGTGGCAGAGCTGCTGCTGCTGCAAAGGTTCTTGAAAAAGCTGTTAAGAAGGAAGAAGAAGCAAGAAAACAGGTTGAACTTTTAAAAGCAGGAAAGGTAGAAGAAGCATCCAAGATAGATGTATCCTTAGAAGCAACGGATGAAGCCGCTGTAGAAGCTGAACAGAGTGAGATTAATCAGGAAATGAAGAAAGCCCTGCCATCGGAAGCAAAGTATCTGTATAAGTATCTTTGTGTAAATCCTGCGGGCGCACAGATTGTGAATGTTCTTCAGACAATGAAAGTGGATCCGAAACGCTCAAAGAATCTCGTTATTCTCGGTCTGCATGGATTTGGTTCATCAAAGGTTGGAGAAGATTTTGCTGAGTGTTATTATGATCTTGGTTTCTGTACATCACCTGCAAAGGCAAAGGTTAGAGCAAAAGTAATCAATAGCGGTAAGCTTGCCGGTGCGGTTACAAAATTGAAAGGCGGATGCCTGATCGTTGAGAGTGCAGGACTTATAACACCTGAGCGTTTCAAAGAGATGGTTGATCTTTGTTCTTCGGAGAAGAATGATGTTAAGATAATTCTTACCGGTGAAAAGGTTGCACTTAGCAAGATGCTTGCAGATAATATGACACAGGCAAGAAGCTTTAACAATCGTGTTTATTTTGATCAGATTAAAGAAGAGAATATGATTGTAATTGCCAAAGAATATATCATTGAAAAAGGGTATAAATATGAAGATGGTATTGAGGGTAATATCAAGAATTTACTTCTTGCGATGGAGACTGGTAATATTGACAGGTTGTTAACTGCTGTAGACGAAGCGATGGAACGAGCAGATGCAAGAAATCCTGAAGCAAAGAAAGTTATGAAGACAGATATAAAGTAATGAAAAGTGAATATCGTAGGATAACATTTTCCAGTTTATATTTTGGTTGAAAAAAATGGTGCCAATGTTTATAATATTTATTATTGTAAACTTGGCACTTTTTTTACGCAGATCGGTTATCAAAGTCTGTATTTGTGTGAGATTTTTACAATCGGTACGATAACGTAAGAAACGAGTAGAAAGTTGTTTCTTATGGTTGTCAAACTTAAAGGAGATATAAGATAGTATGGATATAGGAATAGATTTGGGGACATCGAATGTGTTGGTATATGTAAAAGGTCGTGGGGTTGTCATCAACCAACCGTCTGTTGTTGCATATGAGAAAAGTTCGAAACGCATTATTGCGATTGGAAATAAAGCAAAAAAGATGATCGGAAAGACACCGGAATCAATCGAAGTTGTAAGACCGCTCGTAAAAGGAGTAGTTTCAGATTATATTGTTACAGAGCGGATGTTAAAGGCATTTATCCGCAGTGCTATGGAGAAACGAACCGGGGTTGGCAGACCGAAAATATGTGTCTGTGTTCCCAGCGGAGTCACAGAAGTGGAGCGGAGAGCTGTAGAAGAGGCTGTTTACAGAACAGGAGCTAAGAGTGTTTATGTTATGGAAGAACCCCTTGCGGCTGCAATCGGTGCAGCAGTTGATATAGAGGAAGCTAAAGGAAATATGGTCATTGATATCGGAGGAGGAACAACAGATATTGCAGTTATATCACTTGGAGGAGCTGTAGAGAGCCGTTCGATTAAAGCAGCGGGGGATGATTATAATGCATCGATGATCCGATATATCAGAAGAAAATATAATCTTCTGATCGGAGAACAAACTGCGGAGAAAGCAAAGATAGCGGTAGGATCGGTCTATGAGAGACCGGAGGACATCACCTATGTTGTAAAGGGAAGAGATCTGATCAAGGGACTTCCAAAGGCGATCACGATCACGGCAAATGAGACAATAGAAGCATTTGCAGATACAACTTCTCATATTTTGACGGCGATTCATGGTGTACTTGAGACGGCTCCGCCGGAGCTGGTTGCGGATATATCGGTAAATGGGATTGTTCTGACCGGTGGTGGCAGCCTGATGTATGGAATGGATAAGCTGATCAAGGAAAAAACGGGAATTGATACGTATGTTTCGGATAAAGCGTTAGAAGCAGTTGCACTTGGTGCCGGTATGTCGGTTGATATTGCAGCAAGAAAAGAAGATGCATAGAAAGCAGAGAAAAGAAAATGACAAATACACATAATTTTCTGCCAGTGAATAAAAAAGATATGATAGAAAGAGGATGGGAACAGCCGGACTTCGTTTATATTACCGGAGACGCTTATGTGGACCATCCTTCTTTTGGCCCGGCAATTATCAGCAGAGTTTTGGAAGCACATGGATATAAGATCTGTATGATTCCACAGCCGGATTGGAAAGATGATAAGAGTATAGATGTATTCGGCAGACCAAGACTTGGTTTTCTGGTTTCCGGTGGCAATATGGATTCTATGGTCAATCATTATACTGTTTCAAAAAAACACAGAAGTATGGATTCCTATTCTCCCGGTGGAAAGATGGGGCTGAGACCGGATTATGCAACAGTGGTATATTGCAATCTGATCCGTAGAACGTATAAGGATGTTCCGATCATTATTGGTGGGATTGAAGCAAGTCTCAGAAGACTTGCACACTATGATTACTGGTCGAATAAATTAAAGCATTCAATTCTGATCGATTCACAGGCAGATCTGATTTCCTATGGCATGGGTGAACACAGCATGGTCGAGATTGCAGATGCGTTAGACAGCGGAATAGATGTCAGGGATATCACATTTATCAGAGGAACAGTCTACAAGACAAAAGATCTGTCCGGTGTAGAAGCTCCGGTGATCCTGCCTGATTATGCAGCACTTCAGGAAGACCGTTTAAAATATGCAGAAAGCTTTTATACACAGTATATCAATACAGATCCATATGCCGGAAAAGTGCTGGTGGAAGGATATGGCAACCGGGGATATGTTGTTCAGAATCCTGCGGCATATCCGCTCACACAGATGGAGATGGATGACGTATATGGGTATGATTACATGAACACCTATCATCCGATGTATGAAAAGGATGGGGGAATCCCGGCTATAGCAGAGGTGAAGTTCAGTCTGGCAAGCAACCGTGGATGCTTTGGCGGATGCAGCTTCTGTGCACTAACTTTTCATCAGGGAAGGATCGTTCAGACCAGAAGTCATGAGTCGATCATTGAAGAAGCAAAGCGCATGACGAAAGATCCGGAGTTTAAAGGATATATCCATGATGTTGGAGGACCTACGGCGAATTTCAGACATCCGGCATGTGAAAAACAGATGAAATACGGCGTATGCCAGAATAAACAGTGTCTGTTTCCAAAACCATGTCAGAACCTGAATGCCAGTCATAAAGATTATGTTGAGCTGCTTCGTAAATTAAGACGGATACCCGGGGTGAAGAAGGTATTTGTAAGATCCGGTATTCGATTTGACTATCTGCTTGCGGATCACGATGATACCTTCTTACGGGAGCTTTGCCGGTATCATATCAGCGGACAATTAAGGGTTGCGCCGGAGCATATTTCAGATAATGTCTTAAAGTACATGGGTAAGCCATCGAATCAGGTATATGAGACATTTATAAAAAAATATGAGAAGATCAACGAGCAGTATGGATTGAAACAATATGCAGTACCATATCTTATGTCCTCACATCCAGGCTCTACGTTAAAAGATGCAGTAGCGTTGGCAGAATATATCCGTGATATCGGATATATGCCGGAGCAGGTACAGGACTTTTATCCGACACCATCAACGATCTCGACCTGTATGTATTACACAGGAGTAGATCCGCGTACGATGGAACCGGTATATGTTGCGAGAGACCCACATGAGAAAGCAATGCAGCGTGCACTGATCCAGTACAGAAGACCGGAAAATTATGATCTGGTAAAGGAAGCCCTGATAAAGGCAGGACGGAAAGATCTGATCGGATTCGAAAAACATTGTCTGATCACTCCGAGAAAGATGGATAGGAATACTTCGGGATATAAAGATGTCCATAAAAAGAATCCGTCAGGACAGGCAACACGGAATCAGAATAACAAGAACAGTAATCATAGAAAACAGGATAAATCCGGTAAAAATTCAGGAAGTTATAAATCCGGGCAGGATAACAGAAACAGCAGAACCGGTAAACCTGCAGGACAAAATGATAAAAAATATCAGCAATATGTACAAAATGGCAGAAC
>OJPX01000923.1_pt1 | contig 11051 bp, 8 predicted proteins | sample 1598591 | NCBI WGS metagenome assembly OJPX01 (sample SAMN03922497, study PRJEB24848) | human gut metagenome | isolation source: stool sample | host: Homo sapiens | place: Germany | collected 2011-11
GTCCTGCACCATCACTCTGACCTGTGGATTTTCTTTAATTCTGCCGACAATCAGAACGCTTCTTGCCGAAGCCTGAAAGTCAATCGAGCCAAGCCCACGGTAAGAAGATTTATTTCCGCTGCCCTTGTTCATATGACCGACCAACAGAATAGCGCAGTCATATTTTTCTGCGATCCGTCCAAGCTGCGCCATCACATTACGGACTTCATTGGCGTTGTTCATATTGATATTCGCACCGACATACGCCTGTATCGGATCAAGAATTACAACTCTTGCGCCGACTTCTATAATTGCTTTTTCAATTCGTTCATCCAGCATACTGAGTGCAGCTTCCGATTCATCTATGACTTTGATTTGAGTACAGTCTGCCTCAGCCGCTTCCAATCTCGGTTTGATGGTATCTTCCAGTCCGTCCTCGGCAGTTTGATAGATAATCTTAACAGGCTCACGCTCGGTATCGTCATAGGGCAGTGCTTCTCCCTTTGAGAGAAGCGCCGCCAGTCTTAATGCCAAAGTTGTTTTGCCCTCGCCGGGATCGCCCTGAATGATTGTGATTTTCCCGTATGGGATATATGGATACCAAAGCCAATTCACTTCCTTGCTTTGGACTTCATCCATACTAATGATTTTAAGTTCAGCCATTCCTGCCACCGCCTTTCAGAAGAAAAGCATTGATATTTCCGTTTGGATTGGTTATACTGTAATTAGTTACATGGAGTGACTGCCTATCATCTGCGCCAACAGATGTGTTTCGGGCGGTCATTTCTTTTTGCTTATTCATCCTGTACCTCTCCTTTCAAGCCGCCGAGAATAACGAAAATCAGTTCAATGACATTGAGCAGCTCTTCGTCTACACCGTTTCCAGCTTCAATCCTTTGCAGTTCCGCAAGGACGGCGGCAAGCTCCTTTTTTAGAGCCTTATACACCCTCGGATTGCCCTGCACCACCACATCCTGATTAAGACAGCGGCGGTAACAATATTCTTGCTTAGGCAGTCCCGATAAGGCGACCGCCTTGTTAATGCGTTCATTTTCTTCGGGCGATACCCGAAATCCCACCGTGATATTTCTCCAACGGTTTTTGTTGTCTCTGTTCTTAGCTGACATTTTCAAAATCTCCTTTCCCTAAATCGTCTAATCGTTTCGCCATTTCCGTCTGTTTTGACGGAAACAGGTGTGCATATTGATAAGTGATTTCAATGCTTTCATGTCCTACACGGTCGGCAATCGCCACCGCCGAAAATCCCATATCGATCAGCAAACTGATGTGGCTGTGACGAAGGTCGTGAATGCGGATGCGCTTCACGCCTGCGGCTTTCGCCCCTCTGTCCATCTCGTGATGAAGGTAGCTTTTCGTTACCGTAAAGATACGGTCTTTTTTCTTCAAGCCATAGAGCATACCGAGATACTCCTGCATTTCCTCACAGAGAAAATGCGGCATTTTAATAGTGCGGTTGCTTTTCTTTGTTTTCGGCGTGGTAATCACATCTTCCCCGTGCAGACGCTGATAGGACTTATTGATCGTGACCGTTTCCTTGCCAAAGTCGAAGTCCGCAGGTGTCAGTGCCAGCAGTTCTCCTTCACGGATACCGCACCAGTAGAGCATCTCAAAGGCGTAAAAGGAAACCGGCTTGTCCATCATCTCAAAAGCAAACTTCTTATATTCCTCTTTCGTCCAGAACAGCATTTCCCTGTGTTCCTCACTGCCCATGTTTCCCACCTTTGCGGCGGGATTGGAGCGCAGCTCGTAATAGCGTACAGCGTGATTGAAGATAGCCGACAACTGATTGTGCAGCGTTTTCAGATAGGTCTGCGAATACGGCTTTTTCTTCTCGTCACGATAGGCAAGCATTTCATTCTGCCAAGTGATGATCTCCTTTGTGGAAATCTCGCTGATTTTCAGCTTACCGAAAAAGGGCAGTATTTTCGTGCGGATAATATGCTCCTTCGTCAGCCATGTGTTTTCCTTCAGGCGGTTTTTCACATCTCTGATATACAGCTCCGTGAAAGCCTCAAAGCTCATATCAAGATCAGAGGAATTCTGTAGCTGGAACATCCGCTCCCATTCCTGCGCTTCTTTCTTTGTGGCAAAGCCACGCTTGCATTTCTGCTTGCGTTCGCCTTTCCAGTTCACATACCTTGCCATCACATACCAAGTACCGTTGTCCTCATTTTTGAATACCGGCATTATTCCTTCTCCTTTCCGGCTCCGTAGAGCCTTTCATAAAAATACTGGCGATTGACTCGCCCTGCAATCGTAATAAATCCCTTCGCTTTTAGTTCCTCGTTCAGCTTCCTGATGAGCTTATAGGCATAGGGCTTCGATACATTCAGTTCCTGCGCCACCTCATCGGCACGGATAAACCTGTTTTCCATAAAAATCACCTTCCCTTCTGTTTTTCAAATTCATTTATTTCGTGTCGGAATACTTTCTTGCCGCCTTCCGATTTGCCCGGGCGGGTACGCCATTACCGTGACGCACGACGAATATTAAACTTATTTGCTTAATTCTATTTCATTATACTAAGCATATTTGCTTTTGTCAAGCGGTTTGCGAGAAAATATTAAACTTTTTTGTTTTGTTTTCTCTTGACTTTCACTAAACATATCTGTTATACTGGTCGTAGAATGAATTGACGACCAGCTCAAGGTTCTGTCAAGCAGGAAAGGGTGGAGATTTTCGCAGAAAATACTACCCGGTGCTTGACAGGTTCTTATACTATGTGCAGATACATAAGCGAGGAGTGTAAACACTATGGCGATTGGTGAGAGAATCCATTTTTTCAGGCTTCTGCGTGGTATGACGCAAAAATATCTCGGTACGGCTGTCGGCTTCCCCGAAAGGAGCGCCGATGTACGCTTGGCACAATATGAAAACGGCTCCCGCAAACCAAAGGCGGATTTAACGGCTGCACTGGCGCAGGTGCTTGATGTTTCCCCGCAGGCTCTTGATGTTCCTGACATTGACAGTCAGATCGGTCTTATGCACACCTTATTTACCCTTGAAGATGTGTATGGGCTGACCGTCAGCGAAGCAGACGGAGAGGTTTGCCTGAAGGTCAACAAGGATAAGGGCAAAGAGGCTTACGAGCTGCTGCAAATGCTCCATGCGTGGAAAGAGCAGGCGGACAAGCTCTCTGCCAGCGAAATCGGCAAGGACGATTACGACCGCTGGCGTTACTACTATCCGAAATACGATACCACGCAGCTCTGGGCGAAAGTCCCTTCGCAAGAGTTAAGCGATACGCTGGTGGAAGCGTTTCAGGGCAAGCTCAAAAAAGACGAATAAGAACGACAAAAAGCCCTTAGCTATGAGTGCTTACCCACAGCTAAGGGCTTTCTAATATGGATTTCTTCTGCCACACAACCGCTTGTCAATTATTCCGTAACCCATAAACCACTGGGCTGCAAGAATAATGGCTCTCGTATGGCTGTTATCAAATTGTTATCAAAAGACTTCTCCGAACGCCGCAAACCCGCATAAATACTGGATTTTTACGGTGTTTCGTTTTACTCAAACTCAATCGTTCCAGGTGGTTTACTAGTCAGATCATAGAATACTCTGTTGACCCCACGCACCTCATTTATAATTCTGCTCATGACTGTCTGGAGAACCTCGAATGGAATCTCTGCGCTCTCTGCTGTCATGAAATCAATTGTGTTGACTGCACGAAGTGCAACCGCATAGTCATAAGTTCTTTCGTCACCCATAACACCAACGGAACGCATGTTAGTGAGGGCTGCGAAATACTGGTTTGGCATCCATGCTGGAGCCTTGCCGTTAGCTTTCTTATACTCAGCTACGGCCTTGTCAACCTCTGAACGGTAGATAAAGTCAGCATCCTGAACGATACGAACCTTATCAGCTGTTACCTCGCCGATAATTCTGATTCCAAGTCCCGGACCTGGGAATGGCTGACGGAATACAAGATGTTCTGGTATTCCAAGTTCAAGACCAGCCTTACGAACCTCATCGTTGAAAAGGTTGCGGAGTGGTTCAATGATTTCCTTGAAATCAACGAAATCAGGAAGTCCTCCTACATTGTGATGAGACTTGATTACGGCTGATTCACCGCCAAGTCCGCTCTCTACAACGTCTGGATATATAGTTCCCTGTGCAAGGAAGTCAACTGCACCAATCTTCTTGGCTTCTTCCTCAAATACACGGATAAACTCTTCCCCAATAATCTTTCTCTTAGCTTCTGGCTCAGTAACGCCTGCAAGCTTAGAGTAATATCTTTCCTGTGCATTAACTCTTATAAAGTTAAGGTCGAACTGTCCTTCTGGTCCAAATACGCTCTCAACTTCATCGCCTTCATCTTTACGAAGAAGACCGTGGTCTACGAATACACATGTAAGCTGCTTTCCAATAGCTCTTGAAAGAAGTCCGGCTGCAACAGATGAATCAACACCACCCGAAAGAGCAAGTAAAACCTTGCCACTGCCAACCTTCTCGCGGATTTCCTTAATTGTATTCTCAACAAATGCGTCCATCTTCCATGTTCCGGCACATCCGCATACTCCACGAACAAAGTTGTGAAGCATCTTGGTTCCTTCCTGAGTATGAAGAACCTCTGGGTGGAACTGAATTGCATAAAGATTCTTCTCTGTACACTCTGCTGCTGCAACCGGGCAGTCTGCTGTGTGGGCAACAATCTTAAATCCTGGTGCAACCTGTGAGATGTAGTCAAAATGGCTCATCCACACAATAGTTTTCTCTGAAACATCTGAGAATAAAGCACTGCTCTTATCTACAAATGTTTCTGTCTTTCCATACTCTCTTACTGGTGCCTTCTCAACCTTGCCACCAAGCACATGCTGCATAAGCTGTGCGCCATAGCAAAGACCAAGTACAGGTACACCAAGTTCGAAAAGTTCTTTAGTACATGTTGGCGCGCCATCTTCATAACAACTGTTAGGACCACCTGTAAGGATAATTCCCTTAGGGTTCATGGCCTTAATCTGCGCCAGGTCTGTCTTGTAAGAATAAATCTCACAATATACATTACATTCACGGACACGGCGCGCAACCAACTGGTTGTACTGACCACCGAAGTCAATGACAATAACTTTCTCCTGATCCATGATCAATCTCCAATCTTGTGTATTTATATGTACATTATAGTTAAACTTGCGCCTTATGACAAGCCTTAATTCTCCCCAATTCTTATCTTGATAATTCTCCTCCAGACAATCCTTATCTATGCATCTTTCTCCACAATTCTCTTCTTCACATAAGAATCCATCTTCTCTCTGACCATCGCCATCTTTCTGTTGGTTTCCTCATTATCAGAATGAAAATGCATAAGCTTTGCAAGATAGCCCTGCTCCACAGTAATCCTCACACTCTCATCATACACAAGTTCATAAGCAAGTGATACATGACCAATAACAGTATCAGCCGGTGTGCGTCTTATTGCTTTGAGTATACAGTGTTCCTCATCAAACGCTTCTAACACTTCATCTGTAATATCACTCTTCATGAGTTCTTCAGTCGTAGTGTTATATATTTCTTCAAGCGGAGTATCAATATTAACCTTAAATATATCAACCTTATCAGCGTCACGAAGCACATTGCAGAATGCCTGCTCGCGGCGATTAAGTCCCTGCGGAATTCTGTACATATTGTGACACCTTATTGCAAGTTCAAGCATTTCCATGTCCGATTTATTCAATCTGTCATACAGAAATACTCCATCAGAACCATATCGGTCCTCTAATGCTCCTGGCTTGTAGCCTGTACATTTGACCATACCATTAAGAAAAGTACTGATAAGCCCATCTTTGAACAACAGGTCTGCACCGAATTTTGCATGGTCAACAGAGTCCGCATCTGAAAATGTGTTATAACGCTTTATCTGTTCAAATCTTCCAACATCATGAAGCATTCCGGATAACCATGCCAGTTCAACATCATATGCACACATTCCTGCTGCCTTTGCAATTCTCTCGCACAAAGCCGCAACTCTGTAAGTGTGGTCTATTTTTAATTTAATCTTAGGGTCATCTGCATTATAAGCTGCTGTGTATTCCGCAAACGTTTTCTTAACATGCACCCTGTCAACATACACACGGTTTATCTTGGCATTTTCATAATAGCCTTCAACATCAACGACCTTTCCCTCATTCCATGTGTCTATAATATCAGGCACATCAGATAAAGAATGACACACAACTGATGTCAGTTCCCGGATATCATCGTTAATCTCAATAGTATCAGGTATATGAATCACTTTCATGCCTGCTGCATGTCCTGCTTTAATGCCATTAATGCTGTCCTCAATGACTACACATTCTGATGGTTCACATCCGATAAAGCCTGCTGCCCTTAAGAATATGTCTGGCTCAGGCTTTCCATGCTCAACCTCATCTCCATATACAACACCAGAAAGATAATCCCATGCTCCTATTCTGTGAAGACTCTTTTGTGCACTCGATTTCTGTGTTGAAGTTGCAACAGCACATTTTAACCCATTATCTTTAATATAATCAAGTAACATATTAAGTCCTGGTTTAACTGGAACTTCCTCTTTCTCCCTGATTTTGTAAACATGGTCTGTGCGCATTGTCCGCATTTCCCAGTAGTCCTGCTCTCCATGATAATAATCATCAAAAAAGCTCTGACTAAGCTTTGCCGGTGCACCTTTAAAACTGTCGATAAGCCATAATGGCATCTCTACATTTTTCTGGGAAGCTGCCCACAGCCAGCCAAGATTAGACTGATTTTCCGTATCAATCATAACTCCGTCCATATCAAAGATAATCCCTTTTATCATAACTGCCTCCATTCTACTCCCCAAAATATCAAACCGACATCCCTTGCATACACTTGCCAGATATACGTTCATTCACTTCTTAATCTTACTTCTCTTCCAGATACTTCTTAACATACTGTCCGGTATAAGACTTCTTAACCTTAACAATCTCCTCAGGCGTTCCCTTGGCAATAACAGTTCCGCCGCGGTCGCCCCCCTCTGGTCCCATATCTATAATATAATCTGCTGTCTTAATAACATCAAGATTATGTTCAATAACAACTACAGTGTTGCCACCCTCTGCAAGCCTGTGAAGGATATTGACAAGCTTGTGGACATCGGCAAAATGCAGTCCGGTTGTAGGCTCATCAAGAATATATATAGTCTTTCCTGTGCTTCTTCTTGAAAGCTCTGTTGCAAGCTTGATTCTCTGTGCCTCACCACCTGAAAGCTCAGTTGATGGCTGTCCAAGCTTGACGTAAGACAAGCCAACCTCGTTGAGAGTCTCAATCTTTCTTCTTATACTTGGCACATTTTCAAAGAAATCAACTGCATCCTCAATAGTCATGTCAAGAACATCATATATGTTCTTATCCTTGTATTTTACTTCAAGAGTTTCTCTGTTGTAACGCTTACCCTCGCAGACTTCACAAGGAACATACACATCCGGCAGGAAATGCATCTCTATCTTGATAATACCGTCGCCTGAACATGCCTCACATCTTCCACCTTTAACATTAAAGCTGAATCTGCCCTTCGTATATCCTCGCTCCTTCGCGTCCTTAGTCGTTGCAAACAGGTCTCTTATCATGTCAAATACACCTGTATAGGTTGCCGGATTAGACCTTGGTGTTCGTCCAATTGGTGACTGGTCAATATTAATGACCTTATCAAGCTGCTCTATTCCGTCAATTCCATCATGGTCGCCTGCAATACATCTCGCCCTGTTAAGCGACTTTGCAAGGTGCTTGTAAAGAATCTCATTAACAAGTGAACTCTTGCCTGAGCCTGACACACCTGTTACGCATGTGACAACTCCAATCGGAATATCTACATCAATATTCTTAAGATTATTCTCCCTTGCGCCTCTAACCTTAATCCAGCCAGCAGGCTTTCTACGCTCTGCCGGTACAGGTATCTTGATTCTTCCTGACAGATATGCACCTGTAAGTGAGTCCTTGCACGCCATAATGTCCGCAGCAGTTCCTGTTGCGACAACTTCTCCACCATTTCTTCCTGCGCCTGGTCCGATATCCACAATATAATCGGCTGCAAACATAGTATCCTCATCATGTTCAACGACAATAACTGAGTTACCAAGATCGCGCAAATGTGTCAGAGTTCCAAGCAGCTTGTCATTATCCCTCTGGTGAAGTCCGATACTTGGCTCATCAAGAATATAAACAACTCCTACAAGACCTGAACCAATCTGTGTAGCAAGCCTGATTCTCTGCGCTTCACCGCCTGACAGAGTTCCTGTAGCACGTGAAAGTGCCAGATAATCAAGACCTACATCTACAAGGAACTTAATTCTCGCCTTGATTTCCTTAAGAATCTCTGCACCAATAAACAGCTGTCTCTCTGATAGCTTCATATTCTCAAGGAATTCCTGAAGCTTTATAATAGACATGTTAGTAATCTCATATATGTTCTTATCTGCAATAGTAACAGCAAGTGAAGACGGCTTAAGTCTCTGTCCGTGACAGGCAGAACAAGGTCTTATTCTCATAAATTCCTCATACTGCTGCTTAGTATTATCAGAATATGTCTCTCTGTATCTTCTCTCCATATTCTTAATAAGACCTTCAAATGCGACATCATATACACCCTCTCCGCGCTGGCCTTTATATTTAACCTTTACAGAATGTCCCTTAGTACCATTGATAATAATATCCTTAATATCATCAGGATAATCCTTGAATGGTGTCTTTAATGAAAATCCATATTCCTCTGCAAGTGCATCAAGAACCGCCCTGCTAAAGCTGCCCTCATCCTTAGATGACTGCCATCCCATTCCGACAATAGCACCTTCATCAATGCTGAGACTCTCATCCGGTATAAGCAGCTCTGCATCAAACTTCATTGTATAACCAAGTCCGAAACAGTCCGGGCATGCGCCAAATGGATTGTTAAACGAAAAGCTTCTTGGCTCAACCTCATCAATACTTATACCACAGTCTGGGCAGGAAAAGCTCTGGCTGAAATTAAGTGTCTCGCCATCAATAACATCTACTGTCATAAGACCTTCGGCAAGCTTAAGAGCTGTCTCAATAGAATCTGTAAGTCGTTTCTGGATTCCGTCTCTTACAGAAAGTCTGTCTACAACAATCTCAATATTATGCTTCTTATTCTTATCAAGCTTAATCTCATCTGTCAGCTCATACATGCTTCCATCAGCAATAACACGCACAAATCCGCTCTTCTTTGCCTGCTCAAACAGCTTTACATGCTCACCCTTCCGTCCACGGACAACAGGTGCAAGAATCTGAATCTTAGTTCTTTCAGGAAGCGCCATAATAACATCAACCATCTGGTCAACTGTCTGTTTGTTGATTTCTCTTCCACATTTTGGACAATGTGGAATACCAATTCTTGCATAGAGAAGTCGGAAATAATCATATATCTCTGTAACAGTTCCTACTGTAGAACGTGGATTCCTGTTAGTTGACTTCTGGTCTATAGAAATAGCCGGTGAAAGTCCTTCAATACTGTCAACATCAGGCTTTTCCATCTGCCCCAGGAACTGTCTTGCATATGAAGACAGCGATTCCATATACCTTCTCTGACCTTCTGCATATATTGTATCAAATGCAAGGCTCGACTTTCCCGAACCTGAAAGTCCTGTAAGCACAACAAGCTTGTCTCTTGGAATATCAACATCTATTCCTTTAAGATTATGCTCTCTTGCACCCTTTATCCTTATACAGTTCTTGTAACTGCCTCTTTCAATCTCTTTCTTTAACTTACTATCAGCCATGTTTTTTTCCTTCATAAATATATTTATTAATCTCAATCATCTTGTCACGAAGCTGTGCAGCCTCCTCAAAGTTAAGCTCTGCTGCTGCCTTACGCATGTTCTTCTCAACCTGCGTCTTAACCTTCTCAAGCTCTTTGATGCTCATAGATTCATAATCAACCTTAAGCTTTCCGGAAGCATCACCCGGTTCCGCTGCCTTGCTTATACTTATCAGATCTCTTACTGCCTTCTTGATTGTCTGTGGAGTAATTCCATGCTCATCATTATACTCCTGCTGAATCTTTCTTCTTCGTTCTGTCTCTGAAATAGCCTTTTCCATAGATTCAGTAATCTTGTCTGCATACATGATAACATGTCCCTCTGCATTTCTTGCAGCTCGACCAATCGTCTGTATAAGCGATGTCTCTGTTCTTAAGAAGCCTTCCTTATCAGCATCAAGTATTGCAACAAGGCTGATTTCAGGAATATCCAGACCTTCTCGCAACAGGTTGATTCCAACAAGAACATCAAATCCATCAAGACGCATATCTCTTATAATCTTCTGACGCTCAAGCGTATCAATATCTGCATGAAGATACTTAACCCTGATTCCTGCCTCTTTAAGATAATCAGTAAGGTCCTCCGCCATTCTCTTGGTAAGTGTAGTAACAAGCACTTTGTTCTTCTTGGCAGTTTCCTTGTTAATCTCAGATATAAGGTCATCAATCTGTCCTTCAATCGGCTTAACAGTTATCTCCGGGTCAAGAAGTCCGGTAGGTCTGATAACCTGCTCTGTTCTCATAAGCTCATGCTCTGCCTCGTATGTGCTTGGTGTTGCTGATACAAAAAGCATCTGTGAAATCTTGCTCTCAAACTCGCTGAAATTAAGCGGTCTGTTGTCCTTCGCAGATGGCAGTCTGAAGCCATAATCTACAAGCGTAGTCTTTCTTGACTGGTCACCGGCATACATGCCTCGAATCTGCGGAATAGTGATATGCGACTCATCCACAATAATAAGAAAATCATCTGGAAAATAATCCATCAGCGTATACGGAGGACACCCTGCCGGAAGTCCTGCCAGATGTCTTGAATAATTCTCTATTCCTGAACAAAAGCCTGTCTCCTGCATCATTTCTATATCAAAATTCGTCCTCTCTTCAATTCTCTGTGCCTCTAGAAGCTTATCCTCACTCTTGAAATACTTCACTCTCTCGGCAAGCTCTGCCTTGATATTCTCAATCGCAGCGTCCATCTTCTCCTTCTCAACAACATAATGTGAGTTAGGGAATATCGCAATATGTTCAAGAACGCCTTTAACTTCGCCTGTAAGGGAATCTATCT
>OJPX01000936.1_pt1 | contig 10877 bp, 8 predicted proteins | sample 1598591 | NCBI WGS metagenome assembly OJPX01 (sample SAMN03922497, study PRJEB24848) | human gut metagenome | isolation source: stool sample | host: Homo sapiens | place: Germany | collected 2011-11
TTACTGTCTATTTATTTCAAGGAGCGCGTATCGCCCGTTTCAACCAACGATTGTCGTTAAACTATGAATGGAACTTCGGCGCTTCATTTGGCTGGAAACCATATCACAGTGATTTGAACCCATATAATAAGGTGATAGGTTCAAAAGTAAACGCCTATCTGAATACAAACTTCTATTTCAACTGGATGCTCTCTCCCAAATTTGATTTCACAACAGGTGTGGCAGTGACGCATTTCTCTAACGGTAATACAAAATTCCCGAATGCGGGACTTAATTCCATCGGACTAAAGGTAGGATTGGTCTACAATATTAACAGAAAAGAAGAATGTTTTGCAAAACCTCTATATCAATCACCCGTACCTAAATTCCCCCGTCATATCAGTTATGACTTGGTATTGTTCGGTTCATGGCGCAGAAAAGGAGTAACTATTGGCGAAGGACAAATGGTTGCTTCTCCTGAAGCTTATCCGGTACTTGGATTTAATTTCGCGCCGATGTATAATTTCGGATATAAGTTCCGTGCAGGTATTTCATTGGACGGTGTTTATGACGGCAGTGCGAATGTATATAGTCCAGACGGATACGGTGACGAATTCCTCAAGCCGTCTGCCGGCAAACAATTAGCCCTAGGAGTTTCGGGACGTGCCGAGTACGTAATGCCTTACTTCACAGTTGGAATAGGATTAGGTACAAATGTGATCCATGCAGGCGGAGATTTAAAATCTTTCTACCAGATATTGGCACTAAAGATAGAAGTTACGCGCAGCTCATTCCTTCATATCGGATATAATTTACAGGATTTCCATGATCCTAACTATCTGATGCTGGGATTCGGATTCAGGTTCAATAATAAGTATCCAACTTTTCACAGACGATAGATGCTACGTCTAGTTTGCACAGACACATTCTACAAAATATACTGAAATTATCGGAATATATATATATCAAATAAGTTACATGTTTATTTGATAAATCCTTGATTTTTCACCTCACGGACGATAACAATCACCTGAATATATTATCTCTCACATACTCCTAGTATGACCAGTATATAGGTTCAACACCTTAAATCTGAACAAAGTTGTAAAGATATTATTTTTCCATACAACTATTGATCGGCGTAAAGCAATTACCCCTTTTTATATTAAAATTTTGCCCGTTGGCAGGAAATTACTACCTTTGTATCAGATACAATCATATTTGTTTACCATTAAAACCGAATCTGTTTATCGCAAGCCTAGACCGTTTTTGGGAAACTTCGGCATTTTTACCAGACAACAATAAAATCAAACAAGATATTCCTATACCAAGAATCTGCAAATCCTGCTACAAGATTCCGAAAAACTTGCGGCAAGTATGCAAAGTCTTCTTACGTTCTTTTTGATATGCGTATCCATCTTTTGAAAAGAAATCCCCCTCTCCCGGAGAATCCCCCCAAAAACCTTCAGAAGTTTCAGCCTCTCCGCAAACGTCCTGTTCATCGGCATTCCGGCTGACAGATTGATGCACCGAGATCCTTCAACCGCGTAGTTCTTTCTTTCAGCCGTAGTCAATAAATGTATAAAGGTAAATCCGAATACCGATAGAAAACCAACCAATACGACATCGCTTACCCTGTCACGCTGAAAGATCTTTTTCGGCTGAAGGATTTTATCGTGTATATCCTTCAGCCGAAAAGCCGATGAACAGGACGTTTGCGGAGAAGCTGAAACTTCTGAAAGAAAAACAAGGTATTTTGCCATGTTATGCAATACGAGTAGAAAAGCATCAAAAACATCCTGTTGTTTTTGAAAAAGCTCCTGTTCTTTTTTAAAAAGCTCTTGATCTTTTAAAAAAACGTCCTTGTCTTTGATATGGAATTTCCGGTGTAATCGTACAGTTATAACATTAATACAAAATCCCATCAAAAACACCGGTCCGATTCTCATAAGCAATAAGTAAAAACAGTATTCAATATGGAGACAAAAATCATATTTTTCCCTCACTTATGCCTGTAACGCCTCTGTCCCTAAAACACATCAGACATAGCGCATCAGTCATTCCCCAACGGGACAGCCGAGAAACTCTTATATTCCCTGGTCTGCCCCATCACAACCACAGGATTCTCAAAGGTTTCATATATGCTCAATACTGAAGAACTGATCCTGTCAATCTGCCAGTAGCAGTAATCCAGAAGAAGATATCTGTTATTGGGAGTGATAAAATCATATCGGAAATAATGTACATGCTCTTCCACTTCCTCGCCATCACATGTCGTCCGTGATTTACAGGAAGCCTTACCATTCAGCCCGAACTCATAATGTTCACAGACTTCCGCATCCCTGCCATCCTCAGTACGTATCTGAAATGTTCTCTCCCATGCATAACCGGTCAGATTGGTAACAATGGTATTGCTATCCTCCCCGTAATGTTCATCAATACAACCTGCAAGAAACAGTACACATATAACTGTCGAGCCCAATAATCCAATTAATGTTTTTTTCATAGTCCGTCACTTTTTTATTTTATTGAATACTATACCGATATATAAAATAATCTGTTCAAGTCCCTCCTTGTTGTCTTTTTCATCAATCAGGACACGCTTTCATTCTTATATTATAATAAAAGCGAGGCATAAAAGGTCTGCGCCAGCAATCATACCATTAATACTGGAATCTTTTATAATTTAGCAAGTTGTCAAAATATCTCTCATCAAGAGAGGCCGGTCTGATTTTTCGTCCTTCCAGTCTGGCCTTTCTCATCATCCAGTTCAGGGATTCCATATCTCTAAGACGGAATTCAAACACTTCCTCAGAAATATTCAGTTCACTGCCACTTCCAGCATGACAAGTCATGATTCCATCTTCATCTATTGTACAATGCCTGTAAAAACGGTAAGGGGCAGCTTTCATCTGATTGTCCAGCATTTATACCGAACCGTTCTTATTCATTGCAACATATCTTTCAATTTAACCGAAACAGAAATTATAGGTATTTTCACTACAGATTTCAATCTGTCCGTTTTTACTTCCTATGAAAACTTTATTTTCACATACCAGCCAACCGACAGCCAATGCAGTACTTTCAATACTCAGGTTAAGTATCCTTGCAAGTTCGGATATTGAAACAGACTTCACCTCATTCAGTGTATACCATATTTTTTCAGCATTGATTTTTACAGATTTCTTATCCATGATCTTATTTATAAGTAGTTCCGAATTGAATTTATATATGAAGTAATATCGGTTTCCAGGAAAAAACCAGATACTTATGACATATAGACCAGACACATGAATCTATATATCAGCCTTGTATTGGAAATTTCTTTTCAGTGGAGTTCCAATGTTTGATAATACTTTTCAGGTAAGAACGAGATTTGCACGTGTTTATTTTTGTCATAATATAATCTCCAGGCTTGTGCCCTATGTGCAAACCCATCTAAATTAAAAGCGGAAGGGCATTAACCTCGTCTATAAGTGCGGGAGTCGAAGCCTTTGGTACAAACAGGAAACGCCCCCCGCTAAATATTGCAGGCTGAACGTATGGCTGTTCTTGGTACTTTCCGGGAAATTTCGACTTTTCACTTATACAGAACCAGCTAAACGCTTTTGTTTATAATTCCTTGTCCATTTTGATGAACATTCCAAACATACATGTATTTTACCAAAAAAACAACAATGTCAAGAACTTTTTTTGAGTTTTTTGTTTGAAAACATTTTTTTAAACAATTCATAACCAAACCATACAAAGCATTTTCACATACACGAAATATGACAGATATTTCCACATAGAATATCATTTGCTATATTCTATCCTTATAACTTGCCTTTATAACTCATCATCTGTAATGGAGCCCAATCCTTATATTTGTCCCATCACCTGCACCTTGCTTCTTCCGCTTCCGGTCTTCACCACCTGCACCTGCGCGGGGATACGTTCCGTCATCTCCGCCACATGGGAAATCACCCCTATCTTACGCCCTTGCATCTGCAACCGTTCCAAAGCATCCATCGCAATGCGCAGGGTGTCCATATCCAATGATCCGAAACCTTCGTCAATAAACAGCGACTCCACATTCATCCGGTTGGAGGACAAGGAAGACAAGCCCAATGCCAAAGCGAGAGATACCAAGAAAGACTCCCCACCCGAAAGGGAATGGACACTACGTACCTCACCCATCATATCAAGATCCACAATCTGCAAGGCCAGCGTGTCCGGAATACGCTGCAATTCATAACGGGGGGCAAGATCCTGCAAATGCCTGTTGGCATAAAGTAAAAGAACATCGAGCGTATAGCCTTGAGCTATTTCCTTAAACTTAGTCCCCGTTTGGGAACCGAACAACTCATTCAGTTTCGCCCAATTCTCGTAGATGGAAGTTTTCTCCTCCAATTCCTTCTTAATGCCGGCTATGCGTTCTTTACCTTTTATATGATTCTGTATCGTCACTTCTATTTGGGCCAAGCGCCCGGTTTCCGCTTCTTTGGCGGCGGTGCAGGCTGTCAATGTTTCAGCCAGCGACTCCCTGCTCTCCGTGGTATCCGGTTTCAAGGGAGCTTGCTGATGTTCCTCCTTTTTCTGTCTTCGCTCTGAAAGGACTGCCTGAAAAACGGTTTCCTTCTCTTTCAATGCACTCAATGCTTGTTTTTCAGCCAGTATCCAGTTTTTGTCTTTGGAAAGCAATTGTTCCAACTCGGCATACGTTTCCTTTTGAAGAGTGAGCCACTCGTTTATTTTCAACTCGTCTTGTTGCAAAACAGCAGTCAGACGGACTAATTCCTTTTCCAACTGCGCGATCTGCCCTTTGTAAGATTCTGCTTGTACGGTTAGAGAATGATGCAAGTTCATTGCTTTTTCCTGTTGTTGTTCCAATTCCTTTTGTCGTTTAACATTGTTTGCAACGACCTTTTCGGTAAGTTCACCATTCAGCAGAGAGGCGCGCAGACAAGTGCGTTCTTCCAGTTCAGTCTGTTGCTTTTCTTCTTTCTGTTTTTTCTCTTCGTACAAACGAATAGCATTCGCCTCTTCATTTTTCAAACTATCCCTTTGGGCAGATTTTGAGGTAAGAGCCTCTTTTATTTCGGTCTGCTCCTGCAGACGGGTATTCCATTGCCTGCCGAATTGCTGGACATAACGTTTCAACGTTCCCTGCTCCAATAAATCCTTCCAGGTAGGAATAATGGAAACGCAGGTTTCAACTTTTTTCAAGATATCTTCACTTTGTACTGTATAATTCTCAATCAAGGTGGACAGACGGGCCATCTCCAGTTGACGGGCATTCAACGTATTCTTCAGTTGTTCCATTTCCTTAGCAACCTGTTCTTTGGCACGGTTCAGTTCTTCTTCCTGCAAGGATTGGACATTGATCTGTTCCCTCATCGGATGATGAAGACTGCCGCAAACAGGGCAAGGTTTTCCCTCCTCCAACTGCGCACGGAGCAACAGAACTTCTGCCGGCAACAGACGGTTCAGGCGCTCGGCCTCTTGTTGTACGGATTTCAAACGTTGTTCCTCCATTTCATTCGCATTCCTTACTTTCTCCAGCAACTGCTGATTCGACAGAGTCTGCGTCTTTGCTATTTCCAGATTACTAAGCAAACTGGTTATCAATTCAACAGCCGGAATAAGTTGGGAATAAGCAGTATATCGCTCAAACCAAGTTTGCAAAATGTTTTGCTTCTCTGCCAACAGACTTATTTCCTTTTCAGTCCTACAGATAGATTGATGCAAATTATCCTTAGCTTGTAATGCCAAAGCCACTTCCTTCCGGCTTTCCACCAGTTGTTTTCTATTTTCTGCCAATTGCACATCCAATGCTCTAGCCTTATCCAATTGTGGTTCTTGTTGTAACAGATAAGCCTTGAATTCCGTTTGCGCCTTCTGAGCAGCTTCCCACTGTGCGGTCGCGGAAGTTTGCAAAGCAGCATTTTTCTGTATGGCAACCTGTATTTCGTTCAATCGGGAACGTCCGGCAGTAGTCTGTTGCCGGGCATTACGTTGTTCCATATACACATCGCGGATATCCTGCGCCTGCTCTATACGGAACAACAGTTCATAACGCGGACGGGCTGCTTCTATTTCTTTTCTGACAACCGAAAGTGTTTCTTCCGCCTGTATGCAACCTATATTCAAGCGTCCTTCTTCTTCCAGCCATTTCAACTTGCCGGACAGGTTTTCCTCTTTTTTCTTCGAAACGGACAAGCGAACTTGTAATTCTTCCTTTTCAGCTGAAAGTTGCTGCAATTGCTCTTCTGTCAACAACTCAATGCCTTTGATACGTTCTTGCAATAATTTATATTCACCTTCCGCCCGCTTGGTGCGTTCATAGATGGAAGCAGAGATACGTGAGTAAATTTCGGTTCCGGTCAACTTTTCCAAGATTTCGGCTTTGTCAGTCTGACGAGCCTTCAGGAAGGTGGCAAAGTCACCTTGAGCCAGCAATACAGAACGGTTAAACTGTTCAAAAGAAAGCCCGATTAATTTACTGATGTGAGATAATAATTCTGTCTTTGTTCCTTGCTGTTCTACTCCGGAAGTGAGGTTAGTCAATGTCATTTCCACTTTTTGCAAGGAACCATCCACTTTGCCACGCGAACGTCGTACCGTCCAACGTGAGCGGAAAACCTCCCCTGTCAAAGCTACAAAGTCCACTTCCGAATAACCTTCGGCCGTACCCCGACGAAGGATGGAACGGCTGTCGTTTTGAGCAATTCCCCTGTCGGCGACATCCATAACAGAAACGTTATTCTCTTTCGCCTTGTTCATACGCGGCGTACAATCAAACAAGGCCAAGCATAAGGCATCCAACAAGGTTGACTTTCCGGCTCCGGTACTGCCTGTAATGGCGAATATACCTGCCGAACATAAAGGCTCAACGGTAAAGTCAATAACAAATTCGCCTTCCAATGAGGCTAGATTCTTCCCTCTTATCGCTACTATTTTCATATTCCGGCCTCCTTGATCACACTTTCCAACAATTGTTTCATGGTATCGGGCATCTCCGTCCCTCCATATTTTCGTTTAAAAACATCCAGTGCCATATCCAGCGGACGGATGGTCTGCAATTCCTCATAGGAAGTGGCGGCAATGCCACTTGCCTTTTTCTGTGGAAGCATGGCGGCGATGCGTGCCAAACGGACTGCTTTCCCTTTCAAGGCCTCCTCAATCTTATATTTATAAGAAGGCTCGGGTTCAGTCATTAAGATCTTGATTTCCAGATAAGGTGAACGCAACGTGACATCACCGTCAGGCAATTCACCAATGACTTGCAACACTTCTTCCAACGGACGAGCTTCGGGGGGGATACTTACTAAACCGGCCAACGGCTGGAATTCCAATTTTTCAATATTTGTACCCTCCGTATCTATCGTTATCATGACTACACCGGATGCATTATTCTTCTCAGCAAAAGACATAGGCATAGGAGTTCCGGAATAACGCACATTCTCCCGATGGGATACACGTTGGGAGCGATGCAGATGCCCCAATGCGGTATAAGTAATGGCTTCATTAAAGGCATCGGGGGATACACATTCCAAGCCGCCGATAACAGTACGTTCCGACCGGTCGTCTTCCGAGATTTCCGAGCCTGTGGCTTGCAGATGTCCCATGGCGACAACGGGAATTCCCTTCTCTTTCACTTTGTTGAAAAGCTGTTCATAAAGCTGCTGGACTCCCTTTGAGTAATTTTCTGCCGAAGGGTAATCACCCTGACGCAGATAGGGAACGGCAAGACAATAAGCGGTCACTTTTCCTTCTGTATAAAGGGGAACAATGAGGTGTTGCAGATCTATGTCGCCTTCCGCATTGCGCCGCACCGTGCCACGAACAATGATATTCATATCCTCCAATAAAGGATTGGGGGCCTCCAGACGAGCTGCCGAGTCATGATTTCCGGCAATGATGACAATTTGTAAAGAAGGGTTCTCAGATGTGACTTCTCTTAAAAAACGATAATACACTCGTTGAGATTCTGCTGAAGGATTTGGGCTGTCGAATACATCGCCTGCTATCAGCAATACATCTATTTCATGCTGTTTTATCTGCTGTTTCAGCCATTCTAGAAAATGGAAATGCTCTTCCCGGCGGTCGTATTCATAAAAAGTCTGGCCCAGATGCCAGTCTGCTGTATGGAGAATTTTCATTAGCTGTTCGGTTTGTTTCCTGCAAAAATAGAGAATCTTTTCGGAAAGACAGATAGCAAACAGGTACTTCATTTATAAAAAGAAATAAAAAACGATCATACCCATAAGACATGATCGTTTTTATTACTTTAAAGCATGTATTTATTCAGTCACCAACCGCACCTCATAAATATGCGGAGTCACTTTCTCATTTCCTCTACCAATCTTTATTTCCAACTGATCATCAGATTGCATAGATACAGGCACGTCAACTATGCCAACCGACAAATCCGAAGCTGGTTTGTCAGCTAATTTACCTACTTCCTGCCCGTTTATCCATACTTTTGCATCCTTACGAATCTCAGGACGGAACAGGATACGGACCTTATGGACAGGTTTTCCATTCGTCTTCATACGATAACTGAACCAACCGGTTGCCTCGCGCCAATGAACACCTTCATCATCCCCCGTACGAGAGTTCTCCATCCGGATGAAATGGTCGCTTTCCGGTTGCTGTTCCCCACAAATCACCTTGTCGGTAGTAATACCATCCAATGCAGCACGTTCCTTCTCTTCTTTCGCTAACTGTTCCTGCCTTGCCTGCAACTCCTGTTTGGACAGGACGGGCCAATAAACCATATACCGGCACTCGTATAAACGGAAAAACGGTTCCACAATCATGCCCTCATAACGTTCGGGATAGACTCCGGTCAACGCAAATGTCAACGGTTTGCCTTCCACTTTCTTCAGATGAGAGAGAATATCATTCTTATCCCCCACCATGACAGGCATCGTTTGTAAAGGCAGACGGGGCCCGGCGGCTATGTGTCCGCCACGACTATCATCGGCGAACATACCATCCTGATTTTGCTTGCCCAATTGGGCGGCCAGCACAATCGGTCCGTATAAGATGGAATAGTTGGCAGAACCATCCGGCAATGCAATGGCACGCAGATGCATCGGCAGTTCCAATCTCACTTTGTCACCTTTTGACCAAGTACGGTTCAAACTAACATATCCCTCTTTGACCGTTACTTTCTGTTGTTCACCGTTGACAGACAAGCGTAATGCTTCCGGATTCGTCCATTCGGGAACACGGAAAAGAAGTGTGAATTCCTTCTCTCCCTTTTCCGGAGAAACAGCAAGAGTTGTCCCTTCCTCATCGGGGAAAGCCGTTTGTTGCTCAATATGGATATCTCCCCAACGCAAGGTAGAGGGAATGAAAAGATTGACATACAGATTATTATCCTTGTGTCCATAAATCATTTCACCATAGCGGGCATGATTTTCCATCCCCGATCCCACACAACACCAGAAACTGGTCTGAGGTTGCGAGTAGACTCTATAATGACCGGCACGCATCGGGGTGAAATAAACAAAACCACCTTGTACAGGATCTTGTGTGGAAAGGATATGGTTATAAAGCGCCCGTTCGTAATAATCCATCAAATGAGCGTCCGCACTCGTTTCATACAACATTTTTGTAAGGCGGAGCATATTATAAGTGTTACAAGTTTCAGGCCCCTGTTCACTGGTGAGCATACTGCTGAAATCATCAGCCGGATGAAAATGCTCACGCACACTGTTACCTCCGATGGTGATACTGTGATGGTCTACTACTGTTTCCCAAAAATAACGGGCAGCCTCACTCCAGTCCCGATTGCCTTCCAAATCGGCAATACGTTTGAAACCTATCACTTTCGGTATTTGGGTATTGGCGTGCATGCCGGTCAATTTATCCTCTTGTTTCAATAAAGGCTGCAACACAGTCTGATGAGAGAACTGATGAGCTAGTTTCAAGTAACGTTTGTCGCCGGTGATAGCGGCTACATCGGCGAATGTTTCATTCAGTCCTCCATGTTCGCTGCGCAACATATCCTGTATCTGTTCATCGCTCAGTTTAGATATCAGACGAATCATCCAGTCAGTGAGTTTCACCAACATTTCTTTTGCTTCCTTACTACCTGTCTGAAGAGTTGCATCACGAAGGCCGGCATACATTTTATGAATATTGTAAAGAGGAACCCAACGATCGTTCAGTCCGAAACCGGAGGCACGAATGTTCCCTTCTTCTATTTCTTTCCACATTTTGCGCCCGTTTGGAACTCCGCACAAATAACCGTCACCGGCGGCATCCTGACAACGTTTCAGTTCACTTATCATATAATCTAAACGAACCTTGATCTCCTGATTGCCTGTAGCGGCATACATATAGGAAAGGGCCGACAAATAATGTCCGCCAATATGTCCGTCCAGTCCTGTATTTTCCCAATTAGTATAATTTTCGGCTTTAGGGAACAGACCAGCCTCCTTCAAATAAGGAGCTAACAAACGGTCGGGGTCTATTCCCAGCAGATAACGGATATCCATATCCTCTGCATGTTTGAAAGGGCTGGCGGTGAGCCGCACATCCCTAACCGGAAAACTTTCTACTTTTGTGGGCAACTGAGCATGCAAAGCTACTGAAGCTATGGCAAAAGCGGAAGTGGACAAAATGATTTTAAGTAAATTCATAATTAGGGGTTTATTTCAAAGTCTTATTTCCTTGCAAAATTAATGGAATAAATGAAAACAATCTTTTACTCCTTAAAAAATCCTATTGAACAACCTATGATTAAACAAAGAGCATCCGATGGAACTATTTTGTGAAAATCCAAAGTAAATTCCACCGGATGAAATAACCTGATTATTTAGAATATCCCGGATTCTGTTTCAGATTGCTATTGGTCAACAATACTTTATTTGGAATAGGATACAGATTTTTGGTTTCATCAC
>OJPX01000979.1_pt1 | contig 10527 bp, 6 predicted proteins | sample 1598591 | NCBI WGS metagenome assembly OJPX01 (sample SAMN03922497, study PRJEB24848) | human gut metagenome | isolation source: stool sample | host: Homo sapiens | place: Germany | collected 2011-11
TATGTGTAGCGGATATATTGCAAGTTCCCTAAATGGCTAGCCATTTAGAACTTGTGAGGGTGGCAAGCCCCCCTTCAATCCCCCTTGAAATGACCGCAGATATGCGGAAATTTGTTGGAATGATGTTGATAAGAAAGAGAGGTAAAAGCATGAGTTGGGGCGAGGAACAGCAGAAAGAAATTGAGACAATCAGAGAGAGAAAAATCACAGTGAAATTGTCGGATGCAGATTGTGACCGACTGGCAAGAAAGTGTGGGGAGCATGGTCTGACTATCGGAGAGCTGATAGAGAATTTTGTCGGAGATTTGGTGGGCGGTACTTACTCCAACGGAAGTGATGAAAGAGATTATGCCGACCAGTGGTTTGAGCGTTGTTGGTTTGGAATGTTCCCAGATCCTACACTTCTGAATCACTTATTGAATTTGGGTTATGAACCAGAGCATTATCTGGATATGTTGGAAAACGTAGAGACGATAAAATCCGACATTGAAATCACTAAACAGAACATAGCAGAGCCAAGTGATGAATGGAAAGACATTGTGTACCACAAGTACAATGATGATAGAACAAGCTATGAGTGTGTGCCTTGTTACAATAGTGTTGATGAATATATAGCAAGCGAAAAAGAAGATTTAGAAAGCTATAAGGCAGACTTAGAAGAAGCACAGGAAGAACTGGAAGACATGAGAGCGGACTGGAAGCCAGAGAAAGAGCCGAACATGGACGAGGAAATCGAACTCATTAAGAAGTGGGTAAAGGAAAGAGAGGACTTTATCAATGAGTAAAGAGATAAGGGAGCTTGAAGAAAACTCAAAGAGAATCATTGAGAATATGAGACCGCAGACAATAGCACAGTATCATATCAAGCAATGGTTAGATGACAATTTTATAATGGGCTGTGCAAGGTTGGAGTACACAGGAAAGGACACAGCAAAGGTTATGGACACTGTTGGCGGTGTCATGTATGTAGAATATAAGAACGGGGAAGTAAGAGAATGTCAGAAATAGAGAAGCAAGAAGCTAAGGGCAGAAAGAGAAATGTTCAGATAAACATTAGGATTTCAGAAGCCGAAGCTGAACAGTTAAGAAAAAAAGTAGAGCAGTCGGGAATGAGCCAACAAGAGTACATTCTTTCATGCGTTCTGAATAAACCCATAACCAATACAGACGGAATAAAAGAACTTATACCAGAGTTAAAGAGGGTGGGTAATAATTTGAACCAGATAGCACATGCACTAAATGGCGGAAGATACTATCAGTACAATCTTATTACCGACAACCAAAAGGAGTTGGATAAGGTATGGCAGTCATTAAAGCAGTTTCTTCAAAAGCAGGCATAGGGCAAGCACTGGACTATGTGACGAAAGAGGAAAAGACGGAAGATAAGCTTGTCAGCGGTCTGCACTGTGAACCAGATACAGTAAAGGACGAAATGCAAGCCACCAAGGAGCTGTGGGGCAAGACTGGGGGCAGAACTTATAAGCACTTCGTACACAGCTACCATGAGGACGAGCATATCACACCAGAGCAAGCACATAAGAACGCAATCGAGCTTGCCAAGGGTACGGAAGCATGGAAAGGGCATGAGGTACTCATTGCCACCCATATAGACCGAGGACACATACACACTCACTTTATCGTAAACAGTGTGAACTTTGAGGACGGACACAAGTTGCAGTGGAGCAAAGCGGATCTGCAGAACTTGAAAGACCGGTGCAATGAGCAGAGCCGGCAACAAGGGCTTCATGTTCCGGAGAAAGGAAAGACCTTTTCCGGAGAGGAAAGGGAAGAAACGGTTGCGTGGAACAAAGAAACATACAACCTCTTGAAGCAAGCCGAAAAGGGAGAAGTGAAAAGTTATGTGCAAGATACAGCCCTTGCGGTCATGGATTGCCGAGAAATAGCCACAAGCCGAGAGGACTTCATAGACCAGATGAAAGCAAGGGGCTATGGTGTGGACTGGCAAGACAGCCATAAATACATCACATTCACAGACCTTGAAAGGCAGAGCCAAGGGGAAAAACAATGTAAAGTCCGCAACAATAAACTGGAAAAGTATTATGCAGTGGACTTTGGAAAGGAGAGCTTAGAGCATGGGTTTGAAATCAATGCACGCAGAGAAGCAGAGCGAACAGCCACAACAGAGCGTGCAAGACAACAGCTTGATAGAACAGCAGTCGCAGAGAATAGCGGAGCTGATGAAAGAGCAAGAGCAAGACAGCTACTTGATAGAACAGCAGTCGCAGAAGATAGCAGAACTGGAAAGGCATATCAGCCAGATAACACAGCAGTCACAGAAGAAAGACTCTCAAATCTCCGAAGCTATCAGCCAAGCCGAGGAATGGAAAGCCAGGGCAGACCAGGAACAGACCAGGGCAAAAGACCAGGAACGGAAACTACTGGAAGAACAACTGAACCTCAAAAAGACCTTGCAGAAGAAAGGCTTGCAAGCCTCCGAAGCCATAAGCCAAGCCGAGGAATGGAAGAACCAAGCCGAGAAATCGGAGATACAGATACAGAAACTCTTATCCGAGAAGCAAGAGCTGGTATCGACAGTAGCCGAACAAGGGAAGAGAATAGCGGAGCAGACAGAGCAAATAGAGAAGCTGAAGCAAGACAAGCTCAACGCAGAGCAAGAAGCCGAAGCTACGGTATCGAGCGTTAAAAGGGAATATGAAGCCAAGGGCAGAGAGCTTGACCGCAGAATCGGAGAAGCTGCCAAGCAGTCGGCAAGCCTTAAATCCGAAAGGCAGAGCATAAGCGAAGATATAGAGCAGAGAGCAACAGCGAAGTATCTGGACCAGAAGAAAGAGCTTGACAGGAAGTTCAAAGCCCAGACAGCGAGCTATGACAGCTTTCTGTTAGGTCTGCTACTGTATGGAGTGCTTACCACAGTATTCACAGCAGTACGTTCAGAAGCCTTTGTAAGCGATTTTAAGACCTTTTTCATGGTTATATGGCAGTTCATTGTGAATGCGTTCCAGTTGCTTCTTAAAGGCGGTCAGTGGGCTTCACAACTGGGAGATAAGATACCACAGCCAGTAGTGGCTACCATAGTGCATTATCTTCTCTTAATCGTCTTTGTGGGCGGTATTGCTATCGGTGTGGGCTTTCTTATCTTCCTTGGAGCAAGCAAGGTGTTTGAGTTCTACACAGAGGACTATGCGGACACCATGAGCCTTGCCGTATTCCTCATAAGCCTTGCAGTATCGGTGTACTTTGCAGAGCCTATAAGGGCGGTAATCCCTATCAATCTTCTTTTATTGCTGATACTGGTACATATCGTTTATGTGCTGATAAGGTGGTATGTAAAAGGGTGTATGAGGTCAAGAGGGTACTACTAAATTGACACCCCAGAAATGGGGTGTTATATTTTAATAAAAAAGGTGGAAAAACTTCATTGATAATATAAGCCCCCTATAGCCCTTTAGGGCTAACAGTCATAGGGTAGCGGATATAGTATAAGTATATGCCAGAAAAGAGGTGTTTATTCATGGCAAGAAAGCCGACTGATAAGCAGTTGTTCAAGATGAAAAATGAATGGTTGGGGCAGTTCTATGAGGAAGTGAAGCCCAAGGATTTTTACAGGGCTGTGTTCCCAGAGGGTAGTTTTGAGAGAGAGGGACATCCAGAAGATGAGAAGTGCAACGGAGTTCTCACTGTGATAGAGGGGGAAAAGGCGAGAAACTATATTGTCTTTGACGAGCTGAACATGATTGATGAGGTCAAGGGGGCAGAGTTCGCTATCATGTCCCCAGTCGGATATTCTGGACGCAACAGGACAGCGAAAAATGCAAGGTGGCTATATGGGATAGCTGTAGACCTTGACGGAGTGGAAATGGAGCAGTTAAGAGATGTGTTCCATCAGATGAAGCACGATTTTTTGCCACAATGTACCTACTGTGTGAACAGCGGTCATGGACTGCATTTGTATTATCTCTTTGAGAAGCCAGTACCGCTATACAGACATCTGCAAGACCAGTTAAGGGAGTTCAAGTATGAGCTAATCAGAAAGATATGGAACAGGTACACAAGCACCTATACAGAGCGTGAGCAAGTGCAGTACCAAGGTATCTTTCAAGGCTTCCGTATGGTCGGCACCCAGTCGAAACTGGGAAATCGGTATCCAGTGACAGCTTTTGAAACTGGGGAGCGTGTCACAGTAGAGTATCTGAATGACTTTCTTATGGACGATAGCAAGGCTGTGACAGATTTCAAGTATAAATCCGATTTGAGCCTTGCCGAAGCCAAGAAGAAGTACCCAGAATGGTATGAAAAGAGGATTGTGAGGGGCGAGAAAAAGGGTAGGTGGCATATCAAGAGGGATTTGTACGACTGGTGGTTGAGGAAGATACAGAGCGGAGCGGTGTCAGTGGGGCATAGATACTGGTGTCTGTCTGTGCTTGCATCCTATGGTATCAAATGCGATATACCAGAAGATGAGGTATTGACGGATGCTCTGGAGTTGTTACCTATGTTTGATGATATCAGTGATGATGAACATAACCGCTTTACCAAGCGTGATGTACTGGACGCAATGAATATGTATCAAGAAAACTATGTCACGTACAGCAGAGCCGAGGTTGAGCGTGTCAGCGGTATATCCGTACCGCCGAACAAGAGGAACGGAAGAAAGCAAGAGCAACATATCAAAATTATGAATGCTATTCGAGAGATTGAACACCCAGACGGAGCATGGAGAAACAAAGACGGCAGACCAGACAAGCAGAAGATTGTCGAAGAATGGCGAAAAAGCCACCCAGAGGGCAGAAAAGCCGATTGCATTCGTGATACTGGACTGGATAAAAAGACAGTGTACAAATGGTGGAGCGTGGGCGAAGCCCTCTAAGGCATTTCCCCTTAATTACCCAAGAGCCATAAGAAAAAGAGTGTCAAGGGCAGTCGCAAGACTGTGCAGTTTACCCTTGATACTCTTTTTTGTTGGCTACAATGTCCGAGGGGAAAATGCTTGTCCGTCCGTTCCGTTACTCCCTCATGGGTTCGATTGTCCATTCCAAAATGAGAAAGTAAAGGGTTGTCTGCGACAATTTTTTTCTATGCTGCCAATCGCTGATCCGCAAGCGGAAGCTCATGGAAGCATAGAAAAAAACAAGCCCTTGACTATCTCATTTTTCCATTCCCAAAGTCACCCAAGAGGAAGTAAGCTCCACTGTATTTCTGGCGAAATCCACGCACGAATATATCCGCTTGACAAGTGGCTAGCCACATGCTATATTATGTGTAGCGGATATATTGCAAGTTCCCTAAATGGCTAGCCATTTAGAACTTGTGAGGGTGGCAAGCCCCCCTTCAATCCCCCTTGAAATGACCGCAGATATGCGGAAATTTGTTGGAATGATGTTGATAAGAAAGAGAGGTAAAAGCATGAGTTGGGGCGAGGAACAGCAGAAAGAAATTGAGACAATCAGAGAGAGAAAAATCACAGTGAAATTGTCGGATGCAGATTGTGACCGACTGGCAAGAAAGTGTGGGGAGCATGGTCTGACTATCGGAGAGCTGATAGAGAATTTTGTCGGAGATTTGGTGGGCGGTACTTACTCCAACGGAAGTGATGAAAGAGATTATGCCGACCAGTGGTTTGAGCGTTGTTGGTTTGGAATGTTCCCAGATCCTACACTTCTGAATCACTTATTGAATTTGGGTTATGAACCAGAGCATTATCTGGATATGTTGGAAAACGTAGAGACGATAAAATCCGACATTGAAATCACTAAACAGAACATAGCAGAGCCAAGTGATGAATGGAAAGACATTGTGTACCACAAGTACAATGATGATAGAACAAGCTATGAGTGTGTGCCTTGTTACAATAGTGTTGATGAATATATAGCAAGCGAAAAAGAAGATTTAGAAAGCTATAAGGCAGACTTAGAAGAAGCACAGGAAGAACTGGAAGACATGAGAGCGGACTGGAAGCCAGAGAAAGAGCCGAACATGGACGAGGAAATCGAACTCATTAAGAAGTGGGTAAAGGAAAGAGAGGACTTTATCAATGAGTAAAGAGATAAGGGAGCTTGAAGAAAACTCAAAGAGAATCATTGAGAATATGAGACCGCAGACAATAGCACAGTATCATATCAAGCAATGGTTAGATGACAATTTTATAATGGGCTGTGCAAGGTTGGAGTACACAGGAAAGGACACAGCAAAGGTTATGGACACTGTTGGCGGTGTCATGTATGTAGAATATAAGAACGGGGAAGTAAGAGAATGTCAGAAATAGAGAAGCAAGAAGCTAAGGGCAGAAAGAGAAATGTTCAGATAAACATTAGGATTTCAGAAGCCGAAGCTGAACAGTTAAGAAAAAAAGTAGAGCAGTCGGGAATGAGCCAACAAGAGTACATTCTTTCATGCGTTCTGAATAAACCCATAACCAATACAGACGGAATAAAAGAACTTATACCAGAGTTAAAGAGGGTGGGTAATAATTTGAACCAGATAGCACATGCACTAAATGGCGGAAGATACTATCAGTACAATCTTATTACCGACAACCAAAAGGAGTTGGATAAGGTATGGCAGTCATTAAAGCAGTTTCTTCAAAAGCAGGCATAGGGCAAGCACTGGACTATGTGACGAAAGAGGAAAAGACGGAAGATAAGCTTGTCAGCGGTCTGCACTGTGAACCAGATACAGTAAAGGACGAAATGCAAGCCACCAAGGAGCTGTGGGGCAAGACTGGGGGCAGAACTTATAAGCACTTCGTACACAGCTACCATGAGGACGAGCATATCACACCAGAGCAAGCACATAAGAACGCAATCGAGCTTGCCAAGGGTACGGAAGCATGGAAAGGGCATGAGGTACTCATTGCCACCCATATAGACCGAGGACACATACACACTCACTTTATCGTAAACAGTGTGAACTTTGAGGACGGACACAAGTTGCAGTGGAGCAAAGCGGATCTGCAGAACTTGAAAGACCGGTGCAATGAGCAGAGCCGGCAACAAGGGCTTCATGTTCCGGAGAAAGGAAAGACCTTTTCCGGAGAGGAAAGGGAAGAAACGGTTGCGTGGAACAAAGAAACATACAACCTCTTGAAGCAAGCCGAAAAGGGAGAAGTGAAAAGTTATGTGCAAGATACAGCCCTTGCGGTCATGGATTGCCGAGAAATAGCCACAAGCCGAGAGGACTTCATAGACCAGATGAAAGCAAGGGGCTATGGTGTGGACTGGCAAGACAGCCATAAATACATCACATTCACAGACCTTGAAAGGCAGAGCCAAGGGGAAAAACAATGTAAAGTCCGCAACAATAAACTGGAAAAGTATTATGCAGTGGACTTTGGAAAGGAGAGCTTAGAGCATGGGTTTGAAATCAATGCACGCAGAGAAGCAGAGCGAACAGCCACAACAGAGCGTGCAAGACAACAGCTTGATAGAACAGCAGTCGCAGAGAATAGCGGAGCTGATGAAAGAGCAAGAGCAAGACAGCTACTTGATAGAACAGCAGTCGCAGAAGATAGCAGAACTGGAAAGGCATATCAGCCAGATAACACAGCAGTCACAGAAGAAAGACTCTCAAATCTCCGAAGCTATCAGCCAAGCCGAGGAATGGAAAGCCAGGGCAGACCAGGAACAGACCAGGGCAAAAGACCAGGAACGGAAACTACTGGAAGAACAACTGAACCTCAAAAAGACCTTGCAGAAGAAAGGCTTGCAAGCCTCCGAAGCCATAAGCCAAGCCGAGGAATGGAAGAACCAAGCCGAGAAATCGGAGATACAGATACAGAAACTCTTATCCGAGAAGCAAGAGCTGGTATCGACAGTAGCCGAACAAGGGAAGAGAATAGCGGAGCAGACAGAGCAAATAGAGAAGCTGAAGCAAGACAAGCTCAACGCAGAGCAAGAAGCCGAAGCTACGGTATCGAGCGTTAAAAGGGAATATGAAGCCAAGGGCAGAGAGCTTGACCGCAGAATCGGAGAAGCTGCCAAGCAGTCGGCAAGCCTTAAATCCGAAAGGCAGAGCATAAGCGAAGATATAGAGCAGAGAGCAACAGCGAAGTATCTGGACCAGAAGAAAGAGCTTGACAGGAAGTTCAAAGCCCAGACAGCGAGCTATGACAGCTTTCTGTTAGGTCTGCTACTGTATGGAGTGCTTACCACAGTATTCACAGCAGTACGTTCAGAAGCCTTTGTAAGCGATTTTAAGACCTTTTTCATGGTTATATGGCAGTTCATTGTGAATGCGTTCCAGTTGCTTCTTAAAGGCGGTCAGTGGGCTTCACAACTGGGAGATAAGATACCACAGCCAGTAGTGGCTACCATAGTGCATTATCTTCTCTTAATCGTCTTTGTGGGCGGTATTGCTATCGGTGTGGGCTTTCTTATCTTCCTTGGAGCAAGCAAGGTGTTTGAGTTCTACACAGAGGACTATGCGGACACCATGAGCCTTGCCGTATTCCTCATAAGCCTTGCAGTATCGGTGTACTTTGCAGAGCCTATAAGGGCGGTAATCCCTATCAATCTTCTTTTATTGCTGATACTGGTACATATCGTTTATGTGCTGATAAGGTGGTATGTAAAAGGGTGTATGAGGTCAAGAGGGTACTACTAAATTGACACCCCAGAAATGGGGTGTTATATTTTAATAAAAAAGGTGGAAAAACTTCATTGATAATATAAGCCCCCTATAGCCCTTTAGGGCTAACAGTCATAGGGTAGCGGATATAGTATAAGTATATGCCAGAAAAGAGGTGTTTATTCATGGCAAGAAAGCCGACTGATAAGCAGTTGTTCAAGATGAAAAATGAATGGTTGGGGCAGTTCTATGAGGAAGTGAAGCCCAAGGATTTTTACAGGGCTGTGTTCCCAGAGGGTAGTTTTGAGAGAGAGGGACATCCAGAAGATGAGAAGTGCAACGGAGTTCTCACTGTGATAGAGGGGGAAAAGGCGAGAAACTATATTGTCTTTGACGAGCTGAACATGATTGATGAGGTCAAGGGGGCAGAGTTCGCTATCATGTCCCCAGTCGGATATTCTGGACGCAACAGGACAGCGAAAAATGCAAGGTGGCTATATGGGATAGCTGTAGACCTTGACGGAGTGGAAATGGAGCAGTTAAGAGATGTGTTCCATCAGATGAAGCACGATTTTTTGCCACAATGTACCTACTGTGTGAACAGCGGTCATGGACTGCATTTGTATTATCTCTTTGAGAAGCCAGTACCGCTATACAGACATCTGCAAGACCAGTTAAGGGAGTTCAAGTATGAGCTAATCAGAAAGATATGGAACAGGTACACAAGCACCTATACAGAGCGTGAGCAAGTGCAGTACCAAGGTATCTTTCAAGGCTTCCGTATGGTCGGCACCCAGTCGAAACTGGGAAATCGGTATCCAGTGACAGCTTTTGAAACTGGGGAGCGTGTCACAGTAGAGTATCTGAATGACTTTCTTATGGACGATAGCAAGGCTGTGACAGATTTCAAGTATAAATCCGATTTGAGCCTTGCCGAAGCCAAGAAGAAGTACCCAGAATGGTATGAAAAGAGGATTGTGAGGGGCGAGAAAAAGGGTAGGTGGCATATCAAGAGGGATTTGTACGACTGGTGGTTGAGGAAGATACAGAGCGGAGCGGTGTCAGTGGGGCATAGATACTGGTGTCTGTCTGTGCTTGCATCCTATGGTATCAAATGCGATATACCAGAAGATGAGGTATTGACGGATGCTCTGGAGTTGTTACCTATGTTTGATGATATCAGTGATGATGAACATAACCGCTTTACCAAGCGTGATGTACTGGACGCAATGAATATGTATCAAGAAAACTATGTCACGTACAGCAGAGCCGAGGTTGAGCGTGTCAGCGGTATATCCGTACCGCCGAACAAGAGGAACGGAAGAAAGCAAGAGCAACATATCAAAATTATGAATGCTATTCGAGAGATTGAACACCCAGACGGAGCATGGAGAAACAAAGACGGCAGACCAGACAAGCAGAAGATTGTCGAAGAATGGCGAAAAAGCCACCCAGAGGGCAGAAAAGCCGATTGCATTCGTGATACTGGACTGGATAAAAAGACAGTGTACAAATGGTGGAGCGTGGGCGAAGCCCTCTAAGGCATTTCCCCTTAATTACCCAAGAGCCATAAGAAAAAGAGTGTCAAGGGCAGTCGCAAGACTGTGCAGTTTACCCTTGATACTCTTTTTTGTTGGCTACAATGTCCGAGGGGAAAATGCTTGTCCGTCCGTTCCGTTACTCCCTCATGGGTTCGATTGTCCATTCCAAAATGAGAAAGTAAAGGGTTGTCTGCGACAATTTTTTTCTATGCTGCCAATCGCTGATCCGCAAGCGGAAGCTCATGGAAGCATAGAAAAAAACAAGCCCTTGACTATCTCATTTTTCCATTCCCAAAGTCACCCAAGAGGAAGTAAGCTCCACTGTATTTCTGGCGAAATCCACGCACGAATATATCCGCTTGACAAGTGGCTAGCCACATGCTATATTATGTGTAGCGGATATATTGCAAGTTCCCTAAAGTGTTACCACTTTAGAACTTGT
>OJPX01000981.1_pt1 | contig 10518 bp, 1 predicted proteins | sample 1598591 | NCBI WGS metagenome assembly OJPX01 (sample SAMN03922497, study PRJEB24848) | human gut metagenome | isolation source: stool sample | host: Homo sapiens | place: Germany | collected 2011-11
CACCGAGATGAGGGGTGCTGCCGGAGAAAACGGAAAGAACGGAGCCGACGGAAAGAATGGCAACGACGGTAAGAACGGAATAAACGGTACAAACGGAAAAGACGGCTTTAACGGCGTTGACGGTAAAGACGGCATTAACGGCAAAAGCATAGAGGTACAAAGAGCAACGGAATACATACAGTGGCGTTACGAGGGCGACGAGTGGCAGAACCTTGTGGCGATAGCCGATATCACAGGCCCCGCCGGACAGAAAGGCGCAGACGGAGCAAACGGAAAAACACCGGAGTTCCGCGTGAACGAAAACACCCTGCAGTGGCGTTATGTCGGCGATGAAATATGGCTGAATCTGTACGATCTTACCGCATTAAAAGGTGCAGATGGCAGAGACGGCGCTGACGGTATAAACGGAAAAGACGGAGTCGACGGTAAGGATGGAGCAGACGGTCTGAACGGCGCCGACGGAAAAGACGGAAACACGCCCTTTATCGGCGAAAACGGAAACTGGTGGATCGGTACAAATGACACCGGTGTAAAAGCCAAAGGCAAGGACGGTTCCGCCGGCGAAAAAGGCGATACCGGCGAAAAGGGCGAAAAAGGAGATAAAGGTGACAAAGGAGACAAGGGACAGAACGGCAGCTGCGCCGGCTGGTTCTATGGTACGCTTTGGACAAAAGGCGATCTTTACAAAGAGAACGGCGCCGAACGGCCCGTTGGGATAAAAGTTTATAAAGAAGCCGAAAGCGGCGGACTTGTTTCTACATACATGGATGAGATATATCTGAAAAAAGGTCACACATACAGCGTAACCATAAGCGCATCTATGGAACTGCAATCTCACGAAGACAGAAGTGGTAATTATTCTGTTCAAATGACGGACAATTATGATGACGGCTTTTGCAGAGAAGCTACGCGCATAAAGAGAGACGGCGTAAAGCTGCCTTATTCAAGGGATCAGCACCATTTCAGTTTCAGCCGGATATATATAGCATCGGACGAAGATATTCCCCTGCGATTCAGAATTGAGCAGTCAAGCTACAAAACTACACTTCTCGGATTCAACGGTACAATTACAATTACTGCTCTTGATTAAGTTTATATAACGGAGGAAACGAAAGATGAAAAAACGAATACTCAGTATCCTGCTTCTATGCTGCATGGTGCTGACGCTGCTGCCGACAACAGTATTGGCAGCGGACGGGCCGATGGATACCATACCAAAGTACGACGTGAGCATTGACGTGTACAACCGGACATCGGACATATCCATTAAGGACAGTAGGAGCTACTATATCTACTCGTCCGTTCCCGATAAGCTCAGGGACACATGGGCATGGGATAAGAAGATATTCATCAAGGGAGATAAAACCGCGCCGCACGTATTTATTGACGGCGTAAATATTAAGATGAGTCCCAGCTCCAAGGGGCCGGCCATCGAGCTGAACAAAAAGGCTTCGGCTTATCTCTATTTCATCGGCAAGGACAGCACCCTGCAAGGCGCTGACGGCCGCGCGGCGATCCAGAAAAACCGCAGCGAGGGGCAGCTTTATGTGCTGGCGCGCACCGGCACCACGGTGACCTGCAAGGGCGGCTACAGAGCGGCGGGCATCGGCGGGAGCTGGGCGATCCGCAATATCGGGGACTCTATGTTTAACATGGATATGTACGGCCACGGCGTCAATATGCACTTTGGCTCTCAGAGCAATCCCGACTACTGGGGCGGCACCATCAATGCCACCGGCGGCGAGTACGGCGCGGGCATAGGAGCCGGCAGCTGGGGACACTCTGGACACTCTGGAAACACCATCCATGGAGGCGCCGGAGAGCGGCTGTACTTCTACTCCGGCACGGTAAACGCCAGCGGCGGCAGGCTTGCAGCCGGAATCGGCGGAGGCTTTAGGGGGCGCGGCAGCCATATCTATATCTATGGCGGCAATATCGACGCGCAAGGCGGGGATACCGGCGCGGGCATCGGCGGCGGCAGCTGGACGACGAAACAGGACATGGACGGAATCAACGCGGCGAGCGATATCGTCATCTCCGGCGGACGGGTAAGCGCCCGCGGCCAATACAACTGCGCGGGTATCGGCGGAGGCCAGTATGTCCCCGCCCGGAACATCACCATCACCGGCGGCCATGTGTCGGCGACAGGACACTACGGCGCGGCGATCGGCGGCGGCCGCTGGTGCCACGGAAAGAACATCACCATCACCGACGCGACTCTGAATCTGTCGACCAATTACCGCAGCAACGGCTCGGACGCGGCGGCTGTCGGCTACGGCGACATTGTTTACAAACCGGAGGAGCTCGTGGCGGATCCGTCAATCGCGACGAACGATCAGATCAGGATCGGCTCATACAAGGGAAAGCTGGTGAAGCTGAAGCTGGAGGCGCGCGCCCTCAGCCGTGATGACGAATATTCTTACTTCTGGAACCTTTATGAGACCCTGATCCCTGATGAGAATGGGCTCATCGACATGCAGCTGCTGACACTTCCGTATGTACAGAACTACGGCTGGGCGATCAACGTGCTGGAAATGACAGTGATCGACGACCCCTGCAACGGAAATCACGATTTCGGCTGGGTAAACCGGCAGTCATGCCACGTCTGGGCGTGCAGGAATAAGGATTGTCAGGCGCGCGACCCGGCGGCGGAGATGTCCAAACAAAACGGAAAGCACGTCCCCGGCGACTGGGGCGTTCGGGAGAGGCGTTGTGCCGTGTGCGATCATTTGCTGGAAAAGGACACGGCGGCGCCGGTGCTGGAGGTTTTGAATGACGGCGAGCGCTACACCGTTGAGGATAGCTTCGTTGGAAATCCGGGCGCGTACACCTTCACCGTGAGCGATCCGGCGAAGAGCGGCGAAGCGTCCTCCGGTGTCAAGTCCGTGACCATCAACGGTGTGGAGCAACCAGTCAGCTCTTTCTATTCTCTTCCCGCACCCGACGGCGGCAACAATGATGCGGGAGCGGAATATACCGTCGTTGCGACGGACAATGCGGGCAACGCCTCCACGGCAACCGTGAAGATCTACCGGCGGCACCGCGTGAGAGTCGTAAGCCCGGATGAGCAGACGACATACGCCGAGGCAGAGCTGGCGCACAACGAGTATCTGGTGCTCACGATGAAGATGCCGGATGGTGCGGCGGTAAGAATGACCGACAAGGCGGATCATTCGGAAATTCCATATGACAAAGAAATGGGACGCTTCACGGTAGGTCTGATCGACAGAAGCCGGACGCTCGTGCTGGAGTATAACACGGAGTATCCGAAGGCCGAGCTTATTCTGGGGCGGAGTCAGTACTTCTTTGGATACAACGCGGATACAGCCGAACCGCACTATCTTGCGGATGTAAGCAGGAAAACGGATAAGAACGTCTATTCGGTGGCTGTGCAGATCAACGCGGATGTAATACCCAGCCACTACTTCAGCTCACCGGTATGCTACACGCAGGAGGAGCTGGCGGAGCTGGACAAGCAAGGAAAAATCGCATGGGAGAAATATCAGCATCCGGAGCCGGAACCGGGCGTCTGGATCGTCTATATTCCCACAGCCACCATAGACATCGCGGAGTATGACGCAAATGGCAGCTGGTATGTCTATGCAAAAGCCGAAAACCTCAAGGGAACGACCTATGTCTCCACGCCGAAGCTGATCGCCGACGTCGAAAAGCCGAAGGCCATCAATCTTTCTACCGGCAAGGAACTGGAGACGGATGGGGAATACTGGGGCGACCTGCGGTTCAGGGTAGAGGACGCGCTGCCCGTCAAGGTGTGGCACGAGAGATACCCGGGCGGGAATATTGAACTTATGACGCCGGATGAAGACGGCTGTTATACGATCCCGGCAGATTATGACGTAAGCCTCCATCACGACATTTTCCTCGAGGACGCCTGCGGGAACAAAACCTACTACAATGACATCGATATTTTGTGGAACTATCTGGAGGTTGTTCGGGAGAAGGACTATTGGGATGTGCAGCCTGCGCAGCCGATTCGTATTTCCAGGGAACAGGATCTGCAAGAGGAGCTCTCCAAGGTCAACATCGGGGTTTTTGCATCTGACGTCACCGGTTTTATCCCTGTCGATGTTTCGTGGGATATCCCGGAGGACTATGATCCGCAGTCCCCGCGGGAGCAGACCTTTACCGTCCTCGGCACGGTGATTCTGGAAGGCACCGGAGCACGCTGCGTCTCGGGGCTTGATGTTATCACGCGTCCGGGAGAGGAATGGAAGAAGAATTTCTCGATCAGCGTGACAGTGGAAGGCGCGCCGCGCTACAAGGTGACGACAGAGGATAGCGCAAACGGCAGCGTCACGGTGGTGAATGCCACAGAAACCGCCGAGAACGGCACGCCGCTGTTCTATAAGGACGAGCTTGTCATGCTCTCCATTGCACCCGACGAGGGCTATATGCTAAGCAGACTGTCCATCAACGGCACGTCTGCCGCCGTTGCGGTTGGGGAGGATACCTATACCTTCGCTCAGCCGGAGGAAAACGTTACCGTTACCGCAACATTTGAAAAGCGCAACGAGCATACCGTCACGTTTGACGCGAACGGCGGCTCCGAGCCTGAGGATCTGCCCGAGGAGGTCACCACCGCAATGCCCGCCAAGAAGGTATTGCACGGCAGCGAGTATTATCTGCCGGAGTGCGAGTTTGTTGCGCCCGAAGGAAAGCAGTTCAAGGCGTGGCAGATAGATGGTACGGAGTATCCGGTGAACGCCCCCGTGACCGTCACCGCTGACATCACAGTCAAGGCGCTGTGGAAAGACAGCGAAAAGCCCACGGGTGAAATTAAAATCAACGAGAACAGTTGGAAAGCGTTCCTCAACAATATCACCTTCGGGCTGTTCTTTAAGGACACGCAAACGGTGACCATCACCGCCGCCGACAACAGCGGCGAGGCGGTTACGGTTGAATATCTGCTGTCAAATAAGGAGCTTACCAAAGCGGAGCTTGACGGCATGACCTTCACAGCGTACACCGCACCGTTCGGCATTGACCCCGATAACGAATATATTATCTATGTCAGACTGACCGATACGGCGGGCAACATGGACTACATTTGCTCGGACGGCATCGTGCTTGACGGCACAAGCCCGGTTATCACCGGCATAGAAAACGGCAAGACCTACTGCGAGGCGCAGACGGTCACCGTTTACGAAAAGTATGTGGACACCGTCACTGTGAACGGAAAGAAGGTCACACTTGACGAAAGCGGCAGCTTTACCCTTGCTCCGGCAGACGGCGAGCAGAAAATCGTTGTCACCGACAAGGCGGGCAACACCGCCGAAATGACCGTAACGGTCAACGACGGGCATACCTTCGGCGAATGGACATCAAACGGCGACGGCACACACCCCCGCCAATGCACGGCAGACGGCTGTACGGAAGGCGTCGAAACGGATAATTGCATCGATGAGGATAAAAACCACAAATGTGATATCTGCGATTATATAATCAGCGAGTGTGCCGATACAGACAAAAACCACATATGCGACATTTGCGGAAATATAATCTCCAACCATGAGGATGCGAATCAGGATCACGTCTGTGACCTCTGTGGCAAAGTGATTTCCAACCATGAGGACGCGGACAACAACCACGTCTGCGATCACTGTGGCAAAGTGATTTCCAACCACGAAGATGCAAACAAAGACCACGTCTGCGACTATTGCGGAAAGACAATCTCCAACCACGAGGACGCAGACAAAAACCACGTTTGCGACATTTGTGGAAAGGTAATCTCCAACCACGAGGATGCGGACAAAAATCATGTTTGCGACTATTGCGGAAAGATAATTTCCAATCACGAGGACGCAGACAAAAACCATGTTTGCGACATTTGTGGAAAGGTAATCTCCAACCATGAGGACGCGGACAACAACCATATCTGCGATTACTGTGGAAAGGTGATTACAAACCACATCGGAGGTAATAAAACCTGCAGGGATAAGGCAGTATGCGAAGCCTGCGGCAAATCCTACGGTGAGCTTGATCCAAAGAACCACACCGACTTAAAGCATTTCCCGGCCAAGGCGGCGACCGAGGATTCTGAGGGCAACATCGAGTATTGGTACTGCAGCGGCTGCAATAAGTATTACAGAGGCAAAGACGGCACCAAGGAGATCGCCAAAGCCGACACCGTAACGGCGAAGCTGCCGAAGTCTCCTCAGACCGGCGACAACAGCAACCTTATGTTATGGTTCGCACTGCTGTTCATCAGCGGCGGCGCTTGCACGGCGCTTACCGTAAAACGCAAATACAGACACGGAGGTAACGCAAAATGAGAAAACGAATACTCAGCATCCTGGTTGCCCTGGCGGTTATCCTGCTCCTCGCCCCGCCCTTTGCTATTTGGGCGGCAAACACACCGGTGGAGCAGTTTGACCTGGAGCTGGGCAGGACCTACTGGTTTGACCTGTCGGAAAGCGGGATTCCCGGAACCGTGAACGACAAGCTGCCCGACCAAACGCTGCACTATGTGCCCTTCACCTACGCGGGCACCGTCAGCGCCTACACGCTTTTGCAGGCGGCGATACCGACGGAATCGGAAATGGAATACGAACATTCGTTGTTTATTTCCGAATACAACATCACGCACACCGTGTCGTGGAATGAGCTGAATAAGAAGGACCTGATTTTCCGAAATCTCACAGAGTATAACGGGGTGCCGTATTACATCCACGCCCCCTCGGGCGGAGCGCGTTACGACACCGGCCCCTTCAACAACGAGTGGCAGCGCATCTTCGAAAAGAATTCCGGGTTTATCAAAAACAGTTATGACATGGTCGAGGCAGACGGCATCGTCAGCACACAGGACTCATGGTGCCAGGATACGAATCCGAATGCTACCAGGGAGTTCCGCGTCGTACGTTCAGGAGGCGGCTCCGGTTTCTATTCGTACCCTCCGGACAGAGCGACCAGGATGACAGCATACCGTCCGGTTCTGGAAATCGCGCTTGCCTACGGAATGGAGTACCCGCAGAACTACATGAAAGCCGTTACCCTGAACCTGAACGGCGGCAGTGTCGGCGGGAATACCGGTGACATCAGCATCGTCGTCAAAAACATCGAGGTGCTGGACCCCTCTTACCCTGCCGTTACCTTTCTCGCACCGACAAAGGAGGGACTGACCCGTCCCGACGGCAACACCGGCACCTATTTCATGTGGCGCGGAGACAACGGAGAACTTTACGCTCCCGGCGACGCGGTTCCGAACGAGGTGAACTCGCTTACGGCGCTCTGGGTAGAGCACGGCCACTGCGTCTGCGGTGGGGACGCGGACTTTGACGGGCATACCTCGCATACAGCGGTGGAATGGACGGCATGGGACAAAACCGACTCGCTCCCCACGACGGCGGGCAACTACTATCTCAAAAACGACATTCTCATCGACGGGCAGTTCGAAATCAATGAAAGTGTGAACATCTGTCTGAATGGAAAGAAGATCCGGGCGGGCAGCAGTATTCCCGAAAACCGGTATATGCTCACCGTGAAGGGAAGCAACGCACTGACCATTACCGATTGCGGAGGGAACGGCACCATCGTGGGTGCGGATACAAAAGGTATCTCCGTCACACAGGACGCGACCCTCACTATGTACGGGGGAACCATCCGGGACTTCCTGTGCGGCGTCGGGGTCAGCGGAACCTTCCGTATGACCGGCAATGCGCACATCACCGCCTGCCGGGAATCCGGCATTTCCCTGCACGGCGCATATGGAAGAGGCACGCAGGTCTACCTTTCCGGGAACGCCGCAGTGACGGACTGCGTTTCCTCCGCGAGCGGTTCCGGCGCGGGAATCCACATCAATTCGGGATCGACGCTCTTCCTTTCCGGCAACATCCGGTTCTCCGGCAACCGCTATCAGAACCCGGATACCGGGGAAACATGGGGAGATGACATTCTGATTGATTACGGTGCCATCTGGTCTTTTGTAAGCAACCCGAGGAAATATGAGTACCCGCCCGTCCGGATAAACGGGACCCTTGACAAGGACTTGCAGATCTCGTTCAATGTGGGATGGAATTTGCAGGAAGCCATGGCGACCAGAATCAAAACCAATCCCGTCCGGCTCATCGGGGGCGAAAACTACACACTGACAGCCGCCGACCTGACGCATTTTATCACTACGCGGAACGCATGGGAGGGTTATATCTTTGCCTATGACGAAGAAACCTCCGGGATCGTCATGCGACTTGACCACTACCACTGCGTCTGCGGCGGGAATACCGCTGTCGGCGACCACACGTCGCACATCGACATGGGCTGGGCACCGTGGACCGGGACCGACGACCTTCCCTGTAACTACAACAGCGTCATCTACTCCACAATCAAGGACGGTTACTGGTACCTGACGGACGATGTAACGCTTGACAGGGAGTACAACGGCTCTTTCTCGGACTGCATGCGCCTTTGCCTGCACGGCAAAACGATCACGCTGACGGAAAACGCCTGCATAAAGATCACCAAGGGCGAGCTGATAATCACCGACTGCACGGGACAGGGCAAGATCGTCTTCCCGAAGGACGGCATCGCGGTCGAAAAAAAATATCAGGCCGGCAAGCTCACGCTCTTCGGAGGCACGATCCGGGGCAGCGCCAACGGAGATTCCGACCGGACCGGCATCCGGGTCATGAACGGCGCGGAATTTCTCATGTACGGCGGCGTTATTGAAAAATTCGGACACGGCGTCGGTGCGGAAGGCGCATTCACCATGTACGGCGGGACCATCCGCGACTGCCACGTGATCGGAAACGGCGGCGGCGTTCTGGTAAGTACCGGCGGCGCCTTCCTCATGAAGGGCGGCAGCATCAAGGACTGCTCTGCATGGAACGGCGGCGGTATCTGCGCGGACGGCGGCACGCTGACACTGGCGGGCGGTACGATTTCGGAGTGCTCGGCAATCACAGCGGGCGGCGGCATTGCGACGTTCGACTTTACCGCCTTTGAACTGGGCGGAACTGTTATCAGCGATTGTGAAGCATGGCAGGGCGGCGGGGTCCGTTCGCTGTCCTCCTCGGCGCAAGCCGTGATGACCGGCGGAAAGATCACCGGATGCCGTAGCACCGACCCGAGATGCAATGCTCTCTACCTCGGCGACAACATAGACTTCCGGGCGCTTGGCGGCAGGATCGAAGGCACCGTCTGTACGGCGGACGGCACAAAAATCACCGGCTCCGCTACCGGAACTATCTTCACCGATGTGGTCTACCATGCGTTCAACGCGGGAACCTTCAGCGGTCTCCGGTTTGAGGGGAACGGCAGGATCGTTTACGAATACCGCGTATACTATTACTCGGCAAGCGGCATTCTCCTTTACATAAACAATGAAAACGCAGGTGACGTATACGGCGACGGTACAGTATCCTATGACGACGCTGCCAAGACACTGACGCTGAACGGCGTGACGCTGACCGGGCAGCAGATGCTCGGCGCAACGGACCTCCCCGACACCCTGACCGTGGTACTCATCGGAAACAACGTTTTTGAAAACGACAAGCGCGGGATCAGCCACACGGGTGGCGACCTTCTCATCAAAGGGACCGGGGCACTGCGCGCCGGGTGGATCGAAAACAAAAACGATATTATCATTGAGAGCGGCGACATTGTGCTTGACAGCCGGGGAACGGCTTCCGGCGCTTTGGGAACTTACGATAACAGACTGGTCGTGAAGGGCGGCACGCTCACGCTGATCGGCGATCCCTCCGCGCTGTATCGGAACGGCGCACATACCGTCATTGCCGACCTGATCCCCGGTATGCGGATGCTCGCGGGCAATGCCGCGGACGGCTCCGATGCTACGGAGATCAGCGATGAAACCTATAAAGACAAGACATATCTCCGCTTTGAAGCGCGGACCTATCGCGTCATCTTTGCCCCCGGCAACGATGGAACGGGCAGTTCCACAACGATCATCAAGGACTACGACACCACCGTGACCCTTCCCGGCGCGCTCTTTACCCGCACCGGGTACACGCAGACCGGCTGGAGGAACGCTGACGGCACCAAGACCTACCCGCTCGGCGGAACATACACGGAAAATGCGGGAATCACGCTCTACCCGGTCTGGACACCAAACCGCTACACCATCACCTTTGACACCGCAGGCGGCAGCGATATTGCTTCCATCACGCAGGACTACGGCACGGCGATCACCGCCCCTGAAGCCCCAACAAGAGAGGGTTACACCTTTATCGGATGGGACAAAGGAATCCCCAAAACCATGCCCGCCGAGGATATGACTGTCACGGCGCAGTGGAAAGACAGCGAAAAGCCCACGGGCGAAATTAAAATCAGCGGGAACAGTTGGAAAGCGTTCCTCAACAATATCACCTTCGGTCTGTTCTTTAAGGACACGCAAACGGTGACGATCACCGCAGCCGACAACAGCGGCGAAACGGTAACGGTTGAATATCTGCTGTCAGATAAGGAATTGACAAAAGCGGAGCTTGACGGCATGACCTTCACAGCGTACACCGCACCGTTCGGCATTGACCCCGATAACGAATA
>OJPX01000990.1_pt1 | contig 10437 bp, 9 predicted proteins | sample 1598591 | NCBI WGS metagenome assembly OJPX01 (sample SAMN03922497, study PRJEB24848) | human gut metagenome | isolation source: stool sample | host: Homo sapiens | place: Germany | collected 2011-11
AAATATTAAAAGTATCCTGTGAAATATTGTCAGGTGTAAAAAACCTAAATGTGGCCTTTCTTGTATTTTCATCAAAATCAACTACTTCACTCTCTTGATATTGAACAATTTCTCCATTTCTAAATCCACAATCAGGGAAATGGATGAATAATCCTGTTCCTCTAGTCAATGGTTTGTCTAACTCAACACGTAAACCTCCATCCATCCTAACTGTGTTATGTACTTGAACATTCTTTTTAAGAAAGTCCATTATAGGTTGAGGCAGACTCTTGCTATAGTTATTTGCATCATAAGTAATAGGCACATTCATTGGTGCCTCATGTAGATATGAAATGGGAATATATTTTACATAGTTGCATACAACCAGTATTGTGCTTTCCTTCATATATTTTAAAGCAGCTACCAACTGTTCTCTATCAATAGTATTATCACTATTCATTCCATAATATTCAGCCATAACTTTAGTAGAATTGCTTTTTTTCTCGGTTAATTCAAATAATGGATCTGAAATAGTTACTACATCTACATAAAGAGCCAGCTGCTTTAACAATTCTTCTCTTGGTCGTTCCGAAAAAGATTCTATGGTCACTGCAATTTTTCTCTAATTCATAATCGCTTAACGCACTGAAATTGTCCTCCAACCCATAACCAAACAAAAAGCTTTCCGTCAGAAAATCAAAATTAATATGTGACATAAACCTTCTCTCCTTTATGTGTATTCTTCTAAAATTTCATTGTTACAAAAAATGTGAGTAATATCCATTTCTGCAGTTGATAAAACCAACCTTGAGTATTATATTCTTGTAATGCTTTCTGACTCTATTTTCTTAATTGCATCTTCTTGTCTATGCTCTCCCTCGACATTAATTTCATGTTCTATCTTTACAATACTAATAATCTCCCGAGTGATTGTTATGCCTAAGCAAATACAAGCCGTGATGCTGATGCATCAGATCAATACTGACTACCTGACTGTGTGTTTCATCATAAAATGTAAGATGCTTAAGTTTACCATTTTGCACAATGGCATATGACCTATTCGCTGTATGAGAATATTCAGGTGCTTTTACAGAACCACTATCCTGAATAATCACTTGAATTTCATCCACCTCACCTACAGAATGATAATTCTGTCCACCTTCTTTAAAATGGAAGTTACCTAAATCACGCTTTAGCTGTCCATATATTATTTTTCTACGATACTTTGGTGCAAATACAATGTGATACTTACAATTCCATTTGGTGTGTGCTAAACTATTCATATCCATATGGATACCTCTGCTTGTAATGTGGTTGGCGAACCAACATTATTATAGCACTGGAGATTTTTTCTGTAAGCTAAAGCATTTCCAACCACTCGCATAGCAAGTGGTTTATTTGTTTCCAGCATTCCATTTTTCGGAACACGAAAAATTTCATCCTGGAAACAGGGTCTTGCCCTAACAAAAAAGCTCCAGAAACGGCTTGTTTTCGCTGTTTCTGAAGCTCTGTTTACTACTCAAACTCAATCGTTCCAGGTGGCTTACTCGTCAGATCATACATTACTCGATTGACACCCTTCACTTCATTAATAATTCTTGTCATTACTCTCTGCAATACTTCAAACGGAATATCCGCGCAGTCAGCAGTCATGAAATCACTGGTGCATACGGCACGAAGTGCAACTGCATAGTCGTAGGTACGTTCATCGCCCATAACACCAACCGAACGCATGTTGGTAAGCGCTGCAAAATACTGTCCAAGTCCTTTATCAAGACCTGCTTTTGCAATCTCCTCACGATAGATATAGTCAGCATCCTGAACAATCTTAACCTTCTCAGCCGTTACTTCCCCAACAATACGGATTCCAAGACCCGGACCCGGGAATGGCTGACGGCTTACCAGATACTCTGGGATACCAAGCTCACGACCCGCTTTACGAACCTCGTCCTTGAACAGGAGACGAAGCGGTTCAACAATTTCTTTGAAATCAACATAATCCGGAAGTCCGCCTACGTTGTGGTGACTCTTGATCGTTGCGGATTTTCCGAGACCGGATTCGATCACATCAGGGTAAATTGTTCCCTGTACTAAGAAGTCGACAGCGCCGATCTTCTTTGCTTCTTCCTCAAATACACGAATAAATTCTTCACCGATGATCTTACGTTTTGCTTCCGGTTCAACAACTCCTGCAAGTTTCTGGTAGAAACGATCCTGCGCATTTACACGGATGAAGTTCAGATCATATGGACCATCCGGACCAAATACTGCTTCGACTTCATCACCCTCGTTCTTACGAAGAAGTCCCTGATCGACAAATACACAAGTAAGCTGCTTGCCGACTGCCTTGGATAACAGAACGGCTGCAACCGATGAATCTACCCCACCGGATAATGCACAGAGCACTTTTCCATTTCCAATCTTCTCACGCAGACTCTTAATCGTATCTTCAACGAAAGAATCCATCTTCCAGTCACCGGAGCATTTACATACATCCATGACAAATGCACGAAGCATCTTCATTCCTTCTTCTGTATGCATAACCTCTGGATGGAACTGTGTTGCATACAAGTTCTTCTCTGCATTTTCCATTGCCGCAAATGGACAGTTTGGAGTCGTTGCAGTTGATACAAATCCTTCCGGTGCTTCTGCGATATAGTCGGTATGACTCATCCAGCAGATTGTTGATTTATTTACATCTTTAAACAAAATGGAATTCTTATCCACTGTTACCTCAGTTCTGCCATATTCACTGACCGGAGCAGTTGCTACCTTACCGCCGAGCACATGTGCCATCAACTGTGAACCATAACAGATTCCAAGGATTGGAATACCCAGTTCAAAAATTTCCTTGCTGTAACTTGGTGAATCAGCTTTGTATACACTATTCGGTCCACCGGTGAAAATAATGCCTTTCGGGTTCATCTTCTTGATCTCGTCAATGCTCATGGTGTACGGATGTACTTCTGCATAGACATTACATTCTCTGACCCTTCGTGCAATAAGCTGATTGTACTGACCACCAAAGTCCAGTACGATAATCAATTCCTTATTCATGAAAGTTTCTCCTTTATTTTTCTTAACCGTGCGCACTCGCAAATACTTCGTATTTCCTCTCTCGCACGGGTTTTCCTTTTCGCCGTGCGCACTCGCAAATACTTCGTATTTCCTCGTTGTCGGGCTTTCGCCCTATCAAAATAAACTCTAATGCTTTCGTCTGCAAGCAGCCGAATCATCAGAGTTTATTTTGGCACGGCTCAATGCTTACGCATATTATACCATGTAATTACTCTATTTTCTACACCTAATCCTGCTCTATTTTACCTTCCCGCGCAATACTTCCAGACCTTTCTGGTACTGTGTATCCTTCTCGCCTTGGAAATCATCTGCCGTATAATCTTCCGGTAATTTCACTTCGATATCCGGAGCTACACCCTTCTTATGAATGTCATTTCCATTTGGAGTGAAATATTTGGCAGTTGTAAGCTTTATTGCTGAGCCATCAGAAAGCGGAATAACCGACTGTACGATTCCCTTTCCATATGTGTTCTCGCCAATGATCGTCGCAACACCATATTCCTTTAATGCTGCTGTCATGATCTCAGATGCACTTGCGCTCTCCCCATTTACAAGCACTACCATCGGAAGATCAAGCTGCTCATCGTCCGTAGACTCATAAGTTGATAAGACATTTCCATTCTTATCTTCCTGATATACGATTTTTCCGGCAGGGAGCAGATAATCGCACATATCGACAACTGTAGTTAACATTCCACCCGGATCTGAACGAAGGTCGATCATCAGTGCTGTCATGCCCTGAGATTTCAGATCTTCTACAGCATCCCTGAATAAATCATTTGTATTTGCTACAAACTGTGTTACACGGACGTAACCAATCTTCTTATCTGCATCTGCCATAAAGTAGGAAACGGTACTGTTCTCCAGTTTTCTTCTGGTAATGGTTACTGTATGATACTTTCTCTCACTTGGTCTATAGATTTCAAGGGTAACATCCGTACCTTCTTCTCCACGTATCTTTGTAACCAGATAGTCCAGATCGTCGGATTCCTGAATCTCATAATCATCAATCTTACAGATCAGATCGTCAGGTTTGATGTCTACTTCGGAAGCCGGTGAATCCTCTGTAATGCTGACCGCAATCGCATATCCGGTTTCCTCATCCTGTCTTACGACAACACCGATACCTGCATATTCACCGGAACTGTCTTCCTGCAGTTTTGCAAATTCCTCTGGTGTATAATATTTTGCATATGGATCATCCAATGCCTCGATCAGCCCAGCATACAGACCATTCTGCATATCCTCGTCTGAGGTGTCAAAATAATAGGACTTATCGATAATCGTTTCCAGACTCGCAAGCTTCTCCAACGTGTTTTCGTCTACGACCGAACCATCATAATCCAGATTATTATGTCGCTTTCCGGCATCTGAATTCAGATCACCACTCTTTGAATTATCCTTGGTAAAAGAACAACCCATCATTCCGGCGCATCCGGCTATAACCACCACACCGAGAATCCATCTCTTAAAATTATGTCTCATGTTACCTCCAGTGATGCATTTTTCGCATCAGCGTGCTTTCATAAACTTGAAAATATACATTTACCCATATGTCAGATCATAAATTATGTATAATCCTATAGGTATTCTGTAAATTTTCTTTTATAAACGACAACAGACAAATCCAGTTTTCACCCGATCTGTCTGTTGTTTTATCCTATGTGTAATTCTGTAAAATCCCACAATTCTGACCGTGATCACATTTCTGCGATTTCGGTCTTCATCTTGTTTTACAGGTAATCAAGTGGATTTACATAAGTTCCATTTATCATTACACCAAAATGGCAATGTGAACCTGTACTATATCCGGTGCTTCCTGCCTTTGCAATTACCTGTCCCTGTTCTACTGTCTGACCCACACCGACTACCAGCTGGGAATTGTGCATATATACAGTAGATATACCATTTCCATGATCGATCATAATGTAATATCCTGCGGATGAACTGTACTGCGAGATAACAACCGTACCGGCCGCTGATGCAACAACATCACTTCCGGTTGGACATGGAATATCGATTCCCTTATGGTTAGAACTTGCACCTGCTGTAGGTGATGTTCTCGGTCCAAAATACGAGCTGATTCTGCTTCCCTGTGTAGCCGGCCACATAAATGATCCACCGCTCGGTGTATAATACTGTGGTGTAGTACTTCCGCTTCCGCCACTGCTCTGCTGCTGTGCAGCCTGCTGTTCTGCAAGTTTTCTCTGAATCTCCGCAATCTGGGCATCTGCTGCATCCATTTCTTTCTGATATTTCTCAACCAAAGATTTCTGTGCATCGATATCCTGTGAATATTCAGCAATCTTCTGATTCTTCTCATTGATTGCTACATCCAGATTTGATTTCTGTGTTTCCAGATCTGCTTTAACAGATTCAACCTCTTTCAAATCTGTCTCGAGAGTTGTCTCATATTCTTGGATCTTCTGTCTTGTATCGATCAGTGCATTTAACTGCTTCTGGTCATAGCTTGAGATCTGCTCTACATATTCTGACTTATTTAACATATCCGTAAAAGATGCGGATGACATCAATGTATCTATGTACTCAACTTCTCCATTTTCATAGAGATACTGAATACGCTTCATCATTGCTGCATACTGATTGTCTTCCTCAACCTGCGCTGCTGCAAGATTCTTCTTTGTCTCATCAATCTCTGTATTTAATTTATCTTCTTCTTCTTCCTTTGCAGTAATCTGCGTCTGAATATCTGAAACCTGCTTATCCAGTGCTTCTACATCACTGATCAACTTATTCTGCTTCTCTTCAAGGCCATCCAACACGCCCTGAGCTTCTTTTTTATTTCCTTCCGCTTCATTCTTGCTGTCCTTTGCATCCTGAATACTCGTTGCCGAAACCCGAGATACAGGCGGCATTGCAGCAAGTGCAACCGCACATACAATAACAAGCGCCGTCTTTTTGAATTTTTTCATTAACGGTATCTGAATTTTCTTCAAAATAAAGACCTCCTCTTATACTTTCAAATGTTTTCTGGTAGTGATTAAACTACCAAATAAACCTACACCTATACCTAAAATAAGCCCAACAGGAATCATTGTTTTAAACAATTCTTCCTTACTGACAAATGCGAATACAGATGTAATTACTGCAAATCGTCCTGCCACATATTCCAGAATCTTCTGATACATAACATATAACAGATAAAGCGGAATAACAGAACCGACTGCTCCGATAATAATACCTTCTATTATGAACGGCGCACGTACAAAGAAGTTCGTTGCACCGATCAATTTCATAATTGCAATTTCTTCCTTACGAACTGTAATGCCAATGGTAATCGTATTGCTGATCAGGAAGATGGATACCAACATCAGGATTACCACAATTCCGATAGAAGCATATCCTACCAATGAGGACAATGTCGAGATACTGTCAGCTGTAACCTCAGAACTTCTGACATTTCTTACTCCGTCTAAACCTTTTGCAAATGCTACAAACTCAGCCTGTTTGGATACATCCTTCAACGTTACCTCATAAGAAGCAGAATTCTTTAACGGGTTATCATCTCCGAATGCTGCCTTTGCAGCCTCAGGATCATCATAATTCTGCTCACAGAACTTATCAAATGCTTCATCTGCACTGATATAATCCATTGTATTTACATAATCAAGGACTCGTATCTGTTCACCGATCAACTGAACCGTTTCGTCCGGAATATCTTCTTCAAAGAAAATCGATATCGTTACATTATTCTCCAAATCCTTCATTCCTGACTGAAAGTTTACAACAACTGCATATACAATACCAAATATGAACAAACATGAAATAATTGTACCGATTGATGCAAGAGAGAACAATATATTTCTTCTGATGTTCGTAAATCCCTGTCTCAGGATATAAAAGAATGTACTAATCTTCATCTATATAACCACCTTGTTTTTCATCGCTGATAACCACACCTTTTTTTAATGTGATTACTCTCTTTCGCATCTCATTTACAATATCCTTATTATGAGTTACGACAACCACTGTTGTTCCACGCTTATTGATATCATCAAGCAGTTCCATGATATCCTGTGAGTTCTTCGGATCCAGGTTACCGGTTGGCTCATCGGCAAGGATGATTTCCGGATTGTTTACCAGTGCTCTTGCCATGGCAACTCTCTGCTGCTCTCCACCAGAAAGCTCCTTCGGATAAGATTTATACTTATCCGCAAGACCTACCAGCGTCAGCATAGCCGGAACTCTACGTCTGATGTATCTCGCAGGAGTCTGTATAACTCTCTGTGCAAATGCAACATTTTCATAGATGGTTCTGTCCTTTAACAGTCTGAAATTCTGAAATACAACTCCGATCTTTCTTCTGACCTTCGGAATATTCTTTCTTTTTATAGTTTTATAATTATATCCTGCTACACGGATAGACCCAGAGGTCGGATCTAATTCCTTTAATAACAGCTTGATCAATGTTGTCTTACCTGATCCGCTGCTACCAACAATAAAGACAAATTCGCCTTTCTCTATATTAATATTAACATTCTTCAGAGCCGTCATACCACCTGGGTAGGTCATAGTAACATTCTCTAACTCTATCATAATGGTTTCCTTTCAAATTTAACGTCTGTACTTTCTCTCTCTTTGCTTTTGCAAGTATAGCAGTAAAATGTGAAATATATGTGTAAATCCTGCATACAATATATTACAAAGAGTCCAGATTCTTCCTTTTAATAGTCTAATGACTCCATATACTTCATATACTTAACTACCATTAACGCAATCTTAAATGTGATCGCATCCTCAAATACACGAAGATCCAGACCGGTACTCTTCTGAAGCTTATCCAAACGATAAACCAGAGTATTTCTGTGAATATATAACTGTCTAGAGGTCTCTGATACATTCAGACTGTTCTCAAAAAACTTATCAATAGTAGTAAGGGTCTCTTCGTCGAACTCATCCGGTGATTTGCCATCGAAAATCTCACGAATGAACATCTTGCAGAGTGGGAGCGGAAGCTGATAGATCAGACGTCCGATTCCAAGATTACTATATGCGATAATGTTCTGATTCTCGTAGAAGATCTTTCCAACATCCAGTGCCATCTTAGCTTCTTTATAAGAACGGGATACTTCCTTAATCTCATTTACGATCGTACCATATGATACATGAACAGAAGACATAACCTCTGTATTCAGCATATCTACAACAACCTTGGCAATCTTATTCATATCATCATAGGATTCTGTCTGCTTTACTTCCTTTACAAGAATGATGTTCTTCTCATCCACAGCGGTAATAAAATCCTTTGTCTTTGTAGAAAAGATATTACGAACTGTTTCAAGGGCATTTGTATCCTTCTCATTCTTTGTCTCAATGATAAATACGATTCTCCTTACATCTGTATCAATGTGAAGCTTCTTTGCTCTGTTGTAAATATCAACAAGCAACAGATTATCTAACAGCAGATTTTTGATGAAGTTATCCTTATCAAAACGCTCCTTATATGCAACTAAGAGATTCTGAATCTGGAACGCTGCGATCTTACCAACCATGTAAGTATCATCTGTCTCCCCCTTTGCAAGCAAGATATGTTCTAACTGGTTATCATCAAACACCTTAAAGAACTGGTAATCACGAATTGCCTGACTCTCTGCCGGGGAATCAACAAACGCAAGTACTGCTTCTTCACAGTCATCTACATCCTTAAATGTAGATGCAAGAATCTTTCCTTCTGTATCAAGAACACACAGATCGGTTCTTGTAATATTCTTTAATCCATCAATCGTATCCTGAAGTATCTGGTTCGATATCATATATTCTACACTCCTTATTCTTATATTCGGATTCCGTATTCTTTCCCCATCCATTCTGCCTGACGGATAAGCCTCCCGGAAAACATACGAATAACAAAATACACTACTGTACCTATTCTAAATCATATTGCGAAAAAAAAAAAGAGAAAATGCAGAAATTTCTGCATTTTCCCTGTTTGTTTATAAATATTTAAGTATGTATGATCTATTAGCTTACTAAGATCTCCTCTGTTTCCTTATCAAAGATATGAATCTTGCTTAAGTCAAATGCAAACTGTACTGTATCGCCAGGTCTGGCTGTTGTACGAGCATTAACTCTTGCTGTGATATCGAACTGATCGATTGTGAAGTATAAGTAAACTTCAGCACCTAACATTTCGTAAATATTGATTCTTGCATCAATAACGCTTTCCGGTGATGACTCGATGAAGAGCTGCTCATCATGGATATCTTCAGGACGAATACCAAGAACAACTTCCTTATCAACTGCATCAAGTGCAATAAGTCTCTCAGCCTTACTATCAGGAACTTTAATTGAGTGTGAACCAAACATTAAGAGAATGTCTGCTCCGGACTTAACTACCTTACAATCAATGAAGTTCATAGGTGGCATACCCATGAAACCGGCTACGAATAAGTTACATGGCTTATCGTATAAGTTCTGTGGTGTATCTACCTGCTGAATAATACCATCCTTCATAACTACGATTCTTGTACCAAGTGTCATAGCCTCTGTCTGGTCATGTGTAACGTAGATGATAGTTGTCTGTAATCTCTGATGTAACTTGGAAATCTCAACACGCATCTGTACACGAAGTTTCGCATCAAGGTTTGAAAGTGGCTCATCCATAAGGAATACCTTAGGTTCACGAACGATTGCTCGACCCATAGCCACACGCTGTCTCTGACCACCTGATAAAGCCTTTGGCTTTCTGTCAAGTAAGTGTTCAATATCAAGGATCTTAGCAGCTTCATGAACAGCCTTGTCAATCTTCTCCTTCGGAGCCTTTCTTAACTTAAGTCCGAATGCCATGTTGTCATATACTGACATATGCGGATACAGAGCGTAGTTCTGGAATACCATTGCGATATCTCTATCCTTAGGCTCTACGTCATTTACAAGCTTGTCGCCGATCCATAACTCACCTGAGCTGATATCCTCAAGACCTGCGATCATTCTAAGAGTTGTTGACTTACCACATCCTGAAGGTCCAACGAAAATGATGAACTCCTTATCTTCAATTTCAAGGTTGAAATCCTTAACAGCATTAAATCCGTTAGGATATACCTTATAGATGTTCTTAAGTGATAAACTTGCCATTCTGCAAATACCTCCGTAAATATTATATAGTATTGTTTTATTTATTCATTCGTTCTGAACATAGTGTCATTTTACAACATTCCCCTTCTTTAAACCATATGATTATTGCCCAAAAAAAATTTTAATGTTTTGTTTGTTTTGTATACGACCGCAAAAAAACTAACATTTTGACGATTTTCGCATCGATTTAAGAAGATTTAAGACGAGAATTTTGTGAAACCTTCACCAAAAACCTCCGTTACCTGTCTCTTATACACATCTCCGAGCCCACGAGACAGGCAGAAA
>OJPX01001011.1_pt1 | contig 10224 bp, 12 predicted proteins | sample 1598591 | NCBI WGS metagenome assembly OJPX01 (sample SAMN03922497, study PRJEB24848) | human gut metagenome | isolation source: stool sample | host: Homo sapiens | place: Germany | collected 2011-11
GGCATACGAGTTTTCTGCCTGTCTCGTGGGCTCGGAGATGTGTATAAGAGACAGCAGCAGGTACGACCCAGACAGCAGCCGTGCAGCGGCATCGGCCTTCTGCTGGGGCGTCCCAAATGCAACGCAGTCCGTCAGGTGCTCGATGGTCTCGGTCATGTGGAGGGCTTCCACGAACCGCTCGTCCAGCGGTTCTTCCGGGCTGGCGGGCTTGTAACGCTCTCGCCAGTCGTGCAGCAGGTCGAGATAATCGGTCAGCACCCGCAGACAGTAGGCGATGTCTGCCCACTGCTCGTCCGTCAGGCCACGCTTGGGCGGCGGCAGGGCGATGGCATTGGCGGGCGGCTTGTCCGGGTCAAGCCCGAAGTCACTTGCAAGCTTCTCAGCGGCTTGCCGGGGGTTCAGGTCGAACAGCTTGGCGGTGAGGTCGATGGCATCGCCGTTGGCCCCACAGCCAAAGCAATAATAGTAGGTGTCGTTCAGCTTCATGCTGGGGTCGCTGTCGGAATGGAACGGACAGCACACCATGCCATGGCGGTCGGGCTCCATGCCGTACATCTCTCCCACCTGCCGAACGGTGATGGCGGACTTGATCTTTTGATATAAACTCAAAATCTCTCCTTTGGTCAAAGGTTCTGGCACGGATCATTTTGATCCCTGCCACGTTCAAAGCCGGTCTCCCTTGCTGCCTCCCGACAGGAAATCTTTTTGGACTCTGTGTCGGCCCCATGCAGGGCGCTCGCTCCCCCGATGGGAGGTCTTGGCGGTCTGGGCAGTTCGGACGGTCATTCTGTTCTCAAGGTCCTGTTATGAAAGATATTTCAGAGGGCTTTCGCGGGAAGCCCTTAATATGTTCGCTGCTGGGGAGTTACTATGTTTTCTTTCTGTCTATAGGATAGCACCGCAATGGCCGCTGTGCCGTATATCCATAATGTCGGAAAACAGGTGTAGAAACTGCAAAATTCCACGTTTATGGACAGGAACCGCCGGAAGTGGTATACTGTGCAAAAAACATCGGAGGTGCGACCATGAATATCAAGCTGACACTGGGAGAACGGCTCAAAGACCTGCGTGTGGAGCGGAATCTGAAGTTGGAAACGCTGGCAGAGCAGACGGGTCTGTCCAAATCGGCACTGTCGAAATACGAGAGCGACGATGTGACCGACCTCAGCATTTATGCGGTGACAACGTTGGCTGAGTTTTATGGCGTGACCACGGACTACCTGCTGGGTGTGACGGAAAACAAAAAACGCCCAGATGCAGTCCTTTCGGACTTGCATCTGAGCGATGGTGCAGTGGACGTATTAAGAAATGGCAAATTCAATCATCGGCTGCTGTGCGAGCTGATCGTGCATGAGAATTTCCGGCGGTTCATGACCGATCTGGAAATCTATGTGGATGGATATATCAGCGCAAACATTCAAAACCTCAATGCCGGTCTGGAAGCAACGCGGCAAATGCTGAAAAAGAAGTATGCAGCAGATGAAAATGATCTGTACATGAGCACCTTGAAGCTGGGGCAGATCGATGAAGATGAGTACTTTGGCCGGGTCTTGTATGATGAACTGGTGGCTATCCTGAAGAACATCAAGACGGAACACCGCAAGGACAAGACCACTTCGGATGGTTCAATGATCGACAACCTGATGAAGGAACTGGAGGATGCACAGAAACTTGAAGGGTCTGCGGATGAAAAGAAGATCCGAACGGCATTGAAGGCAATCGGCATCAACTACGATAAGCTGACAGAGGATGAAAGAAAGCTGATAAAGAAGATTCTTTATAAAACGGCAATGCTAAAACCGGGGACACTTGCAGGCAACCGGGGCAAGCACAGACGCTGATCATTTGCCCTGCGGCTTATAAGGAGAAACGCTGCTGCGGCAGGAAGGGGAACGTACACCATTGGTTCCTCTGTAAGCCTGCGCTGGGTGGCAAAGACCGTCAATAGCAACGCCCATCCGCGCATCCTTCTGCCGCAGAACAGGTGCTTGCCGGAGCCTCTCGCAGCCCCTTTTCCGCATCAGCCGGAACCAAGGTGTAACACACTAGACTTTGCAAGCAAAGTCGTGTGCCAACGAGCGTTCCGCCGCTCTTTGGATTCTTCCCGGCAGGGCACTGGAAAATGGGGTGCCCTGTGCAGCACGGGGCGCATCCGTCACCTCGCACAAAAAATTGACTGCAAGTTTTACTTGACAATTCGCGGAATATGCACTATCATAGCCATGAGATGAATATAATGTTTATAACGATATACTCAATTTGAGGGTGAGGTATTTCATGGCAATCAATGATAGTGCTGTTGTCCCGCTTTACCAGCAGGTAAAGGATGACATTCGTGCCGCGATCGAGAGCGGCAAGTACAAAACCAACGAGAAGATCCCCCCGGAGCCGGAACTGAGTGCGGAGTACTCTGTCAGCCGCATCACGGTGCGCCGTGCGGTGGAAGAGCTGTGCGCCGAAGGGTATCTGGTCAAAATGCAGGGGCGGGGCACCTTTGTCAGCAAGCCCCGCATCCATCGCAAGTTTGCCAGCGGCAGAGGAACTGCCAGCTTTACGGAGACCTGCAAGGAGTACGGCATGGTGCCGGGCGCCCGGCTGCTGAACCGTCAGATCGTGCCGGTGCGTAAGGATGAGGAAGCCTTCTTCCATGTAGGCCCGGAAGCCTTGCTCATCTATATCCAGCGTCTGCGCACCGCCGATGGTCAGCCGGTGTTTCTGGAGAACCTGTTCCTGCCCTACGAGCCCTACAAGAGCCTGATGAGCGAGAATCTCAATGATGTTTCCATGTTTGACACCATTGAGCGCATCTCCGGGCTGCGCCCTGCAACGACCTCCTGCCAGCGTATCGAGGCGGTACGGGCTTCGGCAGAACAGGCACAGCTGCTCAACCTTTCGCTGGGCGAGCCGCTGCTGTATCTGAACGCCTACTTCCATGACCAATATGACCACCCGCTGTGCATCGGGCGGCAGTATTACATTGGAAGCCGGTATATGTTTGAGTTTTAAGGGCAGCATTCTGTCCCCCAAGAGCGTCTTTTCCACCCGGAAAAGACGCTCTTTTTGTCGTTCCAAGGAGAATTGTTAGTGAAACTGCTAAAATATAGGGGAGATGCTTTGTGCACGTTACCAAAGTAAAGATTTTTTTAGAAAAACCTCTTGACGTCTGTGCAAAATGTGGTACTATGTACATGACGATTATGACGTCTATAACGAATAGGATGATACAGACGCCGAAGAGATGAAGGAAACACAAGAAAGGTCGTGGATGCGTATGAACCGAATCATTCTTGCTTCGCACGGAGGGTTGTCCGCCGGAATGAAGGACACTGTGCAGATGATCCTTGGCGAGTTGCCGAATCTTTATGCCCTTGCTACCCTGCGGGATGAGACCGAGCCTATCACGGTGGCGGCACGCCGGCTGCTGGACGGCTTTGCGGCAGAGGATGCTGTGTACATCGTGACCGATGTGATGGGCGGCAGCGTGAACAACGAGATGCTGACCCTGCTGCCGGAGTATCCGGCGGTGCACCTGATCTGCGGCATGAACGCTTCTCTGGTGCTGACCCTTGCTTCCAACGACGAAGCCCTGACACAGGACGAACTGGCCGAGTGCATTGCAGATGCCAAGGCGCAGATCATTGATTGCAACCTGCTGCTGAAAAACGCAGCCCAAGATGAGGAGGATGACCTATGATCAAATTAGTACGTCTGGACTACCGCCTGCTGCACGGTCAGGTGGTATTCTCGTGGACCGGCCATGTGGGCGCACAGCGCATCATCGTGGTGGACGATGACGCTGCCAACGACGAGATGAAAAAGTCCGCCCTGCTGCTAAGCAAGCCTGCCGGTGTCCGGGTGAACATCTTTACGGTGGACAAGGCCATCGCCAAGATGCCAAAGGTGGAGCAGCTGGACGAGAAGATCATGATGATCTTCGGCAACACCGCTGCGCTGCTCAAGTTCTGCCAGGCATACCCCAAGATCAAAGAGATCAACTACGGCGCTGTGGCAAACAAGCCCGGCTCCAAGGCCTTTGACCAGTCGGTATTCCTGACCCCGGAGGAGCAGGCAGACACCCAGAAGCTGCTGGATATGGGCATTAAGATCTACAGCCAGCAGACCCCCACCTTTAAGGTAGTACCCATCGATCACATCTGATCGTAAGGAGATAAGAAGGAGGAATTGACCCATGTTTGTTACCGCACTGCTTCTGGGTCTGGTTGGCGTGTTCTGTATTCTGGACTCGCGCATTCTGGGCCGCATGAACTTCGAGCGTCCGCTCATCACCTGCACCATCGTCGGTGCGCTGCTGGGTGATCTGCAGACCGGCCTGACCCTTGGCGCATCCATCGAGTTGATGAGCCTTGGCATCGTGAACATCGGCGCAGCAGCACCCCCGGACATGAACATGGCTGCCATCATCTGCGCAGCTTTTGCCATCCTGACCGATGCTTCTGCCGAGACCGCACTGGCGCTGGCCATTCCCATCGCTGTTCTGGGCCAGATGCTGGGCGTGCTGATGCGCACCATCCTGTCCAACCTGACCCACGTTGCCGACCACGCCATTGCAGAAGGCAAGTTCCGCAAGGCATGGAGCATGCACATCGTCTGGGGCACGCTGCTGTACAGCCTGATGTACTTTATCCCCATCTTCCTGTCCGTCTACTTCGGCACGGATCTGGTGCAGAAGATCGTGGCTTTCATCCCCGCATGGCTGACCGATGGCCTGAACCTCGGCAGTAAGTTCCTTACCGCTTACGGTATTGCCCTGCTGCTGTCCACCATGCTCAACCGCGACCTGACCGTCTACTTCCTGCTGGGCTTCTTCTTTGTGGGTTATCTGGGTCTGGATATCACCGCTGTGGCGATCTTCGCCGCAATTCTGGCTGTGATCCTGACCGGTCTGAAGTATGGCAAGGGCGCACCTGCCGCAGCCGCTGCCGGTGCAGCTGCTGCCAACCCGGACTACGACCCGCTGGAAGATGACGACGATCTTTGATAGGAGGAAGCTGAAATGAGCAACGCAACCAAGACTGCAAAGCGCAGCGACTTCAAGAAATACTTCCAGTTTATGTGGCGTTCCCTGAACATTCAGGCCTCCTGGAACTACGAACGTCAGATGAACATGGGCTTTTTGTACGGCATCGCTCCCACGCTGGATGAGCTGTACCCCGACGAGAACGACCCCGAGCAGCTGGCGCATAAAAAGGAAGCCTACGAGCGCGAGATGGCGTTCTACAACTGCACCCCGCAGACCAGTGCCTTTACGCTGGGTCTGGCTGCCTCCATGGAGGAGCAGTACGCCGCCGACCGTGAGAACTTCAACCCGGAGACCATCAACGCCGTCAAGACCTCGCTGATGGGCCCCCTGTCCGGCGTGGGCGACTCCTTCTTCCAGGGCACTGTCCGCCTGATCGCTTTTGGTCTGGGCATCTCTCTGGCACAGCAGGGCAGCGTTCTGGGCCCCATTCTGGCTATGATCATCTCCATCGTCCCCTCTGTGCTGGTCACATGGTTTGCCGGTAAGCTGGGCTACACCATGGGCAGCAAGTACCTGACCAAGCTCAACGGCGGCATGATGGACAAGTTGATGTACGTCTGCGGCATCGTAGGCCTGATGGTCATTGGTGCCATGGTGGCAAGCATGGTGGGTTTGACTACCCCCATTACCTTCGCAAGCACCGGTCTGGTGCTGCAGGATGTGCTGAACAGCATTCTGCCGAACCTTCTGAACCTTGGCATCGTGATGCTGATGTACACCCTGATCCGCAAAAAGGTCAAGACCGGCTGGCTGCTGGGCATCTGCATCGTGGGCGGTGTTGCCATCAACGCCCTTGGTCTGTTGGTGTAACCGGGTTTCCGGCTTACATAGATATCCGTACGCCTGTAATTTGTGATTCATCAGAACAAAAAGAAAAATAATTTGGAGGATTGCATTATGTATAACATTGATCTGGCAAACGTCAAGTCCATCGTGGCAGACATCGTGGCAAAGCACAACGTGGAGAACGTGGCCTTTGTTGGCTGCGGTGCTTCCAAGGCAGAGCTGTACCCCGCAAAGTACTTCCTGGCAAACTGTAGCAAGAAGCTGCGTGTGGCACACTACACCGCCAACGAGTTCAACTACGATACCCCCGATTGGCTGGGCGACACCACTGTGGTCATCACCGCTTCTCTGGGCGGCAGCACCCCTGAGACCGTCAAGGCCAACAGCGTGGCAAAGGCCGCTGGTGCAACCGTTGTCAGCGTTACCCACGCTGCCGGTTCTGCCCTGACCAAGGAAGCTGACTACACCATCGTTCACGGCTTTGAGGCAAACTACGCCGCCAAGCTGGAAAAGATGGGCTACGTTCTGGCACTGGCTGTGGAGATCCTGCAGCAGGTGGAAGGCTTCGACAAGTATGACAAGATGATCGAGGGCCTGACCAACGTGTTCGAGGCTGCCGAGAACGCTGCCAACTCTGCCCGCAAGTCTGCCAAGGAGTTCGCTGAGAAGTACAAGGACGCTCCCGTCGTCTACGTCATGTCCAGCGGCGCTTCCATGGAGGTCGCTTACTCCACCTCCATCTGCCTGATGATGGAGATGCAGTGGGTCAACTCCGGCTCCTTCCACAGCGGCGAGTTCTTCCACGGCCCCTTCGAGATCGTGGATAAGGACGTGCCCTTCATCCTGCTGATGAACGACGGCAAGACCCGTCCCGTGGATGCCCGCGCACTGACCTTCCTGCACCGCTTCGATGCTCTGACCACCGTTGTGGACGCAAAGGATTACGGTCTGGGCAATGCTGTGGACAGCAGCGTCATCACCTACTTCAACCCGCTGATGCATACCGCCGTGTTCCGCGTCTATGCTGAGGAGCTGTCCTACGTCCGTCAGCATCCGCTGACCCTGCGCCGCTATATGTGGAAGCTGGAGTACTAAGCGATCGACTTGGATCAATAGACCCATGCTTGGGGGAGGGGCTTGCCCCTCCCCTTTTTTGATGAAGAGGGAAATGAAGAATGATTGAAGCAGTGATTTTTGATATGGATGGGGTGCTGGCAGATACGGAATATTACTACGAGAACCGCCGTAAAAACTTTCTGCTGGAAAACGGCATCCCTATCCCGGAGGGCAACTTCATCGGCTCCAACGAAAAAGCCATTTGGGAAGCCATTGTCCCCAACGACCCTGTGCGCCGTCAGGAGATGCTGATGGCCTACCGGGAGTACCGCAAGGCTCGCCCCACTCCCTACGGCAAGCTTACCGACCCGCAGGCAGAGCCGCTGATGAATGCGCTGCGCAGCCGGGGGCTGAAGGTGGCGGTGGCGTCCTCCAGCGCAGCACCGGATATCATGAAGATGCTCACGGAGGGCGGCTTGAAAGCCATGGTGGATTTTGCTTTCAGCGGCGAGGACTGCGCCGCTCATAAGCCTGCGCCGGACATCTATCTCAAGGCGCTGAAGGCACTGGGATTGACGGCAGATAAGGCCATTGCGGTGGAGGATTCTCCCACAGGCATCGCCTCCGCAAAGGCGGCAGGGCTGAAGGTGCTGGCACTGAAGCCCCGCCACGGCGAGCCGCTGGACCAGTCCGCCGCAGACTGCATCATCACCCAGCTGATGGATGTAAAGGAGCATCTGGACTGAGATGGAAGCGATCAAGAACGGTCTGCGCAAAAACCTGACTCCGGCACAGCTGTGGAGCGGCGCACGCTTTTTTCTACTGCTGAATCTGGGACTTATCATCTATGCAGTAGCACTGAACTTTTACTGTGCGCCCAACCACTTTGTATTTGGCGGCACCACCGGTCTTTCCATCGTTCTGGCCACCTGCTTTCCGGCTCTGAGCGTCAGCACCTTTATGTGGATCACCAATGCGGTGCTGGATGTGCTGGGCTGCGTCTTTCTGGGCATAAAGACCATGGGTTGGACACTGTACTCCTCCTTCATGCTCAGCTTTTATTCCAGTATGTGCGAAAAGATGTTTCCCGTGTCGCAGCCTTTGACGGATGATACTTTGCTGGAGCTGTGCTTTGCGGTGGCGCTGCCTGCCATTGCCAGCGGCATCGTATTCAACATCGGGGCATCCACCGGCGGCACCGAGATCGTGGCGATGATCCTGCACAAGTACATCAAGGTGGAGATCGGCAGGGCTCTGCTGCTCAGCGATATCGGCACAGTGCTGTTTGCGGCTTACCTCTACGGCCCGCAGACCGGGATGTACTGCGTGCTGGGACTCATCGGGCGCAGCACCATCGTGGATACAGCTATCGAGAGCCTGAATCTCCGCAAGGTGTGTACGGTCATCACCTCAAGGCCGGAGCCCATCCGGCATTTCGTTACGGAAACACTGGGACGCACAGCGACCCAGCAGAACGCCACCGGCGTGTACACCGGCGAGCCCCGCACCATGATTATGGTGGCGCTGACCCGGCGACAGGCAGGGCTGCTGCGGGATTTCCTGCGCCGGGAGGACCCGGAGGCCTTTCTGACCATTGTCAACTCAAGCGAGATCATCGGCAAAGGGTTCCAGTCCATCTGAAAACGCAGAATGCCCGCCCACTGTGGCTTTCCACAGGTGGGCGGGCATTATTATATATGGTAAATGGTTATTTACGCTGACTTTCCGGGATTTACGCTGAAAATACGCTGACTTGGCATGATTTGCGCTGAATTTACGCTGAAATTGCGCTGAAAACGCGCAATCGCGCGAACAAAGCGCGAATAAATCCGGCTGACCGCGAATAAACCGCGAACAAAAATCGCACGGGCGTGCATTCTTCATGCGTGGGAAGGTGCGACATGAAAGTGAGAACCTGCAAAAATAAACTGTAATACGATTGAATTTCGGAAAAGTGAAATCGCACGCTGGAATGCACGCCGTGCAATTCAGTCTGACAAGAGGTGGAAAGAAAAACGCGCGCCGCGCGATTAGCGATTTTGCCGCGCGTTTTCTAAGGCTCAATCTTCCAGCCTGCTATGGTCACAACCCAGCGACAGATAGTGCTCCATCTCCCCTCTCAGCACCATCTGTGCATACTCCAAGGGTTTGTTCCACAGCAGCCAGTCCAGCTCTGCCCGCTGTGCCGGGGTGGTGCCGTACTCGTCCTCCACGGCGATGCAGTCGATGGCAAGAGTGGTGCCATCCTCGAACCGGGCTTCCACCCGGTTGGCGTCCATGTTGTAGCGGCAGGAAAGCAATTTTGTCATAATAGTATCCTCCAAGACTTGATTTTTGGTGTGCGGTCACTCAAACCAATGCCGTCAAGTCGTTGTCGGATGAAGTGGTTTTTAGTTTGTCCGGGAGTAAGTGCACGGTTTCTGCACGGTTTTTGCACGGTTTCAAAACGTGCAAAGGGTGCAAATCGTTGCAAAATCGGACAAAGGGTGCAGAAACTCCAAGCTCAAAACTTGCGATGTGTCGCTGAAAAATAACGTTGAAACGTAACTTCCAAAAATTGAGGGAATCGCCCGGCGTGCGCTACGAATCAGTAGGCCGGGGGTTCGAGTCCCTTCCATCGCACCAAATAATGAAAATCCGAACCTTTTCTCAATAGGAGAAGGGTTCGGATTTTTTGTTTCTTCGGAAAGCAAAATGCCGCGTTTGCGCAGCAACAAAAGCCCCAGTGGGGCTTTTGAGCGACCGAACGGTCTTGCGTTAGCAAGATGGAGGGGCCTCCGCCCCGACAAGTGACCATAAAAGAAAAATACCGCCCACGCAGCGCAGCGATGGATTTTGTCGGGTGAAGTAAGCGGCAAAATGAATCGGGTGTGTTGCGGGACGGTAAGTTCTTTCGTGGACTTTTCCTCACGGAAGTGGTGGGTCTCACGGTGATAACCGACCACTTTCTGTGCCTGTGTTCAAAATGAACACGACCACATTTTGTGGGTGGTTTCAAACCAATCCACAAAGACGGTGGGATTTACAGGAAAAATACTACTGTATGTGAAATTCGTCAAGAGGGTTTTGGAAAACCCCTATTCTCACACTCATCCACCCTATCATGTGGGAAACCACGGGCATGATCTTGTGATCATGAGTTCTCCCAAAATGCTGACCCCAAATGAATACGATGTGTTTTTCAGCTTTCTGGAAAACACGGTGATGAAAAACGCATACTGACAGTAAAACCGCTCCGAACGTTCTGCCCGGAGCGGTTTTGCGTCAGCAGTATTTATGCAGAATGGTCATAGACGGAGGGAGAAGTCATGCGTCCTTGCACCTGTCTCTTATACACATCT
>OJPX01001018.1_pt1 | contig 10184 bp, 7 predicted proteins | sample 1598591 | NCBI WGS metagenome assembly OJPX01 (sample SAMN03922497, study PRJEB24848) | human gut metagenome | isolation source: stool sample | host: Homo sapiens | place: Germany | collected 2011-11
ATGCCGGTGATGGGGGTCGAACCCATACGGTGTCACCACCAACGGATTTTGAGTCGGCCCAAGTGAGAAGAACTTGGTGGATTTTTTAGGAATTTCAAGGAACTTATTTCCTGCCCTTTTTTAGTGAAAAAGCACCTATCCACGATACAATTTTTGATTTTCGGACGTACTTACGATTGAAAATCTGGCAGACCAACGTAGTTGAGAAATCATTCTCGCTTTGTGGACAATCTTTCAAAAATGGCAGACTAAAAACCACCGCATTCGGAAAGTAGAGGCACATAAAAAACGGCAGTACCCAATAGCGGACATTTTTCTACTATCTAACGGTTTGGCGACCCGCTATTATTCAAAAACTGTCATTCTGCCACTTTGTTACGCCTGTCAAAACTATCCAAGGGGAAACTATATCTTTTTATAGGAATGGGATCGCGGCGCATTCCTCTCCCCCACACCCCCTCTCCAGCTGGCTGAAGAAACAGCCAACTGAAAAAGAGAATATCGGCTCTTATAAGCATCTTACCTGTCCACAGGCAAGGTGCTTTTTTAATTTCAAAAATCGGAGGTTATCATGGGTAAATATCAGAAAAACATCGAAGCGGCAAGGCGCATCAGCGTAATGCAGTATCTCGAAACCTACCACCCCGGCGAGCTGGTTCGCAAAACGGACAAGGAGTATTGCACCAAGACGCACAGCAGCCTTGTTATCACGCCCGCAAATGGGCTGTTTCACTGGTTTTCGCAGAGCAAGGGTGGCAACAATGCACTCGACTATCTGGTAAAGGTCGAGGGCATGGATTTTGTCTCAGCGGTACGGTTGCTGAACGAAATGACACCGATGCCGGTCTCTGTTCAGACGGCTAAGGCAGCACCTGTGCAGCAGCAGACATCCCGCCCCATTGTGCTGCCGCCTGCGGACAGGAACGCCGAAGTTGCAACGGCCTACCTGATGCACCGCGGTATCAGCCCCAAGGTACTGCGCTACTGTGTGGGTAGTAGAATCCTATACCAAACTACGCGCGGCAACTACCGCAACTGCGTTTTTGTGGGCAAAGATGAAAACGGCGTACCGCGCTCTGCTTTTCAGCGCGGCTGTCAAGGCAGCTTTCGCGGAGATGTCGCAGGCAGCCAAAAGCAGTATGGCTTTCTGATTCCCGCCGAATCGGAAACCTGCGATACCGTAGAAATCTACGAAGCCCCTATTGATGCCATGTCCGGCGCAACGCTGCGGCAGTACAAACACGATTCCCCGTGGCGCAGCGTCCACTACTTGGCGCTGGGCGGGTTGAACCATCAGCCGATTGACTACTTTTTGCAGCAGCATCCCGAAGTAAAGCGCGTGTCGCTTTGCTTTGACCGTGACGACCCCGGACGGAACTTCACAAAAATTGTTGCGAAACGGCTTGCAGAACGCGGATATATCATACAGGACACTCCCCCGGCCATAGGCAAGGATTATAACGATTATCTGCTGGCGGCTCGTAGACTTATCAGCATGGAACGGTAAAGGAGCGGAACATGAAAACTATTGCAGTTGCAAACCAAAAAGGCGGTGTGGGCAAAACGACCACCACAGTAAACCTCGGCACAGCACTGGCGGCTATGGGCTACAAGGTGCTGTTGGTGGACGCCGACCCGCAGGGCGATTTGAGCAGCTATCTCGGCTATGAGGGCACCGAAAACGGCGCAACAATCAGCGACCTAATGGAATCTGTTATCAAGGACGAAAATCCGCCAGAAGTGGTAATTCACCATGAAGAAAAGGTGGATTTCATTCCTTCCGACATTGGTCTGTCCGATATGGAAGTGAGCCTTGTAAACGTTATGGCGCACGAGAAAATCATGGAACAGGCATTGGAGCCGTTCAAGGATAAATACGACTACTGCTTGATCGACTGTATGCCCTCGCTGGGCATCATCACCGTGGCATCGCTTGTTGCGGCGGATCGAGTGCTGATTCCTGTGCAGGCACAGCATTTCGCCCTCAAAGGTCTGGTATCCCTGTTCAAATCCGTCAACCAAGTAAAGCGCCGTATCAATCCCCGGCTGGATATTGACGGCATTGTACTGACGATGGTGGACAAGCGCACCAACCTATCCAAAGATGTATGCGCCGCCCTGCGCAGCGCCTACGGTCACGCGCTGAAAATTTACCGTGCAGAAATCCCGGTCAGTACGCGCACAGCAGAAAGCGCCGCCAGTACACATAGCGTGCTGACCTACGATGCCAATGGCCCGGCCAGTTTGGCATACAAAGCGCTTGCCAAGGAGGTGACGGAGAATGAGAGAGTACGGCAGCAACATCAATCTGCCCTCGCTCGATAATCTGTTTTCGAGTGAGCAGGAACGGCAGGATGCAAAGCTGGAGAAAATCCAAATTTTGCCACTGACGGAACTACATCCCTTTCGGAATCACCCTTTTCAAGTTCGTGACGATGACGAGATGGACAAAATGGTGGACAGTGTCAAGGCATACGGTGTCATGACCCCGGCCATTGTCCGCCCCCGGCAAGATGGTGGGTATGAAATCGTGGCAGGCCACCGCCGCTGTCATGCCAGCCAGCGGGCGGGCGTTGAGACTATGCCCTGCATCGTGCGGGATATGGACGATGATACTGCTATTATTCTGATGGTGGATAGCAACTGCCAGCGAGAGCATATTCTACCGAGTGAAAAGGCGAAAGCATATGAAATGAAATTAGCTGCTATTAAAAGGCAAGGGCAACGCCGTGATTTAACTTCTGGACAAGTTGTCCAGAAGTTGTCAGTGCAAGAAGTTGCAGATGGAAGTGGCGAGGGCTACAAAACAGTTCAGCGCTTTATCCGTCTGAACAAACTCACCCCCGAACTTATGAAAATGGTGGATGATGGCAAGCTAAAAACCACTCCCGCCGTAGAACTTAGCTACCTTACCCCAGAAGAACAAGAGGACTTCCTGTCCTATATGGAATCCGAGGGCTGTACCCCGTCACTGTCTCAAGCACAAAAACTCAAGGAGGCCAGCAAGGAAAGCGTGTTGACACCCGAAAAAATCCAGCATATTATGGCCGCCAAGCCGCCAAGTGTAAAGCCGCGTGACCCGCAGCTTATGATTCCCGTTGCAAAAGTTGAACGATACTTTCCGAAAGGCTTTACAAGAGACCAGATGCAGCAGGTTATCGTAAAACTGCTGGAAAACTATGCTCGCGCCCACCAGCACGGTAGTAGATGAGGGGGGATACCGATGACGAGATTATTAGTTGTTGAACCCGGCTACTGCCCTTATCAAGCGGGTTTTCCCAGCGCGATAGCGGCTGCTTCCGAAGTTATTGAAGGCGAGAGCCAAATCCTAAAACCGTTTGGCACACCGCGAATCGGGCTAATATGCAGCAAAGCCCAAAGCCGACTGAAATACAACAGACAGGTCAATGACGAGGGCGTGACTGTGCGCGGACGCTTTCTCGTTTGCGGACTAAATGGCGATAAGGTCATAGGGCTATCCAAGGATCAGGCAGACCGATACAGCCGACTACTTTTTCTCCCGCAAGTTGCGGATATGGCAAGCGACGAACTGCCCGCTGCCAAAGTGCGACCACAGGACGAGCGCTATGGAGGTAAATTGTCTTTTTGGGAAAGACTTGAACGATGATGATCATCTCCATCATTTATCTTAAAATCTCCGTCAGAATACAAAATGATGGAGATAATTAGCTGTTTGGAAAAGAGTGGGCAATAATCATTTATTGATTTTTCCATGACAATTCGATATAATACAATCAGGGGTGAGAAAATGATACTGCAATATTTTGTTACAGAAACAGCAACCGAACGAAAAATCCCCATTGAAATAGATCGTGCCACAGACGCTGACCTTGCCGGTACAAAATCCTGCTGGCAAACGGATTGGACAAGCGAATTTATCGGTGACCCGGATTTAGAGAAATACGCAGCCAAAACCGAGGATGGAGAAATCGTTGCTTTGGGTGCATATCGTGAAACGCCGGAGAGCATGTTTGTTTATATCGAATATATTGAAAGCCACCCCGACAGCAATCCCACACTGGTTTTGCATCGAAAATATGTCGATATTGGGCGGATGATGATTGCTTTTGGCATTCAGCTTTCTATCGACAGTGGAAAAAATGGCGTTGTAACCTTTGAAGCAAAAACTGATGAATTGGCCAGACATTATATAAGTGATTTTGGTGCGGTCCGCATTTTCTCAAAGCAGTCTGGCGGTCCTATTATGTTGATGATCGCGGATAATGCTGCACTTACAATATTTAACACTTATCTTTCATAAAAGGAGGTCACGTATGAACGAGCATATTGACATTGAAGTGAAGCGTATGTCCAAAGAAAGCATCGAAATGCTGAACAATTTAAGTGCTGTATGCAAGCGATACGGCATCAATTACTATCGTGCGACGCAGGAAATGCGGGATCTCTTGGATACGATTGCACTGCATGAATACCAACTGCAAAAGGCGCGTGAACAAGGCTTGACCCGTTCCTCGGTTCCTCCGTTCATGGGCATCAAGCGCAGCGAACGCAGCAATAATCGTCCCGCATAAAACCGAATTAGTATTCACACAAGGCTCTGTACAAATTTGTACAGGGTCTTTTTTATTGAGGTAAACCAAATGGGAAATTCTGATAACGTAATTGGCTACATCGAATATCTTAGTGATGATGGAAAAATAGTCGGATATGTTACGCCCTTTACGGATGTAGACAGATTTAAAAAGGAAATCTTGGAAGCAGCTGAGGTTGGTATGCCGATTACCCCGGTTGTGTTCCCGGATAAGATGGACAAGCCATTGGGATTGCCGCGGGACATCTATTGGCCGGGCGGCTTTCGTAAAGAAAAGAGACAGACTTACCCTTATGAGATATACCAAACCAATAACCGTGATTTCGTTTTCAGAAACTATGCTTATGCGAAAACCCGTATGAAGGCTACGGATTATAAACTCGTTTATAGTGGACAGATGGAACGCTGGGATGAGCCTGAAGATATTTATATAGCGCATAACCAAAGCAACCGTCCCAATGCTCAAAAGATGCGTTCTGTTTCTATCAGCGATATTATTGTGATCCACAACAGGAGCGAAACACAGGCTTTCTATGTAGATGAATATGGTTATCGTCAGGTTGATTATCTATTGCCGGAGTTAGAGAATTTGAAACAATCAGAACCGGAACCTTATGAACGATGAGGAGTAGCAAATGGCAAAATACGAAAATATCCGTGCGCTTGCCAAAAAGCAACTGCAAGCCGTCACGGAAAGCAGTGACCGGTGGAAAGCATTTTTGCGGACAACGGCCATTGCTTATAATTATAGTTTCCCGAACCAGCTTTTGATTCACGAGCAAAGCCCCACCGCCACAGCCGTGGCCGACATAGCTTACTGGAATAATAATGCGGGTCGCTGGGTCAAGCGCGGCGCACACGGTATCGCGGTATTTGACACTCGCGCCAATTCTTCCCGGCTGCGGTATCTGTTTGACATTTCCGATACCATCCCCCGTGCGGAGGTCCCCGACGCGCTGCCGTGGGTCATTACAGACCAGAACTGGCGGCCTGTTTGGGATAAAATCGTAGCGGATAATCACGCTGACAGCATCCAGAGCGCCCTCCTCATGCTCTCCACATCCTGCGTTGCCCAGCGCAGCGCCATGTTCACAACCGCACTGGGAAAAGCCATAGACGGCAGCAGCTTACAGTGGGCCAAGCCGGACGAACAGCGGCAGCTATTTATACAGCTTATCACCCAAAGCTGTCTGTATATGGCCGCGCTGCGGTGCGGCGTGGATACTGCGCGGCTGGACCTGTCTGCCCTTGAGTCTGTGAACCAGTTTGATACAAACCGCATTGCTCTGTGTTTGGGCAGCGCTTGCCAACAGGCGGCACGGCCTCTCATGCAGCAGATCGGCAGCATCACGAGAGAAATTGACAGTGTTGCACGCGCCGAAAAAGTCCGCTATTATGGTGACAAACAGGAAGAAACCAATAACACCAAGGAGGTCAACAATGGAGTACATGATGGTGAACGGCTACCAAATCCCGGCGCTGACGTTGAACGAGCCGCCGATGCCGGAAATCGGGAAGTACGGCAGCCTGCGGCGGAAATTTCTGCGAGAGAACGCGCCGATGGTGTTCGACGAGATGCTGCTGGAGGGAACGCTGTACCCGCATCTGGCGGAGATGGACAACGCAGTACACCGGCAAATCGAGCAGACGATGCAGACGCTGATGCAGCAGAGCACCGCCCCGAACCGGCAGACAGACCCGATGGGCTGGACGCAGTGGATGAACGCCTTGCAGAGCCAAGCCGAGGAACTGGCGATGCAGCAGATTTACAGCCTGTAATACAAGAACCCCAAGCGGAGAGCGATACCACGCCCTCCGCTTTTTCTGTACCCATTTCTGATTTGCCGCCGCTGAGCGATGAACTGATTCTAGGCTTGCTGGCGAAGGACTCCTCCAGCCGTGCCGACAATGCGGCTATTCTGGAATATTTCAATGAGCATCCCGACCTTGCCGAGCGCAGCGCCTTTTGCAAGCACTGTTACAAGCAAATTTATACATATTTGTTCGTGGATGACCATACCGTGGGTTTTATCCGGCATGATATGTACCTTGAACTTTGGGAGGGCAACTATCTTACCAAAACAGCGCAGGTCAATCTGACATGGGATGCTGTTGCCGCAAAGATTGCTGACCTTATCGAGCAAGGGCGGCTGATGGTTCCCATCAAGGCTACACCCGTGCAGCAGCAGATGGAGCAGCTTACTCTTACTCCCGAAGATTCTGAAAAGGCAGGGCTGCCGAGCCATGAGCAGCAAGCAAAAAATATCGACCTTGCGGCAGAAGCCAAAAGGTGGAACAAGCCCATCATTGACGCATCCGGCAAGTACATTACGGAGCAGGACATTACCGATGCACTGTGCAAAGGCGGCGGGTTTGAAGATAGCAAATTTCGCATTCAGCAATATTTCTCTGCACAGGTACTTCCTATCGAGGAAGATCAAGCCCGCTGGCTGAAAAAAGAATACGGCATCGGCGGCGGCACATGGTTCTTCCGTGATGGTGGGCACGGCTTTCTTGACCACATGGGCAAAAATCTTGAAATCACGCGACGTACAGAGGACGGCGAGTATCGCCGCGTTTTGAAGTGGAAAGAGGTTGCCCAACGCCTGCGGCTTTTGGTTTACAACGACCAGTATCTGACCGATGCCGAAAAAGCTACCTATCAGGCATGGGCAGCAGAACAGCAAGCCGCTCGTGCAGCGAACGATGCCGCACTCGCCCATGCAAAACACGCTATCGCGGATTTCTGCGAGAATGAGGGGCTAAACGAGCCGAATTTCTCCGACTTGACCCGCGTGGAGTTTGCTTACTCTACCACCGAGGACGATGAGCATGAGATCCAAGTGTATGCCAATCTTCTGCGGAACGAAATCCGCTATGAGGTTGACGGTAACATTGTCCATATCGACTACTTCCAAGATAACCACGAGCTTGCTGCGCAGGGCATTGAAAACAGCGCTTTCTCGGATTTTATCAATACCGCCGAAGCAGAGTTTGAAAAGCATCATCCGACTACAAGAAAAGTCGAAAAATCACCTGTAACTATCGGCAGCACGGTTTATCTGGAAGATGCCAGACCCTTTACCGTGGAGGAAATCGGCAGAGAAAACATTCATCTGCGGGATGAAAGTTTCCCGCTGGTAGGCCGTGCTGTCAGCCATGAAGAATTTGCGCGGCTGCTTGCGGCCAACCCCAAAAATGCAGCACTATCCACCCCAGAAGTTCCAAGCCGCCAAGCGCAGCCGGAAGAAGTTGCTGAATCCATCGTGGGCGAAATCGTTGAGGAGCCCAGCCCCTTTGTGGCACAGGTTATGGCGGATGCAGAACGGCTTTCGGCAGAAGATGAACCTTACCACCGTGAACCCATTACCTATGAAGCCCCTTATCTGGACAACCTGCCGACAGCACCGCGCGAAAAGTTTGCAGCCAATATTGCCGCCATCCAAAAGTTGAAAGAAATTGAGCAGCGCGTAGCGAACGGCGGCAGCCCTGCTTTTGAGGATGAGCAGAAAATTTTAGCACAGTACACGGGCTGGGGCGGGCTTTCGGATGCATTCGACCCGAACAAAAGTGCATGGTCGAACGAGTACAGCCAACTGAAAGCAGCATTGTCTGAATCCGAGTATGAAGCTGCACGCAGCAGCACCCTGACGGCGTTTTATACCCCCGCCACCGTTATCCACCCCATCTACCGCGCACTGGAACGCTTCGGCGTAAAGGGCGGAAAAATCCTAGAACCCAGCATGGGCACAGGTGCATTTCTCGCACACGGACATTTTGGCAGCAGTGATGCCAAATTCTACGGCGTAGAATTGGACAGCATCACAGGCCGCATCTCCAAGCAGCTATATCAAAAGGCCAATATCCAAGTAACCGGCTATGAAAATGCGCTTCTCCCCGACAACTATTTTGACTGCGTTATTGGCAATGTCCCTTTCGGCAATTTCCAAGTCAATGACCCGCAGTATAACCGGCTGCATTTTCCCATTCACGACTATTTCTTTGCCAAGAGCATCGACAAGCTGCGCACCGGCGGCATCATGGCGTTCATCACCTCCAGCGGCACATTGGACAAAAAGGATGACCGTGCCCGCAAGTACATTGCCGAGCGCTGCGACCTCATCGGTGCAGTGCGCTTGCCCAACAATGCGTTCAAGGGCAGTGGAACTAAAATCATGACGGATGTGATTTTTCTGCAAAAGCGCGATACGCTGCGCCAGCAGGACGAGCCTTGGCTGCACCTTGCAGAAGATGCCAACGGCATTACCATGAACCGCTACTTTGTGGAGCACCCTGAAATGATTTGCGGCAGAATGGAGATAGTCGCAGGTCCGTATGGCCCGACTTCCACCTGCCAGCCAATAGACCCCGATGCGGTGGACCGTTTCGGAAAGCCGTTGCTGGAAACGCAAATCGACACTGCTATGCAGCACTTGACCGCCACGCTGACAAAAGCCGAAATTCCCATACAGGAGGAAAGCGGCGAGGACACCAAGTACATTGATGCCGATCCCTTTGTGCGTAATTTCAGCTACACGGTAAAGGACGATAAAATCTATTACCGCGAAGGCGCAGTCATGCGGGAGTGTAATCCCAACGCAGCCTCTGCCGAGCGTATCCGCAAACTGGTGGAACTGCGCGATACCACCCGCGCTCTGATCGATGCGCAGTTGCAGGACTTGTCGGACGAGGAAATCCACCGTCTGCAAGCCCAGCTTAATCGCCAGTATGATGCCTTCCGCGCCAAGCACGGCCTTATCAACAGCCGCAGCGCGGAGTTGTCTTTCCGGGATGACAGCAGCTACTATTTGCTGTGTTCACTGGAAAATGTCGATGAAAAAGGAAACTTTATCAGCAAGTCGGATATGTTCACCAAAAGGACTATCCGCTCTGCACAGATACCAGACCACGCCGACACGGCATCGGACGCTCTGGCACTGAGCATCGGGGAACGTGCCAAGGTCGATATGCCTTACATGATGCACCTTACCGGGAAAGATGAAGCAACGCTTGCCAAGGAACTGGCGGGCGTTATTTTTGTAGAGCCTTTCCGCAAACAGGAGGACGGCAGCCCTGTTTACCTTATGGCGGACGAGTATTTATCCGGCAATGTACGCGAAAAGCTGCGTATTGCTCATGTTGCAGCCGACCAAGACCCAGCGTTCCGCATCAATGTAGAAGCGTTGGAACAGGTGCAGCCCAAGGACTTGACGGCGGGCGAAATAACGGTTCGGTTGGGTGTCACATGGATCGGGCCGGAAATCATCAAGCGGTTTGCCGATGAACTTTTTCAGTCAACCTACCGCGAACAGAAAATAGCTGTCCGTTACAATGAATACCTGAATAACTGGTATATTTCCAACAAGAGCCAGGGCAACGATAATATCCGCGTCACGAACACCTACGGCACAAAACGTATCAACGGCTATCATTTGTTGGAGAACGCACTCAACCTGCGGGCCACCAAAATTTACGATACAATCTATGACGAAAACGGCAAGGAGCAGCATAAACTCAATGGTCCTGCCACCGAAGAAGCACAGGCCAAGCAGCGGATGATAGAAGATGCTTTTAAAGACTGGATTTTCAAGGACCGTGAACGCCGGGAAAG
>OJPX01001034.1_pt1 | contig 10029 bp, 6 predicted proteins | sample 1598591 | NCBI WGS metagenome assembly OJPX01 (sample SAMN03922497, study PRJEB24848) | human gut metagenome | isolation source: stool sample | host: Homo sapiens | place: Germany | collected 2011-11
CGCAGGTCAAAGCCCATCAGGGTGGTAAAGGCAATGATGGCAAAGGTGCCGGTGCCCGGGCCCATGATGCCGTCGTACAGGCCGATGCCAAGGCCGATGGCCAGCGCCAGCAAAATCTTTTTCAGATCCAGCGTGCCGTCGTCCCGGTTCTCGTCCGGCAGGTTGCGCTGCCACAGAATGATGACCGCCGCCACCGGCAGGATGATGAACATCATGGTGCGCAGCATCTCATCGCTGAGCAGCAGCACGATGTGCGCACCCAGCGCACTGCCCGCAAAGCTGCCGATGGCTGCAAGAACACCCACCTTCACGTTCATGGCACCGCTTTTGAAAAAGCTTGCCGTGGCAAAGGTGGTGCCGCAGGCAGCACTGAACTTGTTGGTGGCATAGGTGTAGTGGGGCGGCAGCCCGGCGAACAGATAGGCAGGCAGACTGATCAGCCCGCCGCCGCCGGCTGCCGAATCCACAAAGCCTGCAAAGCCGGTCATCAGCATGAGAAACGCCATCATCCACGGCGAGATCGTGATACCCATTGTTATAATTCCTCTTATCTTTCCAAGTCGTTTGTTCTTTTTCAGGGGACGCGCGCCTCAGACCATATAAAACCTCCCCTCGCAGGGCAATACACAGCCCGGGATACCCGCACACAGCAGGGCATCTCCGGGCATTTTTTTGCAATTTTAAGCCGTTTTATTACAGATTGTTTTTAAAGAAGCGGTATGCGTTGCGCCAGTAGATGGCCTCTACCTCGTCCTCGGTAAAGCCCTCGCGGCGCAGTGCCTCGGCCAGCAGCGGCATATCTGCCGCCGTTTCCAGCTCGTGCTGACCGCCAATGCCGTCAAAATCGCTGCCAAGGCTGATGACCTCAATGCCGCCCACCTGCTTGAAGTGTGCCGCGTGCTTTGCCAGCCGCTCCACCGTGCTGCGGCAGAGCTTCGGGTGTGCCGAGTCTGCGTCCACAAAGGAGGCGCAGTAGTTCAGACCCGCAATGCCGCCCTTTTCTGCCAGTGCGCGGATCATCTCATCGGTCAGGTTGCGGTTGTGGGGCGACAGGGCACGGCAGTTGGAGTGGCTTGCCGCAAAGGGACGGGTGCTGTGGTTTGCGATGTCCCAGAAGCCCTTATCGGAAAGGTGGCTCACGTCTGCGGTGATGTGCAGCCTTTCCATCTCTTCCAAAAAGGCAAACCCCCGCTCGGTCAGGCCGGTCTCGGTGTTCGGTACCAGCGGCCCGCCGGGGTTTGCGTTGGGGGCTGCCAGCTCGTTGGGGTAGTTCCAGGTCAGGGTCATCATGCGCACGCCCAGCTCCTGCAGCCGCCGCAGCACGCCCAGACTGCCCTTGCAGCAGCCGCCCTCTTCCACCGTCAGCATGGCGCTGAGTTTGCCCTCGGCGCGGTTGCGCTCAAGGTCGGCGGCGGTGTACACCGGGGCGATCTTTTCCGGGTAAGCTGCCATGAGCCGCTTGAAGATGTCGATCTCCTCCAGCACGCTTACCAGCGGGTCGGCCCCGGGAGCGGGGTCGGCCAGATCCACATAGGCCGCAAAGCATTGCAGCAGATAATCCCCCTGCTGCAATTTTTCAAGGTCGATATGCAGGTCGTTGTGCAAAAAGCTTTTGGGTGCGCCCGCCTTTTCGGCGCGGCGCAGTTCGTACAGGGTATCGCAATGCAGATCCCAAACCTTCATGATGGATACACTCCTTTATGCTTCTTCTCCCAGCAGCTGCAGCAGCTGTTCGGGGTTCATAGACAAAATCGCGCCGTCTGCCCCGCCGGTAACGGTGTCGGCCAGCGACTGCTTGGCCTGTTGCAGTTCCACGATCTTTTCCTCAATGGTGTCCTGCGCGATCAGCCGGTACACCTGCACCGGGTTGCGCTGACCGATGCGGTAGGCGCGGTCGGTGGCCTGATTCTGCGCGGCAAGGTTCCACCACGGGTCGTAGTGGATGACGATATCGGCGGCGGTCAGGTTGAGGCCCGTGCCGCCCGCCCGCAGCGAAATGAGAAAGACGTCCGCCTCGCCCTGATTGAACCGGCGCACCTGCTCGGCACGCACCGGCTTCGGGGTAGAGCCTTGCAGGGTGAAGTGGCTCACCCCGGCTTCGTCCAGCCGCTTTGCCAGCAGCTCCAGCATGGAGGTAAACTGGCTGAACAGCAGAATGCGGTGCCCGCCCGCCACCGCCTCGGTGACAAGCTCCAGACAGGCCTCCAGCTTGGCGCTGCTGCCGGTCCAGTCGTCCGCCACGAGGCGCGGGTCGCAGCAGATCTCCCGCAGCCGCATCAGCACGGCGAACACGGTCATCTTGTCCTCCGGCTTTGCCGCCCGCAGCTTTTCCCGGGCGTCCACCACCGCTGCCAGATACAGCTTGCGCTGCTCGGTCTCCAGCTCAACGCGGCGCACATTCTCCGTTTTGGGCGGCAGCTCCCGCAGCACCTCGGACTTCATGCGCCGCAGGATGAAGGGGCCGGTGAACTGGTTCAGCCGCCGCACGGCGTTGGCATCCTCGTCCTGCACGATGGGCTTTTCAAACCGGGCGCAGAAGGTCTTGTAGGGGGGCAGATACCCGGGCATCAAAAAGGAGAAGATGCTCCACAATTCGCCCAAGCGGTTCTCCACCGGGGTGCCGGTCAGCGCAAAGCGCACCCGGCTGTTCACCCGGCACACCGCCTTGTATTTCTGGGTGGTGTGGTTTTTGATGGCCTGCGCTTCGTCCAGAATGCAGGCGTAAAAGCTTTGCCCGGCATACAGTTTTTCGTCCCGGCGCAGCAAATCGTAGCTGGTGATGACGATGTCCGCCTGCGCCCACCCATCGACCAGTGCGGCGCGGTGGGCGGCATCGCCGTCCATAGCAACGCTTTGCAGCTGCGGGGTGAACTTCTGGCATTCCTCCTGCCAGTTCAGCACCAGCGACGCCGGGCAGACGATGAGGCTGGGCAGCTGCTGCCCGCCCTCCTTCATGGCCAGCAGGTAGCTGAGCACCTGTACGGTCTTGCCCAGACCCATATCGTCCGCCAGAATGCCGCCCATGCCGTAGCCGTCCAGCGTGCGCAGCCAGCGGTAGCCGTCCCGCTGGTATTTGCGCAGAGTCTTTTGCAGCGAGAGCGGCGGGGCATATTCGCTGTCCCGCACGGCGTGGAAGCTGCGGCTGATGCGCCGGAAGGCATCGTCCCGGTCGAACCGCAGACCGTTCTGCCCCGAAAGCGCCCAGTCCAGCGTGGGGGCACGGTAGAGCGGCAGGGCGGCGTGGCCATCCTTCAGCTTTGCGCCGGAAAGTTCCAGTGTGTCGTTCAGTTCGTCCAGCCCTTCCAGACTGTCGTCCAGCCGCAGCAGACTGCCGTCCCGCAGGCGGTGGTAGCGCTTTTTCTGGTGCAGGGACTGCAAAAGTTCCCGCAGTTCCTCCACCGGGAAGGCGCCGGTGTCCACTTCCAAGTCCAGCACGCTGCCGTGCACCGATACCCCCACCGAGATCTTAGGCGGGGCCGCTTGCAGGTTGCGGAAAGCATCGGTCTGGTACACCTCGCCCATAGCCAGCAAGGCGGGAATGCCCTCCTCCAGCAGCTGGAAAAGAGCTTCTTCCCCGGAAAGGCTGTAATGCCCGGGCTTGCCGGTCTCGGGTTCCAGATAGGTTTCCAGCAGCCGCTTTGCCCGGTTCTCGGTGCGGGCATCCCGCAAAAGGTCGGGCGGCACCGGCTCGCCGGGGGCTACCCTGTCCTCTCCGTACAGAAAGACCGGGTACGCCGTGACGGTAAGCCCCCGATCGGCGTCCAGATAAAACTGCACCACCGGTTCCAGCGGGATCTGGTTCAGCAGCAGCCGGTCGGGGTCCACGATGTTGACCCGGTTGCCCAGTTCCGGCAGCACATAGCTGCAAAAAGCGGCGGCGTCTGCGCTGGTAAAGAACAAACTGCGCCCGCCAAAGGTGTCCAGTACCGGCAAAACCCGGCGGCATTCCTCCCGCTGCATCCGCCAGAGGGTACTTTCGCCCAGCAGATAGGCATAGTCCAGCCCCTGCACTCCGCTGAGCGCCGGGGTACAGCTCAGCTGCACGCCGCCCTTGCGGCGCTCCACCTTCAGGCTGATGACCGGCAGACCCTCTTTAAGGGTATAGCCGCCCACAACGCCCTCGGCGGCGTAAAGTTCCACAAGGGCATCCAGCCCCTCGCCGGTCAGCGGCAGACCGCCCGCCGGGCCTTTCTCCCAGCCGGAGCGCATGGTACCCTCGGCTTCAAACGCCTGCCGGGCGCTCACCTGACGGCGCAGCAGCCGCAGCAGCTGCTGTGCATCCGGAGCAAAGGCATCCCACCGGTGCACAAAGGCCAGCGATTTCCCGTAGCTGACACTTTCGCCCCGCTCGATCGCATCCAGAAACTGCGGGATGCTTTTTACCAGATACTGCCGCCCGCCGATGCCGTCCGAGACCCGCAGTCGCAGCCAGATACGGCCATTGTGCGGCGTAAGCTCCGGTTCCAGCAGAGCAAAGCCGGTGCGCTGGGCGGCGTTCTGGGGCTGGGGCTGCGCATCCTCCCGCTGGTAGCGCTTCAGCAGCAGCTGGGCCTCATAGTCGGTCTCCGGCTCCTCACCCCGCCACTTGCGGCCAAACAGCATATCCAGCCCGGCGCTGTAACTGTCCTTGCGGGGCTCCGGGTTCAGCCCGGCAACGCCCCGCTGCACCCCGGGGATGCTCTCCGGCTTTTTTTCCGGGGCAGGCGGATTTTTTTCCGCGTCCTGCAGCAGCAGCGCGCCAATGTGCTTACAGTAGGTGCCGTCGCCATTCTGGTTATAGGGGCAGTCGCAGGAGGCGCTGACAAAGCTGCCGTTTTCCCGCAGCCAGACCTGCGTATAATAGCAGTCCGGCCCGCTGCCCTGCACCAGCGCCGTCAGGTGCCGCACCCCATCCTCGTTGGTGGTGCAGCTGCTTTGCAGGATACGCTTGCGGTACTTCTGCGCCCGCTCAAAGATGCTTTTACCCAGCAATGTGCGGATCTCCTGTGCGTCCATGTGGTCTCCCTCCCCTGTGCTGTCGCGGTTCCGGTCTATTCTATAAGAATACCGCGTTCCACCCCGGGATGCAAGGGCAGAAGGGTAAAAAACGTTTAGAAAGCGCGGGCGGGACGATTTTGAATGGCCTCCGCTTTGCTTTGGCCATCTTCAGCGGAAAAATTATTTTTATATAGAGCAATACCGGAGCGTCTGCGGATGCTCCGGTATTGCATTTTTCACGGGAAAGGCCGTAAAGGCAAACGGCATTTGCAGTGCCTGTTTCCTGCGGAAACATCCGCACTGCGGGGTTGCTTCTTGGCTCTCAACAGGTCAAAGAAAAAGCACCCGCAAACGCCTTCGGGTGCCAACGCACAGACAGGAAGGGTTGCAGGTGCCTTCTTTGTTTTAGGAAACTCCGCGCTTGCGGGTCTTGAGGTGGTACATTTCCTGATCGGCTTTATCGATCAGGTCGTGCACGGTGGCAATGTCCGGCTCAAGACGGGCGCAGCCGATGCTGATCTCGATCTGGTAGGGCTTGCCGGAGGCGGCGTTGGCAGCGTCCAGCTCCCGCTGGATGGAGGCGATCAGGGTGCGCACCTCCACGCTGTTGCAGCCGCAGGCGATGCAAAATTCATCGCCGCCGTAGCGCGCCAGCACGCCGTTATAGTTGGCGCACACCTTTTTTAAAATGCCCGCCAGCAGCACCAGTGCGGCATCGCCCTCCAGGTGGCCGTATTCATCGTTGATGTGCTTGAAGTGATCCATGTCCATCATGAGGAAGTGCAGCGAGCGGTTGGGGTGACGGCGGTAGTAGGGCAGTTCGCTTTCCAGATACCGCAGCGCCACGATGCGGTTGCTGACGCCGGTCAGGGTGTCCACCGTAAACTTGGTCTGCAACACCAGCACATACACGCACACCAGCCCCAGCGTAATGCCGCAGCACAGCAGCCCGCGCCCGGGCAGCCAGCCTTGCAGCAAAAAGCCTGCCGCCGGCGCAAGCGCGAGCAGCAGCAGGGTCTTCAGTTCCTCTTTGGGTGTTTCCTGCTTCCAGTTGCTCAGCGTCCAGCTGCAGCGGAGAAAGGCCGCCGCCAGATAGGCAAGCCCCACCAGCTTCGCCCCCCAGAACAGGGTGCTGCCCCGCAGCCCCTCTGCATCCAGATAGCAGAAGCCGTTTTCGTCCCGCGCTGTCAGCAGCGCCAGCAAAAGCAACGCCACCGGTGCGGCGCTGAGCGCCAGCCTGCGGCCGTCCTCCATCCATGTACGCCCCAGCTCTGCCTCCACATACAAAAACACCAGCAAGCAGCAACACGCCGCCAGCAGGTAAAACAAAATGCTGCCCCCGGCGTTCAGCCGGTAGGTCAGGGGGATGCCCAGATCCTGCCACGCGCCCAGCTGCGCCAGCGCACTGCCATGATCTACGATCGTCAGCGCCCCGGCAGACCACAGCAGCGCCGTGAACAGCCGCCCGGGCAGACTTTTATCCCGCATTTTCTGCTGCGCCCGCAGCAAGACCGCCAGCGTGACCAGACAGACCACACTGACCTGAGTATGGGCAATCGCATCCATGCCGCAACGCTCTCCTTTACCCTAGGGCGGCTTTGCGCCGTCCCGGCCCTTTTTCGCTCTTCCAACGTTCCTTTTCCGCACAGATTTATTGTACCAAATCCGTAACAGATATGCAACACAAACCGAAAATTTCATACAAAAAAAGACACCGGAACGTCTTTCGGCGTTCCGGTGTCTCTTGGAATCATATCACTTTGCCTGCGGATGGGCGGCGTCGTTGCGCAGGGCGCTTTCGCGGATCTTTTCCAGCGTCTGCTCGCTGAGGATGTGCTCTGCCTTGCAGGCGTCCTCGGCGGCGGTCTGCTCGTCCACGCCCAGCTGCACAAAGAAGTGGGTCAGCAGCTGGTGGCGGCTGTAAATGCGCTGAGCGATCTCCAGCCCGGGCTCCAGCAGGGTCAGGTTGCCTTCGCCGTCCACCGCGATATAGCCGTTCTCCCGCAGCTTTTTCATGGCGATGCTCACGCTCGCCTTGGTAAAGCCCAGCTCATTGACCACGTCAATGGAGCGCACCTTGCCCATACGCTGGCTCAGCATCAGGATCGTTTCAAGATAATCTTCTGCGGACTGGTGGATCTGCATGGTTTGTCCGGCCTCCTGCCTTATTCCCTCTGGGGGATTTTTCCGACAGGGGATGTGTACCCTCTGTCGTATGTTAAAGGATATCACACTTTTGCGGATGATGCAAGTAATTCGCAGCAAGTTTTGTTAAACTAACCATATTTCTCTGCACAGAACTGCTGTTTTGCCGGTTTTGCACCGCGCCTGTTTTGTGCAAAGGGTGCAATTCTCGGCGTTTTGGCCTTACCGTGTGGCCAGATAGGCCGCAGGGCCCGCCTCGTACAGATCGCCGCCGTGGGCGTCCAGCACAACGGTCAGGGGCATATCCTGCACGGTCAGGCGGCGTACCGCCTCACAGCCCAAGTCCGGCCATGCGATCACCTCCAGCGTCTGCACGCTTTTTGCCATCAGCGCACCGGCACCGCCCAGCGCAGCCAGATACACCGCGCCGTTGCGCACCACAGCTGCCTTGACGGCGGCATCCCGCTTGCCCTTGCCGATCATGATCTTGTTGCCAAGATCCAGCAGCCGGGGGCTCATGGCGTCCATGCGCCCGCTTGTGGTAGGCCCTGCCGAGCCAATGATCTCGCCCGGGCGCTCCGGGGTGGGACCTACATAATAGATGGCGCTGCCTTCCAGATCAAAAGGCAGGGTCTCGCCCTTGTCCAGTGCTTCCATCATCCGCTTGTGTGCCTGATCCCGGGCGGTGTACACCACGCCGGAAAGCAGCACGGTATCCCCCGCCTTCAGCGGGGCAAGCTCCTGCGCGGTGCAGGGGGTAGTCAGTCTGTATTCCATCGTTCTCCCCTCCTTACAGCTCCGCGCTGGCGCGGCGGGTCACATGGCAGGAAACGTTCACAGCCACCGGCAGACCCGCCACATGGGTGGGCATCTGCTCAATGGCAAGGCCAAGGCAGGTGGTCTTGCCGCCAAAGCCCTGCGGGCCGATGCCCAGTGCATTAATGGCGGTAAGCAGCTCCTGCTCCAGCTGGGCGTAGTAGGGGTCGGGGTTGGGGATATCCAGCGGGCGCAGCAGCGCCTTTTTGGCAAGATACGCCACCTTGTCAAAGCTGCCGCCCACGCCGATGCCCAGCACGATGGGCGGGCAGGGGTTGGAGCCGGCCAGACGCACAGTATCCACCACGAACTTTTTAAAGCCCTCCACGCCGTCGGCGGGCTTGAGCATCTGGATGCGGCTCATGTTCTCGCTGCCAAAGCCCTTGGGTGCTACCGTGATGCGGCAGCCCTCGCCGTCCACCAGATGCACCGTGATGGCCGCCGGGGTGTTATCGCCGGTGTTGCCCCGGCGCAGCGGGTCGGCCACGATGCTCTTGCGCAGGTAGCCATCGGTGTAGCCCCGGCGCACGCCCTCGTGGATGGCGGCTTCAAAGCTGCCGTCAATATGCACATCCGTGCCCAGCTCCACGAACACACAGGCCATGCCGGTGTCCTGACAGATGGGCAGGTCTTTCTCCTTTGCAGCGCCAAGGTTCGACCACAGCAGGTCTAATGTGTTCTTTGCCAGCGGCCACGGCTCTTCTTCCCGGGCTTTTTCCAGCGCGGCCTGCACGTCCTGCGGCAGCTGGGTGTTGGCTTTAATGCAGAGCCGCGCCACCATATCCGTAATGCTCTGTGCGGAGATCGTTCTCATGCCTGTATCCTCCGCTTACAGTCGTGCCACGCCGGTCTCGCGGGCAGCCTTTGCCACGGCATTTGCCACAGCCTCGGCCACGCGGGGGTCGAACGCACCGGGGATGATGTTCTCCTCGCTGCGGTCGGCATCGGTGATGAGGTCTGCAATGGCGTAGGCAGCAGCCAGCTTCATCTCATTGTTGATATCCCGGGCGCGGACGCTGAGCGCGCCCTTGAACAGGCCGGGGAAGCACAGCACGTTGTTGACCTGATTGGGGAAGTCGCTGCGGCCGGTAGCCATCACGCGTACGCCGCCCGCCTTGGCCTCGTCCGGCATGATCTCCGGGGTGGGATTGGCCATGGCAAAGACGATGGCGTCCTTGTTCATGGTCTTGCACAGCTCAGTGGTCAGGATGCCGGGGCGGGACACACCGATGAACACATCTGCGCCTTCCAGCGCTTCCTTCAGGCCACCCTTGATCTGGCGGGGGTTGGTCACCTCGCCCAGCCAGTTCTTGTGGGCTTCGGCGCTGTTGCAGCCCTTGTACAGGGTGCCGAACTGATCCACCGCAATAATGTCCTTGGCACCGGCGGTCATGAGCATCTTGATGATGGCGGTACCGGCAGCGCCGGGGCCGTTCAGAACGATGTGCACGTCCTCCATCTTCTTATTCACCACCCGCAGGGCGTTGATGAGGGCAGCAGTGACCACGATGGCGGTGCCGTGCTGGTCGTCGTGGAACACGGGGATGTCCAGCTCCCGCTCCAAGGTCTCCTCGATCTCGAAGCACTCGGGGCTCTTGATATCCTCCAGATTGATGCCGCCAAAGGTGGGCGCAATGGCCTTGCAGGCAGCAATGACGCTGGCGGCGTCGTGGGCGTCGATGCAGATGGGGAAGGCGTCCACGCCGCCAAACTCCTTGAACAGCACGGCCTTGCCCTCCATGACCGGCAGACCGGCTTCCGGGCCGATATCGCCGAGGCCCAGCACGGCGGTGCCGTTGGAGACAACGGCTACCATGTTGCCCTTGAAGGTGTACTTATACACATCATCGGGGTTTTCCTTGATCTTGCGGCAGGGCTCGGCCACACCGGGGGTGTAGGCGGTGGACAGGTCGTCACGGGTGGCGACCTCCACCTTGCTCACGATGCCCACCTTTCCCTTGTGGGTCTCGTGCATTTCCAGAGCTGCTTTATTGTAATCCATGGTTTTATCCTCCAATTTCAGCAAAAGGCTTTCCCCCGCAGGGAAAGGCTCATACAGTTTTATTGTAACAGAACCGCCGGGGTATTTCC
>OJPX01001044.1_pt1 | contig 9962 bp, 10 predicted proteins | sample 1598591 | NCBI WGS metagenome assembly OJPX01 (sample SAMN03922497, study PRJEB24848) | human gut metagenome | isolation source: stool sample | host: Homo sapiens | place: Germany | collected 2011-11
CTTTCCGTCGGGGTTCCCGCTATCCGGGAGGCCCCCGTACAATCTCGGGGAACAGAAAACCTCGGGCCAATGTGGCCCGAGGCTTACCGCTCGGCATCCCTGCCGGACGGAGCTTTCTTTTCCGGCTCCGTCTGGACTTTTTCGCCCTGTTCCCGCATGGTCTGCAAGATAGAGGGCTTCTTTTGAAGCTGGGAGGGCTTTTCGCCGGACAGCGGCTTGATACATTCCAGACGGTCAGCCGCCCGGATGGCGTTGTCCGTGAGCTGCCTCTGCCATGCGCCCACGCTGGGAGCCCAACGAAAACCGCTGCTTTTCAACTCGGCCCGGGTGTCCGCGTCAGGCTTTCCGTCAAAGAACACCTGCAAGCGGTTGTCCTCCCGGTTCATTTCCACACGGCCCCCATCGAACTCCCAGCCGGAAAATTCCTGCTGTGCCTGTTTGGAAAGCTGTTCGATACGGGCCTTTACCCGGCGGATCTCCGCATTGTTGTTGGTAAGCTGGTAGCTTTCAAAGGGCCTCGGGTCGCTCCGCCAGCTTGACGCCATGCTTGCTTTCAGCTTTTCAATCTGGTCTGGCGACAGCAGCGCACAGCCATCCAGCTTGCCATGCTTGCGGTAATAGGCGTTGACCTCCTTCATAATGAGCTGGGAGCGTTCCAGCCCGTCCAGCTTCTTCTGGAGCTTTTCAATCGCTGCCGGGTCATCGGCGCTGATCCCGCCCATGCCGGTACTGCGTATCTTATCCAGCAGCCCTTGAATATACCGCCATTCCTCCATGTTGCTGTCCCGGGCCCGGTTCTGTTTTTCCTTCTTTCCCACCGGGAAATTGGCAGGTCCGGCGATCATCACAGAGGGAACCCTTGCGTCAATGGCAAAGCCCTGGTTCATGTTTTCGGCCAGCTTGCGGGCGTAGGTGTCTAACAGATGGTCGATCTTCTCATGGTACATGGGGTCCACCCGGGATTTCTGCTGTTCCGCTATGGCGGCGGCCTTGTCCACCATTGCCCGGTATTCCGCCGTTGCGCTCCCTTCCTTGTAGTCGGAAAAGCTGTTCATTTCTTTTGCCCGGCGGGCGGCTCCTTCATTGATAGGGTAATAGTTGATGGTATGCACCTCCTTCATGCTTCGGGCCATGCTGGCCCGAAGTCTTACCGTTCTTCATGGGAAGGCCCCGCCTTGTCCTTTTTCGGAGCGGGCGGGGCTTCTTGAAACCGTTTGAGTGCAGCGAGAATGGAGTGGACAGGCTCGGCCTTTTCAGGATAGGCAAATATCCGGTGTTCCGGCGGAATGTCCTGCGGCCCGTGGTAATACTCCTTGAAGCCCTCCGGGACTGCCGACACATACCCACCGGGAGCGAATACGCCGCCCTCGTTGATACGCACATCCCGCCCGTATGCCTCATAATCGAAGTAGTTCTGAATGTGCTCCGGTATGTCGATGGTCCCAAGCTCGTCGGCGTAAAGACGGCCCAGCCCTTCATCATCGGAAATATCCGGGTAAAAGCGGTAAAGGTCAAGGTTCTGCGTCAGGTTTATCAAATCCTTCACGCTCCTTGTGTGGTTTCCTAAGACAAGAGCGGCTTCAAAGGTTTCCAGTCCGCCCTTATCCCGTACTTCCAGCAGGGCGTGGCCCAGCTCGTTCAGCTCGTCGATGTTCTCACATTCGTAGAGATGATCGTAGAGCCCCAGCACATCACTGTCAAAGCTGGTAAAGAACACTTCGCTGTACCGTTTCCCGTCTATCCCGATTTTGGCAAGGGCGGCCTGCAACTCCTGTGTCGTCATGGGGAAATGTACCGTTGTCCCTACCTCAATCCCCATTAAGGGGTATAGGGCTGTATTGGTTATATAGGCTTCAAACATGGGCTCATTCCTCCTTTCCGGCCCGGTCAGCCAGCACCTCATAAATCCCGGCCATAATGTAATCGGCGCAAGGGAGGGCAATCGCATTTCCCAGCGCCTTGTAGCGTTGCAGAGGCCGGATCTCCACGCCGTCCGCCCCGTACTTTGTCCAGCCCTCTGGCAGCCCCATCAGCCGTTCACTTTCTGTTTCCGTCAGAAAACGGATACAGCCGCCCTCCGGGTCGCCCTCATACCAGAAGGCAAAGGGCGTTACATCACTGGCTAAAAGAGTGGGAAAAGGGTCAGTTGGTAATCCGAAGCTGTTTCGGAAGGCCGTTTCTTCCTGCCTTTTTGCCGCTCCCCGCATACGGAAGCACTGAAAGGGGTGGATGACTGGTATCTGCCGCCCTGTTTCAAAAGAAGCTGTTCGATCTCCTTCGGCGGCGGCCCGCCCGCCCTCTCCGCAAGGCGGAGGAAGTGGGAGCATTGGACGGGGCTTAAATAGTATGTCTGCGGCACGTCTGCCTCCAAAATCCGCCACGACGAAAATCCGCTGCCTTCGTGCCAGCCTTCGGGAGCCTGCCCAATACTGGGCGTCCATGAGCCGCCAGCACACATCAGGCGTTCCCCCTCGCACCATTCCGGCGTTTCCCCATCTTCCCGAAGGAGGCATTGGAACTTCGGTGTCCGAGAAGGCGGATAGGACGGCTCTAAAGTCCATCCGGTCATTTGTAGAAAACGCTCCCATGACGTTTTCCCAAACAGCGATAGCTGGATATAGGTTATCAGTAGCATCCCTCATTTCCTGTATGATACGAAACGCCTGATAGAACAGGCTTGATTTTGCCCCGGCAAGGCCGGAGCGGTTGCCGATCAGAGAAAGGTTCTGACAGGGGGAACCGAAGGTAATTATATGGACAGGTGGGATTTTCCCGCCGTCCACCTTCGTAATATCCCCCAAATGCACCATGTCGGGAAAGTGCCTTTTGGTTATGGAGATGGGCGCTTTTTCAATCTCGCTGGCCCATACCGGACGGATACCGCACCGGGAAGCAGCCAGAGGGAACACGCCAATCCCGTCGAAAAGGCTTCCCAGCTTAATGTCCGGCATGGCCCGGGGTGCCGTGTCCCTTCACGGCAAGCACCCCTTCCAGTGTGGTCGCCGCAATGCCCAGCCGCCCGGCAACCGCAATATCGTTTTTTACATCCTCGTCCACAGCGCTGCCGCAGACGATCAGGGTGTGGGAGCGCCGCAGCATATCCCGGCGCATATCAATCCCGGCCTTGTGTTCCTCGGGAACGCTGTCATTCAAAAACAGCGGCAGATACAAGAGCGGGCAGATCGGGGAAAAGCCCGCCTCATAAGCAAGACGGCAGTAGTGGGCCGCCAGCTCCATATCAACATCCGGCTCGCCGCTCCATGCGGCGGTCAGGTACGCTAAAGGTCGTTTCATTGGTTGAGCCTCCATTTCTGTTTTGGTTTAGGGAAAAGCAAGAGTTCGCCCAACCCCTCCGCCCCTTCCCCCGGGAAGGGGAACGGCTCTGGAGAATTTATATCCCCGTCGCTTGACCGGGAAAAAGCATAACCGGGAGAAATCCGTCAAGGGTGCCTCTGGCACCGCCTGCGGCGGCGCTGCCCTTGACTGATTTTCCCGGCTATGCTACGGAATAACTGGCGACGGGGAATAATTTATATCTCCAGAGCTTCGGGGCGCGGGGCAGAGCCCCGCAATCCTCGGGCCATGCTGACCCGAAGTTTGGGCTTACTTTTCCTGTTCGGTTTTCTTCTCCGGCTTTTCGTGTTCCTTCTGCTGACCCTTCCAGTCGTCCAGCAGCTTGATGATCTGGTCCTTCATTTCCCTCGGCGTAGTTTCCTTGCCGAAATACTTGCTCAGTTCCGCACCTGTCAAAATCACTTTGTCTACCTCCTTTTTGTCCTCCATCATAATGCCGTCGATCACATCCCCGTTGAGCAGCTTCTTTTCGTCCAGCTCACGCATACGCTTTGCCTGCGCCTGTGAAGGCGAGGACTGCTGGCTGTCAATGGCGACGGCGATATAGTTCTGGTTCTTCTTGCCGATATAGGAAAGCTCCACCGCCGTAGTAAAGCCCAGCTTTTTTTCATCCATCAGCTTCATCAGGTCGGGAACCAGCTCATTGAGACGGATATACCGCTGCACCTGCTTGACCGCCATCTTATTGCGCTCGGCCACGATCTCGTTGGAGCGTTTACCTGCGTCCTTCGGGTCAATCTGGCCCGAAGTGCGGGAGCCCTGGTGCTTGATGGCCTCAAGCTGCATTTTCAAGGCTTTGGCCCGCTCACTGGGGAGGATTTCTTCACGCTGGTTGAGATTGTCCTCGACCATCTGTGTGATGGCTTCATCGTCTGTCAGGTTTCGGACGATACAGGGCATATCCGCATATCCGGCAAGCTCACTGGCTTTCTGGCGGCGGTGGCCGGACACGATCTCATAGCCGCCATCCTCACGGGGACGGACGATAGCGGGCTGGGTCACGCCCTTGTCCTTGACGCTGGACACCATAGCCCGCATTTCTTCATCATCCCGAACCTCAAAGGGATGGTTCTTGAAGGCGTGAAGCTCGTTCAGCTTGATATAGACGATCTGTTCCTTGCCCCGGCGTGGTGCATCCTTCGGTTTTTCGGGTTCCTTCGGAGCGGGAGCGGCCTGTACCGTTGGCGCCGTTTTTTTCTCCGGTTCCTTTTTGACCGCATTTTCCGGTTTCTGTGCGGGAGCTTCGGGCTTCGGGGTTGCGGCCTTGTCCTTATCTGCTTTCGGGGGACGGCCCCGGCGCTTCGGCTGTTCCGGCTCTTTGGGTTTTTCCTCCGCTTTCTTCGGAGCCTCCGGCTGCTTTTCCGGTTTTTCCGTTTTTGCCGGGACAGGCTTTTCCCCGCTGGGAGCTGCCGCCCGTTCCTCGACCTTCTTTTCCTTCATAATTTCAGCGAAGTTATAGACGGAAACCTGCGGGTTCTTTACCTCCGGTTCCGTCTTTTTTTCCGGCTCCGGGGAAACGGAAACCTTCTCCGGCTCTTTTGGGGGAGCGGGAGGCGTTTCCTTGCCCGGCCCGCTATCCGTTACCGGCTGTTCCGGCGTTTTTGTGGTTTTATCATCTGCCATAAGCATTTACCTCCTGTTTTTTGGCATGAAAAAAGGGGCTCAACTTTTCAGTCAAGCCCCCGTGGGAAGTTCCTCCTTTCTCCGCCATGATACAAAAATACCGCCCGTAGTCTCGTTTGGGCGGTACTTTGTGTAAGATTGGCAGTCCATTATTAAGTTTTTTATTATGTTCCCTTTGTACACCGTTGCTATGCTCCTTGTTTACCCATTTTTTAGCAAGGCACTCCATAAGCACTGTCGCATTATCGAATTTATCTCTGATAATCGACAGCATCTGAGCGTTTTCATCAGAGGTAAGGTACATTGAAAGACCTTCGATTATAAAAAGCATTTTCCCTCTTTTTGTTACCTTGTCAGCCCAAGCGGGATCGGTTGCGGAGATGCCTATTGTAGACACCCTGCCTGATTCGTGATATATTGCGTCACGAACCTCTATAGTTTCGGGCAGATCGACATTGTACCATATTATTCTGCCGTTATCCATACGGTAAAATCTTGTATCAAGACCGCAGGCTATGTTTACAACTGTGCAATCGGGATTTTTGTTTATAAAGTCTTTGACCAATTCGTCAAATACGATGGTTCGTGCGATTACTCCGTTGCTCATCGTAGAATCCTTTTCCGCTTTTGAAAAGTCATAGTCTATCTTATCGACAAGTTCTATAGCCTTGGCATCGTAAAATTTAGCATTCTTTTTCCTTGAATACTTTGCTCTTGCATAAAAACTCTGCAACATAGTTTCAGCAGAGCCTGTAAGCAGTGGATTGATTTTTTTGTCTTCCATAATATCTCCGTTAATACACAAATACATTTTGGTTAATCCTAACTAACCAAAATCATTTTACCACAAAAATGCGCCTCTGTCAATAAGAATCCAAGAGTATTGCGGCTGAAGAGCGGATTTAAACAGGTTATAATCGGTTATAAATCAAAATTTCATAATATCGAAATAAAAATGTAAAAAAAGACTTGACAAAGGAGTCAGGATTTGTTATAATAAATCACGTTGTGAAAACAACCCAAAAGTTTATAGCTTTTGAGCCACTAGCTCAGGCGGCAGAGCACCTGCCTTTTAAGCAGGGTGTCCCGGGTTCGATTCCCGGGTGGCTCACCAAAGTCCTTCGATTAAATTCGGGGGACTTTTTTATTTGTGTATTGATAAGTACCGAATTGCACTGAACGAAGCTGTTTTTGCGGTATCGGAAAAAAATTTGCGACAAAACTTGACATCGGGGCAGATATAGTATAATATATAGTTATAATTATCAGAAAAGAGAACTGTATGACCAAAAAGGAAAGAGCAGGGCTTGTTATAGACGGGCTTGCCGAGTGCTATCCGGACGTGAAATGCGCTCTTGTTTATAAAAAGCCTCATGAGCTTCTGATAGCGACAAGGCTTTCGGCACAGTGTACCGATAAGCGAGTAAATATGGTTACTCCCGCACTTTTTGAAAAATTTCCCGATATTGACAGCTTTGCGGCGGCAGAGCCTGACGAGGTTGCGGAATATATACATTCGTGCGGACTATATAAGACAAAAGCTGTTGATATTGTTATGATGTGCAGAATGCTCCGTGATGATTTCGGCGGTGAAATTCCCGATACAATTGAACAGCTTGTAAAGTTGCCCGGGGTCGGAAGAAAGACAGCTAATCTTATAGTAGGCGACCTCTACGGTAAGCCTGCTCTTGTATGCGACACACACGTTATAAGAGTGAGCGGAAGGCTGGGCCTTACCGACGGAACAAAGGATGCGCTGAAGGTTGAAAAACAGCTTGCCGCAATAATAAAGCCGGACGACAGATTGATGATGTGTCACAGGCTTGTGTGGCACGGTCGGCTTGTGTGCAGTGCGGCAAAACCGAATTGCAGCGAATGCAGGCTGAGCGGTTTTTGCAAGTTTTTTTCGGGGACAAAATAAAATAACGGCTTGGAGTGAGTATTATGAAAGGGAAGGTACGCAACGCAATAATAATTGCCGCAGGCGTGCTTATCCTTACCGTAATGCTCACTGTTGTTTTATATTACTATAACGACAAAGTAATGCGTGATAACGCATGGGTGTTCTCTGTGAATGAAACCTCATACGATGAAAGCTCGTATTCGTATGAGCAAAAACCGGATCTTAATTCAGCAGATCTTGAAACGCTGATGCAGATAAAAGGCGTCGGGCGGAAAACGGCACACGATATTATAAACTATCGTGAAAAGCACGGGAAATTTACATCTATGTCACAGCTTAAAGAGATAAACTCGGTAGATGATGAAGTATATATGATACTGTGCAGTCGGTTTACCGTTGCCTCGTCGGGATATTACACTAAAAACGAGTCTTACGGCATTCGCAAGGTAAACCTCAATAAAGCTACCGTAGACGAGCTGATGAGCGTTGAGGGAATAACGGAGGACATCGCAAAGAATATTATATTGCGCCGTAAAGACCACGGAGATTATACCTCTGTAAGAGAACTTCTTGATACCGAGGGCATAACGATAACTCTTTACAGCAAAATTTCCGATAAACTGACAGTTTGATTTTATATTATTTTAGTGAGAAATTGCCAAAAAACTATTGATTTTATTGCAGTGATTTGGTATACTTAATTAATAAAGCATAACGCTTTATATATTTACAGGAAATACAAGGCGTTACGGAGGTCATTATGGATTATAACATCAAAGACGTATCCGGCAGACTGAAAAGCACAAGAGAGTACCTTGATATATCTGTCGGCGAAATGGCAAACAAAACAAACGTCACCACAGACGAATATATTTCACTTGAAAACGGAGAAAAGGATTTTTCGCTTTCATTCCTGAATCAGGCGGCGGACGCACTCGGCATTGAGCTTATAGAGCTTCTTACAGGTGTTACGCCTAAGCTCAATACATATTCGATAGTCCGTAAGGATCAAGGCTTACCGATCGAGCGTCGGGAAAGATTTGCCTATCAGCACCTTGCCTATCTTTTTAAAAACAAGAAAATAGAGCCGTTGCTGGTAACAGCTCCTTATGATGAGGAGGAGCAGAAAAAGCCTATACACCTGTCTGTACACGACGGTCAGGAAATGGACTATATAATATCGGGAACGTTGAAGTTCCAGATAGGCAGTCATATTGAAACGGTAAGTGAAGGCGACTGCATTTATTACGACAGCATGAATCCGCACGGAATGATAGCCGTTGACGGCAAGGACTGCAAGTTCTTGGCAATACTGATCTGATAAACAAAGGAACGGAAAGAAAAGTATATGGAACAGGTTAAAAATTACTACAAGAGATTTGTAAAAGAAGGCTTTGATGAGAACGGGATACTGAATAAGTTCGAGATAGATTGCCCCGATAACTATAACTTCGGTTACGATATTATAGATAAGTTCGGAGAAATCGACCCCGACAGGAGAGCACTTATCCACATCGACCTTCAGGAAAACCGTCACGATTTTTCCTATTCACAGCTTTCGAAGCTGTCAACGCAGGCGGCAAATCTTTTCAAGTCATACGGTATAAAAAAAGGCGACAAGGTAATGCTGGTACTGAAAAGAAACTACCAGTTCTGGATTGCGATAATCGCTCTTATCAAGCTCGGTGCGGTTGCTATACCCGCAACGCATCTGCTGACAACACACGACTTTACCTATCGCTTTGAACGTGCAAGCGTAAAAGCTATAGTCTGTACCGGCTATAATCCCGATATAGCCAAGTATGTCGATGAGGCGCAGGAAGAAATCCACGCTGACGGTCTTGTTAAATTTATAGCAAACGGTCACAGGGACGGCTGGATCCCGTTCGATGATGAAATTGCCGGAATGCCCGAAACTATGGAGCGTGTGCAGACGGATACAAGGGAGCATATGCTGTTATATTTCACATCGGGTACTACGGGCTATCCCAAGATGGTTGTCCATAATCACAGATATGCACTCGCACATATTCAGACTGCGGCACATTGGCAGAATGTCGATTCTGACGGTGTTCATCTTACAATATCAGATACAGGCTGGGGAAAAGCCGCCTGGGGCAAGCTGTTCGGTCAGATGTCGCTCGGTGCGTGCGTGTTCGTGTATGATTTTGACAAGTTCATACCGACCGATATGCTGAGGATAATGCAGAACTATAAGATAACCTCATTCTGTGCGCCTCCCACCATGTTCCGTTTCTTTATAAAGGAAGGTCTTGAAAACTACGATCTTTCGAGTCTTAAATATTCCGCTATTGCAGGCGAGGCACTCAACCCTGAGGTGTATAACAAGTGGCTTGAGTTTACCGGTCTTAAGCTGATGGAGGCATTCGGTCAGACCGAATCTACAGCACTGCTTGCAAATCTTGTAGGCATGACGCCTAAGCCCGGCTCAATGGGCAAGCCTACACCGCTGTATGATGTCGACATTGTCGATGATGGCGGAAATCCGGTGCCTGTCGGAGAAGTCGGTGAAATAGTAGTCCGTGCCGAGCGTGGCAAGGACGGCCTTTTTGACGGCTATTACCGTGATGATGAGCTTACCGCTCAGGCATGGCACGACGGGCTGTATCATACAGGCGATACCGCTTGGAAGGATGAGGACGGCTACTTCTGGTATGTCGGAAGAAATGATGATGTTATCAAGGCGAGCGGTTACCGTATAGGACCTTTCGAGATCGAAAGCGTTCTGATAGCACACCCGTCTGTGCTTGAGTGTGCCGTTACAGGTGCACCCGACCCTATAAGAGGTCAGGTGGTAAAGGCAACAATCGTTCTTGCAAGAGGATATGAACCGTCTGAAGAGCTTAAAAAAGAGCTTCAGACTTACGTTAAGAAGAACACTGCGCCTTATAAATATCCGAGAATAGTGGAGTTCGTTGACGAGCTTCCCAAAACTATCAGCGGCAAGATAAGAAGGGTACAGATTCGTAACGAGGATAACAAGAAAAACAGTTAACGACAGAATTCGCCGCAGGTAATACTTGCGGCGATAGTTTTAGAGGGCTTTATGGAGTATTACATC
>OJPX01001049.1_pt1 | contig 9882 bp, 9 predicted proteins | sample 1598591 | NCBI WGS metagenome assembly OJPX01 (sample SAMN03922497, study PRJEB24848) | human gut metagenome | isolation source: stool sample | host: Homo sapiens | place: Germany | collected 2011-11
TGGGCTCGGAGATGTGTATAAGAGACAGGATTTACTAGGAATTTTGTGTTATAATATACTTTACAGAAAAATAAAAAAATATATTTTTATATAGATAACAGAAAAGAGGAAAATAAATGAAGACCTGCGAGCTTTTTAAAAAAAAGACAACATTATCCTTTGAGGTGTTCCCACCAAAGAGTTCAACGCCTGTTGAGAGCATATACAGCACCATATCACAGCTCCAGCCACTTAACCCTGATTTTATCAGCGTAACATACGGAGCAGGCGGAAGCACGAACAATGCGACTATCGACATATGCTCGGCTATAAAAAATCACCACAAGATAGAGTCAGTGGCACATCTTCCATGCCTTTATCAGACAAAGGAACGAGTATTAGAACAGCTTGAAGAGATGAAGTCTGCGAATATTGAGAACATACTTGCTTTGAGAGGTGACAGAAACCCTGATTTTGAGCCGGCAGGTGATTTTCACTACGCTTCCGACCTTGTATCTTTCATAAAAGAACACAGCGACATGAACGTAATAGGCGCATGCTATCCTGAATGTCATCCGGAGTGCGACAGCATAGTAGATGATATAAAGCACCTGAAGGATAAAGTAGACGCAGGCTGTTCACAGCTTATCACCCAGCTTTTCTTTGACAACAGCACATTTTACGATTTCAGAGAAAAAACAGCCATAGCAGGGATAAACGTGCCGATCGAAGCAGGAATAATGCCTGTGACCAACAAAAAGCAGATACTTAGAATGACAACTCTTTGTCATGCGACCCTGCCGAAGAAGTTTCTGAAGATAATGGACAAATACGAGAACGACCCAATAGCAATGAGAGATGCAGGCATAGCCTATGCGGTATCGCAGATAGTAGATCTCATCGCCAATGATGTAGATGGCATACACCTTTACACCATGAACAATCCATATATAGCAGAGAAGATATGTGAAGCGGTGAAGTCGCTTTTCTGATTTACGCAAACGCAGGCAGGCGGAGAATTGATCTCCGCCTGCTTTTTTGTTTTCCGCACAGACCGACTGTAGGGGCGAACAGTGTTCGCCCGTTTCATTTTTTCACGATCCTACTGATTATTACATTGCATAAACACTGCACCCAAATGTAGGGGACGGCGCCCCCGACGTCCCCACATCGAAGCGTTAAGGTTTGATTTATCATAAAGCTGTGTAGGCAAACAAAAGCGGGTCAGAGCTTTACACTCCGACACCGCTTTATTATAGCTTATTATTCATATCTCAAAGCGTCGATAGGATTGAGCTTCGCCGCCTTTATGGACGGAATAAGTCCAAATACTATTCCAACTACCATTGAAAATACCACCGACACTACTATTGACGCCGAGGATATCGCCACAGGCACCTCCGCTACCTTCGCTATTACCTGCGAAAGTCCTATGCCCGTCAGCACGCCGATCATTCCGCCTATGCTCGTAAGCACTGCCGCTTCTGTCAGAAACTGCGCAAGTATTCTCTTTTTCCTTGCTCCCAGTGCTTTTTTCAGTCCTATCTCTCTCGTTCTCTCTGTTACCGACACGAGCATAATGTTCATTACGCCTATACCGCCTACCAGCAGTGAGATGCTAGCTATCCATATAAGCATCTTATTAGTGGATGAACTCAGATCCTGCAATGACTTCGCCTGCTCCAGCAGGCTATCGCTCTTGTATTCCACAGAAGCGTTGGTTTCCTCACTTCCGCCCTTTACAGCCGAAACGTTCTCGTTAAGGATATCCGCCGACTTTTTGCCCGCATTCGTCATCGAGTCCGTGTCCACAGCCTTTACGATACAGTTTTCTGGTTCGTCATAGCGGAAAACTATCCCCCAATCGTTTGTGGGGATAAAGATAAGTCCGCTTGATGTCTGATTGTATGTGTAGTAGTCCTCCACGGAGTTTATAACAGGCTCAAAGTTTGAATTTTTCACAGCCACGCCTATTACAGTGAACGGCTCGCCACTTATGTCTATTACCTTTCCCACAGGGCTTTCACCCTGGAAAAGACCCTCTGCAAGCGTCTTGTCTACCACTGCCACCTTGTCAAATTTGGTAAAGTTTCTCTCCGCAAAGCCCTTTCCCTCAACTATCTCGTATCCAACAGTGTCAAAATAATCCTTGTCTACTCCGTATATAGTTGACGAATCCATTTTGTTGTTAAGATAAAACAGATTGTCAGGATTGTTTCTTGTGCGGTAAAAAGTGCTTGACTCCACCTCTTTAAGCTCGTTGATACGTTTTTTAGTGTCCGATGTGAACATTGCCACATTAGACGGCGGCGCTTCATAAGAAAAGTCGCAAACAGTGTCGCCATTTGAAAGCTGGATCTTCACAGTGTTGTTTCCTGCGCCGATAAGATTGTTCTTTATCTGCTCATTTGTACCCTTGATAGTGGAAACTATAGCAATGATAGCCGCAATACCGATAATGATACCAAGCATAGTAAGAAACGAGCGTATCTTATGTGAAAGTATTCCCTTAAATGAAAGTCTGATATTTTCTATCATATTATCCGCCCCCTTTTAATACTCAGGATAAAGGACTTTGTCGGTCTCCTTTGTCCTTACGCCCTCTTTGACGTCCTTGCCGTATGGGAAGCATATCTTGTCTTTCATAGAAAGTCCGCCCTTGACCTCGATATTAGTGCCATACATTATCTTGCCTGTTTTTATGTAGCTTTTCACAAGTCTGCCATCCTTGTCGGCTTTCATTATATAGTAGTTTCCGTTTTCCTGCCTTACATAATGTATAGGCAGATAAACGCTGTCACTGGTCGTGGTGTCATTCACAAATGAAACGCCTACCCAGTCGCCCACGTTGAAATCCGTGCTGTCGCTGAGCTTAGCTTCTACAGTGTAGGTGGAGCTGTTAGGATTGTCACCCCAGTTGTTTGCCGAGTATGACGTAGGCTCGCTGCTTATCTTTGTTATCTCAGCGTCAATGCTCATTCCCGTGTTGTATGAGTTCACCATAACAGTGTTTCCCACAGCCGCTCTGTCAAGATTAAGCTCGCCCACACTAAAAGTAACGGAAACTCCGCCCTCGCCCTCGATTATAGCGAAAGCGTCATCATCAGAGCTGTCACCACTGTAGTCCATGCTGCTGTCCATAATGTCCACATCGTCCTTGCCGTCAACATCGTCCGAATTATTGTCCTCTGCGGCAGCGTCGCCTACAGTGCCTATTTTTTTAACAACTCCGTCGATAGTAGCCACTACCTTGCCGTCTGTCTTTTTCTTCAAAGCGTCATTGTAGTCAAGCTTTGCAGACTTAAGGTTAAGCTTCAGGCTCTTTATCTCGTCCTCTTTTTCTGATATCATTTTCTTTATCTCTGCACGGCTGTACATATAGTCCTCAGAGCCTGAATTTGTATCGTCCGTCTGTGACGGGTCAGCAGGAGTGACATCTATGCCGGCATCATTATCATCAAGATCACCGTTATCAGGTATATCCACATCACCGCCATTGTCGATATCATCAGTATCATCGCTGTCGTCAGCACTGTCATCACTGCGGTCTGAGCCTGCAGGCACAACGATAGAGAACTTGCCGAACTGCTCCACAGAAGTGTCAAGTGAAAGCATACCGCTTTCCTTGTCCTCAGTTATCCCCTGGGAAACTGTCCAGTCTGCAAGAGCCTTTTTGCCCATTGTTTCACGGTTGACTATCCACTTGTATATAAAGTTTGAGTTATCATCATAAACGCAAAGCTCCGCATACGCCCCCGTTGTCTTTATCCTTTCAAGAAACGCTCTGGATACCTTGGTGTTAATGTTGCAGTTTATAATATAAGGATCGTCCTTTGTGCCTGCATTTTTCGTCTGGAAAACAGCCTTTACAACGTCCACAGTTTCCACAGGCTCAGGAGTTGGCTCAGGATCTGGAGTTGGCTCTGGTTCCGGTTCCGGCTCTGGGTCTGGCTCAGGCTCTGGATCGTCAGGCTCTTGCGGTGCGTCCTCAGAAGGCTTTAAAAGCTTGTATTTAGCAAGCTCCTTTTCAGCCATTTTGATGTTCTGCTCGCAGACCTTTACCTGATTTTCTTTCTGTGAAAGCTCCAGCTCAACCACCGTCATGTCATATTCAAGTATAGTGTCGCCCTTTTTCACAGTGTCGCCCTTTTTCACAAACACCTTTTTAACAAGCTTCTCGTTGTCAAGAGTAACTCTCTGAGTATTGGCAGAAACTATCTGCCCGTCCATGTTTGCCGAGTTGTCCCACTCGTACATATCCGCAGTTTCCGCCATAAGGTCAACAGGAACTACCGCCACAACAGTTTTCTTGTCCTGATTTTTCTTATATTTCATTGCTCCCGCATATCCGCCTCCGCCGAGGATAGCTATGCACAGGAGTGTTATTATTACCTTTTTCATTCCTGCTCACCTGCCTTTTCTCCATGAAGCTCGCCGTCACGGATATACATTATCCTCTTTGCACATCTTGCAATGTCAGGCTCGTGTGTTATCATAACGATAGTAACACCGTCGTCATTAAGCTCCTTGAAAAGCTCCATTACCTGATCGCCCGACTTTGTGTCAAGAGCGCCTGTGGGTTCGTCTGCAAGAAGAAGCTTTGGATTGTTGACTATCGCCCTTGCGATTGCCACCCTCTGCTTCTGACCGCCTGAAAGCTGAGTAGGCTTGAACATCATTCTCTGTGCAAGACCCACCTTTTCAAGAGCCGCCTTTGCTCTCTGACGTCTTTCTCTTTTGCCTACCCCCGCATAAAGTAGCGGAAGCTCCACATTTTCAAGTGCTGATTGTCTAGGGAGCAGATTAAAGTTCTGAAACACAAAACCTATCTTCTTGTTTCTTATCTCCGAAAGCTTCCTATCTTTTGCCTGCATAATGTCACAGCCGTCAAAAACAAAGCTTCCCTTTGTCTGCTTGTCAAGACAGCCTATAATGTTCATAAGCGTAGACTTTCCCGAACCTGACGGACCCATTATCGCCACATATTCCCCCTCTGAGACATCAAGGGAAATATCCTTAAGCACAGGCACAGCTTCCTTGCCCTGCAAATAATCCTTGTAGATATTTTTCAGTTCAAATACCATTGCAAGCCCTCCTTATTCAGCGAAAGCTGCGTCAGCATCAGCAGCGTCGGCATTCTCACCGTCTGCATTTTCTGCATTTTCCTCTTCACCGTAAAGCTTGTTGAAGTATTCTTCTATCCCCTCGTCCGTCATGCTTGCAAGCATATCCTCGTCTATAGCCATGCCGTCCTCATCACTTCCGTCAAAAGCGATGTCCTCGTCACCGCCCTCGTTATCAGCGTCACTGTCCGTGTTGTCGTTCGGGTCAAGGTCATTAGGCGGAACAGACACGTCAGCCTCATTGGTGGTAGCCGTCATGCCCTCCTCGATAGATTTGTCAGGGTATGCGATATAATCGCCCTTTTCAAGACCTGACTTTATCTCGCAGTCACCGTTATCCTCGTCCTTCTGACCTATCTCAACATATCTCTTTTCTATCTTTCCGTCCTCGTTCTTAGCCCAAACGTAGTTCTTCTTGCCGTCCTTGCAGATAAAGTCGGAATAGAGCCAAATTCCTGTTTTGTTTATAGCGGTGTCCTGACCGTTATCAATCTCGATAAGAACGTGCTGACCGAGCATAAGTCCGTCAAAGCTCTCAGGCTTAACATAGAAAGCGTAGTTTGAAGACTGGCTCATCTCATCGCTTGAACCGTAGCTGTACATATCTTCACCGGAATTTTTCTGCGGACTTGTGTCAACAGAAGTTATCTCGCCCTTCCAAGTGGAATCATCAAGCCTTGACTTTACGATAACAGAAGCTCCCTGCATGATATCTTTGCTGTTCTGCTCGTTGAATCTGCCCTTTATTCTGTAGTCGCCCTCTTCTGTTATCTGCATTATAACGTCGCCGCCGTCCTCCTGAAGCTTGTCCACCGTCTTGACGTTCTTTACAGTTCCGTCGATAGAAGCGGTGACGTATGCGTTCTTTGTGGAAGCCTCCAGCTTTTTGATCTCAACGTTTTTAGCCTTTATATCATATTCGTTCTTGGCATTGTCGCTCTGCAAAGAAAGGATCTGGGTCGTGTATGACACAGCAGCGTCTTGATCGGCGTTTTTCTTTTCCTTTTCAAGCTCAGCTATCTGATTCTTGTTTGAAGCTATCTCGTTCTGAAGCCTCTCCACCTCGAGCTTAGCCTGCTCAAGCTGAAGATTTATAGCCTCAACGTCATATGTAAGAAGCTTGTCACCCTTTTTAACAGAGTCACCGTTCTTAACAAGTATCTCGTCCACCGTCTTTGAGCTGTCATACTTTACGTCCACAGACTCCTGTGCCTCAACAACGCCCAAGAACGAGCGATTAGAAAGCTTGAAGTCCGACGCAGTGTTAAGTGACGATACCTTCTGCACATATACCTTCTGTGAGCTTTTTGAGCCTCCCTTGCCGGTCTTTTTCCATACGAGAAAACCTCCCACACACACTGCGCAAACGATAACAAGCACTATTATAACAGTGCATATCCTTTTTTTCGTGGTCATTGCAATACCTCCGTTTGTGATTTTTCCAAAACAGCATAAAAAGATCCGCCTGACAGCAGCCGGACGGATAAAACAGCCCCACCTTCCCCATAAGGGTATAGCATGAGCGTATTATTCTTTGTTATCTTGCTGTCCTGTTGTCTTTTGTTCTTATCTGTTTTTATGTATACATTATACCATAAAAAGAGTATAAGTCAATAAATAAAGCCGTTGTTTTAAGAAACTCATAAGAATTTCCCTCATCTATAAAGACGTGCAATAACAAATAAAGTTGCAAACAAAAAAAAATTTCCGCACACTATTTGCCACTACATACAAACAGTATATTTACATTGCTTGTAGGAGATCGGCTCAATTTCTGTTTCACAGAAATGCCACGTCACGTTTTTTCAAGCCTTTTTCGTCGCTTATTGCAGTTATCCCAACAAAAAAGGGCAGCCCAAGCCGCCCTGATATGTATTATTTTTTCTTAGCCATAAGCCCTATCATTATAAGCACTACCACCGCACCGCCACCGATACAGCCGAAAAGCACCCAATCGGTCTCAGTGTTCTGGGTGGAGTTTTTCTGCGCCTTGATGACCCCCTGCTCCGCCATAGCCTCCGCCGCAGAGCTTTCCGTTACAATGGAGCTGTCCTCCACCTGAGGGCTGTCCGCATACACCGCCCACGGTATTATCATCATAAGCGACATCACAGCCGCCCCAAGCCCCGACAAAAGCTTTCTCGTCCTCATATAAAAAGACCTCCTCCGATACGCCATTTATCAACAGCAAAGCTTTATCACAGAGCTGCTTAAAGTTTTCCTCATTCAATTATACACATTTTCCAATAAAATTACAAGCAGAATTTTGTACAAATCATACATTAGTTTACACAACAATATACACAACACCTCACGAATTACAAATAAATCGCTGTAAATTTTGATTTATCAGTTTATTAATTGTGTATTGTCACAAAAATATATAGCAAAATTCATCAAAAATAGCATTGAAATCCTTGCCCATATGTGATATAATAACGAATAGCAACATACTGTTCACACTTTACTTGTAAGGAGGTCTTTATTTTGGAAGAACGTATGCAAATTATACAGGCAGCAGGCAACAGCAAGATACAGATAGGCGTTATACCGGGTCACTATGCAACTAACCACTCGCATATCAATTATTATGTAGATATAACATCTCTTAAAACTGGTTATAAAATGGCAAAGGAAGCCGCAAAAGCATTGGCAGCCACCTATGTTTCAACACATATCGACACTATCATATGCCTTGAAGGCACAGAGATCATCGGTGCCTTTCTCGCTGAAAGCCTTGGCGAAAGCGGCATAAACAGCGGTGCAGACGTAAATGTAGTAACACCTGAGCTAAACGCTGTAAATCAGATGATATTCAGAGATAACACTCAGAAGAAGATATGGGGCAAGCAGGTGCTTCTGCTTATCGCTTCCGCATCTACAGGAAAGAGCATAAACAGAGCTATCGACTGCCTGAAATACTATAACGGCAATCTTGTGGGAATAGCTTCCATATTCTCCGCTATCAAAGAGAACAACGGCATCGCTATCCATGCCCTTTTCACAGAAAAGGATCTGCCTGATTACATGACATATACATCATCAGAATGCCCAATGTGCAAATCAGGACAGAAGGTCGACGCTTTGGTAAACAGCTTCGGCTATTCAAAGATATAGCTTGTAACTTCATTCTCCATAAAAATAACGTTAAAGGGACGGAATTTGACTTCCGCCCCTTTTTCTTTTGCCAAAATGCGTAGGGACGACCTGATGTCGTCCACTTTGCTTATCACGCTTTTATGCCAATAAATTATCCAAACAAATGTGAAAACTTCTTTTTAAGCCCAGCCTTGTCAAAACCAAGACCAAGCACTATATAAAGTATCGAGCTTGCAAGCACCTGTATGCAGTAAGCAGGAGTCTGACCGAAAGCCGAGATTATAGCACTCTTTGAAAAACCGCCTGCCATAAAAATTCCCTCATAAAGACTGTAGCATACCACGCATATAACAAGTGCAGGGATAATGCCGAGAAGATTTCTCACGCAGATTATTTTCTCTGTCTTTCTTGAAAAGCAAAGAGCAGTTATCGCCTTTATAACGATAGTTCCCGGAAGCCATACCACAAATCCCGAAAGTCCGTCTGCAAGGCCTGCTCCGATAGCGCCTGCCGCCATTGCATAAGGTGTAGGAAGCATTGAAGCCGCAAGATAAATAAGTCCGTCACCTGCGTGTGTGTAGCCTGCACCCGTAGGAATGTGCAGCCATGCCGTAAGAACATATATCATAGCCGCAAAAAGACCTGTCACGCATATAAGCTGAATATGCTTTGTTGAATTTTTTACCTGAACTGTTGTACTCATTATTATCACTCCAATTTAATTTCTATCCTTATTTTATACCTCCGGACTATGATTTGCAAATGCCTCAGTTTCGCACTTTTTCCACCGCAGATTGTATCTTTTGCACAATCCAAAAGTCCTATCCGAACATCACATTTGTGCATCAAAGCAATACCATATCCCACAATATTTTTACAAGAACATGACAAAATCAATTATGCACAAAACCAAGCTGTCATATAGGCTTTCTTTTGTGCTATAGGTAGAAGATAAAAAGGCGTAAAAAAAAGAGCGGTCATAGGCAAGACCGCTCCATTCTGCAAACAGACAGCTTAAAATCGCAAAAAAGCGCATAAAAAACGGGCGAGCAAAGCCCGCCCCTACAAAATATCAAATAACGTAATCATCTATCCTTGCATTTTCCTGATTTACAAGGTCCTGCAAGGTAATGCCGTCAACAACTCCATTTATAGCACCGTAAAGCTTTTTCCATACCGTCAGCGTTGCACAGCTGTCCTGACGTGGACAGGTATTTTCTTCCCCCTCCAGACAAGCCACAGGAGCAAGACTTCCCTCTGTGAGCCTAAGTATCATTCCTACAGTGTATTCCTCAGGCGACTTTGCCAGCTTGTATCCGCCACCTGCACCACGAACGCTCTTTACAAAGCCCGCTCTTGCAAGAATGGATATTATCTGTTCAAGATACTTGTCGCTGATGTCTTGTCTTTCAGCGATCACTTTGATAGGCACATATCCGCTCTGCTCATGTAAAGCAAGGTCAAGCATAAGCCTCAGTGCATATCTTCCCTTTGTGGATATTTTCATCAGCGTCAGATCCTTTCATAAATCCTATAGAAAATCTATGATTAATTATATATCATATTTGTAAAAATGTCAAGCAAAAACCACCGCAAAGGGTGTATTTACAAAAAACTTCTTTTTACTGTAGGTTTGTCAATCATATTGGACACTATTATTAAGAAATTCGATAGGCGAAAA
>OJPX01001057.1_pt1 | contig 9821 bp, 8 predicted proteins | sample 1598591 | NCBI WGS metagenome assembly OJPX01 (sample SAMN03922497, study PRJEB24848) | human gut metagenome | isolation source: stool sample | host: Homo sapiens | place: Germany | collected 2011-11
GCTCTAAAAAATATATTTCGGACAATTTTCTAAAAAAGTCCAAGCATTAAGTTTTGTTAGATTGAAAATCTGTATTTTTGTTCTTCCGAAAAATAAGGTGCACTCTTTTGTAAATATGGACTTTGAGATGAATATATTGACTGAAACTTTGCTGGATTGGTATGCGGATAACAAACGTGATTTGCCTTGGAGAGATACTGCTGATCCTTATCGGATATGGATTTCCGAGATTATTTTGCAGCAGACGAGAGTTGTGCAGGGATATGAGTATTTCCTTCGCTTTATTCGTCGTTTTCCTGATGTGGAAACTTTGGCTGCGGCTTCAGAAGATGAGGTCCTGAAGTACTGGCAAGGGTTGGGATATTATTCTCGTGCCCGTAATTTGCATGCGGCAGCCAAGAGTATGAACGGTAAGTTTCCGGCAAGTTATCAGGAAGTGCGTGCTTTGAAAGGTGTGGGCGATTATACGGCTGCTGCCATTTGTTCCATTGCCTATAATATGCCGTATGCGGTGGTGGACGGAAATGTTTATCGCGTACTTTCCCGCTATTGGGGCGTTGATACTCCCATTGATTCAACGGAAGGAAAGAGGCTTTTTGCTGTTTTGGCCGATGAGATGCTTGATAAATCCCGACCTGCGATTTATAACCAAGCTATTATGGATTTTGGAGCTGTTCAGTGTACACCGCAGGCTCCTAATTGTATGTTTTGCCCTTTGGCCGATAGCTGCACAGCTTTATCGAAAGGCTTGGTGATGCAGCTTCCGGTGAAGCGGCATAAGACAAAAACATCCAACCGTTATTTTAATTATATATATGTACGCATGGGCGCGTGTACCTTTATACATAAGCGGACGGCTGATGATATTTGGAAAAATCTGTTTGAGTTGCCGCTGATTGAAGCGGATAAGGCTTTGTCGGAGGAAGAATTTTTGTCATCGGCTTCTTTTCGTTTGTTGCTGGCAGAAGGAGAGCGTCCGGAAGTGCGTTCTGTGCTCCGGAATGTGAAGCATGTTTTATCGCATAGGGTGATTTATGCTAACTTTTATGAAGTGGTTCTTCCGGAAAACTCCCGTTCGTTTTCGGACTATCAGTGCATCAGGGTAGAAGATTTGGAACAATACCCGGTATCGCGTTTAGTGCATGCATTCTTGGAGAAATATATATAAAAGTTTGTTGTATTCTTGCATGATGTTGTTATTCTCGTTAATTTTGGCAGCAAATTAAAAAAACGAAAGCGTATGTCGGTAAATAAGGTGATATTGTTAGGAAATGTGGGGCAACCCCCAAAAGTGACCTACTACGATGGCGGTAATTGTGTAGCGCAAGTATCTTTCGCTACCTCTGAAAAGGGGTATACTTTACAGAATGGGACGCAAATTCCGGATCGCACTGAATGGCATAATTTAGTCTTTCGTAACAGGCTGGCTGAGATAGTTGACCAATATGTGCATAAAGGAGACAAACTTTATGTGGAAGGTAAAATACGGACTCGTTCGTACGATGATCAGACCGGTGCAAAACGTTATGTTACAGAAATTTTTGTAGATAATATGGAAATGCTTTCTCCGAGAAATGCTGCCTCCGGAACTGCGGTTCAGGCAGGTATGCCGGGGCAAGCGGGTATTCCAGTACAGTCAACACAATCGCAGGTTGCTCCTGCACAAAATAATCCGACGGACGATTTACCGTTCTAATTGTTTAACTAAAACCAAAATCTTTGGACCCAGACGCTTATTTATGCCAGTTGGCAGATATTTTTAACGGTATAACCGTACATGCTCCTTCTATTTCGGCTATTATAGCCATTGTCTTGGCAGGTGTGCTTTTACTTGCTTCCGGTTTCGCTTCAGCTTCCGAGATAGCATTTTTCTCATTATCTCCCTCCGATTTGAGTGCCATTGAAGAAGGGAAACACCCTTCTGATGAGAAAATCAGGAATTTGTTGGATGATACGGAACGCTTGTTGGCTACGATATTGATTACGAACAATTTTGTGAACGTAACGATTATTATGCTCTGCAATTTCTTCTTTATGAATGTGTTCCTGTTTCATTCGGCTATTGCGGAGTTTTTGATCCTGACAGTTGTCCTGACTTTCTTATTGTTGCTTTTTGGCGAGATTATGCCGAAGATTTATTCTGCACAGAAGACGTTGGCTTTTTGTCGTTTCGCAGCTCCCGGTATTATGGCATGCCGTTCTGTTTTTTATCCGTTGTCATCGTTATTGGTACGTTCCACTTCGTTTCTCAATAAGCACTTTGTACGCAAAAATCATAATATTTCGGTAGACGAACTCTCGCATGCACTGGAATTGACAGATAAGGCTGAACTTTCGGAAGAAAATAATATACTGGAGGGGATCATTCGTTTTGGCGGAGAGACGGCTAAGGAGGTGATGACATCACGTTTGGATGTGGTGGACCTGGAGATTCGCACTCCTTTTAAGGAAGTATTGAAGTGTATCGTGGAGAATGCCTACTCACGTATCCCTGTTTATGCGGAGACGCGTGATAATATAAAGGGAGTGCTCTATATCAAGGATTTGCTCCCTCATCTGAACAAAGGGGATAATTTCCGTTGGCAGTCATTGATTCGTCCTGCCTATTTTGTTCCGGAAACCAAGATGATTGATGATTTACTTCGTGACTTTCAGGCAAATAAAATTCATATTGCTATTGTGGTAGATGAGTTTGGAGGAACGTCGGGTATTGTCACGATGGAGGATATCATTGAAGAAATTGTAGGTGAAATACGTGATGAGTATGATGATGAAGAGCGTACGTATGCTGTGCTCAATGATCATACATGGGTATTTGAAGCTAAAACACAGTTGACGGATTTCTATAAGATAACCAAAATTGATGAAGAAACTTTTGATGAAGTAGCAGGTGATGCGGATACTTTGGCCGGGCTTTTGCTTGAACTGAAGGGAGAATTTCCGGTACTCCACGAAAAGGTGGTTTACGATTGCTATGAATTTGAGGTTCTTGAAATGGACAATCGCCGTATCCTAAAGGTGAAGTTCACAGTCAATGAACCAGCTGGTGAAGGTTCTGAAACAGAAAAATAATGCCTGTTTTTAAACAATATATCGGGAGTTCCTGCAGGTGGGGCATTTGGAAAGCAGATGAAACAGTGGAAGAACTGCTTGCTTTGCTTCCCCATAAGGAAAAATATGAGGCTGATATTTGCGGATTTACGGCTAATTCTCGTAAACTGGAACGGTTAGCAGTTCGTGTATTATTGTATAAAATGCTTGGTGAAGAAAAGGAGATTGGTTATCGGTCCAGTGGAAAACCTTATTTGGCAGACGGTTCTGCTTCTATTAGTATTTCGCATACTAAAGGCTATGTAGCTGTTCTGTTGGGCGGGCCGGAAAAAGAAGTGGGCATTGATGTCGAATGTTATGGAGAACGCGTACGGAAAGTTGCTCATAAGTTCGTGAGGGAAGATGAAAGTGTATCTTGGTATAAAGGTACGGAAACCTGGTCGTTGCTGCTCCACTGGTCTGCAAAGGAAACAATGTTTAAATGTATGAATACTTCCGATGTTGATTTCCGGAAACATCTGCACATATTGCCTTTTACGGTTGAAGAACAAGGAGTATTCTCCGCCGTCGAATACCGTACGGCGGAGAAACGGAACTTTCGGATTCACTACTACTTGTTTCCGGATTTTGTTTTGACGTTAAGTCTGTGATTATAATCTTTCCAACTGTACTGTAAAATGGCGCATTAATGGAGCTTCCCAGGCAATGCGTACGCCTCTTGTGATTGTTTCGCGTTTGTCATATACATTTTTGAGTGCAGCGGCTATTACATTCATATGGTTATCTGTATACACGCGGCGTGGAATGGCAAGGCGGAGTAAATCCAGTCCGTTGAAACGGTTTTTTCGGGTAACCGGATCGCGATCGGCAAGTAGGTAACCTATCTCGCATCCGCGTATGCCGGCTTCCAGATACAACTCAATGGTCAATGTCTGTGCCGGGAACTCTTCTTTGGGAACATGCGTCAGTACCTTTGGGGCGTCTACAAAAATGGCATGGCCTCCGGCAGGGCGTTGATAAGGTATTTTATATTCGTCTAATTTTCTTGCCAGATATTCTACCTGACGAATACGGGTTTCAAGATTATCGAATTCGGTGTTTTCATCCAGACCGATAGCAAGTGCATTCATGTCGCGACCATTCATACCGCCATAGGTAAGGTAGCCTTCAAACTGCACACAAAATCCTTTTGCTCCTTCGTACCAATCCTGTCGGCGGGTTGCTATAAATCCGCCCATATTTACGATGCCGTCTTTCTTGGCACTCATTGTCATACCGTCTGCGAGTGCAAACATTTCTTTAGTGATTTCCTTGATGCTTTTATCCTTGTAGCCTTCTTCGCGTGTCTTAATGAAATAGGCATTTTCGGCAAAACGGGCAGAGTCGAATAGAACAGGCTTGTTGTATTTGTCGGCAATGCTCCGGACATCACGTAAGTTCTGCATGGATACGGGTTGACCTCCGGCTGTGTTATTGGTGATAGTGACGATGATAAACGGTATGCGGTCATTATGTTCCTGCAACACTTTTTCCAGTTTGGCCGGGTCTACATTTCCTTTAAACGGGATCTCCAATTGTGTTTGTTTGGCTTCGTCTATTGTACAGTCCAATGCGATTGCCTTTCGGCTTTCGATATGTCCTTTGGTAGTATCAAAATGGGAATTTCCCGGCACAATATCTCCTTCATGTATCAGATAAGAGAATAATACATTCTCAGCTGCACGTCCTTGATGAGTAGGGATTATGTATTCAAAACCGGTCAGGCGGGTGATAACTTCTTTCAGGTTAAAGAAAGAAGAAGCGCCTGCATAACTTTCATCTCCAAGCATAATGCCTGCCCATTGCCGGTCGCTCATGGCTCCTGTTCCAGAGTCGGTGATGAGGTCAATGTAGACTTGTTCTGATTTCAGTTGAAAAACATTGTAATGGGCTTCTTTCAACCATTGTTCACGTTCTTGACGGGTACTTTTGCGGATAGGCTCCACCATTTTTATTTTCCATGATTCGGCAAATGGTAATTCCATAGTTTATTTTTTTATTGAGTTAGACAATAAGTTAACGGTTAAATCTGTTTATAACGTCTTTTTGTGCCGAATGTAGTGATTTTATAGGTGACTGACAATAGATTTGTGACTTTTTGTAAGAAAATGTCCGGGCGAATCACTTCGACCGGACATCATTTAAATAAACTTGGCAGAGTTTATTCCTTTTTACTTTCTTTGAAAGAGTTTGGATGAATGAAATGATTGGATGATTTATCCGGTTCATTAGACTCAACGCTTTTTCCTCGAAAGCAATGATAAAATGGTGCATGGCAGGTCTTCTGACTTGTTTCTGTTACAGACTGCCTTCCCGGAATATATTTCCAGTGGCATGGGTAGAGAGTTTTATTGTCTGCAACATTGTGTGAAACTTACAGCAGCGGGACTGTCCAGGACTTACACCTGATTCCCTTTTAATTGCCTCCTTTGAAAAAAGGAAGCAAACCAATGCATTGCAAAGATAATGAAAAAAGTAACAAACGGGAATGAATAGGAGAATTATTTCTCCTTTGCCAGCGTAAATACAAATTCCAGTCCACCACCTTGATTATTTTTGGCGGAAATTGTTCCACCATGAATAATGACAGCGTTTTTCACGATAGCAAGTCCCAAACCTGTACCGCCCAGCTTACGTGAGCGTCCTTTATCTACGCGGTAAAAGCGTTCGAACAAACGGTTCAGGTGTTCCGGTGAAACGCCTATTCCTGTATCGGCAAAACTAAAATAATAGAAATTCTCGTCTTCGCGGAAACAGTTGATATTAATATGGATATTTGTTCCGGCATAGGCTATGGCATTGTCCATTAGGTTACGGAAGATAGAATAGAGCAGTGAATAGTTACCTTTCAGCTGTATTTTAGGTTGCAGACTGTTGACTACAGTTATACGCTTCTCTTCCAGTTCCAATGAAACTTCATTGACTATGCTGGAGACGAGCATACTGATGTCCACTTTTTCCATATCAATCATATTGGCTGCTTCGTCCATGCGTGTCAGTACGGAAATGTCCCGTAATAAGCGGCTGAGGCGGTTGCTTTGAGCATAGCATCGTTCGAGAAAAGTCTGTATCTTCTCATGGGGAATGTTTTCGTTGTTGACAATGGTTTCCAAATAGCCTTGTATGCTGCTTACGGGGGTTTTCAGTTCATGGGCTATGTTCTGTGTCAGTTGGCGTTTCAAACGTACCTGTTCTTCCTCCTGTGTGATGTCATTAATGGAGATTTCAAAACTCAGGTCTTGGAAGATGATGCATTCTACGATGAATATACGCCCGTTTTTATTGATGTTGATGGACAGTCGTTTTTCTTCTTTATCCGAAGGGCGCCTTTGTGCCTTGCTGATGAAGTCGGTAATTTTCTGAAACTCACAGACAGAGAATATCTCTTCAGTGGTTTGTAGATTAGAGTCTGAAATTAAGTTGCTGTATTGAGTAAAAAGGTTGTTGACGAGAATTTCCTTCTTGTCTTTAGTGAATACTCCCAATCCTTCGCGAGAGGTCTGCAAATGGGTGATCAGTTTTTCACGCTCGATATATAGTGCTTCTTTGGTTTCACGCAGGCGTTTATATATTTGTATGATATGTTGGGAGATTTCGCCGAGTTCATTGTGTGGGAAAGCAGATTGTATATCGGTTTCCACCGGTTCGTTTCTATCGGCACGTTTGGCAAACTCGCGTAAGTGGCTGATTGCCATACCCAGTTTGGATGTAAATTTGTAGAATACAAATATCAGCAATAGAGTAACGATAGCCGTAAACCAAAGATAATGCTGGTCGGCAGCCAGGCTGTTTATCAGATCTACGTTGTAGGGCAATGCTGAACGGATGATATAATGGGGATAGAGAGTGGCCGAATAGAAATAGGGTATGCCGGTTGTTTCGGAAGTACGTCTTAAATCATATCCTTTTCCGTTTTTTAGTGCCTTTTGAATTTCCTGGCGATTGATATGGTTTTTGAATACTTCTTGGGACGTTTCGTTGTAGCTGTCATAAAGCACGTCTCCATGTAGATTTACGATAGTGACGCGGAGATCCTTGTTCGACCCTTTGACTATATATTGGTTCAAGACGGAGGTCCATAAGCTGTCGGGAGTGCTTCGCAGTTCCTGTTGCAGACGTTCATTGTAGTCCTGAAGTTGTGTGTCAAGCAGCTCTACTTTGTACTCTTTTTCCCGCTGATACTGATAGGCGATGAAGCAGACAGCAAAAACAAGAAACAATGAAATCACCGAAAGGAACAACTTCCGGCTGAATGACAGGACGTGTCTGTCATTATTGGGCTTCGAAACAATATCCATATCCTAAACGAGTTACAATGCATTTGCCGTAAATTCCTATTTTTTTGCGCAGACGAGTGATGTTTACGTCTATGGTGCGGTCCAGTACATATACTTCGTCACTCCAGATACGTCCTAAAATGTCCTCACGCGAGAATACGCGCCCTTTGTTTTGAAGTAATAGGAGTAATATCTCGAATTCCTTTTTGGTAAGTGGCGCTTCTTCACCGTCTATACTTACTTTCTTTTTGATGATGTCAAGCACCAGTGATTCATAGACGATTTGTTCTGGTGCACGTTCTCCTTCTCCTTGCTGGGTACGGCGCAGTACGGCTTTGACGCGTGCTGCTACTTCACGCAGGGAAAACGGTTTGGAGATATAATCATCTGCGCCTAGATTAAATCCGGTTACCGTATCATTTTCTGTGTCTTTAGCGGTAATGAATATGATAGGAACTTTGGCTGTCTTTTTGTCTTTTTTCAGCATACTTGCCATTTTGAATCCGGAGATTTCTCCCATCATCACATCCAACAATAGCAAATTGTAGGCACTGATATCCAATTTCAAGGCTTCTTCTGCGGAATTGGCGGTGTCTACTACGTAACCTTCGTTTTCAAGATTGAACTTTAAGATTTCGCATAAATCTTCTTCGTCGTCTACAACTAAAATCCGGTATTCGTTCATTGTACTTTTTAATTAATGTAATGGGAGGCATACAGCGTCTCTTTATTACAAAGTTAAACTTTATTTCTTTTCATCGACAAAATTGCGGCGTTTTTGTTACGATAGAGTGAAACAAGTGTTACATTGCGATTACAAAATCCCGGTTTCACCCAATTAAGTATTATCTTTGTATTGTTTTAAGGTTGGTGGCTATATGAAAGAATTATTGAATATAATGAGAAGGAGGCGGTCTAAATGGCGCATGCCGCTGGTTGGTGCTGTATCGGTGGCTGTAATCATCGGTTCGATTTGGCTGAACGTTGCTCCTTTCCGTTCAGGTTTTGAGATAACGGATGAATTAGGTGGAAATATTTTCCCTTCCAGTATTTTATGTGTTGCGACAACGGATGCTCAGGTCATTATACCGGTGGACTCGATGTTTGTCGGAAACCCGAAATCATGCATTGCAGTGAGGGTGCGTTCCGCAAAAGCATATAGCCGGGTGAGGGTAGAGGTGGCGGAAACTCCTTTTTTCTCCCGTTCTGTTTCGGAGTTCGTATTGGCGAAGCCGCGTACTGAATATATTATTTACCCTGATATTATTTGGAATTATGAAGCATTGAGAAATAATAATCAGGCGGAGCCGATTAGCGTTGCCGTTACGTTGGAAATGAACGGAAAAGAGTTGGGGCAACGGGTACGTACTTTTTCTGTACGTAGCATTAATGAGTGCCTATTGGGGTATGTGACAGGAGGTACAAAATTTCATGATACCGGAATCTTCTTTGCCGCTTATGTAAATGAGGAAAATCCTATGATAGACCAACTGTTGCGTGAGGCTTTGAACACTCGCATTGTGAATCGTTTCCTTGGTTATCAGGGAGGTCCTGAGGCTGTTGATAATCAGGTTTACGCTTTATGGAATGTTTTGCAGAAACGCAAATTCCGTTATAGTTCCGTATCCAACACAAGTTTGTCCAGTAATGTTGTTTTCTCTCAACGGGTCCGTACGTTTGATGATGCTTTGGAATCATCGCAAATAAATTGTGTGGATGGCAGCGTCTTGTTTGCTTCTTTGCTTCGTGCCATTAATATGGAGCCGATATTGGTGCGGACACCCGGTCATATGTTTGTGGGGTATTATACTGATGCAAATCACAAAGACATGAAGTTCCTTGAAACGACTATGATTGGTGATGTTGATTTGGATGATTTTTTTCCTGATGAACAATTGGACTCTACTATGATCGGAAAAACACAGAATCAGATGTCCCGTATCACTTTTGATAAGTCTAAAGAGTATGCAAACAGGAAATATAAGGAAAATGAAAAAGGTATTCACTCCGGTAAATTGAATTATATGTTTTTGGAAATATCCAAGGAAGTAAGAAGGCAGATACAGCCAATAGGAAAATAGTTGAAATGGACAAGTTGTGAAATACTGCTCAAAACTAATTTTTTATCGCATTTTATTTTATGATGTAAATTTCCTATCTTTGCACTCAGAATGTGGATTTTAAGATATGATTAAAATATTGGAGACCTAAAAGTCTTCATTCATAGATGATGATTGGAACAGTCGGTTCGTGAGAATCGGCTGTTTTTTGTTTCGATTGTTTGCATATCAGGAGTGGTAGTGTTACTTTTGCAAGGAAGAAGTTATTTAGTCAATGAAATATGAAACAAGGTAAGAAATTTATTTCTCCGGGAGCATGGTTCTCTATGGTCTATCCGGCAGACTGGAACGAATTTGAAGACGGGGAAGGTTCTTTCCTGTTTTATAATCCTAA
>OJPX01001069.1_pt1 | contig 9737 bp, 10 predicted proteins | sample 1598591 | NCBI WGS metagenome assembly OJPX01 (sample SAMN03922497, study PRJEB24848) | human gut metagenome | isolation source: stool sample | host: Homo sapiens | place: Germany | collected 2011-11
GTTGAACAGCTGGCTGGTGCGCAGCGCGTAGTAGGAGCAGACGCAGCAGTTGCAGATGCCGAGGATCTTGTCCTCGCCGTCAATATTCGTGATCTGGTGCACAAAGCCGTTTTCCTCGGCGCGCTGCAGGATCTCCATGACCTCTTCGCGCGTTGCAGGGCGCGCTTTGTTGGTCTCGATGGCGTAGGTCGCCATGTCACCGACGGCAATGCATATGTCCTCTTCCAGATGGCCGCAGCCCTCATCGCGCACTCTGCGGGACCGGCGGCAGGAGCAGGCGCCGAGCGCATACTTGCCGTCGTACTTATCCAGCCAGTGCGACAGATGCTCCAGATCGACCGACTTCTGCTCCAACGGGATCGCCTTTTCGACCGGGACGGTACGCTTGCCGAGCTCACGATCCACACCGACTGGATGCGCTATGACTGCTATGTAGACCTCAGCGGCGCCGTGCTTGGCTACCTGACTGAGCCGATGCCGATCCCGGAGATGGACGGTTTTATCCCGGCGGCATTCCGGAGCTGCTGCGCCTAAAGTCAGGACATTCCCACGACCGGGCAGTACATTTTGTGCTGCCCGGTCGCCATGACAGGAGAAAAAGAAATGAAAAAACATGGTTATACGGTTCTGGGCGGCTTTTGCATGGCGCTGGCAGACAGTGTGCCCGGCGTCTCCGGCGGGACGATTGCCTTCCTGATGGGGTTTTACGATGTATTTGTCGGCTCGCTCGATGCCCTCGTGCACGGAACAAAGCAGGAGCGGCTGTGCGGCCTGCGCTATCTGCTGAAGCTGGCGGCGGGCTGGGCCGTCGGCATGGCGCTGGCCGTTACGGTGCTGGCAGGCGCGTTTACGGACGGCGTTTATCAGCTCAGCTCGCTGTTTCTCGGCTTTGTGCTCGTTTCCGTTCCGCTGGTCATGCGCGAGCAGCGCGCCGTGCTCGGCGCGTTTCGGGAAAACTGGCTGTCGTTTCTGGGCGGCCTTGTGCTGGTCGTCGGGCTCTCGGCGCTGCGTTTGTCCGCGCTGGTCAACGGCATCGGCTTCGGCATCTGCACGGCGCTGTATGCGTTTGCGGCCGGGGCGCTGGCGATCTCGGCGATGGTGCTGCCGGGCATCTCCGGTTCGTCTCTGCTGATGTCGTGCGGACTCTGCCTGCCCGTGATCGCGGCAATGAAAGACCTGCTGCACTTTCAGTTCGGCCAGTTCTGGCTGCTGGCGGCGGTTGGGCTGGGCCTGCTCGCGGGCTTTGCCATTGCTCCGCATTGCATCCGCGGCTGGATGCGCAAAGCGCCGGGCGCCGTCACCTATGCCGTGTTGGGCATGATGCTCGGCTCTCTCTATGCGAGCGTCGTCGGCCCGACGACGCTGAAGGTGCCGCAGCACGTCATGACGCTCTCTGATTTTCACATTCTCTGGTTTGTGCTCGGTATTGCCGTGATGCTGGGCCTGGAAGCGCTGAAAAAACACACGCAAAAAGTGCCGGTGCATTGACACGCAAATCTTCCGGGAACGCTTGACTTGATGCTGCAATCTGTTAGAATAAGTAGGCAATCCAAACAGAAAGGCAAGCAAGCTATGTTTCAACTGATTTGCAAAGACGGCCATGCGCGCCGCGGCGCGTTCACAACGCCGCACGGTACGGTGCAGACGCCGGTGTTTATGAATGTCGGCACGCAGGCGGCCATCAAGGGCGCGCTCTCGGCGGAGGATCTGGAGACGATCGGCTGCCAGGTCGAGCTGTCCAACACGTACCACCTGCACGTGCGTCCCGGCGACGAATTGATCCGCGACCTGGGCGGCCTGCACAAATTCATGACCTGGGAAAAACCGATTCTGACCGACAGCGGCGGATTCCAGATCTTTTCGCTGGCGCAGCTTCGGAAGATCACGGAAGAAGGCGTTGCCTTCAACTGCCATGTGGACGGCCGGCACATTTTCATGGGGCCGGAAGAGAGTATGCGCATTCAGGCCAATCTTGGCTCGGATATTGCGATGGCGTTTGACGAGTGCATCAAGATCCCGTCGCCGTACGACTACGTGAAAAACTCCTGCGACCGGACGTATCGCTGGCTGCAGCGCTGCAAGGCGGCGCTCACGGATTACACCGGCCGTGACGATGCTGTCAATCCCGGCCAGGTGCTCTTCGGCATCAATCAGGGCACCATTTTTCACGATCTGCGCATTGAGCATATGAAGAAGATCGCAGACCTCGATCTGGCCGGTTATGCGATCGGCGGCCTCGCGGTGGGGGAGACGACGCAGGAGATGTATGATACCATTGCTGCCGTCGAGCCCTATATGCCGGCCGACAAGCCGCGCTACCTAATGGGCGTCGGCACACCGGGGAACATCATCGAATCCGTCGCGCGCGGCGTGGACTTTTTCGACTGCGTCATGCCGGCGCGCAACGGCCGCCACGGACATCTGTTCACGTGGTCAGGCATCATCAACATTAAAAATGAGAAATATCAGCGCGATGAGCAGCCGATCGACCCGCAGTGCGACTGCCCGGTCTGCCGGCGGTATTCCCGCGCCTATCTGCGGCACCTGTTCAAGGCGGAAGAGATGCTGGCCATGCGCTTTGCCGTGATGCATAATTTGTATTTTTATAATACGCTCATGCAGCGCATCCGCGCGGCGATCGAGGCGGGGGAGTATGAGGCGTTCCGGAAAAGTTACACATCCGTACTCGATATGCGCATTTAATGCTTGCATTTGCATAGGAAAGCAGATATAATATCTTTATCTTTATACGGAGGTAAAACCATGGGAAGCTCTGGCGGATATTCATCCATTATCATGATCGTTCTGATGCTTGTCATCTTCTACCTGTTCCTGATCCTTCCGGAGAACAAGAAGAAGAAAAAGCTCAATGAAATGCGTTCCAATCTGAAAGTCGGTGACGATATCGTCACGATCGGCGGTATGATGGGCAAAGTCGTCCACGTCACGGACGACAGCGTGACCTTCGAGACCAGCGAGGATCAGGTTCGCATCCAGGTTGCCAAGTGGGCCATTTCCACGAACGCCCGCGCCGAGGCGCAGGCTGCCAAGGAAGCTCAGGATCGCAAGGCTGCCAAGCAGAAAGCAAAAGAAGCGAAAAAGGAAGAGCCGAAGCACGAGGAGCCGAAGGGCCCCGAGGTGTAACGCTGCTTTCGGAATGATTTGCCCCCTGCAGGAATATGCTGTGATGCATACGTTCTGCAGGGGGTGTTTTTTTGAATACGGAACAAAAATGGCTGCCGATGCTCTCGCGCGCGGCGGCGGCCGGCCTGGCCGGACTTGGACTCGCGCTGCTCTTGAGCTGGCTGGCTGCGCTGGCCATGAATCACGATGTGCTGCCCGGCACAGATGTGCGCCTTGCTGCGTTGGTGTGCTGCGGGCTTGCGTGTCTTGCTGCCGGCGCGCTCTCGCCGCGGCCGGAGCAGGGGAGGGCACTTGGCGGAGCGATGACATGGGCGGTGTGGGCAATCGGATATCTCATCCTGAAGGCGGCCGTTGGCGCGCAGGTTTTCTGCGCCGCTACCGCCATGACGCTGCTGACCGCGCTGGCTGCCGCGATCGTCGGTTCGTGCATTTTTCATAAAAAGTTACGAAATAGAACAAAGAAGAAAAAACGGAAACAGAAGAGATATTACGGTTCGTAATCAAGCGGAAGGTTTACATAATCATTGTTTGATTACCTATATATTGCGTTCAATACGCAATGATTACCGAAATGTAGTCATATACCACTGGAAATACTGGGCATCTCTTTCTGCTCAGTTACGCGGTTTACATAATATTGTTAACATAATTTCTTGTCATAATAAACAAAAATGAACAAATTCTGACGAACTACTTGATAACATTTTCGATTTGTATTATATTATGTCTACAACGCATTATGTAAATTGTCATGTTATGAGCGCGTGTTCATAGGCTGTCAGTGGTGATGAATGTGCGACATAACAGATTGCGTGTGCGCCGGAAACCGGCCGTCTCCCGCTTTCCGCTGCCGCCGCTGCTCGCGGTCGGTATGGCGGCGGGCTATGTGATCGGCTGCTGCTTCGGCGCCAATGCGGCGCTGCCGGAGCCGTCAAATCCGGTTCTTTCCTTTTTGAGCAGCAGCGGCGCGGGTGAGACGCTGTACGGCGGCTTGCTGCCGGAGCTGTGCGTCTCGTGCGCCTACGGTTTTGCGTTTTTGCTGCTGTCTACGTCGTATCTTGGTTTTTTGCTGATTCCGGCCGTTTTCGGGATCAAAGGCTTTCTGTCCGCCTGTACGGCGGCCGCCTTCCTGAATTCCGGCTGCGACCATGCGTTTTGGCTCTCCTACGTCGCAGTCGGTCTGCCCGGCATTTTTCTTGTGCCGGCGCTGTTTCTGCTCGGAACGCTCTGCGCGCAGATGTCTGTGCGTCTGCTCGAGCAGCGGCGCGGCCTGCCAGTCCCCGTATCATCGGAGCGATATTCCCGGGAGCTGGCGCTTGTGTTCTGCCTGCTGTTGGCGGCTGCGGCCGCCGCGTGCTATGCAGTACCGTTTTTCACACGGCTTATTCTGTGACCTGTGGTCACTGTGGATGAAATCTGATTGGAAAGGGGGAAGTCGTCATGCGGGATTCCGACGGAATGGAATTGTTCGAGTCCTACCTGCGCGATGTCAAGCGCTCGTCGCAAAATACGATTTCCTCATATCTGCGGGATATCCGCCAACTCAGCGAATATCTGCACGCACACACGGATGCCGACCTTGGCTCCGCGGAAGAGGAAGAGCTGTGTGAATACATCGACTGGATGCGCAGCAACGGCAAGTCCGTTGCCACGGTTTCCCGGGCGATCGCATCGCTGAAAAATTTCTATGGGTTCCTGCTCAACAATCACTATGTGCAGCACAATCCGACCGGCAAGCTCGTACCGGACAAGGCCAAGCAGAAGCTGCCGCAGATCCTCTCGAGCAAAGAGGTCGAGCTGCTGCTGGCGCAGCCGGAGTGCACGGACGCCAAGGGCTACCGTGACCGCGCCATGCTCGAGCTGCTGTATGCGACCGGTATCCGTGTCAGTGAACTGATCTCGCTCAACATTACGGATGTAAATCTGTCCGCCGGTGTTATCCGCTGCCAGGGCCGCGACAAAGCGCGCATGATCCCCATGTATCCGGCGGCTGTCCGTGCGCTCACGGAGTACATCAACTTCATCCGCCCGCAGATGATCGCAGCGCCGGATGAACAGGCGCTGTTCGTCAACGTCAGCGGGGAACGGATGTCGCGTCAGGGCTTCTGGAAGCTCATCAAGAACTATCAGACCAAGGCCGGCATCGAAAAGACGATCACACCGCACACGCTGCGCCATTCCTTCGCGGCGCATCTGCTGGAAAACGGCGCGGATATCCACGCCATTCAGGAAATGCTCGGCCATGCGGACATCTCCTCGACGCAGATCTATTCGCACCTTGTCAGCAAGCAGCTCAAGGATGTCTACAACAAGGCGCACCCGCGTGCATGACCTGTGTGTTTTCAAGCGCTCCGAAACGATTCGGGGCGCTTTTTTCTTTGCCCGGCAGTTGCCTACGGGGCGAAAATATGCTATATTTATTTAATTGGAGTGATGCATATGCGGATCCTGGGCGTTGACCCCGGCATTGCCACGGTCGGCTTTGCAGTGCTGGACGCGGAAAAGCGCAGCCAGCGGCTGCTGACCTGCGGCGCGATCACGACGCCAGCCAAAACGCAGCTGTCCAGCAGGCTCGACCAGATCTACCGCGACCTGAATGAACTCATCGCGCAGTTTCACCCGGAAGTGATGGCGGTCGAGGAGCTGTTTTTCAATACGAATATCACGACCGGCATCGCCGTTGCCCATGGCCGCGGCATCATCCTGCTCTCGGGCTATCAGGCCGGGCTGCAGATCTATGAATACACGCCGCTGCAGGTCAAGCAGGCGGTCGTCGGTTATGGCCGTGCGGACAAAAAGCAGGTCATGGACATGGTGCGCCGCATCCTGTCCCTGCAGGCCGTGCCGAAGCCGGACGACGCGGCGGACGCCGTCGCCATCGCGCTCTGCCATGCGCGCAGCGCCACATCTTTGATCCATCAACAGGAGAGATTTGATCCATGTTCTACCACATAAACGGAGTCGTTACCGATATCGAACCGAATCTGGTCGTGCTGGAGTGCGGCGGCGTGGGCTATGCGCTTAACGCCAGCCTGAACACGATCAGCAGCGTCAGAACGGGCGAGCGCGCTAAGCTCTATACGTATGAGTGCATCCGCGAAGATGCACATGATCTCTACGGCTTTGCCAGCAAGAGCGAAAAGCACTGCTTTGAGCTGCTGCTCGGCATCTCCGGCGTTGGACCGAAGGCGGCGCTGTCGATCCTTTCGTCCAACACGCCGGACGGGCTGGCGCTGGCGGTGCTCAACGGCGATGAAAAGGCGCTCACGAGCGCGCCGGGCATCGGTAAGCGCATTGCGCAGCGTATCCTGCTCGAGCTCAAGGACAAAATGGCCAAGGAGAGCGCAAGCGTGGACTTTGCAGACCTGACGCCGGCAGTGCCCGCGTCGGACGCGGCCTCGGCCGCGCGCAGCGATGCGATCGCCGGTCTGACGGTACTCGGTTACAGCATGCCGGAGATCAATGCGGCGCTGCGCACGCTGCCGTCCATTGAGGGCATGAGCGCGGATCAGATCATCAAGGCCGTGCTGCGCGCCATGATGCAGCAGTAAGCAGGGGAGGGAGCGTATATGAGTATCAGTTTTTCCGAGGACGCCCAGCAGGAGGTCGTCACCTCTTCCCGCGTGCTTCCGGAGGATTCCGGCGAGGGCTCTCTGCGCCCGCGGCTACTGAAGGATTATACTGGTCAGGAAAAAGCGAAAGAGAACCTGCAGGTCTGCATCGACGCGGCGCGCCTGCGCGGCGAGCCGCTCGACCACGTGCTGCTCTACGGCCCTCCGGGGCTTGGCAAGACGACGATGGCCGCCGTCATCGCAAACGAGATGGGCGTAAACATGCGCATCACCTCTGGCCCGGCGATCGAAAAGGCCGGCGATCTGGCGGCGCTGCTGACCAACCTGCAGGAACATGATATTCTCTTCGTGGACGAGATCCACCGCCTCAACCGCGCAGTCGAGGAGATCCTTTACCCCGCCATGGAGGACTACGCGATCGACATCATCATCGGCAAAGGGCCGTCGGCCAATTCGATCCGGCTGGATCTGCCGCGCTTTACGCTCATCGGAGCGACCACGCGCGCCGGACAGCTGACCGCGCCGCTGCGCGACCGCTTCGGCGTCAATCTGCGTCTGGAGCTCTACAGCCCGGCCGAGCTGCAGAAGATCGTAGAGCGCAGCGCCGGTATCCTCAAGGTGGAGATCGACAGTGCCGGCGCGTATGAGATCGCCTCGCGCTCGCGCGGCACGCCGCGCATTGCCAACCGTCTGCTCAAGCGCGTGCGCGACTATGCGCAGGTGCGCGCCGACGGCGTCATCACCAAAGAGGTCGCCAACGCCGCGCTGCTACGCCTGGAAGTGGACAAGATGGGCCTCGATGCGACGGACCGGCGGATGCTGCGCAGTATCATCGAATTCTATCACGGCGGGCCGGTCGGCCTGGAAACGCTCGCGGCGACGATTGGCGAAGAGGCCGTGACGCTCGAGGACGTCTATGAGCCGTATCTGCTGCAGCAGGGCTTTTTGACGCGCACGCCCCGCGGCCGCTGCGTCACACGCCGTGCTTATGAGCATCTTGGCCTGGAATACATCGGCCAGCAGGAGATAGATCTCTGAAAAAAGCGCTGAATGTCCCCGAAACGTGCATTTTGAACAAAAATGTATTGACTTTTCAACGTTTTTAGTTATAATTTGTTTTGAGTGGTATTGGAGTTTTGAAGGTTATGATGGATGATTCCAAACTGTCTGATGCAGAGCTGCTGGCACTGGTGAGTGCCGGGAATGCCGACGCGGAGGAAGCGCTCGCAGAGCGCTACAGCCGCCTGGTGCGCATTTGCGCGCGGCCGCTTTTTCTCATCGGCGGTGACAGCGAGGATCTCATTCAGGAAGGAATGCTTGGCCTGCTCTCTGCCATCCGGCAGTATGACCCGGCGTCCAATGTGCCTTTCAAAGCGTTTGCAGAGGTTTGTATCAGCAACCGCATTTACAGTGCCATCAAGTCCGCTTCCAGACAGAAGCATTCTCCGCTCAACAGCGGCATTTCCCTAGACAGCATCCTCTCAGAAGAATCACAGACCCAGGCGTCCAGCTATCCGGAAGCAAATTGTCGTGTTACTGAGGAGCAGGTTCTGGCCAGAGAGAGTGAACAAGAGCTATTGTCCGCATTTACCCGGTATTTGTCAGCGTTTGAAGCGCGGGTGCTTCGGCTGTATCTGTCCGGCCTTTCCTATGCCGAGATGGCGGCCGAGACGAACAAACCCGAAAAATCCATTGACAATGCCGTGCAGCGGATCCGCCGCAAACTGGCGCGGCTCCCCAATTTCAGCGACTTCAGCAAGAGCTGAACGCAATATAGCCGAGAGGCAAGTTTTTCAAAAGAGAGGATTTATCATGTTCGAAGACAAAACGTTGAAGTGCAAAGAGTGCGGCGCAGAGTTCGTTTTCACCGCCGGTGAGCAGGAATTCTACGCGGAAAAGGGCTTCCAGAATGAGCCCCAGCGCTGCAAGGCCTGCCGTGACGCGCGCAAGAACGCCGCCCGCGGTCCCCGCGAGTTCTTCACTGCTACCTGCGCTGCCTGCGGCGGCGAGGCCAGAGTTCCGTTTGAGCCGAAGTCTGACCGTCCTGTCTACTGCAGCGAGTGCTTCGCGAAGATGAGAGAGCAGCACTAATCAGCAGATAAACTGGTTAAAATGATTGGGGCGCTTCGTGCGACCCAATCATTTTCTCACAAGCAAACTACCGGAGGTAAAAAGTTATGTTTGAAATTTCCAGAGATACGATGATTTCAGAGATCTTGGCCAACGCCCCGGAGGCCATGCCCGTGTTCCAGAACATTGGCATGCACTGCCTCGGCTGCGCCATGGCCAGCGGCGAGACGCTGGAGCAGGCCTGCCTTGCGCACGACGTCGACCCGGACGAGTTCCTCGAGCAGCTGCGCACCTATCTGGAGAGTCTGTAAGATACAGACATGGATCAAAAGCCGGCGGTACGCCGGCTTTTGGCGTTTCCGGAGGAGTATGTATGGATTTCATTCGTCTATCACCGCGGCTGCAAATGGTCGCGGACTTCGTGCCGCCGTGCGCCTGCGCTGCGGATATCGGTACAGATCACGGATATTTGCCGGTCTGGCTGCTGCAAAATGGAGTCGTTCAAACGGCCATCGCGGCCGACATCCATGTCGGTCCGCTTGCCAATGCGCGGAAGTCCGCCGCCGCTTACGACTTGGAGGAGCGCGTTCGGTTCGTGCAGGCGGACGGTTTGCAGTTTCCGGACGCGCAGGCAGCGGATGTCATCACCATTGCCGGCATGGGCGGGGAAACGATCTGTGCGATCCTGACGGCCACACCGTGGCTGCGGCAGGGAAAACGGCTCGTTTTGCAGCCGCAGAGCAAAGTGCAGGAACTGACGGACTGGCTCTGGCACAACGGTTTTACGATCGAGGACGCAGCCCTCTGCCGCGATGCCGGCAAGCGCTATCTTGCCCTGCGCGTGCTTGGACAGCCGGCCGGGCAGACATACACGGTGGAGCGGCTGCTGCTTCGCCGCCGCGATCCGCTGCTGCCGGAGCACCTCACAGAAGAGATCCGGCGGCAAACGCG
>OJPX01001082.1_pt1 | contig 9648 bp, 6 predicted proteins | sample 1598591 | NCBI WGS metagenome assembly OJPX01 (sample SAMN03922497, study PRJEB24848) | human gut metagenome | isolation source: stool sample | host: Homo sapiens | place: Germany | collected 2011-11
ACGCCGTGCTGGTGGTCAGCGGAACGGACGGCGTGCAAAGCCATACCGAAACGCTGTGGCGGCTGCTGCGGCGCTACCATGTGCCCACCTTTGTATTCGTGAACAAAATGGACCTGCCCGGCATGACCCGGGAACAGTTACTCAGCCAGCTGAATCACCGCCTTGGCGAGGGTTTTGTGGATTTTGGCGCAGAGCCTGTCGCCCGCAACGAAGCACTGGCGCTGTGCGATGAGCAGCTGATGGAAAAAATGCTGGACGCGGGAACCTTGACCGATGCAGACATCATCCCCGCAGTTGCCCGGCGGCACGTTTTTCCGTGCTGGTTCGGGGCAGCGCTGCGGCTGGACGGGGTGGATGCACTTCTGGAGGGGCTTGACCGCTACACCCGCCCAGCCCCGGCGCTGCACGCCTTTGGTGCAAGGGTGTTCAAGGTATCGCAGGATGAGCAGGGCACCCGCCTGACATGGCTGCGGGTCACCGGCGGGGAACTGAAGGTAAAGGCTCTGCTCACCGGCGAAGCAGACGGCGAGCCGTGGGCAGAAAAAGCAAACCAGCTGCGGCTGTACTCCGGCGCAAAGTATACCCTGACTGAGGTCATCGGCCCGGGACAGGTGTGTGCCGTGACCGGCCTGACCCATGCAAAGCCCGGCACCGGGCTTGGGGCAGAGCGGGACAGCGATGTGCCGGTGCTGGAACCGGTGCTCAGCTATCAGGTGCTGCTGCCGGAGGGCGCGGATGTGCACGCCGCGCTGGGCAAGCTGCACCGGCTGGAAGAGGAAGAGCCCCAGCTCCATGTGGTGTGGAACGAAAGCTTGGGCGAGATCCATGTGCAGCTGATGGGCGAGGTGCAGCTGGAAGTGCTGCGCAGCCTGCTGGCAGAGCGGTTCGGGCTGGAAGTATCCTTTGGCCCGGGCGGCATTTTGTATAAGGAGACCATCACCGAGCCCATGGAGGGCGTAGGCCATTACGAGCCGCTGCGCCACTATGCCGAGGTGCATCTGCTGCTGGAACCGCTGCCCCGGGGCAGCGGGATGCAGTTTGCCGCCGACTGCCGGGAAGAGGTTCTGGACAAAAACTGGCAGCGTCTGGTGTTGACCCATCTGGAAGAAAAGCAGCACCTTGGCGTTTTGACCGGCGCACCGCTGACCGATGTAAAAATCACCCTGCTTGCCGGCAAAGCGCACCTCAAGCACACCGAGGGCGGCGATTTCCGGCAGGCTACCTACCGCGCCGTGCGGCAGGGACTGATGCTGGCCAAAAGCCAGCTGCTAGAGCCGTGGTATGCCTTCCGGCTGGAGGTGCCGGTGGAGAACATCGGCCGCGCCATGAGCGATATCCAGCGCATGGAGGGCAGCTTTGACCCGCCGGAAAGCGGCGCGGAGACTGCCACCCTGACCGGCTTTGCGCCGGTATCCACCATGCGCAGCTACCCCATGGAGGTGGTCAGCTACACCCGGGGCAGGGGACATTTGAGCCTGACACTGGACGGTTACCGCCCCTGTCACAATGCACAGGAGGTCATTGCAGAAACCGGCTACCAGCCGGAGCATGATCTGGACAACCCCGCAGATTCCGTGTTCTGCGCCCATGGTGCGGGCTTTGTGGTGCCGTGGAGCGAGGTGCGCAGCCATATGCACGTTGAAAGCGGCTGGGGCAAGGCAAAGCCCGCCCGCCCGGAGGTGCAGGCTGCGCCCCAGCGCCGCGCCATGGCCTACCGCGCCACGCTGGAGGAGGACGCCGAACTGCTCAAGATCTTTGAGCGCACCTATGGCCCTATCAAGCGGGACCCGCTGGCGGCGTTCCGCCCGGTGCAAAAGACCGAACGCCCGGATTTTGCCGCAGAGCAGTGGGAAATTGCCCCGGAGTATCTGCTGGTGGACGGCTACAACATCATCTTTGCGTGGGACGAGCTGAACGCGTTGGCGAAGGAAAGCTTGGACGCCGCCCGCCGCAAGCTGATGGACATCCTGTGCAACTATCAGGGCTACCAGAAATGCGTGCTCATTCTGGTGTTCGATGCCTACCGCGTGCCCGGCAGCCCCGGCGCCATCGAGCAGTACCACAACATCCATGTGGTCTATACCAAGGAGGCCGAGACCGCCGATATGTTCATCGAGCGGGTCACCCATGAAATCGGCAAGAGCCGCCGCGTCCGCGTGGCGACCTCGGACGGTATGGAGCAGGTCATTATCCTTGGTCACGGCGCACTGCGCGTTTCCGCCCGGATGTTCCACGAGGAAGTGCAGAACGTGGAAAAGCAGATCCGCGCCCTTGTGCAGGGGCAGGCGTAAATGCTATCCCTCCCAATTTCCTCTCTTGTGAAAAAGTCGGTTTGGAAAATCCGCAGATTTTCCAAACCGACAATCTTAAAATTTTTATTCTGCTAGAAATGCCCAGAGTGAAACGGAGGGCATTCAAATCATTCCATTGGAGGTGCACCCATGGCTGTGGAAATTACCGAAGAATTTGTCTGGCAAAGCATCCCGCGCCGTGCCCGGGACAGCCATAAGGGCACCTTTGGCAGTGTGCTGGCAGTGGCGGGCAGCGCCTTTTACCGGGGCGCTGCGCTGCTGGCAGCCGAGGGTGCACTGCGCACCGGGGCGGGTATCGTTACCCTTGCAAGCGTAGAGCCGGTGGTCGGCGCCGCCGTCACCCGCCTGCCGGAGTGCTGCCTGTGCCCCTGTAAGGAGGGTGCACAGGGCGGCATTGCACCGGAGAATGTGCCGCTGCTCCGGCGGCAGAAGGCCACCGTGCTGCTGCTGGGCCCCGGCCTTGGCGGCACAGCGCAAAGCGCCGCCCGGGCCACCGAGACCCGCACGCTGGTGCAGCAGCTGCTGCCCGGCTTTGCGGGGGCTGCGGTGTTGGACGCAGACGGCCTGAACGCCGCCGCCCAGCTGCTGGCAGAGGGCAAGCCCTTCCCGCACCCGGCAGGGGAGTTGGTAGTTACCCCGCACCCCGGCGAGATGGCGCGGCTGACCGGGCTTCCGGCGGCAGCGCTTGCCAACGACCGGGCGGGCATCGCCCTGCGGTATGCCAAGGCGTGGAATGCTGTGGTGGTGCTGAAGGGGGCACGCACTGTGGTGGCAAGCCCGGATGGGCGGGTGTGTGTGAACCCCACCGGCAATCCGGGACTTGCCCGGGGCGGCAGCGGGGATGTACTGGCTGGGATGCTTGCGGCGCTGCTGGCCTGCGGTCTGCCCGCCTACCAAGCTGCTGCCTGTGCGGTATATCTGCACGGTGCCGCCGCCGACCGCGCCGCCGCAAAGCGCGGCGAGTACGGGATGCTGCCCCACGATATCCTGCCGGAACTGGGCGCATTGTTTGCGGAAAACCAAAGATAAACGAAAAAAGGCAGCTGCACAAAACACCGTGCAGCTGCCGCTTTTTGTTGCTGTAATTTGCGGTTCAGATTACCGGAACTGGTTGAGGTACTCCTCCGCCGAGCGGGTCATCTCTTTGGAGAAATCGGAGTTATACTTGCGGTTGCAAAAGGCGGTGCACCACTGGTCAAAGGGGGTGTTGCCAGCCTTGTAGCCAAAGGTATCCCGCAGCTCTGCGCCGTCCATGGTGCGGTAGCCGTTTTCGTGCACGATATGCTCCATGGCGCAGCGCTGGGGCTTTACGCGGTCCTTCTGCTGCTGGGTGGGCCAGCCGAACACCAGCATAACCGCCGGGAACACATAGTCCGGCAGATGCAGCAGGCTGCGCTGGGTGTCGCAGTTTTCCATGATGTCCCCGATGTAGCACGAGCCGATGCCAAAGCTTTCGGCGGCGACCACGGCGTTCTGGGCGGCAATGGCGGTATCGGTGACTGCCAGCATCAAATCGCCCACACCCGGGGTGCGGGGCGTGCAGCCGACCTCTAAGTAGGCATCGTACCACTTTTTGCAGTCGGCGCAGAACACCAGCACCAGCGGCGCTTTGGCAATAAAGGGCTGGTGGTCGCAGCTTTCGGCCAGCGCTTCCTTCAGCGCCGGGTCGGTGATGTCTAAAATGGTATACAGCTGCTGACAGCCCGCAGAGGGTGCCTGTGCGGCAGCTTCTAAAATGGCCTGCTTCATCTCGGCAGGGATGGGCTTTTCTTCATACACCCGCACCGACTTGCGGTCGAACAGGCTTTGCAGGATGGGGTTGCGCTCAATCATAGGAACACCTCCGGTGTTGTGTTTATTCGTAGTCGATGGGCAGGGTGGGCAGGCCGTTCAGCTCCAGCCCGGCGGTGTGTCCGGCAATGTACTGGTAGTAGCCTTGTGCCGCAATCATGGCACCGTTGTCGCCGCAGAACTTCAGCTCCGGCAGGTAGACCTTTGCGCCCAGCTTCTGGGCACCGTCATTTACCAGCTGGCGCAGACGTCCGTTGGCGGCTACGCCGCCGGCAAGGCAAACCTGCTTTGCCCCGGTATCGGCAGCAGCCAGCAGCAGCTTTTCGGCCAAAATGCCCGCAATGCGTTCCTGAAAGCTGGCGGCAAGGTCGGGTACGTTCACTTCCTCGCCCTTCATCTGCGCCTTGTTCACCTCATTGAGCACGGCGGTCTTTAAGCCGGAAAAGCTCACGTTGTACTTGCCCTCCACATGGGGCACCGGCAGGCGGTAGGCCTTGGGGTCGCCGGTCTTTGCGGCGGCGGCTACGCTGGGGCCGCCGGGGTAGGGCAGACCCAGTGTGCGGGCCACCTTGTCAAAGGCTTCGCCCGCAGCATCGTCTACGGTATGACCCAGAATGTGGTAGTGGGTGTAGTCCTGCACCTCCACGATGTGGCTGTGCCCGCCGGAGGCCACCAGACACAAAAAGGGCGGCTTGAGCTCCGGGTGGGTCAGGTAGAGCGCAGCGATGTGTCCCCGCAGATGGTGCACCGGCACCAGCGGCTTGCCTGCTGAGTAGGCAAGCCCCTTGGCAAAATTCACGCCCACCAGCACCGCACCGATGAGCCCTGGCGCAAAGGTGACAGCCACGGCGTCCACATCGTCTATGGTCTTGCCGGCGTCCAGCAGAGCCTTTTTGACCGTAGCACTGATAAACTCGCAGTGGCGGCGGCTGGCGATCTCCGGCACAACGCCGCCGTACAGCGCCTGTTCCTTGACGCTGGTGGAGATGACGTTGCTCAGCAGGTGCCGTCCGTCCTCCACCAGTGCAGCAGCAGTTTCGTCACAGGTAGACTCGATTCCGAGAATGATCATTTTAGTGTGCCTCCAGCCAGTTTTTGCCTGCGTGCACATCGGTGCTCAGGGGCACCGCGTACTGCACGCAGCCTTCCATTTCCTCCCGCAGGATGCGGGCAGCCTGCTCGGCCTCCGCCTCCGGGGCCTCTACGATCAGTTCGTCGTGGACGGTCAGGATCAGGCGGCTGGCCATTTTTTCGTCCCGCAGACGCTTCCACACCCGCACCATGGCCAGCTTGATCACGTCCGCAGCGGTGCCCTGAATGGGGGTGTTGCGGGCCATGCGCTCGCCGCTGGCGCGCACGTTGAAGTTGGTGCTGGCCAGCTCCGGCAGGGTGCGGCGGCGGCCGAACAGGGTGGATACATAGCCGTTTGCCTTTGCGTCCGCGATGGTCTTGTCCATATAGCCGCTCACGCTGGGGAAGGCCGCCAGATAGTTCTTGAGGAAGGCGTCTGCCTCCTTCACGGTCACGCCGATATCCTTGGAAAGGCTGTACGCGCCCTTGCCGTACATGATGCCAAAGTTGATGGCCTTGGCAGAGGAGCGCAGCCGGGGCGTCACCTCGCTCTGCGGGATGCCGTAGATCTTGGCGGCGGTGCTGCGGTGGATATCCTCGCCGTTCAAAAAGGCCTGCTGCATGTGCTCGTCTCCGGTGATGTGCGCCAAGATGCGCAGCTCGATCTGGCTGTAATCCGCATCTACCAGCACACAGCCCGGCTTTGCAACAAAGTAGGCACGCAGTTGACTGCCCAGCTCGGTGCGGATGGGGATATTCTGCAGGTTGGGATTATCGGAGGAGAGTCGTCCGGTGCGGGCTTCGGTCTGGTTGAAGGTGGAGTGGATGCGCCCGTCCTTGCCAATGACCTTGAGCAGACCCTCCACATAGGTGGAGTTCAGTTTCTGGTAGGCGCGGTACTGCAAAACGTCCTCCACCAGCGGGTACTCGCGCAGACTTTCCAGCGTTTCGGCGTCGGTGGACCAGCCGCGCTGGGTCTTTTTGCCGTGGGGCAGACCCATGGTGTCGAACAGCATCTCGCCCAGCTGCTTGGGGCTGTTGGGGTTGAAGGTAGCGCTGCCGGTCTCCATGTGGATGCGGGTCAGCACCTGTTCCAGTTCCTCCCGCAGCTTTACGCCGAACTGCTCGATGCCGTCCTTATCCACCAGCACGCCGGTGCGGGTCATATCGGCCAGCACCTGTGCCAGCGGGAACTCGATCTCGTTGTACAGTGCATCCTCTCCGCAGGCGGTGATCTCGGCCTTCATCCGGGCAAACAGATCGGCCAGCCGCCCGGCGTCCGGGTAATCGGTGCAGGTAAAGGCGGCAGCAGCCTTGTAGGCGGGGATCAGCTCGCTGATCTGATACTTGGAGGCGGAGGCGTCCAGCAGATAGGCGGCCAGTTTGCCGTCCCAGACGATGCTGCTGCCCCAGCCGCCGGCGGCCATGGCCTTGGCGTACAGGGGCGCGGAGTTGAACACATCCAGCGTTACATCGGCGTTGTCCAGCAGCCGCACTAGGTCGGCATCTTCCAGCGGATAGACGGTGGCGTCCTGCACGGCGTACCAACTTTCCGGCTGCAATACCACGTTGCGGGTGCCCTGCTTGCCGGTAACGGCGGGGCGGGCAGCCACAAGATAATGCCCGGCGGGGGTCAGGGGCAGGGAAGCGAGGTCGGCTTCCGGCAGCTCCACAGCCTGTTCTTCGGCGGCGGCTTCCGGCGCTACGCCGTCCAGCCCGAACCGCGGGATCAGGGAATGAATCTCCAACTCCTGCAAAAGCCGCACGGCGGCGGGTTTATTGCCCTCGCCCACGGTGTAGGAACCCTCGGCGGTGTCGATGGGGGCATCGGTGCGGATGGTGCCCAGCGTGTGGCTCAGCTCGGCCATGGGCTTGTCTTCCAACAAGTGCTCCCGCTGCTTGGGTTTGATGCGCTTGTCGTCAATGTTCTGGTACACGCCCTCCAGCGAGCCGAAGGCCTGCACCAGCGAAAGCGCGGTCTTTTCGCCGATGCCCTTCACGCCGGGGATGTTATCTGAGGTGTCGCCCATCAGGCTCTTCACCTCAATGAGCTGCTTGGGCGCAAGGCCGTATTTTTCCTGAATGGCGTCCTCGTCCATCACCACGGTCTTGCTGCGCCCCATTACGGTGGCAGCAAGCAGCACGGTGGTGCTCTCGCTTACCAGCTGCAGGCTGTCCCGGTCTCCGGTGGCAAGGAAACAGTCGTCCTTCCGGGCGGCGCAGGCAGCAGCCAGTGTACCCAGAATATCGTCCGCCTCCCAGCCTTCGGCGGTAACGGTGCGGTAGCCAAGGTCTGCCAGCAGCTGCTTGAGCACCGGCATCTGCTGCGCCAGCTCCTCAGGCATGGCGTGGCGGGTGGCTTTGTAGCCATCGTACATTTTATGCCGGAAGGTGGGGGCTTTCAGGTCAAAAGCCACGGCCACCTCGTCCGGCTGGCACTCCTTGAGCAGGGAGAGCAGAATGTTTAAAAAACCATAGATGGCGTTGGTATAACGTCCGTCCTTGGTGGTCAGCAGCTTGATGCCATAAAAAGCGCGGTTGGCAATGCTGTTGCCGTCAATGACCAGTAAACGCATAATGCAGTTCCTCCGTTGCGTAATCTCACATCTTATAGTATAGCACAAAACTGTACCGCGCGGGAACTTTTTGCGCAAAAAAGAGAAGTGGCTGCTTTTCGTGATGCCATCTCTCGTAAAAATGCGATTGTCGCGGCTTGTAAGCCGCGACAATCGCATAATTTATAATATTCTTCCGCTGCTTATGCCCGGAGCAGCGCGGAGGGCATTTCAAATCGTCCTGCGGCAAAAAAAGCTGCCGCACAAGCTGTGCAGCAGCCTTAGCGATGCCGGGCTTATTCCTCGATGCGGATGGCGCTTACCGGGCAGCTCTGAGCTGCGGTGACGGCCTGCGGCACCTCCTCCGGCGGGATGGGGCCGGGCTCTGCCACAGCCAGAACGCCCTCCATGCGGAACACGGCGGGGCACAGCCCGGCGCACTGGGTACAGCCGATGCACAGTTCAGGGTCTACGAATGCGTTCATGCAAACACCTCCTTGCGGAAAGCATTGCCCGTTTTGCCGCAAATTATGCCTATGCAAGCGGTTTACGGTGTGGTACAATAAGACCGCCGGGAACCGGCAGGAGGAGATAAGATGAATATCCAGATCTTTGGCACGAGCAAGTGCTTTGATACCAAAAAGGCGCAGCGCTATTTCAAGGAGCGCGGCATTAAATTCCAGATGATCGACCTGAAGGAAAAGGGCATGAGCCGGGGCGAGTTTGATAACGTGGCGCGCGCCTTGGGCGGCTGGGAAGCGCTGGTAAATCCGGCAGCAAAGGACAAGCAGACCCTTGCGCTGCTGGATGCACTGGTGGACTGGCAGAAAGAAGATAAGCTGTTTGAAAATCAGCAGCTGTTCAAGACCCCCATCGTGCGCAACGGACGCAAGGCCACTGTGGGCTATCAGCCCGAAATATGGAAGGACTGGGAATAAAAAACCTGCTTTCACAAAAAAACCACCGGTACAGGTTTTGCACTCTGCGGCCGGATGTGGTATACTGTTGGGTAGACAAAAAACTTTGGGAGACTCAGACCAATGAAAAATACGATCACCCCGGAAGAACACGCCCGGATCAAGCGCCGCCGCTGGCGGCAGACCTTGGGTCTGCTGATCACGGTGCTGGTGCTCATCGGGTTTATCACGGTGCTGCGGGCCGGTGTGGGCCTTGTGGCAAACCTGTTTGACGATACCGCACAAAAGCAGGAATACGAGGACAAGCTGGAAGGCCTGGTACTGTTCGACCCCATGCCCTTTGACGGCATTGAGAACATCGACGACCTGACCCTGCGGGAAGCAGCCGTGTGGGGCTGTGTGTACAGTATTCAGGAGACGCAGGGCGGCTTTGAAAACTACAATACTGACCCCGAGACCGAGCAGCTGCTGCTGCCCTCGGTGGAGGTGGACGCCTATCTGGCAAAGCTGCTGGGCCCCGGCTTCAAGCTGACCCACCGCAGCTTTGACATGGAGGATATGACCGTCGAGTTTGACGAGACCACCCAGTGCTACAAAATCCCCATCACCGGTACGGTGGGCTACTACCGCGCCACCGTGGTCAAGCTGTTCAAGCGCAGCGGCAAGCTGCACGTCACCGTGGGCTACATCCCCACCGCCAGCGCAGATGACAGCATCATCAACCCCTCCTCGGACACCCCCACCAAGTATATGGATTACCTGTTCGAGCGCCAGAGCGGCAGCTGGTATCTGACCGGCCTGACCGAGAGTGAGACCAAGCCCGAAAGCGCCGCAAGTTCCGCTGCCGCGCAGCCGGAGCCTATGGCAGAAAGCGATGTGCAGGACGCCATTCTGGCAACTGCCGGAGACTCTGCTGCGGCAGATTCGGCTGCTGCCTCGGCTGTCCAGCCGGAAGCGCAGGCAGAAACGGGCGCTGACAGCGCCGTGGCAGAAGCCCCCGCC
>OJPX01001088.1_pt1 | contig 9610 bp, 9 predicted proteins | sample 1598591 | NCBI WGS metagenome assembly OJPX01 (sample SAMN03922497, study PRJEB24848) | human gut metagenome | isolation source: stool sample | host: Homo sapiens | place: Germany | collected 2011-11
GTGAGATGATCTCCGAGGGTGAGATCATTGACGCGATCCGCCGTCCGCTCGGTGCCCGCTCCTTAGACGGAGTAAAGCGCCGCACAAGAGCCGGTATGGGACGTTGTCAGGCAGGTTTTTGTTCCCCGCGCACCATGGAGATCCTCGCAAGGGAAGTTCCTCTCGCCATGACAGAAATCACCAAATGCGGTCCGGGTTCCGAGATCGCCCTTGGCCACAACAAAGAGATTTAAGGAGGTCCTCATATGAATACCTATGATCTTGTTATTATCGGCGGCGGCCCTGCGGGACTTTCCGCAGCGGCAGCCGCAAAAGAAAACGGCATTACAGATATCCTGATCCTCGAACGCGACCGGGAACTGGGCGGTATCTTAAACCAGTGCATCCACAATGGATTCGGGCTCCACACCTTCAAAGAAGAACTGACCGGGCCGGAATACGCCGCCCGCTTCATCGAGAAGGTAAAGGATCTGCAGATCGCGTATAAATTAAACACGATGGTCATGGACATTTCGCCGGATAAAAAAGTGACCGCGATGAATCGAACCGACGGCATGTTCACCATTCAGGCAAAGGCAGTCATTCTCGCGATGGGATGCCGCGAACGCGCAAGAGGCGCCTTAAATATCCCGGGCTACCGCCCTGCAGGGATCTTTTCCGCAGGAACCGCGCAGCGCTTAGTCAACATCGAAGGTTATATGCCGGGAAAGGAAGTCGTGATCTTAGGCTCCGGCGATATCGGGCTTATCATGGCAAGACGCATGACCTTAGAAGGCGCAAAAGTAAAAGTCGTTGCCGAGCTCATGCCTTACTCCGGCGGCTTAAAGCGCAATATCGTACAGTGCTTAAACGACTTTGACATTCCGTTAAAACTGAGCCATACCGTAGTCGATATCGAGGGAAAACAGCGCGTGGAGGCTGTTACGATCGCCCAGGTGGATTCTGACCGGAAACCGATCCCCGGAACCGAAGAACGCTACACCTGTGACACGCTTTTGTTATCCTGCGGTCTGATCCCGGAAAATGAGCTTTCCCGTAACGCCGGTGTACGCTTAAATCCGGTGACCTCCGGTCCTGTGGTAAACGACCGGCTCGAGACCAGCACAAGCGGCATCTTCGCCTGCGGAAACGTGCTCCATGTACACGATCTGGTTGATTATGTTTCCGAGGAAGCTGCCACCGCCGGAAAAAACGCAGCGCGCTATATCAAAGAGGGCGAACCCGCATCCGACCGCACGGTCGAGATCCTTGCGACCGGCGGCGTGCGCTACACCGTGCCCTGCTCCATCCGGCCGGATGATATGGCAGACACTCTGACCGTCCGTTTCCGCGTCGGTGCGGTCTATAAAAACTGCGCCATTGCCGTTTATTTTGACGACGAACGGATCTCCAAAAAGAAACGCCCTGTCATGGCACCGGGTGAAATGGAAGAGATCCGGCTTAGGAAAGAAACCCTTGGCGCTTACCCGCACCTGTCACGGATCACCATTAAGATTGAGGAGGCATAACTATGGAAAAAAGAGAACTGACCTGCATCGGCTGTCCGCTTGGATGCAGTATCACCGTTACTTTAAACGGTAAGGAAGTGACCTCTGTCACCGGAAACACCTGCAGCCGCGGTGCCATTTACGCAAAAAAGGAAGTGACCGATCCGACGCGCATCGTCACCTCGTCCGTCCGCGTGACCGGCGGCACCGCGCCCATGGTATCGGTAAAGACCAGAGAAGACATTCCAAAGTCCATGATCTTTGACTGCACCAATGCCTTAAAAGACATTACCGTTGCCGCTCCCGTCCGGATCGGGGATGTCATCTTATCCGACGTCTGCGGCACACATGTTCCGGTCGTTGCGACTAAAAATATTGACGCGGCAGAATAATTTCCGCTCTCTTGCGCTTCTGACCCAAACTTGCTATGATGGACTTAAATCATCCAGTTTGCACAAGGAGAGCCTTTTATGAACCGAGAATTTAAAGATGCGATTGAGAACTCACCAATCATTGCCGCGATCAAAAACGACGCGGAATTACACCAGTGTCTGACCTGCGACAGCCGGGTGATCTTCATTTTATATGGTGACATCTGCAACATTGCAGACATTGTAGATACTGTAAAATCCGCAGGAAAGATTGCGCTTGTACACCTTGATCTGATCGGCGGGCTGAATGCCAAAGAGATTGCCGTTGATTTTATAAAAAAATATACCCGGGCGGATGGGATCATCTCCACCCGCCCGCAGCTCATCAGGCACGCAAAAGAGCTGTCCCTCTATACTGTCATGCGCTTTTTTGTCATTGATTCCATGGCGTATGACAATATTGAGAAACAGCTCCATGCGGTGCGGCCGGATTTCATTGAGATCTTACCCGCCCTGATGCCAAAGGTCATCTCCCGCATCTGCGATCTCTCCCCGGTTCCGGTCATTGCCGGCGGACTGATCTCAGACAAGGAAGATGTCATTCAGATGATCCAGGCAGGTGCGATCTCGATCTCTTCTACCAATGAAAAGGTCTGGTTCTTATAGGAAGATCCGCATTACGCTTTTGCGCCCTCGGCGGTCTCATCCTTATCTTTCATAACAACTTTTAATAAGATCGGCGTGATCAGGGTGGTAACGATAACGACCACTACGATCGGCGCGAACAGCACATCATCCAACATACCGCACGCGTATCCTTTCTGTGCCACGATCAATGCGACCTCACCACGGGAGATCATACCCACACCGATCTGCAGCGCTTCCCTGTTGCTGTATCTGCAGATCTTCGCTCCAAGTCCGCAGCCGACCACTTTTGTAAGGATCGCTACGACAAGCAGGATCACGCAGAAACCGATCAGTTTTCCGTTCATTCCCTCTAACTGTGTCTTGATACCGATACTTGCGAAGAATACCGGTGAGAAGAGCAGGTAAGACGGTACTTCCGCTCTCGCCTTGATGTAATCCCCGATCTTCATATTGCAGAGCATCAGTCCGGCAAAATAAGCGCCGGTGATATCCGCGATCCCGAAGAACTGTTCTGAAACATAGGACAGAAGGAAACAGAACGCGATCGCGAAAATCGTTACTCTTCGTTTCTCGCCCGCTCCCTCGATCAGCTTCTTGCATTTAAACATTACAAACGCAACGATCGCGATCACAATAAAGTACAGCACGATCTTTAACAGAACGGTAAACGGATTTACCGAAGTATCCTCGATACTTGTCACAACTGTGAGCACGATGATACCCATGATATCGTCGATAACAGCCGCGCCAAGGATCGTTGTTCCGACACGTCCCTTTAACTTTCCAAGTTCACGCAGTGTCTCAACGGTAATACTTACTGAGGTCGCTGTCAGTACCACACCGACAAAGACTGCCTTTAACACTTCCATGAAATCTCCGAAGTCTGTGTGGAAATAAAGCGCGTAGGACAAAAATCCGCCGAACAGAGGAACCAGAACTCCGATCCCCGCAGTGATAAAGGAAGCTACTCCGTTTTCCTTTAACTCCGTCAGATCCGTCTCAAGACCTGCGGAAAACATTAACAGGATAACACCGATCTCAGCGGTGATCTCCAGGTAGCTGCCGGTCGCTCCGTCAAAACTGATCAGATTCAGTACGGACGGTCCGAGGATCACACCTGCCAAAAGTGCTCCGACAACCTGTGGCATGTGAAACTTTCTGGAAAACAGTCCGCAGATCTTCGTTGCAAACAGGATGATCGCCAAAAACAGCAAAAATTCATATGATTCCATAATATATCTTCCCTTTCTTTCCTGTATCCGGTCTGATATCGGATACATTCTATCTGTATTATTCTTTTTGCTTACCCATTTTACACCCGATTTCCGTAAAATACAACTGCTTTATTTATATGGTTTTCATACCAAAAAGATATATCGACATCCTCTTTTATACAGTGAAAAAGCAGCCTTGCGGCTGCTTTTTCGAGGAGTTTAGTTATGAAAATGTTACATCTATAAAAAGGAAATTATTGCCTAGCCGAAGCTGACGACTCCGATGCATCAAGATATCGTCAACTCCATTTGATACTGTTAGTATATCGGCAAATTATGACGAAACTGTGTCTGATTTCTAAAAGGATTCTAAAGTATTTCTAAATCTATGTTTATAATTCTCCTCCGCCGCCACGTTCCTATTTACATTTGAGCACTTCCAGTACATATTCCCACACACGTTTTGTGGAAGAAATGCTTAATTTCTCCCCGGTTGTGTGGATATCTATCATATCCGGCCCGATCGATACCGCATCCATGCCCGGGATCTTGGCAGAGAGGAGTCCGCACTCAAGTCCCGCATGGATCGCTTCCACCGATGGCTTCTTTCCGTACATCCGCTCATAAACTGCCACCATATCATCACGCAGTTTGGAGTCTTTTTTGTACTCCCACGCCGGATAATCCCCATAGATGGAGATACTGCCGCCGAGCCACTCCGTCAGTGACTTCAATTTCTGGACGAGAAGCTCTTTCTGCGTCTTTACCGAGCTGCGCACCGAATATTTTAAGACAGCCGCATCTTCTTCGAGATACAGGATTCCGAGGTTCAAAGAGGTTTCCACAAGCCCTTTGATATCCATGCTCATGCGCTGGATGCCAGCCGGGAGATGGGTTAAGAGCATCGTCATCTTCCCTGCGTCCTCTGCGGTCGTCACGCGTTCCTCGCCGCATCCAAGCGCTTTTGCCCGGACTTTGATATCTTTGTCACTGCTCTGATACTCGGCTGTTAAGATCTCCTGATAAGCGGCGATCTCCTGCATGAGCAGATCCTCTTTTCCCGCGTCAAGCATGATCTTTGCCGTTGTCTCACGCGGAATGGCATTGTCCTTGGTTCCTCCGGCAAGCTCTGCGATCGCAAATGGAGTCTTTTCGGAAAGCCGTAAGAAGAAACGTCCCATCAGAAGATTGGAATTTGCGCGCTCCTTATCGATCTCTCCGCCCGAATGTCCGCCGAGCAGACCAGAAATATGGATCTCAAACAATTCTCCGCTCTTCTTTTCAAAGGCAAGCGGCAGTCTGCATACCGTCGTGCATCCGCCCGCACAGCTTGCAAGCATATGTCCTTCTTCTTCCGAGTCCAGATTCAACACCTTTTTCCCTTTTAACATGGAAAGATCGATGCCATTCGCTCCGTCCATGCCCACTTCCTCGGATACTGTGATCACGACCTCAAGCCTCGGATGCTCGATCGTATCCGAATCCAGGATCGCAAGCGCATATGCGACCGCAATCCCGTCATCTCCGCCGAGTGTCGTTCCCTTTGCCGTGATATAATCGCCCTCTATCTCCAGCGTGAGCGGATCGTTTTCAAAATCGATCGTACAATCCGGCTCCTTTTCGCACACCATGTCCATATGCCCCTGTAAGATGATCGGCTCAACATCTTCGTAGCCCTTCGTCGCTTCCTTGATGATAATGACGTTTTTTAAATCATCCTGATAAACTTCCAGATTTCTCTCTTTCGCGAAATTTACCAGATAATTACTGATCTTTTCTTCCTTATAAGAAGGGCGCGGTATTCTGCTGATCTCCTCAAAAAAATAAAATACATTCTTCGGTTCTAAATTTTCCAGTACTCTCATCTATTTTTGCTCCTTTTCCATAAGATTGATAAACTGCTCTGTCCGTTTCAGCCAGCTGTGCTTCCGGTCAAATTCCATCTGCGCCGCAGCTGTCACTTCCTGCCGCCTCGTTGGGTTACTTAAAAATTCCTCTGCCATATCCGGCAGCTCTTCCATATGTTTTAACGAAAACAGGCTGATATTCCCGCCGTCTTTAAAGTTTCGCTCCATATATCCGTTTCTGTCGGTCAGGCATACCGTCTGATTTGCCATCGCCGCAAACACCCGGTCATGTACTCCGGCTTTAAAAAGCGGTGATACATTAAGCAATACCTCGTACTCCGCGATCTTTTGAAATGTCATCGAAAAATCGACCGGCGGCTGGATCGTAAAATAGCGGCTCTCCTGCTCTTTTAACTGCTCCCAGTTGTTTCCAAGCACTGTGACCGGAATATGGTGGCGCACCAGGGTGCGGATCGCTTCTTCCCTGTAATAATTGCGCAGATAACGATCCACATGATACATGCGGTTCATCCGAAACGCGAACTCCGCATCCGTAAGCTCCTCCCCACGCCCGGCAAGCAGGCTTCTAAACGCTTCTTCCTGGGAAATCGAGGGATCTGCCAGCATGATGTCGATCAGTGCTTTGTCATCCGCTTTTAAGCTCTGCGGCAGTTCTTCCATCTCGCGGCAAACATTCGCCGCGCAGTTATAAGTCCCGATAAAAAGCACCGACTCTTTTTTCTGCTCCACCGGAACCGGCACGAGCGCCTTTGTCGCACCGAGCGGAAGCAGCGACACACTCTCCAAATGCGGATAATACTTTTTTGCGTAGGCAACGTGATTTTCATCGAGGCAGAGCACATGATAATTTTTTAACGGGACGGAAAGCCCCGGATGGTGATAAAACGGGTGATCCACCAGATAATTATAAAACGGTGCGTCCAGCTGCTCCAGGTATGGTGTCCCGTTATCCATAACCGCCCGTGGCAGCAGCGAATTGATATCCAAAACCGCCGTATAGCTGTTACCGACATAAGGGGCAAGCTGCGCGTCCACATCCTTCTCCAAGTCCAGCACACACAGTCTTGCAGGATACCCGAGCGTCTCAAACGCTTCCGCCATCTGATTCATAAAAAAATCTGCGGAATAATAGCAGATTTCCCGGCTTGTAAACAATAAGACCGGTTTTTTCTTTTCCTGATCCATTCTATTATGCCTTATATCCATTTCTGTTATTTGAAACCTAACCTATTCTAGCACCTTTTTTTTATTTATACAATTCCATTCCCTCTGAATTTTCTTTGCGTTTTGGGCAGTTTCCCGTATAATAAAAGTATACGATTGATAACATTTCAAAAGATTTTTTACGGACAGGAGGATTCCTATGTGCGGAATATGCGGATTTTCTGGACATGCCAACGACGGGCTGTTAGATCAGATGGGAAATGCGATCCGGCATCGCGGCCCGGACGGCTTGGGCTGCTACAGTGACGGCAGAATGAACCTCTGCTCCAGGCGGCTTTCCATCGTGGATCCCGTCTCCGGCGGTCAGCCGGTTGAAAATGAGGATTCCACGGTTTTTGCGGTGTGGAACGGCGAAATTTATAATTACCGCTCACTGATCACTGAGCTGAAAGGAAAAGGACATCTCTTTTCCTCCGACCACTCCGACTCCGAGCTGATCGTGCATCTGTATGAAGAGTATGGCATCCGGTTTGTGGAAAAACTAAACGGTATGTTTGCGATCGCACTCTGGGACCGGAACAAGGAGTGTCTGTATCTGATCCGCGACCGCATGGGCGTAAAACCGCTTTTTTATTATTACAACGGAACCGAAATCGTATTTGCGTCCGAGATTAAAAGCATTTTGCTCCATCCTTCTTATCCGAAGAAGATAAACGCAAACGCGCTCTATTCCTATTTTTCCTTTCAGGCTGTCTCCTCGCCCGAAACTGCCTTTTGGGATATTTACGCGCTGCGCCCCGGCACGATACTCACATTTACGGCTTACACGCTATTTTGCCCCATCTTTTTCCCCGGTTTCCAAGGACTCTCTGCCAACTGCCATCGAAAAGATCCGCTTTCTGTTAAAGGACGCCGTAAAACTGCGTCTGGACGCAGATGTGGAGATCGGTACTTTTCTAAGCGGCGGGCTTGACTCTGGTATCGTCACCACCCTCGCTTCCTCGCTCGCGGATCACCCGCTGCGCAGCTATTGCCTGGAGCATGAAAGCAGACGCCCCGGTGCGTTTTATCAGAAAGAAAAGGATACCGCAAACGCCGCCCGGACAGCCAATGCCTGCCACACCATACACACCACTGCACCGATGACCGCTTCCGATATGATCTCGGAGCTGGATACCGTCATCCGCTGTTTTGACCAGCCTTTTGCCGCCTCCGCGTCCACCTGGTTTTTGTCCGGACGCGCACATTCCGATGTAAAGGCCGTGCTCTCCGGTGACGGCGCAGACGAACTTTTCGGCAGCTATCCCTTACAGCAGCTTGCCTTTCCGATGCAGTTTTTTGCGCAAATGAAAGCAAACGGTCTTTCCCCTGCTGACATGGATCCCGCTCTCCTTGCGCCGTTTTCCGACCGCAGTGATTTTCTCGCGAATCTCTATGATTACAGCGGCGGCAGCGAAGTACGGCTGAGTTACCGCATGCTCAATATGACCGATGACGAGAAAGCACTGTTTTTATCGGATGAGGTATTCGGAGAGCTGATCTCGAAAAAACAGACGCTTCTCCAGCTGCGTGAGATCTTTTCTTCGCTGTCCGGCGCAGATGCCCTAAACCGCTCTTTGGAGTATTTCCAGACGAGTTTCCTGCCGGATCAGGTATTAAGCTATACGGACGCACTCTCCATGGCACATGGACTGGAGATCCGTTCGCCGTTTCTGGACTGTCGGCTGGTGGATTATGTAAACTCACTGCCCGGCTCCTACAAGATCCGGAACGGAGAGACCAAGTATCTCTTAAAACAGGCTGCAAAAGGGCTGCTCCCGGATGATATCATCTTCCAGAAAAAAGAGGGCTTTATCCCACCGATCCATGACTGGCTGCGCGCGGAATTAAAAGAATTTGTCACAGACACGCTAAGCCCTTCCGCGATCCTGCGCTATCCCTTCTTAAAGGCGGATGCCGTCCAGTTTCTGCTGCACAAATACTACCGGGATCCCGCGGGAAATGACTATCTTGCCGACATCATCTGGAATCTGGTCTGCTTTGCGCGCTGGTGCGAGCTTTATGCCTGATTTGATTTTCGGAACCTGTTTTCATCAATGCCTGGATATGCTATAATTTATGCTATAATTGATAATCAGAAAATATGTTGGATCAAAGGAGATTTTACAATATGATGAGTCCTGAAGCATTAAACGCGAAATTAGACGATATGTTAAAAGATACCAAAGCCGGACATCTGAAATGGCGTCTGGAAATTGAAACTTCCGAATACGAAGACCGGGATAAAAAGATTGTAGTAAAGGAAGACAAAAAGGAATGGATCATGGACGAATGCTACGTTGCCTTTTCCTGCAACTACCGGGGCGAGGATTTTGTTATGATCACCTATGAGGACATCGAGACCTGCGGTGACAAAACGCGCTCCTTAAACCTTGTCTTTCTTCCGCCGGTATCCATGCGTCTGTTTGATGTAAACGCGCTGGCGCCTTACAGCGTTTCCGCAAATGCTGTTCTGACCGCAAAGATCCACACGCTCTGGGAAACCCTGCTTGCCCTCTACAAAGAGGATAAAACGAGTGTGGACATCCTGACCGATACCTGGACGCCGGACAAGGGTTCCGCTGCCCGCTGATGAACGATCGTCAAAGCAAAAAAAAGGATATTCTCGGTTGGCCATCCGGTCTTCCGAAAATATCCTTTCTTTTTTGTTATTTTATCAATTATACTAACTCAAGCAGAACTTCTAATGCACCGTCACCTTTACGCTGACCGATCTTAACGATTCTGGTGTAACCACCGTTACGATCTGCGTACTTCGGAGCGATTTCATCAAATAATTTAGCCGGTAAATCAACCTG
>OJPX01001091.1_pt1 | contig 9597 bp, 7 predicted proteins | sample 1598591 | NCBI WGS metagenome assembly OJPX01 (sample SAMN03922497, study PRJEB24848) | human gut metagenome | isolation source: stool sample | host: Homo sapiens | place: Germany | collected 2011-11
ATCGTTGCTATGGGATCTATCAACGACGTAGCAGAAGAAGTTATCGATTACCTGACCGCTAAGGGAGAAAAAGTCGGACTTGTTAAGGTTCGTTTATATCGTCCTTGGGTATCTGACGCATTCTTAAAGGCACTGCCGAAGACTGCTAAGAAGGTTGCTGTACTTGACAGAACAAAAGAGCCAGGTTCTCTTGGTGAGCCGTTATACCTTGATGTTGCTACCACACTTCGTGAAGCAGGTCTTGATACGGTTGTATTAACAGGCGGACGTTACGGCTTAGGTTCCAAAGACACTCCTCCATCATCTGTATTCGCAATCTACAAAGAATTAGAGAAGGATGCTCCGAAGGCAAGATTTACAGTAGGTATCGTCGATGACGTTACAAACTTAAGCTTACCGGAAGTAAAACCGGCTCCGATCACAGCTACTCCGGGTACTGTAGAATGTAAGTTCTGGGGACTTGGTGGAGATGGTACTGTAGGTGCAAACAAGAACTCAACCAAGATCATCGGTGATCATACCGATAAATATATCCAGGCATACTTCCAGTATGACTCCAAAAAGACCGGTGGTGTTACCATTTCCCACTTAAGATTTGGTGATAAGCCGATCAGAAGCCCGTATTACATCAACCAGGCAGACTTCGTAGCCTGTCATAACCCGGCTTATGTAAATCAGGGATTTAAGATGGTTCAGGATGTAAAACCGGGCGGAGTATTCATGATCAACTGCCAGTGGAGTGATGAAGAATTAGAAGAGCATTTAAATGCAGAAGCTAAGAAATACATCGCTGACAACAACATCCAGCTTTACACCATCAACGCAATCGACAAGGCAATCGAAATCGGAATGGGCAAACGTACCAACACGATTCTCCAGTCCGCATTCTTCAAACTTGCAAACGTTATGCCGATCGAACAGGCTGTAGACTTCATGAAAGCTGCTGCAAAGAAATCCTATGGTAAGAAGGGTGATGCAGTCGTAGAAATGAACTACAAGGCAATCGATGCAGGTGTAGATGCAGTACATAAGGTAGAAGTACCGGCATCATGGGCAAACCCGGCAGCAGATGCTCCTGCAAAAGAGATCACAGGCCGTCCGGAAGTTGTTAAGATGGTAAATGACCTTATGAGACCGATCTCCTTAATGGATGGTGACAGCCTTCCGGTTTCCGCATTTACAGAAAATCCGGATGGACAGTTCGAACTTGGTGCAGCTGCATACGAGAAACGTGGTACAGCCGTAACAGTTCCGACCTGGGATGCAGAGAAATGTATCCAGTGTAACCAGTGTGCATTCGTATGTTCACATGCGACAATCCGTCCGTTTATGTTAGATGACGCAGAAGTAAAAGCTGCTCCGTCCAACATCAAACTTGCAGATACAAAGCCAAAAGCTGGCGAATACAAATACACCATGAGCGTATCTCCGTTAGACTGTATGGGATGTGGCGAGTGTATCACTGTTTGTCCGGTTGGCGCAATCGAAATGGTTCCGCAGGAATCTCAGGCAGCAGAGCAGCCGGTATTCGATTACCTGGTAGCAAATGTTGGCAAGAAACCTGGCGTACCGGCAGACAACACCGTAAAAGGATCTCAGTTCAACCAGCCGCTGCTTGAGTTCTCAGGCTCCTGTGCAGGATGTGCAGAAACTTCTTACGCTCGTCTGATCACACAGCTGTTCGGTGAACATATGTATATTTCAAACGCAACAGGATGTTCTTCTATCTGGGGTGGTCCTGCAGCAACTTCACCGTACACAGTAAACAAAGACTCCAAACAGGGTCCGGCATGGGCAAACTCCTTATTCGAGGATAACGCTGAGCATGGCCTTGGTATGGAAATCGGACAGCAGGTTCTTCGTGACCAGGCTATCGCAAGCGCAAAGAAATGTGCTGAGTCCGACAAAGCTGGTGCTGAATTAAAAGCAGCATTCGCTAAATTTGAAGAAACAAAGAATGATACAAAAGCAAATACACCTGCAGCAAAAGATCTTATCGTAGAACTGGAGAAAGCAGCAGCAGCCGGATGCCCGGATGCAGCAGCAGCTCTGGAGAAGAAAGATTACCTTGCTAAGAAGTCTGTATGGATCTTCGGTGGTGACGGATGGGCTTATGATATCGGCTTCGGCGGATTAGACCATGTACTTGCTTCCGGAAACAACGTAAACGTTATGGTATTCGATACAGAAATGTACTCCAATACCGGTGGACAGGCTTCTAAGGCTTCCAACATCGGTGAAGTTTGCCAGTTCGCAGCTTCCGGTAAAGAAGTAGGCAAGAAGAGCCTTGCTGAGATCGCTATGAGCTATGGCTATGTATATGTAGCACAGATCGCTCTTGGTGCAAACATGGCTCAGGCTGTTAAGGTTCTTGCAGAAGCAGAAGCTTACAACGGACCGTCACTTATCATCGGATATGCTCCATGTGAGTTACACGGTGTTAAGGGTGGAATGAACCACTGCCAGGATGAAATGAAGAAAGCAGTAGCTGCTGGTTACTGGAACCTCTTCTCCTTCAATCCGGAATTAAAGGCAGAAGGAAAGAATCCGTTCACCTTAGTTTCCAAACCGGGTGATGGTTCTTACCAGGATTTCTTAAAGAACGAGACACGTTACAGCCGTCTGACCAGATCCTTCCCTGAAAGAGCTGAAAGACTCTTCAAGGAATCTGAAGAAGCAGCTAAGAAACGTTATGAGCACTTAGAGAGATTAGTAGAACTCTATAAATAATATCTTTGTGTAAATGAGAAAGTCGGCGTACCGAAAGGTGCGTCGGCTTTTTTGTGTTTACAAAAGAAAGGGATAATGTTAAAATAAAAAATAATGTGTCATAGAAGGTAAGCGGGGAGGAATCGCGTATGATGCGTTTTCTTGGAAGAGGAAAGAGCAGTTACCGTCAGATGAAACAGAAAGAAAAGAGGGTATCAACGCAGATGGAAAAAGAAGACTTCTTATTAAGCCAGATCGATGAGTTCAGAGAGAAGGCGAAGCAGCTTCAGGCTTTGGTAAGTTCCAAAGAGAGCAAAGTAAGAGAGTTACAGAGCCTTGTGGATGAACGCGAGGGCAGAGCAGCAAAGCTGCAGAATATTTTAAATGAGCGCAAACAGGAAGCGGACAAGCTGAATCAGACCGTGCAGGAGCAGATCGATGGAATGATCTCGAATGTGGAGACCAAGATCACAGAGCTTGGCGGAGAGCTGACAAAGTCGGCGTCTGAAAGTGAAGAGGCGGTTGCCGCAAAAACGGAGGAGATGAAAGAGGCGCTTCTTGAGATGAAAGAGCTTCTCCAGAAAACCAGGACAGAACTCAGTGACAAGATTCATGAGGAAAATGTCACCTGCTATCGCAATATTCAGACACTGTTTGATGATTTTGGAGAAAAAGTCGATAAAATGGAGAATCTGGATTCCGGAGTAAAGAGCATCAAATCCTATGTGAAATGTTTATCCTGGTTTTCAATCGTGAATTTTATCGTGCTGATCGGATTTATTTTATATCAGCTTGGTGTGTTTTTTTAATGAATAAGTATATAAATGAAAAGCCTGGAGTTACTGAAAGGCTTTTTGTTGTGTAAAAAATAATGAATTGATAAAGCAAAAGAGGTAAAAGAAAATGAATGCAGAAAAGAAAGTTTGGGTCGTAGGCCATAAGAATCCGGATACGGATTCCATCTGTGCGGCTCTTGCGTATGCAGAATTAAAAAATCGCAAGGAAGACGGCAGATACGTTGCAAAACGCGCAGGCGCGGTAAGTGAGGAGACACGCTATGTGCTGGATTATTTTGATGTAAAAGAACCGGAACTCGTAAAGGATGCGGGCGCGCAGGTCAAGGATATTGAGATCCGCGAGACCAAAGGCGTGTGCAGCCATATGTCCTTAAAACATGCATGGGAAATGATGAAGGATTCCGGCGTTGTGACCCTGCCGATCGTCAATGCGAAGAATAAGCTCGAGGGGCTTATCGTTACCGGCGATATCGCGACATCCTATATGGATGTATACGACAACCGTGTACTCGCAACTGCGCGTACCCAGTATCGTAACATCGTAGAAACCATGGATGGCGAACTGCTGACCGGAAATGAGCATGGATACTTTGTAAAAGGAAAAGTAGTGGTTGCGTCTGGAGACGACGAAGTGATGAAGGAATATATCGAGGAAGATGACCTTGTTATTCTTGCAAACCGTCCGGAATCCCAGCGCTGCGCACTGGAACTGAATGCGAGCTGCATCGTAGTATGCACCGGAACAGAGGTTTCTGAGGAGATCCTTGCGATGGCAAAAGAGCGTGACTGTGTGATCATTCGTACACCGTTTGATTCATTTACCGCAGCACGTCTGATCAACCAGAGTATGCCGATCAAATATTTCATGAAAAAGGACAACCTCGTTACTTTTGAACTGGAAGATTATGTGGATGATGTCAAAGAAGAAATGGCAAAAGTACGTCACAGAGATTTCCCGGTTCTTGATGAGAACGGAAACTATGTAGGAATGATTTCCAGAAGAAATCTCTTAAATATGAAAAAGAAACAGGTGATCCTTGTGGATCATAACGAAAAGACACAGGCAGTGGATGGAATCGATGGAGCTGAGATCTTAGAGATCATTGATCACCACAGAATCGGAAATCTGGAGACCGTTGCACCGGTATTTTTCCGCAATCAGCCACTCGGTTGTACCGGAACGATCATTTACCAGATGTATCAGGAGCAGAATGAGGAGATCACCAAAAAGGTAGCGGGACTTCTTTTATCTGCAATCCTTTCCGATACACTGATGTTCCGTTCCCCGACCTGCACACCGGTAGATAAAGCGGCGGCAGAGGGGCTTGCAAAGATCGCGGAGGTGGATATCGAAACACACGCAAAGAATATGTTCCGCGCGGGAAGCAATTTCAAAAACAAAACGATCGAAGAGATCTTTTTCCAGGATTTCAAGAAGTTTACCGCAGCAGACAAAGATTTCGGCGTAGGTCAGATCAGTGCAATGGGCGCAGAAGAACTGCTCGGCATCAAAGACCAGATCGTGGCATATATGGATACTGTTCTGACTGAGAAGAAGTTAAACATGGTATTTATCATGCTGACAGATATTTTAGAGGAGACTACTTACCTGTTATGCGCGGGAACCGGGGCTGACCAGGTTGCGGAGGAAGCGTTTAAACAGGAAAAAGACGGTGATTATTACGTCTTAAAAGGTGTGGTTTCCCGTAAGAAACAGATCATTCCACCATTTATGAGTGTGCTTCAGTAAAAAGGCGGAGCGATGAAGAAAAAACAGTTACAGAGTTCGCTGCTTCTTCTTTTGACGGCGATGATCTGGGGAACGGCATTTGTTGCGCAGAGTGTCGCCATGGATTATATTGAGCCGTTTACCTTTAATGCGATCCGTTTTTTGCTTGGCGGCGTAGTATTGCTGCCGCTCATCGCGCTGCGAAGCCGCAGAGAGCGTGGAACAGAAACGGGTGATAAAAAGCTGTTGTGGAAGGGCGGGATCCTTTGCGGGATCGTTCTTTGCATCGCTTCCGCGTTCCAGCAGCTTGGAATTCAGGGTACGACCGTAGGAAAAACAGGATTTATTACAGCGCTTTACATTGTGCTGGTTCCGGTATTTGGCGTGTTCCTGCACAAAAAAGCCGGAATCAGGCTGTGGCTCAGCGTACTGGTGGCGATTTTCGGTTTGTATCTTTTGTGTATGAATGCCGAGCATTTTTCCATCAACCACTATGATGTCATTCTGCTGCTTTGTGCGGCGTCATTTGCCGTGCAGATCCTGTGCGTAGATCATTTTTCGCCAAAAGTGGATCCGGTCAAGCTGTCATGCATCCAGTTCCTTGTCTGCAGCCTGCTGTCATTTCTCATGATGGTGCTTACAGAGCATCCAAGCATGGCGGCAGTCATGACGGCGTGGCAGCCGATCCTTTACGCGGGAATCCTCTCCTGTGGAGTGGCATATACGCTTCAGGTGGTTGCGCAGACCAGTTTAAATCCGGTGATCGCGTCTCTGATCATGAGCCTGGAATCCGTGATTTCCGCGATCGCGGGATGGCTTGTCCTGGGACAGCATCTGAGCGGACGTGAGATCGCGGGATGTGTCGTGATGTTTGCGGCGATCATTCTGGCGCAGCTTCCATCAAAAACTGCAAAGTAAAAGGAGTTTTTCTATGGCAAAACAGACATGGAAACCGGGAAATATGCTTTATCCGCTTCCGGCAGTGATGCTAAGCGTCAGGGATAAGGCGGGAAATGACAATATTATTACGGTGGCATGGACGGGGACGGTGTGTACGAATCCGCCGATGGTATCCGTCTCGGTGCGCCCGGAACGCCATTCGTATCAGATGTTAAAAGAAACCGGAGAATTTGTGATAAATTTAACGACAGAGAAGCTGGCGTTTGCAACGGATTACTGCGGCGTGAAGTCAGGACGGGATGTTGACAAGTTTGAAGTGATGCATTTGAACAAGGAAGCGGCGGATCAGGTGGGAGCACCGATGATCGCTGAGAGCCCGGTCAATATTGAATGCCGGGTGAGAGAGTGCATGGAGCTAGGATCGCACCATATGTTTCTTGCGGATGTACTTGCGGTACATGTGGATGAGGCATATCTGGATGAGAAGGGAAAATTTGATTTAAATGCTGCAGGTCTGCTTGCCTATTCGCATGGAGAGTATTTCTCCCTCGGGAAAAAATTAGGCAGGTTTGGCTACAGCATTCAAAAGAAGAAAGCAAAGAAAAAGCGGAAATAAAATTATTTTAACAGTAGTTCCATTAAATAGGCGTAGACCTCTGCTGTCTGATCTTTCCAGTTGGCACAGATGGCCTCCGCCTGTTCTTTTGTATGTACGGTGAGCGTGAGGTCGATCATGGGATTGCCGTGCTCTTTTAAACGGCAGCGAACCGCAAATTCGTTGTTGGTTGTCTTATAGTAGTCAGATAAAACAGAATTTTCATTTTTTAATTCCACTTTGTGTTTATCAAAATAATGCAGAATATCATTCTGGATAGCCGGAGAAATCTTGTCATGGAAAAACTGCAGTGTCTCTTTGCCGGCGGCAGTGATACTGTACTGCGTATTGCTGTGCGTGGATTCTGTGCTGATCAGATCGGTTTCGATGAGATCATGTACGACCTGCTGTACGGTAAAATAGTTGGTATATTCCTTTTCCAGAAAGAAATCGGAAATCTGTGTGTTGCTTAGTGGAAAATCAACCTTTTCTAACATATATAAAACGATTAGTTTGTAAAGTGTAAATGGTTCTGCCATAGATCACAACTCCTTTTTTATGATTGCGGATAATATTTCCCCTGCCAGATATCTTTCTCGCGGAAGGTTCGCTGCAGCTGGTTTAAGACCCGCTTTTTGTCAGCACTCCAGAGAGGAGCAGCAAGCAGTTTTTTCGGGCCGTCACCGGTGAGCCGGTGTATGACGATATCCGGCGGCAGCAGCGCGACGCATTCTGTTACAAAATCACAATAGTCATCCAGGGTAAAGGTGTCAAACGGATGGCTTTCGTAATAGGTATGAAGGTCTGTCCCTTTTAAAATATGCAAAAGCTGTAGTTTCATTCCAAAAACAGGAAGCGCGGCAACATAAGAAACGGAAGCGCGCATCATCTCCTTTGTTTCGCCCGGAAGACCAAGGATCAGATGAACAATGACTTTGATGCCACGCTTGTGCAGTTCGGTGACAGCATGGTCAAAATCTGACAGCGCAAAACCGCTGCGGATAAACGCAAGCGTTTCCGGATGGATCGTCTGAAGTCCGAGCTCGATCCAGACCGGTTTGATCTGGTTTAATTCCAGGAGCAGATCAAGGACTTCATCGGAGAGACAGTCCGGCCTTGTCGCGATCGACAGGATGGCAACATCGGGATTTTCGATCGCTTCCATAAAAATACGCCGCAGATAGGAGACCGGTGCATAGGTATTTGTAAAAGCCTGAAAATACGCAATGTAATGTGTACAGGATGTTTTGCCGGCGATCCGTTCCCGTGCCTTTATAAGCTGTGCGGAAACAGTAAGGGAGGAGGAAGCGGCAAAATCACCGCTGCCTCCCTCGCTGCAGAAAATACAGCCGCGTGTACCAAGCGTTCCGTCACGGTTCGGGCAGGTCATACCGCCGTTTAAGGAGAGCTTGTACATTTTTTCGCCGTAGGTATGTTTTAAATAAGCATCCAGCGAATAATATCTTTTTCCATTCCAGAAATCGGGAAAACAGGCGGCCTTCTTATGCTCTGATATGAGATTTGACTGCCTGGCTTACCACTTCGGCAACGCGCGGATCAAATGCTTCCGGCATGATAAATTCGTCGCTTAATTCTTCGTCGGAAACAAGACCTGCGATCGCTTCCGCAGCAGCCAATTTCATTTCTTCCGTGATCTGTTTTGCGTGTCCCTCCAGAGCGCCGCGGAAAATACCAGGGAAAGCAACGACGTTGTTGACCTGATTCGGGAAATCACTGCGTCCGGTGCCAACAACACGGGCTCCGGCTGCTCTTGCAACATCCGGCATGATCTCAGGAACCGGATTTGCCATGGCAAAGAGAATGGCATCGGAATTCATGGAAGATACCATTTCCGGCGATACGATGTTCGGAGCGGAGACACCGACAAAGATATCAGCGCCTTTTAAGGCATCGGCGAGAGTTCCGGCTGCATGGGAAAGATTGGTCACTTTGGTCATTTCTTTCTGCATCCAGTTGAGAGCCGGATAGTCCGGCCCGATGATGCCCAGACGGTCGCACATGGTCACATCTTTAAAACCGTAAGTGAGGAGCAGTTTGGTGATCGCGACTCCGGCAGAACCGGCTCCGTTTACAACGACCTTACAGTCCTCTTTCTTCTTTCCGGTCACACGCAGACCGTTTATGATACCGGCGAGAACAACGATGGCAGTTCCGTGCTGGTCATCATGAAATACGGGAATGTCAAGCATTTCATTTAATCTGGTTTCAATCTCGAAACAGCGCGGAGCGGAGATGTCCTCTAAGTTGATGCCGCCGAATGCCGGCGCGATATTTTTTACGGCAGTGATGATCTCCTCGGTATCCTGGGTGTCCAGACAGATCGGGACAGCGTTCACATCACCGAACTCTTTAAAAAGTACGCATTTTCCTTCCATAACAGGCATGGCAGCGTAAGGTCCGATGTTTCCGAGACCCAGAACAGCGCTTCCGTCGGATACTACGGCAACGGTGTTTGCCTTCATGGTATAGGTATAAGCGGCAGACGGATCTTCGGCGATCACTTTACATGGTTCCGCAACACCGGGGGTGTAGGCGATCGCAAGGTCTTCTCTGGTCTTTACCGGGGTCTTGGATACGGTCTCTAGTTTTCCGTTCCATTTTCTGTGCATTTCGAGTGCTTTTTCTTTGTTATCCATAACTTCAGGCTCCTTTATGTATTTGATAGGTAACTTTTAAATTTGTAACAATGTCTTCATATTTAATATGTAACTTTGTATGCAATAAAATTATCATATCATTAAGAAAATAACAAATCAAGAAAAATAAGGCTTTCTATTTGGACAGGAAAGTTGTATAATAAAGACTATCAAATCTTAGAGAACATCTTTTTTGAATCCCATATATAC
>OJPX01001105.1_pt1 | contig 9515 bp, 4 predicted proteins | sample 1598591 | NCBI WGS metagenome assembly OJPX01 (sample SAMN03922497, study PRJEB24848) | human gut metagenome | isolation source: stool sample | host: Homo sapiens | place: Germany | collected 2011-11
GAAGTAGGGCAGGCCGCCGTGGGCGGCGTCGTAGCCGAGGATGTTCCACTTGAAGGTCTCGCCGAACAGGGTGATATCAATGCCCGGCCAGCCGAAATCCACCACCGGCAGGCTTGCAAAGGCCTTGGGCAGAAATTGCAGCAGCAGGTACTTGAACACGGTGATGAGGTTGGACACGATGACGAACAGGCCGCCCTCGCGCACCCACTTGGCAGCGGCGGGGTGCTTTGCCGCGAAGTTATTCCAGAAATTCATAGCCTGCTTCCTTTCAGCTGTTTTTCAAGCGCTCTTCCATGCGGCTGTTCAGCACGAGGTTCTTCACAGCCTCCACGATCACCCGCACAAGGCCGATGATCCAGAAGCCCTGCAGCTCCATCACGATGCCGTCCACCATGCCCATGCTGATAGCGCCGTTGGTCATTTTGGACAGCGCACGCAAAGGCATATTGTACTGGAACAGGATGTTCAGGTCGGGCTTGCCTTTTTTGATGCTGCGGCGCAGCAGGGTACCCAGTACCGCCGCTGCCAGCCAGCCGATGGGGCTGCGTCCGTGTCCCATCTCGCCCAGCGTCATGTTGCGGTCGATGCGTACTTTGTTTTCCGGGATGGGACGGCCCAGCAGCGCTTCAAACTCCGCGTCCGGCACATTCTGCACCTGTGCGGTGCGGTAATGGGCAAGGTCTTTGCCCGCGTAGGGGTCGGGTGCGCCGGTGCCCGCCACCGTGACAGCGGCAGTCAAGCGGATATCGGCGCTGGAAGCGCCCACCAGCAGCTGATAGCTGCCGCCTTCCACCTCCCAGCGGTCGGTGGCAACGTTCCAGTAGCGGAACGCCTTATCATCCAGCGGGATGGTGACGGTCTTGCTCTCGCCGGCTTCCAGCTGCACCTTGGTAAAGCCCTTCAGCTCCTTGGCGGGGCGGAAAATCGTTGCATCCGGCTTTGCCACATAAAGCTGCACCACCTCGGCACCTGCACAGCTGCCGGTGTTGGTGACAGTCAGGGTCACGCCGTTTTCGTCTGCTTTCAGGTCACTGTACGCAAAGCTGGTATAGCTCAGGCCGTAGCCGAAGGGGAAGGCGGTGGGCACACCGGCAGTGTCGTAGTAGCGGTAGCCCACATACAGCCCCTCGCGGTACTCCACAGTGGGACCGTCGCCGCCGAAATGCGCCTTTGCGGGGGTGTCGGCGTAGCTGCGCGCCCAAGTCTCCGCCAGCTTGCCGCAGGGGTTCTGCGCACCGGTCAGCACCTCGACCAGTGCGCCCGCACCGGCCTGACCGCCCAAGCAGCCGTAGACCAGCGCCTTGCAGTCCTTGACCCAATCGCTTTCCAGCGAGGAGCCCGCACTCAGCAGCACCACCACATTGGGGTTTGCCGCCGCCACAGCCGCCAGCAGTTCCAGCTGGTTCTCTGCCAGCTTCATGTCGGCGCGGTCGATGCCCTCGCTCTCTTTGATCTCGTCCAGACCCATGCACAGCAGCACCACATTGGCGTTCTTTGCCAGCTGCACCGCCTCGGCCTTCAGCGCCTCGTCGGGCTTGCCCTGCCGGTCAAAGCCCTTGGCGTAGCCAACACTGTTCAGGCCGCTCTCGGCAAGGCATTCCAGAAAGGAATCCACCTTGATGGAGTTGACGGCGCTGGAGCCTGCACCCTGATAGCGGGGCGTCTGGGCAAAATCGCCGATGACCGCCACCTTTTCCCCCTTTGCAAGGGGCAGCAGGCCGTTTTCGTTCTTCAGCAGCACGATGCTCTGGGCAGCAGCCCGGCGTGCCAGTGCGTGGTGGGCATCGGCATCGAACTTGCCGGGTGCGGCGTCCACCGCCGCCTTGGTGGTGAACACCAGCTCCAGCAGCTCCTCCAGCCGGGCGTCCACGTCCGCTTCGGTGATCTTGCCGGTCTGCACCGCCTTCATCAGCTCCCGGATGGCGTCCCCGCCGGGGGCGGGCATTTCCAGCGTAGAGCCGTTCTTTACGCCAAGGGCGTGGTCGTTGCTGCCGCCCCAGTCGGTGACCACTGCGCCGTCAAAGCCCCAGTCCCCGCGCAGGATATCCATGAGCAGGTGGGTGTTCTCGTTGGCGTAGGTGCCGTTGACAAGGTTATAGGCGGACATGATGGTCTTAGGCTGCGCTTCCTTGACCACCATCTCGAAGCCGGTCAGGTAAATTTCCCGCAGGGTGCGCTCGTCCACGATGGAATCCGAGGCCATGCGGCGCAGCTCCTGACTGTTCACCGCAAAGTGCTTGGGACAGGCGGCAATGCCGTTTTTCTGGATGCCGCGGACGTAGGCCGCAGCCATCTTACCGGCAAGGTAAGGGTCCTCCGAGAAATACTCGAAGTTGCGGCCGCACAGGGGGCTGCGCTTGATGTTCAGGCCGGGGCCCAGCAGCACCGACACGCCCTGTGCCGCGGCTTCCTCGCCCATGGCTGCGCCCACAGCCTCGCCAAGCTCCGGGTCCCAGCTGTTGGCAACGGTCGCCGAGGTGGGGAAGCAGGTGGCAGGCACACTGGGGTTCAGGCCCAGATGGTCCGCGGCACCCGCCTGCTTGCGCACGCCGTTGGGGCCGTCCGACAGGGTAATGGCCGGGATGCCCTTGCCCGGCAGCGCCCGGGTGGTGAACACCGTGCCGCCGCTCAGCAGGGCGCATTTTTGTTCCAGAGACAAGCTCTTGATGATATCTGTGTGTTTCATGGGTCTCTCCTGACAATCAAAAAAAGGGGGCGGGCGTTTGCCCGCCGCCCCTTCTGTTCCTATGTGTTGATCAGACGGTTTTTACGTCCTCTTTCTTTTTACGGAAGCGGAGGATCGTCAGAACGACCAGAACTGCGATCAGACCGCCGCAGACACCATCCACTGCGTAGATGACCTTCTGGTAAGGCTCGACCTTTGCCAGATAACGGCTGCCCGGCATACCGCCGTTCATTGCCTTGGAGTTTGCAATGGTGTACAGGATGTTATGGATTGCTTCACGACCGTAGTGGTAATCTGCAACGTCATCCTTGTTAAAGGTGTACCGTGCGCCGGTGGGCAGGTTCGTCAGCTTGCCGTCTGCACCGGCCTGGATCATCTGGCCAGCGTCCATAAAGACACCGGTGTTTGCGTTGTCGGTGATGATAAAGCCGTGGAAGCCCCACTCGTTGCGCAGCAGGCCGGTGATCATGTTGTAGTTGCCGCCGGCCCAGGTATAGCCAACGCGGTTGAAGGAGGTCATGATGCCGGTGACGGACGGGATCTCGGTGGTGGCATTGCTGTAAGTGCCGTCGCCGTTGTCCTTTGCATAGTTCATCTCGACCTTATCAGACTTGACGCACATCTCAAAGGGCTTGAGGTAGATCTCGCGGGCCGCCTGCTCGTTCAGGAAGGTCGCAATGCTGTACTGGCCTTCACGGTCGCCGCGGTGGTCCTCCTGATCGTTGATGGCGTAATGCTTGACAAAGACATACATACCGCGGGAGGCGACACCCTCACACTCGAGGGAAGCAATGTGACCGCCGATGAACGGATCCTCGGAGTAATACTCGCTGTTGCGGCCGGAGAATGCCGTGCGGTGCATATTGACAGCAGGTGCATACCAGCCATCAACGCCCAGATAGTAGGACTCGTCGCCAATGTTCTCGCCGTAGTGAGTGGCCAGATCATCGTTGTAGGTCTGTGCCAGAACGATCACGCCGCAGTGCGTGATGTTGCCCTTGAAGTAGAGGTTGCCGCTTGCATCAAAGCCGTAGTTGATCAGGCCGGTGGCAGTGTCGCGGTCGGTCGTGGAGGGCTTATCCACCGACTTGATGGCAGCCGTGCCATAGCCGGACTGCGTGATCAGGGTCTGATAATCGCTGGGGGTCAGCTGGTCGAGCAGTGCGTCCCACTTTTCATCATCGTAATCCAGACCGCGCATATCGATCAGACCCAGACCGTTGTCCTTGCCGTAAACGATCTCATCGGTCAGGGTGGAGAAGTCGGTGGGGTTCAGGGAATCAAAAGAATCCAGCTTTGCAAGGTCCTCCTTGCTGATCGTCTTGCGGTAGGTATAGGATGCAGCCTTGCCGCTGGCATCGGTACCATTGATGGGGTTGCCCCAGGTGCTGATCTGGTCGCTGACCTCGCCGTCAACGGTCGGCCAGGTGCCAGTCCAGTCACTGCGGGAGAGATACTGCAGCCCGCCGTTTGCATGGTCGAGCTGATTGGTGATCTCCACACCGGTCGTGGTGTCAAGCTTGTAGGTCGTGGTATCCACGGTGCCGTTTGCCGGGGTGTAGATTTCAACAAAAGCAGTGTCGCCATCCGCGGTCATACCGTCTGCCACGCTCTTTCCCTTGGCAGAGAGGATGTTGTTGACCGCTTCGTGTGCGTTTTTAGCCGCAGTGATATAGTAATCACCTGCGTCCAGAATGTAGGTCTTGGCATTGACGTAGTCGTAGGACTTCAGCTGTTCCTGGTCGAAGGTGACCGTCACGGTCTCGCTTGCACCGGGAGCCAGCTCCGAGGTCTTGGCGTAACCGACCAGTTCAACGGCAGCCTTTTCCACCTTGTTGGCCTTGTCATAATCGGTGTAAGGGCTCTGTGCGTAGACTTCCACAACGTCCTTGCCTGCAACAGAACCGGTGTTGGTGACCTTGACCGTCACGGTGCAGGTATCGCCATCCCAGCTGGTGTTGTAATCCGACCAGTCAAAGGTGGTGTAGGACAGGCCGTAGCCGAAGGGGTACATCACAGCATCGTCGTAGTTGTAATCGCCCGCATTGCCCTGACCGAGGACTTTATCCTCGTAACGGGTCTCGTAGTAGCGGTAGCCAACATAGATGCCCTCTTTGTAGCTGACGTAGTTGTACTTGGTGAGGTTGCCATTCTCATCGTAGTAGGCAAAGTCGCCGAAGTTCTGCGCCGCCGGGCTGTTCATGGCATCCACTTCATAGGTATCCACGGTGCGGCCGGAAGGATTGACCTTGCCGGAGAAGATCTCAGCCAGAGAGCACAGGCCGTAGTCGCCCATGGCAGGAGCCGAGATGACCGTGTGGATGCTGGGATAATCCTCCACCCAGCTCAGATCGACCGCTGCACTGGAGTTGAGCAGCAGCACCACATCGTCAAAGTTGTCGTTCAGATACTGCAGGATCTCCAGTTCCGTAGAATCCGGCTCCAGATAAGTCTTGGTCTTGTCCTCTTCCACATCGGTGTGGTTGTACATGGAGCGGGGCATATCACGGCCTTCGCCCGCCACACGGCTGAACACAAAAACAGGAACCGTATTCTTCATGGAATCGGTCAGACCCGGCTCTGCTTTCATAACAGACAAGGGGCATTCGTTGATGGAAAAGTCCTCGTCATCACCGTAGGAAACGGAACCAACGCCCAGACCGTAATCCTTGCCGTTGCCTTCGGAATAGAATTTCCAGAGGTCCTCGTTGACACCGAACCCGGCATCTTCAAAGGCCGTTTTCATATCGACTTTGTTGCCGCCGATGTAGCTGACTGCCGAATGGCTGACAAAACTGAAGGTGGTATCCGTGCTGTACGGCATTCTGCCTTCATCGTTCTTCAGCAGGACGATGCCCTCTGCTGCAATCTGCTTGTTCAGGGCGATCTCATCCTCAACCAGCGCATCCTCTGTGTCAAAGCCGGGCTTGCCGTATTCCATATTAATGCCTTCGGTCTTTGCCTTGCTGTTGTCGATGCCTCCGCTCTTCAGGCCCAAAATGCTCTGCACGCTGCTGGCGTTGGGCGGGATCAGCACATTGGCCGCAACTATACCGCCCGCCAATGCGACACACAACACACCCGAAACGGCAGTTTTGATGATCTTGCCCATCATCTTACCGTCCTTCTTTTTCTGTGCCATAACTGTTAACTCCTTCTCTTTTGTGTACACGACCCGGTTCATAGCTGTTCTCAGGAGTGCGTCCACTCCTTTGCTTGATGTCATTTTATCATATAAACCGCAAAACGAACCGTTCGCCGCACAATCTGTCGTTTGGGATGCATAATTTGAAAAAAGTTTCAAATTGGTTTCATTTTTTATTGTGCTTATTCACAATTCCACCGCCCCTGATTTTGTGCATATTGCAAAAAGGGCGGGGGATCACTCCCCGCCCTCGGTCTGTTGAATCCCCGCCTGCGGCAGAAGCACCCGCAGGGTGAACCAGCCGTCCTCCCAGTGCACGGTCATGCTGCCGCTGTGCTGCTGCGCAGCCGCCCGCAGGCTGCGCAGGTCGTAACCGCCGTGGGCACTGCGCAGCGGCAGACCGTCTGCACCCAGCTCCACCGGCTTTTTGCAGTAGTTCTCCACCCGGAACAGCACAAAGCCGTTCTGGGCATACACCGCCGTGCGGATCAGCCGCTTTTCCGGGTCCTGCTCGGCGGCGCAGCTTTCAATGGCGTTGTCCAGCGCGGTGCCCACCAGCGTGCAGATCTCCCGGGTGGACAGATGGTCCAGCAGATGCCCGTCTGCCACGCTGGTCATGCGGATCTGCTTTTCCTGACATTCCATGCTCTTGGCGGTGAGCAGGATGTCCAGCACCGGGTTTCCGGTCTTGTTCTCCGCCTCATACTGCAGAATGCTGTTCTCCATCTTTGCCAGCGCCGCGTCCTGCTTGGCGCGGTCCCGCTGGGCACGGATATCAGCGATCTGGACCTTCAATTCATGGTAGCGGCTGTTGATGAGCTCGATGCCCTCCTTGCTGCGCTTGTACTGTTCGTACTGCCGGTGCAGCACATTGTCCATGGCAGAAAGCTCCTGATGCAGCGCGCTCTCCCGCAGTTGCTCGTGCTGCAGCGTCAGGATCAGCACCCCGCAGAAATCCACCAGCGTGCGGATGCAGAACACGTTCATGGTCGCCGGGCTCTCCCCCAGAAACAGAAGGTTGCTGACCACGAACACCGTGCCCGCCATGACAAATGCCGCCAGCGCAGCCTTGTTGCTGATGTCCAGATGCTTTTCGGGCAGCGGACGGCTGCGCTCCAGCCAGAACATCAGGCCGTAGACCGCGCCGTAGACCGCCGCCAGCAGCGCCAGCGCCAGCGGGTCAAAGCCGCTCCGGTGCGGGAACAGCCAGCAGTGCAGCTGCCATTCTGCGCTGGCAGCAAACTCTGCCAGCAGAAACGCCCGGGCGGTGATGTACAGTGCCTCCAGCCAGTTGACCGCCCGGCTGCCCCACAGGTACCCGTAGAGCAGCAGCACCGCGCAGAGCATACAGGGCACCCACCACGCCAGCGGCACATAGCCGGTCTTGTGCAAAAAGATTCCCAGCACCAGTGCCCACACCACCGTGACCGCGGTCTGCCGGTGGAACCGCCGCGGCAGGCGGCGGGCGTAGAGCAGCACCGCCAACACCTCTGCCAGCGCCGTGTACAGGCGGGGGATGTTCGGCAGCATGGTCATGAGCCCTCACCTCCGATGTAGTCGGTCAGTGCGGCAAGAAAGGCCTTGCGCTTGGGGCGGCTGATCTGCAGCTCATAGGGTCCCACCTGCACCGTGTTCTGCTGCACCGCCTGCACCTGCGCCAGATTTACCAGATAGCCGCTGTTGCAGCGGGCAAAGGGGCGGCCCGCCAGCTTTTCCTCCACTGCCTTGAGGGTGCCCGGTGCCGAAAAATCGCCGTCCTCGGTGTAGTAATGCACCCGGTGGCCTTCGCTTTCCAGATAATACAGCCGGGAGCTGTCCAGCCGCCGCAGGCCGCTCTCCACCGGGACCATGAGATAGTGGCTGGCGCGGCGGGCCAAATTTTTCTCGGCCTTTTTCAGCTGCTCTGAAAATGCAAAATACGGCACCGGCTTCAGCACATAGTCCAGCGCTCCCACCGAGTAGCCCCGGATGGCATACTGCGCCATATTGGTGATGAAGATCAGGATGACGTCTGCATCCATCTGCCGGATGCGCTCTGCCGTGGTCATGCCGTCCAGATGCTTCATCTCCACATCCAGAAAAATAACATCGTAGACGGCGCGGTAATTGTCCAGAATGTCCATCCCGTCCGCAAAGACCGATACCTCAAATTCTGTCCCGTACTGCCGGGTATACCGCCGGATGTACTCCTGCAATACCCCCTGCATCTCCGCATCATCCTCTACGACTGCCACCCGGATCATGACCGCACCTCCCTTACCACACCTTTGTGGAACTGTTACGGCTCTATTATAGCGCAATCCCGTCCGGTTTGCCAAGGGGCACTCCGCAACAAAGGGCAGGGCAGCCCACAGCTGACCACCGTGGACGTCAACCCCTACCAGCTGGGCATGGAGGCTGCCAGCCAGACCATCAACCACATTGAGAACCCGAACCTTCTGGCCACAAAGATCATCGTGCCGCACAAGCTCATCCCCCGGGAGAGCTGCTGCCCGCCGGAGGAGCAGCGCTAGGAAGTGCTTTTTCAGCAAGACAGTGTCCGCTTCCGGGAGCTGCCGCGCAGCGCTTGCTATCCTGCCCCCAGAGTAGACAGCGTAAAAAACGCTGCATCCTCCGGGGGTATTTTTATGCCCAAAAAGGCACAAAAGAATGCCCGCCCACCTGTGGAAAACCACGGTGGGCGGGCATTTTATGGTTTATCGTTTGCGCGCTGCAAAAGCGTTCAGAGGGCGGTGGGCTGGGGTACCAGCCGGAAGAGCATTACGGGCAGCTCGCTGTTTGCAAAATCCAGCGTAAGGATGATCGTTCCGCGCTCTGTTTCAAAAGGCATCTCCGTCTGTGTGCCGTCCGGGGCAATGCGCACAAGCGTTTTGCCTTCCAGCAATCCGGCGGGCAGCGCGAGCCTTACCCGACCGGTGGGCTGCGTCAGGCTGCCTGCGGTTTCAAAGGCCACACTCAGGTATTCCCCGTTCGTCCGTGCGGTCACATCCTCCGCAGAAAGACTGCCGCTGTTAGCCCACGCCGTTGCCGCTTCGATCATTTCCAGCTGCGCGGCGTTTTCTGCCTGCCCGCACACGGGGCAGAAGGTCAGCGTTTCGCCTTCCGCAGTGCGGAAAGTAAACTTCCGGCAATCCGTGCTGCCAGTGTGCGCGCAGCCCTGCCGCAGACAACTGGCGCTCTGAGAGCCGGTTCCGTTCGGGGACCATGCACCGAACTGGTGCCCCAGCTGATCGGTCGGGTCTGCGGTGTAGCTGTCTTTGCAGCGGCTGCAGGTAAAAACAGTATAGCCGTCTGCTTCACAGGTGGGGGCTACGGTAACAGCCTGATAATCATGGTTCAGCGCGGGCAGTTCTGTATAGGTGGTATGGTCGCAGCGGGAACAGGTTTCGTAAGCATTCCAGCCGATTTCCGTACAGGTAGGGGCTTTTGCTGCGTATTGCTTCAAATCATGATTCAGCGCGGGCAGCTCTTTGCGGGTGGTATAGTTGCAGCCGAAGCGGGAGCAGGCTTCGTAAGCATCCCAGCCGATTTCCGTACAGGTAGGGGCTTTTGCTGCGTGCTGCTCCAGATCATGATTCAGCGCGGGCAGCTCTTTGCGGGTGGTATAGTCGCAGCGGGAGCAGGTTTCGTAAGCATCCCAGCCGATTTCCGTACAGGTAGGGGCTTTTGCTGCGTGCTGCTCCA
>OJPX01001124.1_pt1 | contig 9341 bp, 5 predicted proteins | sample 1598591 | NCBI WGS metagenome assembly OJPX01 (sample SAMN03922497, study PRJEB24848) | human gut metagenome | isolation source: stool sample | host: Homo sapiens | place: Germany | collected 2011-11
CTCTCCGGGATCAGGAATGGAAGCATGCCCCAGTTGATCAGGTTGGAGCGGTAGCGCTTCGTTGCATACTCGTTGGCGATGTTTGCCCAGCCGCCTAATACCTTCTGGCAGGAAGCTGCCTGCTCACGCGCAGAGCCGTCGCCCGGTTTTACAGCGAAGATGGTGGATCCGACACCGACGTTTGTCTTGTCGATATCCGGGTACTGGGTATGGATGGCTGCGAAGACCGGTTTCAGTTCCGGAAGTGCCTCTGCCGGGCAGTTTCCTTCCTGGATGGCTTTCTCTGCGACCTGTACTTCTTTTGCACGTCCCACGTAAGCCGGATCTTTTCTTGACAGGGTGAACTCTGCCAGTCCGAGCGGGTTGGAACGGAAGGAAGAAGTCTCGCCGGATGGAATCAGCTCGTCGGTTGTCGTAACCGGATCGTGGATCTCGGAAACAACCTTCAGAATCAGGTTCTCGGCAAGCTGCGGCATAGCCGGCCAGTCTTTGATGTTCGGTCCGAACTGGATTTCTACAGACGGATCTGCCACACCCTTGCTGTCGAAGACACGGTTCTCGTAAATCTTCTTATCGAAGTGGTATGCCGGTTTCGTGTATGTTCCGGTGAACTCGTCTGCTGCGGTCAGGAATCCCTTGTTTGCTGCGGTTGCTGCAATGGAACGTGCATCCATCAGGGCAACGGAAGAAATCTGGCCGTTCTGGATCTTGGATCCCTCGCGGTTCGGGAAGTTTCTGGTGGAGTGACGGATTGAGAACGCATTGTTTGCCGGAGTATCGCCTGCGCCGAAGCACGGTCCGCAGAATGCGGTTTTTACGATCGCACCGGTTTCCAAAAGGTCTGCCAGTTTTCCGTTTCTTGCCAGCTCCATATAGATCGGGGTACTTGCCGGGTAAACACTTAAGGTGAACGCATCGTCGCCAATGCTGTGGCCTTTCAGGATATCGGCTGCGTCGCAGATGTTCTCAAATCCGCCGCCGGCGCATCCTGCGATGATTCCCTGGTCTACCAGGAGTTTTCCGTCGTGTACTTTATTTTTCAGAGTGAACGGAACTTTTCCGTCGAGGCTGATGGCTGCTTTCTTCTCTACATCGTTCAGGATGTCATCGAGGTTTGCTTTCAGCTCTTCAATGGTATAAACATTGCTCGGATGGAACGGCATCGCGATCATCGGTTTGATCTTGTCGAGTTCTACTTTTACAACGCCGTCATAGTAAGCAACCGCGCCAGGATTCAGCTCTTTGTAATCTGCGCTTCTGCCGTGGATCTGATAGAACTCGCTGATCTTCTCATCGGTTCTCCAGATGGAGGACAGACACGTTGTCTCGGTTGTCATAACGTCCACACCGATCCGGTAATCTGCGCTTAAGGAAGATACGCCAGGTCCTACGAACTCCATAACTTTGTTCTTTACGTAACCATTTGCAAAGACTGCACCGATGATGGCAAGTGCAATATCCTGCGGTCCTACGCCCGGCTGCGGTGCGCCTGTCATGTAAATTGCGATCACTCCCGGCATAGCGATATCATATGTTTTGGAGAGAAGCTGTTTTACCAGTTCCGGTCCGCCCTCGCCCATGGCCATGGTTCCAAGTGCACCGTAACGGGTGTGGGAGTCGGATCCGAGGATCATTTTTCCGCCGCCGGCAAGCATCTCGCGGGCAAACTGATGAATTACTGCCTGATGAGGCGGTACATAGACGCCGCCGTACTTTTTCGCACAGGTAAGACCAAACATGTGGTCATCTTCGTTGATGGTTCCGCCGACTGCGCAAAGGGAGTTGTGGCAGTTGGTCAGCACGTACGGTACCGGGAATTTTTCCAATCCTGACGCGCGCGCGGTCTGAATGATTCCAACAAAAGTAATGTCATGCGATGTAAGTTTGTCAAATTTGATCTGCAGATTTTCCATGTTGCCGGAAACATTGTGGTCTTTTAAGATTCCATAGGCAATGGTTTCTTTTGCAGCATCCGCCGGACACGGCACAGCGCCGGTACGCGCTTTGAGTTCCGCGCGGCCTTCTTCTGTATCCGGGATGATGTCGATTCCGTTGACAAGGTATGCACCTGTGTTCAGTAATTCAATCATGTCGTTCCTCTCCTCTTGTTGTTGATAAAATGTCAGGGTCAAAAAGTCTTTTGACCCCTTCGATACCCGGATTGCTCCGTGCTTTGCACTCCCGCAATCCTGTACGGCTCTGAACGGTTTTACAGATTTTCGCTGTTGTTCATATACGTCATGTAGCTTACGACCATCATGGCAATTTTAAAGGTCAGCGCATCGTCAAATTTACGAATGTCGAGTCCTGTGCTCTTCTCGAGCTTCTCCAGACGGTACACCAGAGTATTTCTGTGTACATAGAGCTGACGGGATGTCTCGGACACATTCAGGTTATTTTCAAAAAATTTATTGATTGTGGTCAGTGTTTCCTCATCGAACGTATCCGGCAGATTTTCGCCGAAGACTTCGGTCATAAACATTTCGCACAGCGGAATCGGGAGCTGATAGATCAGACGGCCGATGCCGAGGTTGTTGTACGGTACCACGTTTTTGTCTGCGTAGAAAATTTTTCCTACTTCGAGTGCCATCTTCGCCTCTTTGTAAGAACGCGATACACTCTTGATCTCGTTGACCGGATTTCCGTAGGAAACGCGCACCTGGGACATGGCCTCCGCATTCAGCATATCCACCAGCATTCTTGCGGTCTGGTTCATATCCTCGAAGGTGTCGGTATCCTTCAGTTCTTTTACAATGATAATGCTCTTCTCATCGACTGCGGTGATGAAATCTCTCGGTCTTGAAGCAAAGAGGCTCTTTACTGTCTCCTGTGCGCTGATGTCTTTTTCCAGCTTCGTCTCTACCATGTAAACAACGCGGCGTACATCTGTGTCGATGCGAAGCTTTTTCGCGCGATTGTAGACATCCACCAGAAGAAGATTGTCGAGAAGAAGGTTCTGGATAAAGTTGTTTTTGTCCAGACGCTCTTTGTATGCAATGATAAGATTCTGAATCTCACATACGGCAACCTTTCCGATCATATATGCATCGTCGCTGCTTCCTTTAGAAATCAGAATATACTCCACATTCTGGTTGTCATATACTTTAAAATAATGATATTCCTGTACAATCTGGCTGTCCGCAGCGGATAATACAAAAGAACGGATGCTTTCTGCATCAATCGCGGTTTCCGGGAATGTGGTCACCAGCAGAACACCATCCGTATTCGTCACACATAAATCAATTCTCGTAATATTTCTTAATTCATCAAGGGTTTTCTGTAATACCTGACTTGATACCAAATCTGCCACTTCCTTTCTCCTGGCGTATTTTACTCCAGGGTGCGTCTTATCTATAACTATAGCTTATTTTTTTCTCATTGGCAACTATTTTTTGCTTCGCAAAAGGAGGGCGGTGCATATGCAAAAAGGACCGGCATCCGAACGGATGTCGATCCTTTTCTCTATGTTTGCGCATACGCGCTGATGTTCATATGGATTAGTTGGTAATGGTGATCTCTGTCTCTTTGTCGAACAGATGAACTTTCTCCATATCCAGAGCAAATTTAACGGTATCACCGCTTCTTGCAGTTGTACGAGGATCTACGCGGGCTGTCATTGGGAATCCTTCGCAATCGAAGTACAGGTAAACTTCTGCACCTAACAGCTCGTATACGTTGATCTTGCACTCAACTACGCTGTCTTTGGAAGTTTCGATGAACATCTGAGAATCATGTACGTTCTCAGGACGGATACCCATAACAACGGTCTTTCCGTCATATCCGCCGTCGATAACAGCTTTTGCTTTGGAAGCCGGCAGTTTCATGTTGTATTTACCAACAGTAAGAGTAACGTCGTTTCCGTTAACTTTTACTTTTGCATCCAGGAAGTTCATCTGCGGAGATCCGATGAATCCTGCAACGAACAGGTTGCCCGGTGCGTTGTACAGGTTCTGCGGGGTATCTACCTGCTGAACAACTCCGTCTTTCATAACAACGATTCTGGTACCAAGTGTCATAGCCTCGGTCTGGTCATGTGTTACGTAGATGATGGTAGCGCCCAGTCTCTCATGCAGTTTAGAAATCTCGGTACGCATCTGTACACGAAGTTTTGCATCCAGGTTTGACAGAGGCTCGTCCATAAGGAATACTTTAGGATCACGTACGATTGCACGTCCCATAGCAACACGCTGTCTCTGACCACCGGAAAGAGCTTTCGGTTTACGGTCAAGCAGTTTCTCCAGGTCAAGGATTTTAGCTGCTTCTTTAACCTGTTTGTCGATCTGATCTTTCGGAACTTTTCTCAGTTTCAGACCGAATGCCATGTTATCATATACGGTCATGTGCGGATACAGAGCGTAGTTCTGGAATACCATTGCGATATCACGGTCTTTCGGCTCTACATCGTTTACTACTTTATCGTCAATTTTCAGAGTACCATCGGAGATCTCCTCAAGACCTGCGATCATACGAAGTGTTGTAGATTTACCACATCCAGATGGTCCTACGAAGATGATAAACTCTTTGTCAGCGATTTCCAGGTTGAAGTCTTTTACTGCTTCAAAACCGTTCGGATATCTTTTTGTAATGTGCTGTAAAGATAAACTTGCCATTTTTGAATCCTCCCTAAATGAACATCATGCGTTTTATTATGAGTTTTGCATTTGCATCTCTCTTGCTTATGGGACTAGTATACCTTTTCTACCCGCATTCGACCATGCCACAATTACACAAACTTTCCTCCGGCAGATTGGCAATTCTGCTTTCGGATTTTCTCGAACCGTTCTCTTCTGTCCACTTTGCACAAACAAAATGTTCACTCTTATACAAAATGACGAAACGAAAAGTTTATATTCTCTTCATTGCATTTTTCTGAAAAATTCGCTATACTTTTCTATGATGTCTGCCAGCCGGAACGTTAATCGGCGGCACACTTAATTCAACAGAAAAGAGGAACAAATTATGAGTTTTTTCAGCCTGGACAGTAAGTTCTCGCAGATTATGGGCCGTGTATTCGACCTGATGATGCTGAACATTATTTTCCTTATTATGTGTATCCCGATTGTGACAATCGGCGCCAATTTCACAGCAATGTACTACGTCACGCTGAAGATGATCAAAAATGAGGAGACGTATATCTTCCGTACCTACTGGAAATCCTTCCGCGAAAACTTCAAGCAGGCAACTGCCATCTGGCTCATCCTGCTGGCGGTTCTGATTGTTCTGATTCTTGATCTTCTGCTGGTCATGAGAATGCCGGGTACCATCACCTACCTGCGTTTTGTTTTCCTGGTACTGATCTTTTTCGAGGCCATGGTACTTTCCTATGTATTTCCGGTATTGAGCCGCTTTGACAATACTGTAAAAAACACGATCAAGAACTCCATTCTGATGGCAATCCGCCACCTGCCGTGGACCATCATGATCCTGCTCGTCAATCTCTGTCCGCTGCTGATCTATGTATTCTCCACGACAAAGATTGTGTTTCCCGGCGGGGAGTTGTCGTTTTCTATTCTCTTTTATTTTTCAACACTTCTCAGGCATCCTGCTGTGCTTCCTCCTGTACCGCTTCCGGTACGATCATCGGAGACATCGGTTTTTTCTCCTTTACAGCTTCATCAAACGTAATCGTAACCTTGAACAGGTCGCCGTCCAGATAAATGTTGAAGCTTCCATGCTGCAATACCGTCAGGTTCTTTGCGATTGAAAGACCCAGGCCGCTGTCCTCGGTGCTCCGGCTGACATCGCCGCGGATAAAACGCTCCGTCAGTTCATCTGCCTGGAAGTTCAGCGGGTTCTCGGAAATGTTCTTAATCGAGAACTGAATCTTTCCGTCTTTTTTGATGGCATCCACATAAACCCGTGTTCCCGGCATGGCATATTTGCAGACATTTACGTACAGGTTCTCAAGCACGCGCCAGATGCGGCGGCTGTCCGCACGGATCAGAAGCGGTTCCGGCTGGAGAATACAGATCAGGTCGAGATTGCGGCCTTCGAACCGCTCCGCAAATTCTCCGTTCACCTGCTGTACCAGTTCATTCAGGTTCAGATTCATGAATTCCAGTTTAATATTTCCGGAGCTGATCTTCGATGCCTCGACAAGGTCCTCCGTCAGCTGTTTCAGGCGCTGTGATTTTTCGTCGAGTACGCGGATATAATCTTTCGCTTTCTCGTTTTCAATATTTTCCCGTTTCAGCAGATCGACATAATTAATAATAGAAGTAAGCGGTGTCTTGATATCGTGGGATACGTTGGTGATCAGATCCGCTTTTAAGCGCTCGCTCTTCATCTGCTCCTGCACTGCCGCTTTCATTCCCTCTCCGAGCGAATTGACAATTCCGGCAAGCTGAAGGTTGTCTTCCCCCTGCAGCTCCGTCAGGTCAATCTTGTAATCCAGATCGCCCGCAGCAATCTCTTTTAAGCCATGTTCAATCTGTTTTCTTCCGGATGCCTCGCGCAGCAGAAGAAGCAGCACTGCGGCATCCATCACCAGGGTAAGGAATACGCCGAACATTCCGAAGCCGCAGCAGAGAATGATCTGCACACCGCAGAAAACGCAGAACATAAGGATCGTTCGCTCCGACTCCTGTCTGCCTTCATAGAAGGTTCTTCCGGCAGACACGATCCGGTGGCCGACGCAGTACAAAAACGACTGTTTCCAGACGTTGCGTGCTTTGATCCGGCGCACCAGTGAGCAGTACGGAATCAGTGTGATCAGAAATCCGGCGAGGATGCCCGATGCGGCCACCAGGCTTCGCCATGTATCTGCTTCATTTCCATAGGATCCGCTGTAGATGTAGTTTCCGTCAAAATTCTGGATATAATGAACGCCGCCGTAGGAAAGTTCGATGCAGACAGCAACGATTCCAACTGCTCCCATCACAATCAGGATGGCGGCTGCAGCTGCGATTTCCGTGTACCACTGATCGAAAAAGTAAAGGCGGATTTCTTTGTTTTTTCCATTTCTTCCTGCCTGCAGTGTGAACAGGACCAGGCAGACCAGCGTTCCGATTCCGCCAACTGCAATCATCAGAAGAAGGAGCTGCATTTTCGGAAGCCACTGGCTGTAGATCTCACTGTACTGGGAGAAATAGTCGCTTGCTGCCAGATCCGGATCCAGTGCAACAAAGATCTTCTGATAATTATCTGCAATCTGATTGTTCAGCAGATAGCTTCTCGCTGCTTCCACGGCCGGGCTGTTTTTTCTTGTTGCATAAGAACGGACTTTGTCGGCACCGCCGGTCCGGTCAACAGCAAAGGCGAACGGATAGGACGATTTCTGCGCAATGGCTGTTGTGTAACCATTTTTCCAGGAATCCACATTCGTATAGATATTTCCTTCTTTATCCTCCAGACAGTACCAGAGATTGGCATCGTCCGCATCGACGCTGATGCCGCTCTCCTGGTTTTTAAAAGCAGCAACTTCTTCCGTGACCCCGGAAAGTGTCATATACAGATCGCGGATGGATACCTTTTTCAGATTTGCCGCCGCGTACTCATAGAGGTACGTTCGCGCTTTCGTTTTCTGCGTTTCCAGGCTCATTCCCTGATCGTATAGATACAAAAACTGGGAGGAAACATCAGCAGGATCAATTTTTTTCTCTTTCAGGCTTTTCACTGCATTATCGGAAGGAAAGTAGACCTCGCCGTCCGGGGAAAAGCTGTCAAACGTCTCTGCATCTGCCGCGCTCACTTCTTCGGTGAGTGCGGCTACATCCGTCTCTTCTGTTTCCTGGCTCACGTCAGTTCCATCTTCGTATGCAAGATAGGCTTCTTTGTCAATTCCGGCATCGTTCGTCGCATAATTGTCCGCAGTATACGCTGTCACCTCATTGAGGTCTGCGCTGCTGCCGTCATCGTACATCTTGACAAGCTGGTCAATGGTGTACGTTGTACTTATCCCGCCGCTTCCCTCTCCATCGGTTGCAAAGGCACGGTAATCAATCTCTTTTGTTCCGTCGTATCGACCGTTTGTGCCGAATTTACTCATATCATTATAGTAGCTCATGACGTTATGAAGCTGCCGCTGCACCAGTGTGCCGCATGCGGTGGTTTCTTCAAACGCATACTTTTTTGCTGCCGCATTCGGCGTCAGGCCGACGCTGGAAAGCATCAGTGTCTGAATGCCCCCGAACAGCGCACTGGCGGCAAAAACGATCAGCAGAAGAAAAACGATCAGCTTCCCCGTCAGGCTGTAGAGTTTTCGTTCTTTCACAATTATTCACTCCTTATTATTGTTTCTCAATCTTATACCCAATTCCCCATACAACTTTCAGATAGCGCGGCTCCTTCGGGTTGATTTCGATTTTCTCACGGATGTGACGGATGTGGACCGCAACGGTGTTGTCCGCACCGATCGCCTCCTCGTTCCAGATGCTCTCGTAGATCTGTTCAATCGAAAATACCTTGCCTGGATTTTTTACCAGCAGCAGGAGAATGTTGTATTCGATCGGGGTCAGTTTGACTGGTTCGCCCTCGACGCTGACTTCTTTTAAATCGTCGTTGACGAGAAGACCCCCGACCTGATACACATTTTCTTCGTCGTCCGCCGGAAGATTTCCAAGTTTCGTGTAGCGCCGCAGCTGAGATTTCACCCTCGCCACCAGCTCGAGCGGGTTGAACGGCTTCGTCACGTAATCATCCGCGCCGATGTTCAGTCCCAGAATTTTGTCTACGTCCTCTGATTTCGCAGACAGAATAATGATCGGAATACTGCTCTTTTCTCTGATTTTCAGCGTCGCACGGATGCCGTCCAGTTTCGGCATCATGACGTCGATAATCAGCAGCTGAATCTCCTCCCTCTCGAGCATCTGGATGGCCTGCATGCCGTCATATGCTTTAAGCACATGATAGCCCTCCTGGGTCAGATAAATCTCAATGGCGTCTACAATCTCTCTATCATCATCACATACTAAAATGTTGTACATTTCTTCTTTCTCCACCTTTCATTTTTTCTTTTCCGGCACTTTTTTTCCGCGCCGGACCTCCCACATGATTCAAAGATGATTGTACCGCAAATTCCCTCAAGTTGCCAGATGTCTTTTGTTTTCATCCTTACTGTACCAAAGGAATCTTTAGGTCCGCAAAGGAAAATCTTAAGTTTCTATAAAGTTTTGTCTGTGAATTCAGAGCTCAAACATTTTTTAGACAATTGCAATTATTTTCTTAGCACATCCTGCTTGCCGTCTATGCGGATCTCAATAATTTAAAGATTATCAATGACCGGTACGGCCATGAAGAAGGGGACTTCTCTATCCGCCTCACCGGACAGTTTCTGCAGGATTCCTTCGGGAAACGCGGTGTCTGCGGACGCATCGGCGGCGATGAATTTGTATGCCTTGTGC
>OJPX01001132.1_pt1 | contig 9278 bp, 6 predicted proteins | sample 1598591 | NCBI WGS metagenome assembly OJPX01 (sample SAMN03922497, study PRJEB24848) | human gut metagenome | isolation source: stool sample | host: Homo sapiens | place: Germany | collected 2011-11
TTGGGAAATCCCGTCCACTTTCTGCTTACCGGCGGAAACATCTTTGATGCCAGTGTCGCCGTCGATCTGCTTTCGGAAGTGAAAATTTCCGGAAGCAACATTCTGGGTGATAAAGCATACGGAACAAATTCCATTCGCACTTACATCACAGAGCAGAGAGCATCGTATACGATCCCACCCAAAAGTAATGTGATCGAGCCTTGGTTCTGCGATTTCCACACCTATAAGGAACGCCATCTGATTGAGTGTTTCTTCAATAAACTTAAAGTTTTCCGCAGGGTCGCTACTCGCTATGATAAGCTTGCCGTGTCCTTTCTTGCGTTTGTCCATCTCGCGTCCATTTGGATTTTGTTGAAATAGTACAAGAATACTTTGTTTTCAGATAGGCTCTAGAAAATCTGCGATTTAAAAATTCGCACACTCGCACCTGCCTTTCGGTTTTGGTAGACTGTAACCAAAGGGCAAGTGCGCTTTGTGTTGTTGAGGCATCGCTGGTGTACTTGCCGGAAGAATTGCAAACGGGAGGATCACATATGGAATCGCTATTTGAGCAGCTGGGCGGCACTTACACAAGGCAGGGGGACTATTGCCTGCCGGATGTTTGCTTACCGCCCGAAGAAGAACGCCCCATCGGCGTTTACGGCCAGCGGCGGCGAGTTTATCTGAAGAAGCATCATCGGGTATTGTATTTCAACCTGCTGACCGCCCGGACGCTGGACGGGCACCTCGCAGACATCGAGGAGCAGGCACAGGAACTCTTTCTTCGGCTGGTAAAACAATACGCAGACACCGAGGGCGTGACGGAGGCCTTGAAAGTCGATGACCCGATGGCGTGGGTGCGGAAGATGAACGGCATCCGAAACCGGGCAAACGAGGTCGTGATGCAGGAAATTGTATATGGATAACGAGCAAGCGGGGGTCGATGACCTCCGCTTGTTTTGTGTGCAGAAAAGAACAATGCTGTTTTGAAACGACATTATTCCGAACTTTGTTGACATTGTTCTTTTGTTCGGGTATAATGTACTTGTGATTTTATGCGTGGAGGTATCCCCTATGGCTGAAATGATCTCGGTAAGAGAGGCGGCAGTGCGCTGGAATATAACGGAGCGGAGAGTTGCGACGCTCTGCAAGAATGGGAGAATCGCCGGTGCGAAAAAGCAGGGCAATCGTTGGCTGATCCCCGCTGATACGCAGAAGCCGGCGGATCAGCGGCTTAAGACGGGCGCTTTCCGCAAGACGGAGCGCGTGCCGAAGCTGCCCCTGCCCATCGGCGTGTCCAACTACTGCCTTGCCTCGTCGGAATACTATTATATCGACAAAACGATGATGATCAAGGATTTCATCGATGAGCGTCCGATGGTGACGCTGTTCACTCGTCCCCGCCGCTTCGGCAAGACGCTGAATATGGATATGCTGCGCACTTATTTTGAAAAGAGCGACAAGGATACCTCCGTCTACTTCCGGGATAAGAAGATCTGGGCCTGCGGCCAGAAGTACCGGGATTATCAGGGCAAGTACCCTGTGATCTTCCTGACCTTCAAGGATGTGAAGTTCGATACTTGGGAAGAGACCTTTGCGGCCATCCGGGATATTTTCGCAAAGGAGACCCGGCGGCACAAAGAACTGCTGACCAGCGATAAGTGCGACGAGTACAGCAAAAAGACCTATGAAAAGCTGGCAGACGGCAAAGTCAACGAGGTTGAGCTGGCTTCTGCACTGCTGGACCTGTCCGCTATGCTGCACAAGCACTATACCGTTGCGCCTATTATCATCATCGACGAGTACGACACCCCCATCCAGCAGGGCTATCAGAAGGACTATTACGACAAGGTCATCCGGTTTATGCGAAACCTGTTTTCCGGCGGGTTCAAGGATAATCAGCACCTGTCCTTCGGCTTCCTCACCGGCATTCTGCGGGTGGCCAAGGAGAGCATCTTCAGCGGGATGAACAACCTGTCCATCAACTCCGTGCTGGACAACAAATACAGCGCCTACTTCGGCTTCACCGCCGACGAGGTGATGGAGATGGCGGAATACTACGGCGCTGCCAATAAGTATGACGAGATTTGCCGGTGGTACGACGGCTACCGCTTCGGCAAGACGGAGATTTTCAACCCGTGGTCGGTGGTCAACTACTTCAGCAACGAGTGCGAGCCGAGGCCCTTCTGGGTCTCCACCGGCAGCAACGATATTATCGGGGAAGTGCTTGCCCAGGCGGACGAGGAGATTTATAACCGTCTGACCTCCCTGGTCAACGGCGAGACCTTTACTACCTTCATCGACACCGGCGTGATCTATCCGCAGATCAAAAGCAATCCCTCCACCATTTACAGCTTCCTGCTGGTGACCGGCTATCTGAAGGCACTGAAAACCACGCCCTCCTTCAGCGGCGATTTTATGTGCGAGGTTTCCCTGCCCAACCGGGAGATTTCTCTGGTTTATAACAAGGAGATTTTGCAGCGGCTGGAGAATCTGATCCCGCCGTCCACGGCGATTTCCGTTCAGGAGACCATCTTCTCCGGCGATAACGCACGGCTGAAAGCGCAGATCCAAACGCTGCTGACCCAGTCGGTCAGCTCCTTCGATACCGCCGGGGAGAACTTCTACCACGGCTTTATGCTGGGACTGTGCGCCCTGCTGGGCGGCGCTTTCGTAACCTCCAACCGGGAATCCGGTGATGGGCGCTATGACATTCAGTTGAAGCCCACGCAAAAGGGTCTTCCGGGTATCCTGATCGAGCTGAAAGCGGAGAAAAATTGCAGCGACGAGAAGCTGAAAAAGCTGTCCGAGACGGCCTTGCAGCAGATCAACGATAAGAAATACGAAACCGAGCTGACGACCGCCGGGGTCAGGACGATTTATAAATACGGCGTGGCCTTCAGCGGTAAAAAGGTCGAAGTGGCAGTCGGATGAGGAGAGAAAGCAATGGTTAACGAAAAAAGCAGCGCAGTGGGCGTAAATATACAGGAAAAGGCCACGATGATCTGGAATGTGGCGGATGTGCTTCGTGGGCCGTTCAAGCCCCACGAATATGGCCTTGTGATCCTGCCGATGACGGTGGTCAAGCGGTTTCACGACTGCCTGCTGCCCACCCACGATGCGGTGATCGAGCAATATGAAAAGGTTAAGAAGCTGGCGGTTATCGACGGCTTTCTGACCCGTGCTTCCGGCTATCAGTTCTATAACACCAGCCGATTCACATTTGAGAGCCTGTTGGCTGACCCGGACAATATTGAGGCGAATTTCCGGGACTATCTAGCGGGGTTTTCCGGCAATGTGCAGGATGTGCTGGCCAAGTTCGATTTTGACAACATCATCCGCCGCATGGTGGAGTGCAACAGTCTGTATCTGGTCATCAAGGAATTCAATTCACCCAAAGGCTACCTTGGTCCGGATAAGATCAGTGCTGTAGACTGCGGCTATATCTTTGAGGACCTGGTCAAGCGTTTTTCCGAGTCCTTCGGAGAGGAGGCCGGAGCGCACTTCACCAGCCGGGACATCATCTACCTGATGACGGACCTACTGCTATGTGATGCCAAGCTGGATGACGGCAATGTGACCGTGTACGACATGACGATGGGCACCTCGCAGATGCTTTCCTGTATGGAGGAGCGTATCCACGAGCTGAACAGCGATGTGGAGGTGACCTGCTTCGGGCAGGAGTTCAACCCCTCCACCTTCGCCATTGCAAAGGCGGATATGATGATCCGAGGCGGCGATCCCAATAATATGCGGTTCGGTGATACGCTCTCTGACGATCAGTTTCCGGGCTTCACCTTCCGGTACTGTATTTCCAATCCGCCCTTCGGCATCGACTGGAAGCGGGAACAGAAGGCGGTGGAGGCCGAAGCCGCCAAGGGCGAGCTGGGGCGATTTGCGCCCGGTCTGCCGAAAATCAGCGACGGACAGCAGCTTTTTGTGCTCAACGGCCTGTCCAAGCTGGCGCCGGGCGGCAAAATGGCGATCATTCAGAACGGCTCGCCTCTGTTTGCCGGTGATGCCGGGAGCGGCCCCAGCAACATCCGCCAGTATATCTTGGAAAATGATTGGCTGGATGCCATTGTCCAGCTTTCCACCGACCAGTTTATGAACACCGGCATCTCCACCTATATCTGGGTGCTGTGCAAGGACAAGCCCGCCTACCGCTGCGGCAAGGTGCAACTCATTGACGCGTCCCACTGCTATGAACAGCGCCGCAAAGCCATCGGAACCAAGCGCAACGACATCAGCGACCATTGCCGGGAGCTGATCGTGCAGGCCTACGGCGAATACCGGAACAATGCCGTGTATGGGGACAAGTCCGGCGTGTACTGTGAGAGCAAGATTTTCGGCAGTGAGGAGTTCGGCTACAACAAAATCGTAGTGGAGCGGCCCCAGCGGGACGAAAACGGCGAGATCGTGATGAAGCGGGGCAAGCCGGTGGCGGACACCTCCCTGCGGGACACCGAAAATGTGCCGCTGGTGCAGGACATTGACGCCTATTTTGCACGGGAAGTACTGCCCTACGCCCCGGATGCGTGGATCGACAAGAACAAGACCAAGGTGGGCTATGAAATTCCGATGACCCGCTATTTCTACGAGTATCAGCCGCCGGAGCCGGTGGACGACATTGTGGAGCGTATTCAAAAACTGGAGCGTGAAATTGCCGACAGCCTGAACACGCTGTTCCATAAGGAGGGCTGACGGCAGATGCGTGAAATGAAAGGCAGCGGGATTGAGTGGATTGGACAAATACCAAAGGGATGGGAATTGCGCAGAGCAAAAACACTATTTACGCAACGCAATAGTAAAGGAAATGGAATTGAAGTTTTGCTTTCTCCAACACAAAAATACGGGGTTGTTCCGCAAAGCCAACTTGAGGGCGTTGTCCAAGTCAAAGAAGATACAGATCTTCAAATGTTCAAAACGGTACATAAAGGCGATTTTGTTATAAGCCTAAGAAGCTTTCAGGGAGGATTTGAGTACTCTTTATATGAGGGCGTATGTTCTCCTGCATACCAAGTCTTTTATCCGACATCACCCATTTGTGACACATATTATCGTTACCTGTTTAAATCACAGAGCTTTATTAGTAAGATGAATAATCTAACAGTGGGTATTCGAGAAGGGAAAAATATCCAGTATGTTGATTTTGCAAACTCTCAAATTCCAGTCCCACCACTTGCCGAGCAGGAGCGCATTGCGGCCTTTTTAGATGCGGAGTGCGCCGAAATCGACGCTGTATTGGAAAAGACCCGCGCGTCCATTGAAGAATACAAAAAGCTGAAACAGGCGGTCATTACGCAGGCAGTCACCAAGGGCATCCGTGGCGATAGGCCGATGAAGGACAGCGGCATTGAATGGATTGGAGACATTCCAGGATCTTGGGAGGTCTCGTCTGTACGATATATTGGGCAGCTACAAAATGGAATATCAAAGGGTGGAGAGTTCTTTGGAAAAGGATTCCCCTTTGTGAGTTACGGAGATGTTTATAAAAACTACGAATTACCACATTCGGTCTCTGGCTTGATAGACACAACTGAAGATGAGAGAGCCACATATTCGGTAGAATATGGTGATATTTTCTTTACGAGAACATCTGAAACGATTGAAGAAGTTGGTTTCTCGTGCGTGTGCAAAAGATCAATTCCCAATGCGACATTTGCTGGATTTATTATTCGTCTTAGACCATTTTGCGCCGATGAAAAAATACTCACCGACTATGCCAAGTATTACTTTCGCGGAGAACACATTCGGGCTTACTTAGTAAAAGAAATGAATCTTGTAACGAGAGCAAGTCTTGGGCAAACCCTCCTGAAAGGAATGTCGGTTATTGTACCGCCAAAATCAGCACAAAAGGAAATAGCAGAATATCTCGATGATAAATGCGCTGATATTGATGCTTTGGTTGCAAAGAAACAGCAATACCTCACCGAAATCGAAAACTACAAGAAATCTCTGATTTATGAGTATGTGACGGGCAAAAAGGAGGTTGTATAAATGAACCAGTTCTACAACATTTGGAACTGTGACTATATTCAGCAGCAGGCACAGGCGAAGCACCATTTTTCGCAGGTCAAGCAGGTACAGGACACAGCGAAGGCACTGTCTGATTTTCTGGACGGCTGCGACAAAATCGAGCCTGCCTATCAGCAGCAGGCAATGGCAGAGTTTTGTGCAGTTATCGCTGCGTATTTTAATAAGCACAACAGAGGATAACTTTACATAAGGGGAACGAATTATGATCACCACCGAAAAGCGTTTTGAAGCGGATATAGAATCCTTCTTTCTCTCCCCGACGGGCGGATATACCAAGGGTGCGGATACCTATGACGCGAAACAGGGGCTCTATGTAAACACCCTGATCGACTTTGTCCAGCGCACCCAGCCCAAGGAGTGGGCGCGATTTGAAAACGCCAATCAAGTGGACCCGGTGCGGAAGTTCTGCACGGCGTTCAACACCGCCTGCGAGACGGAGGGGCTGCTCTCTGTCCTGCGCCACGGCTTCAAGCACCGTGGACTGCGTTTTCGGGTGTGCTATTTTAAGCCGGAGTCTGCCCTGAATCAGGCGGCGGCTGCCCAGTGGGCGGCAAACACCATCGAGTGCTACCGCCAGTGGTACTTCTCCGCCGATACAAAAAAGAGCGTGGATATGGTGCTGGTGCTCAACGGCATCCCGGTATTCGCCTTTGAACTGAAAAACCAGTACACCGGCCAAACGGTGGATGATGCCAAGCGGCAGTGGATGTATGACCGCGACCCGCGGGAGCTTTGCTTCCAATTCAACAAGCGCATTTTGGCCTATTTCTGCGTGGATCACACCGAGGTGTGGATGACCACAAAGCTCGCCGGGAAGAACACCTATTTCCTGCCCTTTAACCAGGGCTCCAACGGAGCCGGAAACGACGGCGGCAAGGGCAATCCGGCAAACCCAAACGGTTACCCGACAGCGTATCTGTGGGAGAATGTCTTTCAGAAGGACAGTATGATGGACATTGTCCAGAAGTTTATGAACCTGAAGGACGGCAAAACGCTGATTTTTCCGCGCTATCATCAGCTGGATGTGGTGCGCAAGCTGCTGGCCGATGTCAGGCAGAACGGAGCGGGGCATAATTACCTGATCCAGCACAGCGCCGGAAGCGGCAAGTCCAATTCCATTGCGTGGACGGCTTACCGGCTGGCCTCGCTGTTCAATGAGGAGAACAAGCCGGTGTTCTCCAGCGTGGTCGTCGTTACCGACCGCACCGTGCTGGATGCACAGCTGCAGGAGACGATCTCCGGCTTTGACCACACGCTCGGTGCCGTTGAGACCATCGGGGAAGAGAAAACCTCCAAGGACTTGCGGGATGCCATCAACGGCGGTGTGCGCATTATCGTCACCACCTTGCAAAAGTTCCCGGTCATCTATCAGGAAGTGGATAAGGTGGCGGGACGGAACTTTGCGATTATCGTGGACGAGGCTCATTCCTCCCAAACCGGCAGCTCGGCTCTGAAACTGAAAGCCGCCCTTGCGGATACCGAGGACGCTCTGCGGGAATACGCTGAGATCGAGGGCAAGGCCGAAGAAGAGCTGGACCCGGACGACCGCCTGATGCGGGAAATGACCGTTCAGGGGCGGCATAAGAACCTATCCTTCTTTGCCTTTACTGCAACGCCCAAGGACAAGACGCTGGAATTGTTCGGCACGGAATATGAGGACGGCAGCTTTCATCCGTTCCACATTTACAGTATGCGGCAGGCCATTGAGGAAGGCTTTATTCTGGATGTGCTCCAGAACTATATGACCTATGACACCTGCTTTAAGATCGTTAAAACCTCGGAAGATAATCCGGATGTGCCCGCCAGCCGTGCAGCTAAGGTGATCCGCAAATATCAGGAGCTGCATCCGTATAACATCTCGCAGAAGGCACAGATCATCGTGGAGACTTTCCGGGAAACCACCCGAAACAAGATCGGCGGCAGGGGCAAAATGATGGTCATTACCTCCTCCCGCCTTGCGGCGGTGCGCTATTACCACGAGGTCAAACGCTACATAGAGGAGCGGAAGTACAACGATGTGCAGGTGCTGGTGGCCTTTTCGGGTGCTGTGCAGGACGGTGATGAGGAGTATACCGAGCCGAAGCTGAATGTTCGTGCGGATGGAACGCACATCGCCGAAACGCAGACCAAGGCAGAGTTCCACGACCATTTCAATGTGCTGATCGTTGCCGAGAAGTACCAAACCGGCTTTGATGAGCCGCTGCTGCACACGATGATCGTGGACAAGAAGCTGAAGGGCGTCAAAGCGGTGCAGACGCTGTCCAGATTGAATCGCACCTGCACCGGCAAGGTGGACACTTTCGTTCTCGATTTTGCCAACAAGAAAGAGGACATTTTGGAGGCGTTTCAGCCGTTCTATCAAGAAACCTCGCTTTCGCAGGAGGTCAACGCTGACCTGATCTATCAGACGCAGAAGGAGCTGCGGGGATTTGCGGTCTATAACGATGCAGATATTGAGGCTTTTGCCCAGGAGTATTTCAGCACAGGCCGGCAGGATGCCCGGGCGATGGGGCGAATGACCAGTGTGTTGAAGCCGGTGGCAGACCGTTATAATCAAAAAACGCCCAACGAGCGGTATCAGTTCCGCCGTCAGGTGCGCAATCTCATTAAGTGGTACGGCTATATTTCGCAGATCCTGCGGATGTTCGATAAGGAGCTGCACAAGGAATATGTATTCTGTTGTTATCTGATCAATTTGCTGCCTGCGGAAACCACGGATATGGTGGACCTTGAGGGTAAGTTGAAGCTGGAATACTACAAGCTGCAAAAGACCTTCGCCGGAAGTATTGAGCTGGAACAGGTGAAGGGCGTGTACGAACCGGCCAAGCAAAAGGGCGCAATGGGACTGGACACAAAGTCGCCGCTGGATGAGATCATCGCCAAGATCAACGAAAAGTACAAGGGTGAATTCACCGAGGGAGACAAAGTGCTGCTGACGGCTCTGCGCAGCCGTCTGATGGCCGATAAGAAGCTGACCAAGATGGCGCAGACCTCAGATCCGCAGATTTTTGTGGAAAGCATTTTCCCTAAGGCCTTCGGTGCAGCGGCCCAGGACAGCTATCTGGAATCGCAGGATACCTATACCTCTCTCTTTGAGGATCAGCACAAGTACAATGCCATAATGAGCGCATTGGCCGATGTGGTGTATCGGGAGATGAGGATGGGCTGATTGCTGAGTTAATTTTGCTGCATTTAAAAAGCAAAGTGCCTTGTTAAAATTTCAAGTTCTTCGTAGAGGGGGATGCGGTTGTGAACATATG
>OJPX01001164.1_pt1 | contig 9074 bp, 7 predicted proteins | sample 1598591 | NCBI WGS metagenome assembly OJPX01 (sample SAMN03922497, study PRJEB24848) | human gut metagenome | isolation source: stool sample | host: Homo sapiens | place: Germany | collected 2011-11
CCAAAGGCTCTGCACGATGCAGAGCCAACCAAGCATACACAGCCTTTCACGAGGGAAAGGGGTTTTCGGCAAGGATGCCGAAATAAGGACACACCGAGCTTTGCACGAAGCAAAGCCCACAGAGTGTCCTAAAGGGGATAGGGATTGAGAACAAGCACTTTTTTGAAAAAACAGACTTTTTCTACAAACTGATGGGGTTAACCGCCTGCGGCTTTCCTTCATAAACTGGCAATAAGCGAAGAAATGAAGGAGGCGTTTATGTGAGAAGTCTGGCACAGCTGGAAAGAGATGAAAAATGCAGGGTAGAACGGCTGTTACTTGCAGGAGATATGAAAAGAAGGCTTATGGATCTCGGCTTTACAAAAGGAACAACAGTCACCTGTGTGTTGTGCGGTAGCGGAATAAAGGCATATCTTGTAAGAGGTGCGGTAATTGCACTCAGAAACGAGGACGCAGATAAAGTACCGGTAAGTGAAATAAAAAATTAAAAAAATTTCGTAAACTTGTAGACAAACGGCAGAAAATATAGTATAATAAAATGACTATGGAAATAGGCGAGGGTGTGCGATACAGATATTAGCATATCTTTCGTAAAATGGGATCTTTTATCTGCTAATGGCGGATATGAATTAAAGCCGTGTTTTTCATCGTCAAGGAAGAAAGACACGGCTTTTGTGCAGAATTGCGAGGTGCTATAATGACAATTTTACTGAAAAACGGTCACGTTGTTGATTATGTGAACGGCTTTGAAGGCAAAAAGGACATACTTATAAAAGACGGATTTATCCGTGCGCTCGGCGATAACCTTGAATGCGATGATAAGAACGCAAGGGTGGTAGATTGCAACGGGCTTACGGTAATACCGGGTATATGCGATATGCACGTTCATCTGAGAGATCCCGGACAGACATATAAAGAGGATATTATTACAGGCTGTGAGGCGGCTGTCGCAGGCGGTGTTACGGCGCTTGCGTGTATGCCGAACACGAAACCGCCCGTTGACAACAAGGAAACGGTAAAATATATTCTCGACAAGGCAAAGAAAGCAAAGGCGAAGGTTTATCCTGTCGGCTGTATCACAAAGGGTATGCAGGGCAAGGAACTGTGCGACTATGATGAACTTAAGGCGGCAGGCTGTGTTGCGGTGAGCGACGACGGCAGACCCGTTGAATCTGCGAATATGATGGCGCAGGCTATGGTAAAGGCGCACTATGCGGGGCTGAAGGTTATTTCGCACTGCGAGGATCTTGAGATAATAGACGGCGGTATAATCAACAAGGGAAAGATATCTCAGCAGCTCGGCGTAAAGGGTATGAGCAGGCTGAGCGAGGATATAATCACGGCAAGAGAGCTTGCCATAGCACAGGATACGCAGATGCCGATACACATTGCGCACGTTTCGACAAAGGGCAGTGTGAACACGATAAGAGGAAATACCCATATCGGTGTTATGTGTACCTGCGAAACCGCTCCGCACTACTTTATGATGACGGACGAAAAGCTGTTGTCGAGAGATGCGGACTACAGAATGAATCCTCCGCTTCGTGAGGAGGACGATGTTATGGCGATAACCGCCGCTATAACAGACGGCACTATAGACTGCATAGTAACCGACCACGCTCCTCACAGTGCAGAGGAAAAGGCAGACTTTGAGAAAGCTCCCAACGGCGTTGTGGGAATGGAAACATCGCTTGCGGCGACACTGACGGGACTTTATCACACAGGTACAATAAGCCTTATGCAAATAGTAAGACTTATGTGCGTCAACCCCAGAAAGATACTGGGTATAGAGGGAGGCTCGCTCGGCATAGGCGATATTGCGGACATCGCAATATTCGACGCTGACGAAAGCTGGACGGTAGACCCTGAAAAGCTCCACTCAAAGTCAAAGAACACCTGCTTCAAGGGAATGACTCTTAGGGGCAGGGTAAAGTACACACTGGTAAACGGAAAAATAGTATACGAGGACAAGTAAGCTCCGATATACTTGAAATAAATAAAAAGGATGGATACGAAAATGTCAATGGATAATCTTCTTCGTGCAATCTGCGAAAAGCAGAACCCCACAGTCGCAGGACTTGACCCCAAGCTCGACTATGTGCCTCAGTACATAAAGGACAAGGCTTTCAACAAGTACGGCGAAACGCTCAAGGGTGCGGCAAAGGCGATACTTGAATTCAACAAGTGCCTTATAGACGCTCTCCACGAGGTAGTTCCTGCAATAAAGCCTCAGGCGGCTTATTATGAAATGTACGGTACGGCAGGAATGAAAACGCTGTACAAGACGCAGGAATATGCAAGAAGCAGAGGTATGTATGTTATCACAGACGGCAAGCGTAACGATATAGGCACAACTATGGAAGCGTATGCCGCAGCGCATCTGGGCAAGGTAAAGGTAGGAAACGAGGAATACGAGCCTTTTATGGGCGATGCTCTGACGGTAAACGGATACCTCGGAAGCGACGGTATCAATCCGCTTATCAAGGTGTGCAAGGAAAACGACAAGGGCATTTTCGTACTGGTAAAGACATCTAACCCGTCAAGCGGCGAGCTTCAGGATCTGCTGATAGACGGTGTTCCCGTATATGAAAGAATGGGCAATATGTGCGAAAAGTGGGGAGAGGAGCTTCCCGGCAAGTACGGCTATTCGGGCGTAGGTGCAGTAGTAGGTGCGACATATCCCGAACAGATCGCCGAGCTTCGTAAAAAGCTCCCTCACACATTCTTCCTTATCCCCGGATACGGCGCACAGGGTGCAACCGCCAAGGACATTGCCGCCGCATTTGATGCGAACGGTCTCGGCGGTATAGTAAACAGCTCGAGAGGAATAATGACAGCATATAAAAAAGAAGGCTGTGACGAGCATGATTTCGCAGGTGCGGCATTCAGAGAGGCACTGCGTATGAGAGATGAGATAATGGGCTTTGTAGGAAAGATACAGCTCCCTTAAGTGATAGAACAAAAAAGAAAAATATATGAAAGGAACGAATTAAATGGACTTAAAGGCTAACAAAGCAAAGACCGCATATCTGATACTTGCAGACGGAACGGTGTTCACGGGCAAGAGCTTCGGCTGTGAGGGCGAGGTCGTAGGCGAGATAGTATTCACAACGGCAATGACAGGCTATGAAGAAACGTTGACAGACCCCAGCTACTGCGGACAGATTGTAACGCAGACATTCCCTCTTATCGGAAACTACGGCGTGAATGACGAGGATTACGAGTCAAAGACAAGCGTGGTAAGCGGTTATATCGTGCGTGAATACTGCGAGGTACCATCAAACTTCCGCTGTGAAGGCGACATAGACGGCTTTCTGAAAAAGCACAACATCATCGGATTGTTCGGCATAGATACAAGAAGGCTTACAAGAATAATCCGTGAAACAGGTGTTATGAACGGCATGATTACAACAAGCGAGCCGACAGACGAATTCAAGGCACAGGCGCTTGAAAGGATAAGGGCTTATGTTGTAGGTCCTGTTGTGCCGAAGGTAAGCGTAAAGCAGCCTGAGAAGTTCAGTGCCGAAAACGGCAAATACAAGGTTGCGCTTATGGACTACGGCTATAAGTTCAATATAAGACGTGAGCTTGTAAAGAGAGGCTGTGACGTGACGGTATTCCCCTACGACACAAGTGCGGAGGAAATACTGAAATTCGCTCCGGACGGCATAATGCTTTCAAACGGACCCGGCGACCCCCAGGACAACACGGTATCTATAAATACGCTGAAGGAGCTTATCCCTCACAAGATACCCACGTTTGGCATCTGCCTCGGTCATCAGCTCTTAGCGCTTGCAAACGGGGCTACCACTGTCAAGCTGAAATACGGTCACAGAGGCGGAAACCAGCCTGTAACCGATGTTACTGTTGACAGAACATTCATCACATCGCAGAACCACGGTTATGCGGTTGTAAGCGACAGCCTTCCCGAAAGTGCAGGCAAGGTAAGCCATATCAACGGAAACGATAAGACCTGCGAGGGCGTTATGTACACGAATGCACCTGCGTTCACTGTGCAGTTCCACCCCGAAGCGTGCGGAGGTCCGCATGACACTGCGTATCTGTTTGATAAATTTATCAGTCTGATGGAGGAGAATAAGAAATGCCGTTAAGAAGTGATATAAAGAAAGTTCTCGTTATAGGCTCGGGACCTATCGTAATCGGACAGGCTGCTGAATTTGACTATGCGGGAACGCAGGCGTGCCGTGCGCTTAAAGCAGAGGGTCTTGAGGTCGTACTTATAAACTCAAACCCCGCTACCATCATGACGGACAAGCACATGGCGGACAAGATATACATTGAACCGCTGACGCTTGATGTAGTAAAGAAGATAATCAAGATAGAAAAGCCGGACAGCATTCTGTCAACGCTCGGCGGTCAGACGGGTCTTACCCTTTCAATGCAGCTTGCGGAGGAAGGCTTCCTTGCCGAGAACGGTGTAAAGCTGCTCGGTGCAAATCCCGAAACTATCCACAAGGCAGAGGACAGACAGGCGTTCAAGGATACTATGGAGGCTATAGGCGAGCCGTGTATTCCCTCAAAGGTAGTTGAAACCGTTGAGGACGCTTTGGATTTTGCCGAGGTTATACACTATCCCGTAATTGTACGTCCTGCGTTCACGCTCGGCGGCACAGGCGGAGGTATTGCATATAGCAAGGACGAATTACACGAGATTGCAACAAACGGTCTGCGTCTTTCGCCTATCACACAGATACTTGTTGAAAAGTGTATTTCGGGCTGGAAGGAAATCGAGTTCGAGGTTATCCGTGACGCAAAGGGCAACGTTATCACCGTCTGCTCGATGGAAAACTTCGACCCTGTCGGTGTTCACACAGGCGACAGTATCGTTATCGCTCCTGCGGTTACGCTTGCAGACAAGGAATATCAGATGCTGAGAACAGCGGCGCTGAACATCATTCAGGCGCTGAAGGTCGAGGGCGGCTGTAACTGTCAGTTTGCACTTAAGCCCGACAGCTTTGAATACTCGGTAATCGAGGTAAACCCCAGAGTTTCACGTTCATCGGCGCTTGCATCAAAGGCTACAGGCTATCCTATAGCAAAGGTTGCTACAAAGATAGCGATAGGATATTCGCTCGATGAGATAGTAAACCAGGTAACAGGCAAGACCTATGCCTGCTTTGAGCCTGCACTTGACTACGTTGTAGTAAAGTTCCCGAAGTGGCCGTTTGATAAGTTCGTATACGCAAAGAAAACGCTCGGTACTCAGATGAAGGCTACAGGCGAGATAATGGCTATCGGAACGAGTTTTGAAGAAGCTATGATGAAGGCTGTACGCTCAATAGAACTTGGTATGGACACGATGCGTAAAAAGGCTTTCAAGAAGCTGACAGACGAAGAAGTAAGAGCAAAGCTCCACGATGTCGATGTTGATCGTTCGTTCTGCGTATTCGAGGCACTGAGAAGAGGTTTCAGCGTTCAGGAGATACATGATATAACCACTATCGACAAGTGGTTTATAACCAAGCTTAAAAACCTTGCAGAGCTTGAGTTGTGGCTTGAGGACGGCGAACTTACGCAGGAGAAATACGACCTTGCGAAGAAGTACAGCTACCTTGACAGGACTATCGAGAAGCTGTCGGGTCAGAAGCTGGCTGACAAGGGTATAAAGACACGTCACGCAGTATACAAGATGGTTGATACCTGTGCCGCAGAATTCTCGGCTGAAACGCCCTACTTCTACAGCACTTACGATGAAGAAAACGAGGCCGCAGAATTTATCGAACAGCACCCGACAGATAAAAAGAAGATAATAGTTTTCGGCTCAGGTCCTATCAGAATAGGTCAGGGTATCGAGTTCGACTACTGCTCGGTACACTGTGTATGGGCGCTCAAGGAAATGGGCTATGAAGCAATTATCTGCAACAACAACCCCGAAACAGTTTCGACCGACTTTGATACAGGCGACAGACTTTATTTCGATCCGCTGACATTTGAAGATGTCGACTCGCTGATAGCTACCGAAAAGCCTTACGGCGTTGTAGTACAGTTCGGCGGTCAGACGGCTATAAAGCTGACAAAGCACTTACAGGAGAGCGGTGTCAGAATACTCGGTACTTCGGCTGAAAGCATTGATGACGCAGAGGACAGAGAGAAGTTCGACGAACTGCTCGAAAAGTGTAAAATTCCTCGTCCTAAGGGACATACGGTATTCACGACCGAGGAAGCGCTCAAAGCCGCAAACGAGCTTGGCTATCCTGTTCTGCTCCGTCCGTCATACGTTCTGGGCGGTCAGAATATGATAATCGCTCACTGCGACAGCGATGTTACCGAATATATGACAATCATCACGGCTACAGAACTTGAAAACCCTGTGCTGATAGATAAGTACCTTATGGGTACTGAGGTCGAGGTTGACGCTATCTGCGACGGTACGGACTTCCTTATCCCCGGTATCATGGAGCATATCGAGCGTGCCGGAGTTCACTCGGGTGACAGTATCTCGGTATATCCTGCTCAGACATTATCCGACAAGATAAAGAGCACGATAGTGACATACACGGAGCGTCTTGCAAAGGCACTGAACGTAATCGGTCTTGTAAATATCCAGTATGTTGTATATAACAACGAGGTTTACGTTATCGAGGTAAACCCGAGATCATCAAGAACCGTTCCTTATATCAGCAAGGTTACGGGCGTTCAGATGGTTGATATTGCAACAAAGATAATGCTCGGCGAAACTCTCAAGGAGCAGGGCTACCACAGCGGACTTTATCCCGTTGGCCACTATGTTGCGGTTAAGGTTCCCGTATTCAGCTTTGAAAAGCTCCACGATGTTGATACACAGCTCGGTCCTGAGATGAAGTCAACGGGTGAGGCGCTCGGTATAGCAAAGACATTTGAGGAAGCTCTTTACAAGGGACTTATAGCGGCAGGCTTCAAGATATTCAAGAAGGGCGGAGTAATGTTCACCGTCAAGAATTCAGACAAGCCCGAGATAGTACCGCTGGCGGAGAAGTTTGAAAAGCTCGGCTTTGAGCTGTATGCCACAAGCGGTACGGCATCCATGCTGAACAGAAATATGATTGCTACAAACTTCACCTACCGTATACACGAGGACAAGGAGCCTAACGTAATAAGCCTGCTTGAAAGCGGCAAGATAAATTACGTTATCTCAACGTCCGAAACAGGCAGAAAGCCTGCACTCGACAGCGTTAAGATAAGACGTAAGTCGGTTGAGCGTTCTATCGCTTGTCTTACATCTGTCGATACGGCAAATGCTCTTGTAAAGTGTATCGCTATGGACAAGACTGTAGACGATCTTGAAATGGTAGATATAACAAAGATATAATGAGGTGCGATTTTGAGAACAGGCGAATATAAAGTAAAATTCAATTACACGATATTGAGGGGATTTATAGACGCTTTCGGTCTTATAATGGCGGTACTTATGTATCAGACAACATACGCATACTATTATCAGATGGCGCATCCGACAATGGTGCTGAATAATGTTTATCCTGACGGCTTACCTGCATATATGTGGATATGCGGCGGCATAGTGCCTTTTATCGCACTTGCGGCATTCGTGTTCTCGATAGTGTATATGTTTATACCTCATAGGTCAAGGACGCTTGTAATCACGGCTGACAATGCACAGAAGTATTACGACAATCTTATGATAACAAACAGCTTGCTGAGAATACTTGTGCTTATGGCACTGTGGGATTACACTTATATAACACAGAGCAACCTTATGGGAGCTATGGAATCGTGGTTCAGCCTTCAGACAGTGCTTGACATTATAGTGGGGTCGCTCGTTGTATACTTTATGTACGGCAGGCTGAAGGCGATAGCGAAGCCTGCAGACAGAAAGAAGAGCAGCGTGATAAAGCCGAAGCAAAGCGAAAGCGATGATGAAGCACTTACGGCGAAGGTGAAAATTGTCAAGGACGACAATACAATAATGCGCAGTTGATTATGCAACAAGGAAGCAAGGCAACATGATAAAATAACGTGTTGCCTTGATTTTTACACAGCGGCAAAACCGCAGGAAAGGAAAATATATGAGCTTTTTTTGTGATTCATATCCGATAGTTGATAAAAAAGCGCTCGGCGAGGGGATATATTCATATACGCTGAAATGTCCCGAGGTTGCCGAAAACGCACATATCGGACAGTTCGTTCAGATAAAGGCGGAGGGATATATGCTCCGCAGACCTATCTCTATATGCTCGGTCGATAAGGAAAACGGCACTATGAGGCTCGTTTTTGAAGTAAGGGGCAAGGGTACGGATAAGATCTCCGAACTTAACAAGGGAGATCTTATGGACGTTATCGCTCCGCTCGGCAACGGCTTTACCGTTCCTGCAAAGAAGGACGGCAGGGTAATAGTTGTAGGCGGCGGAATAGGCACGCCTCCCTTGCTTGACATTGCAAAGATGTACGGCGACAGATGTACGGCTATACTTGGCTTCAGGAGCTTTGACAAGGTTATACTTGACAAGGATTATTCGCTTGCAGGGGCAAAAGTTATAGTATGTACCGACGACGGAAGCACGGGAGTACACGGTACGATAGCACAGCCGCTTGCAGATGAGCTTGCAAAGGGTGACGTTGCGGCGGTATATGCCTGCGGCCCTACTCCTATGCTGAAAGCAGTTGTTGCGGCGGCAAAGCAGGCAGGGGTATACTCGGAGGTTTCTCTTGAACAGCGTATGGGCTGCGGTGTAGGTGCGTGCGTTGTCTGCGCCTGCACGGTTATCCGTGACGGAGAAGAAAAGGTGCTTAGAGTATGCAAGGACGGCCCTGTGTTCAGCGGTGAGGAGGTAGTATTATGAGTTTCAAGCCTGATATTTCGGTAGATGTATGCGGTAAGCATTTCAAGAATCCTGTAATAGCCGCTTCCGGCGCATACGGCTTCGGCGAGGATTATACCGATCTTTATCCGCTGTCGGCACTCGGCGGTATTTCCTGCAAGGGTACGACCTTAAACAAGAAGGACGGTAACATCCCTCCGAGAATAGCGGAAACTCCGAGCGGAATATTAAACTCCGTCGGACTTCAGAATCCCGGTGTTGACAAGTTTATAAATTACTATCTGCCCAGACTCAGAA
>OJPX01001174.1_pt1 | contig 9018 bp, 7 predicted proteins | sample 1598591 | NCBI WGS metagenome assembly OJPX01 (sample SAMN03922497, study PRJEB24848) | human gut metagenome | isolation source: stool sample | host: Homo sapiens | place: Germany | collected 2011-11
GCAGCAGGTTGTGGATCTCGCCGATATTGGGCTTTTTCGGTTCCGGCTCGGGTTCGGGTTCCGGCGTCGGCTCCGGCTCGGCGGAAGGCGCGGCTTCGGCAGCGGGCTTTTTCGTGCTGCGGGTGGTCTTTTTCGTCTTGCGGGCGGGCTTTTTGGCCGCGGGCTCTGCGGCGTGCTCGGCGGCTGCCGGCTTTTCGTCTGCCTTGGACAGGTAGTCGATGAGGATGAAGTCGTCGCACGCATTTTTGAACGACTCCGGCGTCGTTGTCACGCCGGCGCCGATGATGTACAGGCCAGACTCACGCAGACGGATGGCCAGCGGCGTGAAGTCGCTGTCGCTCGACACGAGCACGAGCGCGTCATACATATTGTTGTGCAGCAGATCCATGGCTCCGATGACCATGGCGATGTCGGTCGTGTTTTTGCCGGCAACGTAGTCAAACTGCTGCTCGGCGCGGATGGCGAGGCGCTTGAGCTCCGGCTCCCAGTTTTTCAGCGAGTCCTTGCGCCAGTTGCCGTAGGCTTTTTTCACGACGATGCGGCCGTAGGCCGACACCTCGTGCAGCACGGCCTCCAGCTTGGACAGCTGCGTGTTGTCCGCGTCGATGAGCACGGCGATTTTCTGGAAATTTTCCATAGATATTACTCCCAAACCGCTCTGTGGGCGGTGATTTTTTCTCCATTATAACGTTTTCGCGCGCAAAATGCAACGAAAGCGGGGATCATGCCCCGCTTTCCCTGCGCGCCCTATGCGCCCTCGTCCGCAGTCGCCGGGCGCTGGCGGCCGTTGGGGTCGATGCTCGTGTCGCCGGGGAGGATCATCTGCGAGATCGGGATGATGGAATACCCGTCGGCGATGAGCGCCTCAATGATCCCGGCCAGTGCCTCCGGCGTGTGCTCGGCCGCGTTGTGGAACAGCACGATGCTGCCCGGCTGCACGCGCGTGAGCACGCGCGAGGTGATCTCGTCGCTGCTCAGGCCCTTCCAGTCGAGGGAATCGACGTCCCACTGGATGACGTGCATGCCCAGGCCGTTGATGGTGCTAACGACCGTGTCGTTGTACTCCCCGTAGGGACAGCGAAACAGCGTCGGCCGCGTACCGGTGACGGCCTCAATTTTATCGGCGCAGGTGTTGACCTCCGTCTGGATCTGCTCGGCGCTCAGCTGCGCCATGTGCGGGTGCGTGGACGAGTGGTTCATGACCTCGTTGCCCGCGTCCGCGAGCGCCTTGACCGACTCCGGATATTTGTCCACCCATTCGCCCACGACGAAGAAGGTCGCGTGGACGTTGTACTTGTTGAGGATGTCGATGAGCATCTGCGTGTCCTCGTTGCCCCAGGCTGCGTCGAATGACAGACTCACGACGCGGTCGTCGCGCTGCACGCTGTAGATGGGCAGCACGCGCTTGGCCGCGCTCACGCCCACGATCGCGGGGCTGTTGACCGCCCAGAACATGAGCGCGATGGCCAGCACCATCGCGCACACGCTCAGCAGTTTCCGGTGTTTTCTGACGGCTTGCCGCACTTTGTACATTGCACCACCTCCGGCTTTCTGCCTTCATCCTATGAGCAGGGGGTGCGCGGTATGCGCCAATTGGTTTACATAACTTTTGCCTATGCGCAGAAAAAACGCCCGCACACGAAACGGTGTGCGGGCGCAAACGCTCAAAACAGACCGGTGATGCGGCCGTCGTCATCGACGTCGATGTTTTCGGCGGCCGGGACTTTCGGCAGGCCGGGCATCGTGAGCACGTCGCCCGTGAGCGCGACGAGAAAGCCCGCCCCGGCGGACACGGTCACGCTGCGCACGGTCACGGTGAAGCCCGCGGGCGCGCCGAGCAGCGCAGGGTCGTCCGACAGGCTTGCCTGCGTCTTGGCGATGCACACCGGCAGGCCGCCGAAGCCGAGCGCCTCCAGCTCGCGGATCTGTCTGCGCGCGGCGGGCAGGATCTCCGCGCCCGCGCCGCCGTAGACCCGGCGCACGACAGCCGTGATCTTTTCCTCGACCGGTGCGTCGAGCTCGTAGGCAAAGCGGAAGTGGTTCTCCGTTTCGCACAGGCGCACGACCTCGCGCGCGAGCGCCTCGCCGCCGCGGCCGCCGTCGGCCCAGACGGTGGACAGCACGACGTTGACGCCCAGCTCCCCGCACAGCTCCGTCAGCAGTGCGATCTCGCGGTCGGTGTCGGTGGGGAAGCGGTTGATGGCCACGACGCACGGCAGGCCGAACGTGTCGCGGATGCAGCGCACATGGTGCAGCAGGTTCGGCACGCCGCGGCGCAGCGCGTCGAGATCCTCCGTGCCGAGTTCATTCAGCGCCAGACCGCCGTGCATTTTCAGTGCGCGCACCGTCGCCACCACGACGGCGGCGTCCGGCCGCAGTCCGGCGAGCCGGCACTTGATGTCCAGAAACTTCTCCGCGCCGAGATCCGCGCCGAAGCCGGCCTCCGTCACGGCGTAGTCGCAGCGGTGCATGGCCATGCGCGTGGCGAGCACGCTGTTGCACCCGTGCGCGATGTTGGCAAACGGCCCGCCATGCACGAACGCCGGCGTGCCCTCGAGCGTCTGCACGAGGTTGGGCTTGAGCGCGTCGCGCAGCAGCGCCGCCATCGCGCCCACGGCCTTGAGGTCGCGCGCCGTGACGGGCCGGCCGTCATACGTGTAGCCCACGATGATGCGGCCCAGCCGCGCCTTCAGATCGGCCATGGACTCGGCCAGGCAGAGTACGGCCATGATCTCGCTGGCGGCCGTGATGTCAAAGCCGTCCTCGTGCGGCACGCCGTTGGCCCTGCCGCCGAGCCCGCCGACGATGCAGCGCAGCTGCCGGTCGTTCATGTCCACGCAGCGCCGCCACGTGATGCGCCGCGGGTCGATGCCGAGGGCGTTGCCCTGCTGGATGTGGTTGTCGAGCATGGCGGCGAGCAGGTTGTTCGCAGCGCCGATGGCGTGAAAGTCGCCGGTGAAGTGCAGGTCGATGTCCTCCATCGGCACGATCTGCGCGTAGCCGCCGCCGGTTGCGCCGCCCTTGCGCCCGAACACCGGGCCGAGCGACGGCTCGCGCAGCGCAACGGCCGCGTCCTTCCCGATGCGGCGCAGCGCGTCGGCCAGACCGATGGTCGTGGTCGTCTTGCCCTCGCCGGCGGGCGTGGGCGTGATGGCCGTGACGAGGATCAGTTTGCCCTTTCCGCGCGGCGGCTGCCCGAGCACGGACAGGGCCACCTTCGCCTTATAGCGGCCATACGGCTCTATATCAGCATCGTCGATGCCGACGGTGCGTGCAATGTCACAGATCGGCTGCATCGTGCAGCGCTGGGCGATCTCCAGATCGCTTTGATATCCCATGTAACCCCTCCCTTGGATGTGTGTACCCTTTATCATACCTGACGGCGGCGGGTTTGTAAAGCTTGACGCGGGGTGGATTTTCCGCTATCATGGGCCGGATGATGAGGTGATGACCATGCAGTATCTCTGCGCGCCGATGGAGGGCGTGACCGGCGACCTGTTCCGGCAGGCGCAGCGGCAGACGTTCCCCGCGGCGGACAGCTACTATACGCCGTTTCTCTCGCCGACGGCGAACCGCACGTTTTCCCCGCGCGAGCTGCGCGAGATCGAGCCTGCGCACAACGCGGGCATCCGTGTCGTGCCGCAGCTCATGGGCCACTGCGCCGAGGACTTTCTCTGGATGGCGGGGCAGCTCGCTGATATGGGCTACGACGAGGTGAACTTCAACCTCGGCTGCCCGTCGAACACCGTCACGGTGAAGAAAAAGGGCGCAGGTCTGCTCACGGAGCCGGATCTGCTGCGGCGGTTTTTCGACGCCGTGTTTGCCGCCTGTCCGCTGCCGGTGTCGGTCAAGACGCGGCTCGGCAAGACGACGGCGGAGACATTCCCCGCGCTGCTGGAGCTGTATAATGACTACCCGATCTGCGAGCTGATCGTGCACCCGCGCGTGCAGGCCGACCAGTATCACGGCCACCCGGATCTCGACATGTTTGCCTACGCGCTTGCGCACAGCCGCGCCCCGGTGTGCTACAACGGCGATTTGTTCGACGCTCCGGCCGTGCGCGCGTTTCAGGCGCGCTTTCCGACGGTGGAGCGCATCATGCTCGGCCGCGGGCTGGCCGCCAACCCCGGCCTTATCGGCCAGCTGCGCACGGGTGTCGAGCCGACGGCGGCGCAGTTTCAGGCGTTTCATGACCGGCTCTATGCGGCCACGAGCGCGCGCATTCCCGACCGGCGCGCGCTGCTGTTTCGCATGAAGGAGGCGTGGCGCTATCTCGGCTGCAGCTTCGCGGATGCCGAGCGGCCGCTGCGCCGCATCCGCAAGGCGCAGGACATGATAGAGTACGAGAGCGCGGTGCGCCAGCTCTTCGCGTCCTGCCCGGTGCGGGAGAATGCGGGCTATTTTGTCTGAAGATGCAGATATCCCCGGCAGCCATGCTGCCGGGGATATGTTTTTGTGTTCAGTTCTGGCTGTACCAGTCGCCGCCCGGCTGCGGGCCAGGGTTCGGCTGCCAGCCGTTGGGGGCACGGTCGCCCATGCTGCGCGGCAGGCTGCGGTAGAACGCGGCGCGCGACACGGTCATATACGGCGTGAGCCAGAGATAGCCGATGCCGGCGGTCAGCGTGGCCAGCAGCGCCCAGCCGATAAAGCTCAGGTCAAGGCAGAACAGGTCGCCCTTGCGCCCGTCCATGAGCGCCTTGGAGCGCTCGATGGCCTCCGTGGCCTGCATGCCCGGATTTTCGGCCATGATGTACGTCGCCATGGAGTAGCGGTAGGCGGCGACGATGCCGGGAATGACAAACAGCAGCGACCATGCGATCACCTTGAGCGTGATGAGCAGGTTGAGCACGAAGGCGTTGCCGAAGATGTCAAAGCCGGAAAACAGATCCTCAAACCTGGCCTGCTCGCCGTCGACCAGCTTCAGGCAGAAGCGGTTGTGGCCGATGGAGACGCTGCCGCCGATGACGAACTGCGCCAGCGAGATCACCCCGGACACGGGGAGAAACACGCGCAGCGCGTGGCGCAGGGCCTCGGGATAGTACTGCGTCAGGTCGTCCCCGTTGACGGTGAGGCTAAATGACGGGGTGAAGCTGCTGCTCGTCCCGCCGAGGATGCTCGCCAGCAGCGTCACGCCGACGGCGAGCCACCAGTAATTTTTCAGCGCGCGGCGGGCCATGCCGCGGTAATCGGATGCGGAATACATAGGCGTTCTCCTTTCTGCCCTTACCAGGGCGTGCGGGTCTGTCCGTGCACGAGGTAGGCGTGCTCGGCCAGCTCCGCGAGCGGACTGTCGCTGCGGGAATCGGAGTAAAACTCCGCGATCTCGACGTCGGGATAAGCCTCGTGCAGGCGGCGGACCTTTTCCGCGCCGTGACAGTTTTCGCCGTCGGTCTTGCCGGTGTGTTTATCCACGCGCGAGGCCAGCAGCCGCACGCCGAGCTTTTGCGCCGGAATGCGCACGAGAAACTCCGGCGAGGCGGAGATAATGATGTCGTCCGGCCGCCGCTGCGCAAGATACCACGGGTTCACGCGCGCAAAATTCTGCGCCCAGAACGCCTCCAGCTCCGCGTCCACATCGGGCACGCGGCGCAGAAAGCCGTACATCCGCTCCTTGATGGCCGTCTTGCTCACCTTGCCGAGCCAGTAACCCGGCAGCAGGACCAGCGTGCCCAAAAGCGCCCGGATCACACCGGGATGCCGCCGCAGACACCAGCGCACGAACGCCACTGTGCTGTCCACGGGGAAGATGGTCTTGTCCCAGTCGTATACGTTGACTTTTTCCATAGGGCACCTCTCAGTACAGGGTGCCGGCCAGCTGCATATACGCGGCGGCAAAGGCCTCCCGGATGAAGTAATTGACGCGCATGGTCGGCAGCGTCGTCTCGGCGGCGATGCCGACGGGCTCTGCGCGGTAGAGGTGGTATTCGCTCGTCACGATTCCGACGCCGTTCGCCGGGGCGTACCCCCGCGCGCGGAGGATGGCGAACGAATTTTCCAGGTTCTCGCGCGTGGTGCGCGACTGATCCTCCTGCACGATGCGCGCGCTGTCGATGCCGTGCGCCGTGAGGTAGTCGGCCATGGCTTTGGCCTCTGTGATGTCCTCGCCCTCGCCCTGGCCGCCGGAGACGACGGTCAGCGCGTCCGGGTTCGCGTCCAGATACGCGAGTGCGGCGTCGAGCCGGTTGCACATCGACAGCGACGGTGTGCTGCCGTTGACGCCCGCGCCGAGTACGATGATCGCGTCCGGGTGCGCGTCCGTGTCCGTGCGCGCGTCGCGCACGACGGGGATCTCAAAGACCGCGAACACGATCACCCCTGCGCACACGAGCACGCCCAGCACGATGCGCCCCACGCGGTGCAGCCGTGGGAATAGAAATACCAGCACGGCGATGCCCCAGAGCGTGTAGCCCAGAAAGTCGTGCCCCGGCATCGCAAAGCGCAGCACGCAGCCGGCGATGACGAGCACGATGGCGGCGATCAGAGATGTTTTGTGTTTCATTCGCACAGCGCCTCCCACGCTTCATAGAGCGCCTCGAGCTGCGCATTGAGCGCCTGCTTTCGCGCATCGATCTCCATGAGTTTCTGATAGTCCGTGGCGTTGGCCTCGCTCTCGGCGTCGAGCGCCGCAAGCTGCCCCTCCAGCTTTTCGATCTCGCGCTCCGTGCGCTCGCGCGCTCGCGTGGTGTTCGGGGCGCGCTTCGGCTTTGGCTTCGGCTCTTTTTTGCGCTTGACGGCCTTGGCCGTCTGCTGCAGGGCGGTCTGGCGCGCGCGGTAGGCGCGGAATTCTTCGTACGTGCCGCGGTAGTCCGTGATCGTGCCGTTTTCGAGCAGCCAGATGCGGGTGGCGAATTTCTCGATGAAGTACCGGTCGTGCGATACGAACAGCAGCGCCTGCGTATAGTCGCTCAGCGCGTCCTCGATCCACTCGCGGCTGGCGATGTCGAGATGGTTCGTCGGCTCGTCGAGGATGAGGAAATTGATTTCCCGGCGCATGAGCATGCACAGCCGCAACCGGGACAGCTCGCCGCCCGAGAGCGCCGACACGGGCTTGAGCACATCCTCGCCGCAAAAGCCGTAGGCGCCGAGCTGGTCGCGCGCCTCCTGCGGCGTGCACTTGCACTCGTAGAGCATCGTGTCGAGCATGGAGCGCTCCGGCACGGCAAAGCGGACGATCTGCGGCAGGTATGCCGTGCGCACGGACGGCCCGCGCTGCACCCAGCCGGTATCCGGCGTCTCTTCGTTCATGACGAGCCGCAGAAACGTCGTCTTGCCGGCGCCGTTGTCGCCGATGAGGGCGATGCGCTCGCCGCCGGTCACGGTCAGGTCGAGGTCGTGAAAGAGCGTCCGCTCGCCGTAGCGCTTGCCCAGACCCGACATGGTCAGCACGTCGTCACCGCGGAATTCCTGCGCCGTGAAGTGCACGTTGAGCTTGCGTGCCTCGGTCGGCCGCTCGGTCGTTTCGAGCTTTTCCATGCGCTTTTCGATGGAAAACGCGCGCTTGTGCAGCTTGTCGTTGCCCATGAAGGCCCAGAGGTGCAGCTTGGCCGCCGCCTCCGTGAGCTGCTGGAGCTTGGCCTGATCTTTCTCGTATTTTTTGAGCTGCTCGTCAAAGCGGCGCTGCCGCTCGACGACGTAAAAGCTGTAGTTGCCGCTGTAAAACTCCGCCTGCCCGGACGTAAAGTCGATCGAGCGCTGCACGACGCGGTCGAGAAAATACCGGTCGTGGCTGATGACGAGTACCGTGCCGCGAAAATGCAGCAGGTACGCCTCCAGCCACTCGGTCGCGCGCAGGTCGAGGTGGTTCGTCGGCTCGTCGAGCAGGAGAATGTCCGTGTCCTCGAGGATGAGCCGCGCGAGGTTCACGCGCGTTTTCTCCCCGCCGGAGAGACTGTCGAACGGCTGCGCGCGCATCGCGGCCGGGATGTCCAGACCGTTGGCGACGCGGTTGCGCTCGTGTTCCATGTCGTACCCGCCGAGACGGCGGAAATTTTCCGACAGGCGGTCGTACTCCGAGAGCAGGGCGGGGGAGTCGTCCGTCGCCATGCGCGCGGTGAGCTCGTTCATGCGAGCTTCCATATCGTAGAGCCGCCGGTGCGCCTCGCGCAGCACGTCCTCCGTTGTCCAGCCGTCAGGGTAGACGGGGATCTGCGAGATCAGCCCCAGCCGCCGCCCGGAGGCGATGGACACGGTGCCGGCGTCCGGCTGCAGCTCGCCCGAGAGGATGCGGAAAAACGTCGTCTTGCCGCAGCCGTTGCGCCCGAGGATGCCCACGCGCTCGCCGGCGTTGACGTCGAATGTGATACCTTTTAATATATCGTTGCCCTGCTCAAAGCCCTTGACGAGCCCACGGACGGATAGATCGATCATGTGTGACTCCTAATTACTTGTTCACGGCCGCCTGCAGCACGGTGTTGGCCACAGCGCCCGCATTCGTCAGGCCGCCGCCGGCGTTCTCCACCAGCACGACGAAGGCGTACGGGTGTGCATCGTCGAGCAAAAAGCCCGTGAACCAGGCGTGCGACGTGCCGTCGCCCACCTCGGCGGTGCCGGTCTTGGCGCAGAGGTTCAGGCCCGGGAAGCGGTTCGTGCCGTAGTGGGCCGAGACGTTGTAGTTCATCATGTCGCGCAGCTTGTTGGCGGTCGCGGTGCTCAGCAGGCTCGTGGTCGAGCCGCTGGGTGTGTCGAGCAGCAGCGATGGTTCCACGACGCTGCCGCCGTTGGCGATGGCCGAGACGTAGCGCAGCATGGAGTACGGGCAGATGAGGTCCTCGTACTGGCCGATGCCCGACCAGGCGAGGTTCGCGCTGCCGGACGCACCCTTGGTGAAGCTGCCGGCCATCGTCGGGATGCCGCTCAGCGACTGGGAATCGAGGAAGCCGAACTTCTTGGCGTAGCTCTCGATGGTGTCCGCCCCGAGCTCGAGCGAGATCTGCGCGAACGCGCAGTTGCAGGAGTTGGCCAGCGCGTCCTCAAACGTCTGACTGCCGTGTACGCCCGTGCACTTGACGGTCACGCCCG
>OJPX01001175.1_pt1 | contig 9011 bp, 5 predicted proteins | sample 1598591 | NCBI WGS metagenome assembly OJPX01 (sample SAMN03922497, study PRJEB24848) | human gut metagenome | isolation source: stool sample | host: Homo sapiens | place: Germany | collected 2011-11
TGTTTCGATGAAAACAAGAAAGTTTGCCTTATGTCTGGCAGCGGTTTTTCTGGTAATGATTTATATCAATATTCAAAGAAACCATACTTTCACCCTTTCAGATGATGAAGGCACTATAAAGACAGAACAAATACAGCCACTTTGGGGAACTGTAAAAGTAAGCGGCGATTGTGATACTGATGTGGTCTTTACCGATGTTGAGACTGGAGAAAAATACAAAATCGGATATATTACACAGGGCGTAACGGAAAGAATCAAACTTGAACGAGGCAAATGGTATAAGGTGGTAGGCAGAGGCAACCTTACACTGAATCCGGTAAACATTCGAGTCGAATAAATGTAAGTTCCTTGCGGGCAGCTATGAAAGCTGAAGCTGAGAAGAGAGTTTTGAATATTCACATATGAAGGAGTACAGTTCTATGAGTTACGGTTGGGCAACTGTTTTCACTTTAGCGGCATGGTTTGCAGGGCTTGTGATTGATGTAAATGTGCGGGTCGGCGACCTCGGTTTACGAACCGTGCTTCCCGTCATCGTGATGGGGTGCTGCGTTATGAAGTACATAAAGGGCAATAGCAAATAATCTTATCTCGATACACTTTCCAGCGGGCAATCCCAAAACGGTTGCCCGCTATTTTTATACCCTAAAATCTGAAAAAGGAGGCCAAAATGCCAAACAAAACCGAAGAATATCTCGCCCTTGCCCAGCGCACGGCCAACGGCTTGACCCGATACTGGGAAAGCTGGACGGACTACCTGACCACCGCATCCCGGCTGTACAAGTACCCTTTTGCCGACCAGCTCATGATCTACGCCCAGCGCCCGGATGCCACCGCCTGCACCGACTATGACATCTGGAACAACCGGATGAACCGTTATGTCCGGCGCGGTTCTAAGGGCATCGCCCTGCTGGATGAATCCAGCGGATTTCCCCGACTGCACTACGTTTTCGATGTGTCGGACACCGGGGTGCGCCGCAATTCCCGTGACCCGGAGGTGTGGCAGTACAATGACGACCTGAAACAGCCGGTTTCGGAAATGCTCGCCGCCACCTACGGCATCAGCGGGGAGCGTGTCAGCCAGCAGCTTGCGGATGTTGCGGGGAAACTGGTGGCGGATTACTGGGACAACAACGGCGGAGACATCCGCGCCATCGTTGACGGCTCGCTGCTGATGGATTATGATGATGCCGGGGTGGAGATGCAGTTCAAAAGCGCAGCAGCAATGAGTGTCACCTACACGCTGCTGGAACGCTGCGGGTTTGAGCCTGCCGGGTGGTTCGACAAGGACGATTTTCAGGCAGTCTACAATTTCTCCACCCCGGATAGTGTCTACGCCCTCGGCGCAGCCGTCAGCGACATGAGCCGGGAGGTGCTGCGGAACATCGAGCGCACCGTAAAAACCACCATTCGCCGCCGAAACAATGAAAGGAGCCAGCATGAATATGAGCAGCAATCTGAACTACACGCAGACCGGGGATTATCTTCTCCCGAACCTGACTCTGCATCAGCCGAAGAACCCGCTGGGCAAGTACGGCAGGATGCGCCTGAACTTTCTGAAGCAGCAGCACCCGGTTCTGTACAACACAATGCTCCTGAACGGGAGCCTGTACCCGCACCTGATGGAAGTGGAGCAGACGGCAGAGAGCCGGATGCAGCAGACCATGGCGCAGCTTTTGAAGCAGACCCCGGCCCCGGACAAGGAGCAGAATCAGATGGCGTGGGTGCAGCACATGAACAGCCTGAAAGCACAGGCCGAGGAACTGGTGCTGACGGAACTGATTTACAGCTAAGTTTCTTCGATGCCCACATCCCCACCGAAGCCCAGCAAGTCGAAACCATCGACCAAGCGGAGAGCGAAAAAACGCCCTCCGCTTTTGTTTTGTCACAGGCTGAAATTGAGAACGAGTTGCGTAAGCACGGTTCGGGATTTATGGGCGGCAAACAGCGCATTATGGCACTGTACCAGAGCCAGCGAGACCGCAATCTCCGTGCCAAAGCGTTGGCAAAGGAGTACGGAATCGGTGGGCACTCCCACGATTATCTGGATGGCAGCAGAGGGTTTGTCAACCACGACGGGAGAGGAATGGAATTTGACCATTACCCCGAACACGAGAAATTCACGTTAAGCTGGACACAGGTTGAAAAGTATATCGACCTAATGGTCCAGTCCGACCGCTACCTGACGGATAAGGAAAAAGAGCATCGTGCCGCCGTGCAGGAAGCGGAACGACAGCTCCCAATGCTGGATGGTGATGCCGCTGCCGAATACAATGCTCTGAAAGAGCAGTACCCCAATACCCTGATTGGCTTTGAACTGGGCGGATACTTTCTGTTCTATGACAAAGATGCAATCACTGTAAAGGAAGTTTTTCGTTCTAATTTGCTGTCACAGGAAAATGCGCTGGGAAAAGTCAAAGTGACCGGCTTTTTGCGCAGAGAGTGGGTAGCAAAATCGCAGAAGCTGTGGGCCGAGGGCAACAGCATCTATCTAGCCGGACAGGGCGGAGATGGTACCCACCATCAGACAAAATATCTGCGAGAGGAAGATTATCTGCCGATCGGCATCATCATCAAGCTAGATGGCCGGGATTTCCGTGTGGATCACGTCAACTTCATGTTCAAATCCGTCAGCTTGCAGGACATGGACTTGACCAACAGCGGACAGCCCATCTTCCGGGTTGAACGGTTGCCCAATATCCGGGAACTGTATGAACAGCAGCAGGATGAAATTATTGACGTTTCTCCTGAAAAGGCTGTTGATTACAAGGTCGGTGACGAAGTTGTTGTTGACCTTCCCACCCGAACCATCGAAGGCAAAATCGGCTATGTTGGCGAAACCGATGTGCGCATCGACACCAGCGCGCATGGGCAGTCGTGGGATAACGAGGTACTCAACAAGCAGCAATTCGAGGACGGTCTGCGGCGGGATGAACCTACACCTGATGAGGAACTGGACAAGTTGCCTATCTCTGTGGAGGTCAATGGCGAGTGGCAGACCTTTCCGGATGCTGCTGCCGCAGACGAAGCCCTGAACGCTGAACCGATGCCGGAAGCCGCAGGAAATTTTCACATCACGGATGATAATTTGGGTGTCGGAGGCCCCAAGCAGAAATTCGCCCGCAATATTGAAGCCATCCAGACCTTGCGCACTTTGGAGCAGGAGCATCGCGGTGCCACCGCCGAGGAGCAGCAGGTGCTTTCGCAGTATGTAGGCTGGGGCGGTCTTGCAGATGTCTTTGACCCCAACAAGGAAAACTGGTCTGCCGAGTACACCCAACTGAAAGGGTTGCTCACCGAAGAGGAGTATGCCGCCGCCCGCGCTTCCACTCTGAATGCCCACTATACCTCTCCGGTGGTAATTCGCGCCATCTATGATGCTGTGGAAAAGATGGGCTTCCAGTCTGGAAATATCTTGGAGCCTTCCTTGGGTATTGGCAACTTTTTCGGTATGCTGCCCTCTGGCATGGCTGACAGCCGTCTGTATGGTGTGGAACTGGATTCCATCACCGGACGCATCGCCCAAAAACTATATCCACAGGCCGACATTACGGTTGCTGGCTTTGAAACCACCGACCGCCGAGATTTTTACGACCTTGCCGTAGGTAATGTCCCTTTCGGTCAGTACAAAGTCAACGACAAGGCGTACAACAAACTGGGTTTTTCTATCCACAACTACTTTTTCGCCAAGACTATCGACCAGATCCGACCGGGCGGCGTGATTGCTTTCGTGACCAGCCGTTTCACGATGGACAGCAAAGACAGCAGTGCCCGCAAGTACATGGCGGAACGTGCTGATTTGCTGGGAGCCATCCGCTTACCCAACAACGCTTTTAAGGCAAATGCAAGCACCGAGGTTGTTTCGGATATCCTCTTTTTGCAGAAGCGTGACCGCCCTGCAGACATCGAACCTGCATGGGTGCAGCTGGGGCAGACCGAAGATGGCTTCAATATCAATCAGTATTTTGTAGACCATCCGGAAATGGTGCTGGGAAATTTGGAACTAGAAAGCACCCAGTACGGCCATGACCTGACCGTTGCACCAATCGAAGATGCAAACCTTGCAGACCAGCTTACCGAAGCGGTGCAGCACATCGAGGGCCAGTACACTGCGGTGGAGATTGCCGCTCCGGACGTTGCCGATGCGGAAGTGCAGCGCAAAACTCTGCCCGCAGACCCTACCGTGAAGAATTTCAGCTATACTGTGGTGGATGGTGAAATCTACTACCGCGAGAACTCCATCATGACACAGATTGAACTGTCCGACAACGCCAAAGGCCGTGTGGCTGGCATGGTGGAACTGCGGCAGATCGTCAACGAGTTGATCGACCAGCAGTTGAATGACTTCCCGGACGAGGATATCAAGGCATCGCAGGCAAAGCTGAATTATGCCTACGATGCGTTTACTGCAAAATACGGTCTGATCAACGACAAGAAAAATGCCCGCCTGTTCGATGATGACAGCTCCTATTATCTGCTCTGCTCGCTGGAGAATCTGGACGAGAATAAAAATCTCAAATCTAAGGCAGATATGTTCACCAAGCGGACGATTCGCCCAGAACGTATTGTCACCAGCGTGGATACCCCCAGCGAAGCACTGGCAGTGTCCATCGGGGAGCATGGCAAAGTAGACCTGCCTTATATGGCAGAACTGCTGGGCACTCCCGGTAACTATGAGCGCATCACCACCGAATTGTCCGGCGTGATTTTCAAAGACCCTGCTGCGGATGCTGACGACCCGGAAGCCGGCTGGCAAACAGCGGACGAATACCTTTCGGGTAATGTGCGCGATAAACTACGGATGGCACAACTTGCTGCAGAAAGCCGCTCGGAGTTCAAGGGCAATGTGGACGCACTGACTAAGGCGCAGCCCAAAGATTTGGAAGCTTCTGAAATTGATGTGCGGCTGGGTGCCACATGGCTTGCCCCCTCTATTGTGCAGCAGTTCATGATGGAAACTTTTCAGCCGCCCTATCGTATCCGCTACAACAATGCCATCACCGTTCGCTACTCCCCTTACACTTCCGAATGGCGGATCAGCAATAAATCTGCTACTGGCTTTGGTGACATTATGGCCACCGAAACCTACGGTACCCGCAGGGCCAATGCTTACAAGATTTTGGAAGACACCTTGAATTTGCGTGATAGCCGCGTTTATGATACCATCGAGGAGAATGGGAAAGAAAAGCGTGTGCTGAATCAAAACGAAACCACCCTCGCCCAGCAGAAACAGCAGGCCATCAAGGACGCATTTGCTGGCTGGGTCTGGAAAGATCCACAGCGACGCGCCCTACTGGTAAAAAAGTACAACGAGCTTTTTAACAGCACCCGCCCCCGTGAGTATGACGGTAGTCACATTCATTTTGTGGGCATAAACCCGGAGATCAATTTGCGAGAGCATCAGCGCAATGCGGTTGCCCATGTGCTGTATGGGTACAACACCCTTTTGGCGCACGAAGTCGGTGCTGGCAAGAGTTTTGAGATGGCGGCTTCCGCTATGGAACTGAAACGTCTGGGCTTGTGTCAGAAAAGTCTTTTTGTCGTGCCAAACCATTTGACGGAACAATGGGCCAGCGAGTTTTTACGCCTGTACCCCAATGCAAAGCTGCTGGTTACCAGCAAAAAAGATTTTGAACCCGGTAATCGCAAAAAATTCTGTGCGAGAATTGCGACCGGTGATTATGATGCGGTTATCATCGGACACAGCCAGTTTGAAAAGATACCCTTGTCCGCAGAACGACAGGAGCGTCTGATTCAGGAACAGATGGATGAAATCGAGGAGGCCATCGAAGAAGCGAAAGCACAGGTTGGTGAGCATTTCACAGTAAAGCAGCTGGAAAAGTTGCGCAAGTCTCTGAAACAGAAACTGGAAAAGCTGCAAGGCGCAGACCGTAAAGATGATGTGGTTACGTTTGAACAATTGGGCGTAGACAGGTTGTTTGTGGATGAGAGCCAAGCGTTTAAGAACCTCTACTTGTACACGAAAATGCGTAATGTCGCAGGTTTGAGTACGAGCGAGGCACAAAAATCCAGCGATATGTTCGGCAAGTGTCGCTATCTGGATGAAATCACCGGTGGCCGTGGCGTGATTTTTGCAACAGGTACGCCCCTGAGCAACAGCATGACCGAGATGTATACCCTGATGCGTTATCTTCAGTACAACACCTTACAGCAGAAAGGGCTGACCCATTTTGATGCGTGGGCATCCACCTTCGGTGAGACGACCACGGCCATTGAACTTGCGCCCGAAGGCACCGGATACCGTGCACGCACTCGTTTTGCGAAGTTCTTCAACTTACCTGAACTGATGGCGATGTTCAAAGAAGCGGCGGATATCAAGACCAGCGATCAGCTTCATCTCCCAGTGCCTGATGCAAAATTTGAGACGGTGGTGGTCAAACCTTCGGAAATCCAACAGGACATGGTGCAGGCGTTGAGCGAACGTGCAGCCGAAGTCCACAGCGGTTCTGTTGACCCCTCTGTGGATAATATGTTGAAAATCACGTCGGATGGCCGCAAAATCGGTCTTGACCAGCGGTTGATGAATTCCGCTCTGCCCGATGACCCCAGCAGTAAGTTGAATGCCTGCGTCAACAACGTCCTGCGCATCTGGAACGACACCAAGGAGCAGAAGCTGACCCAGTTGATTTTCTGCGATATGTCTACTCCCAAGGGGGACGGTTCGTTCAACGTCTATGATGATATTCGCACCAAGCTGCTCAACGCCGGTGTGCCCGAACAGGAGATCGAGTTCATCCACAACGCAGATACGGAGAACAAGAAAGCAGAACTTTTCTCCAAGGTACGCAGCGGACAGGTGCGTGTGCTGCTGGGCAGCACTGCCAAAATGGGAGCAGGGACCAACGTCCAGACGCTGCTCGTAGCGGTGCATCATCTGGATGTAGGCTGGCGTCCGTCTGATATGACCCAGCGCAACGGCAGAATCATCCGCCAAGGCAACCAAAACAAACAAGTCTACGTCTATAACTACGTCACGGAATCGACATTTGACGCCTACCTCTATCAGACCCTTGAGAATAAACAGAAGTTTATCTCGCAGATCATGACGAGCAAATCGCCTATGCGATCTTGCGATGATATTGACGAACAGGCTTTATCTTACGCAGAAATCAAGGCTCTGTGTGCAGGCGACCCTCGCATCCGGGAAAAGATGGACTTGGACGTGCAGGTAGCAAAATTGAAGGTGCTGCGCGGAGACTTCCAGAATCAGAAATATCGTCTGGAGGATAAGCTGCTCAAAACTTTCCCGGAGGAGATCCAGAAACAGAAAACCCGCATTGCTGCTTTGCAGCAGGATTCACAGATTGCAGCAGCACACCCACAGGACAAAGAAAACTTCTGCGGCATGACTATCAAGGGCATGGTGTACGATGACAAAAAGGCTGCGGGCGAACGGCTTTTGCTGGCTCGGCAGGAGATGCCTAATGCCGACATGATGTTGCTGGGCACCTACCGTGGCTTTGAACTGAATATTCGGTTCGACAGCTTTAAGAATGAGCATCAGGCCGTTCTTCGGGCAGAGTTGAGCTACCCGGTATCGCTGGGCGATGATGCGCGCGGCAATATCACTCGTCTGGACAATGCCATCGACAACTTTACGGACCGTATTGCAGACGCCGAAAATGCTCTGCAAAATCTGGAGCAGCAGAAACAGGCTGCAGAGGTTGAAGTGGCAAAGCCCTTCGCGCAGGAAGAAGAACTGGCTGAAAAGTCTGCTCGCCTTGCCGAACTGAATGCTCTATTGAATATCGACCGTGACCGCAGTTCCTCGCAGGATGCTCCCGAAGAAGCAGAGGAAACCGAAGCACCCGCAACTCGTCCGTCTGTGCTGTCTGCACTGGAAGAAAAAGCCAATCAGCCAGAGCCTGTTAAGCCGTTCAAAAGCTATCTGGATAAGGAGGGCCGATAATTTGAAAAAGCGGGAACACCGTCTCTTTATTCGTGTGACTGATGAAGAACGGAACTGCATTTTAGATAAGATGTATGGCATGGGCATCCACAGCCTGAGTGCCTATATCCGCAAAATGGCATTGGATGGCTACTGCCTGAATCTCGACCTTCCGCAGCTGCGGCGCATGGCTTATTTGCTCCAGAATTGCAGCAACAACTTGAATCAGGTAGCAAAACGCGTCAACGAAAGCGGCAAGATCTATTCTGCCGACCTTGCCGATCTACGCACCCGGCTGGATGAACTGATTGATATCGGTAAGCAGATTCTTTCCAAGCTGGCAGAGCTATAAAAATTCCCGCAGTTGGAGGACTGCGGGTGTACATATAATGCTTGACATCCTTGCAACGTAGTAGTCGATACCTTTATAATAAGGGCGAACAGAAAGGAAGTGCTTGATATGATGTCTATGCTGAAGAAAGTTGTTCTTTTCCCGATTTCTCTCTTTGTGGCGTTTTTGGCTCTCATGGCAAAGTGGCTGCTCACTTTGTCCAGTTATGTGGTCGCTCCGCTGATGCTCTACATCTTCGGCTGCGGCATCTACACCGCCTGCCGTCAAACTTGGGATCAGTTTCTTATCCTGCTGGTGTCCGAGTTCATCTGCTTCATCCTCTTTTTCGGTGCAACTGCCATCACCGAGGGCATCGGGCGTTTCAGTGAGTGGCTTGCAGAACTGTGAGGGATGCTATGAGCAAACAGAGGATAGAGGATTGTTATTTTGAACACAACAGCACGATTTTTTCTGAGATGCTGGGTGAGGATGAAGAGTATCTGCGACTGAAAAAAGCCAAAAGAGCAGCTGCGGAAGCCTTGCAGAGCGTTATCAGCAAAGAAGCGTGGAATCAATATCTCGCCTTAGATGAAATCTGCAATGAGCTGGAATGCGCCAGATACAAGGCAATGTATCTGGCGGGTGCTGCCGATTACGAAAAAATATCCAAATGATCTTGATGCCGCCGATGTGCGGCATTTTCTTTTTGTAGGGGGTGATGATGCTGGCAGCAACACGGCTGATTGCGTTGCACAAAAACAAGGGCATGACCGT
>OJPX01001176.1_pt1 | contig 9006 bp, 7 predicted proteins | sample 1598591 | NCBI WGS metagenome assembly OJPX01 (sample SAMN03922497, study PRJEB24848) | human gut metagenome | isolation source: stool sample | host: Homo sapiens | place: Germany | collected 2011-11
GATACGAATTGTTTTATTATTTGATGAAGAAAATGAGAAGCAAAGGCAAGCTGGTGAGTTCTTAAAAACACAAAAGAGATGTAAAACAGCCTTGATCACGGAACTCGTTCATGCATGGATATATAATAAGGAAGGAAAAGCTCTATTTCCTGATAAAAGTATGTCAGGAATTGATATAGAAAAGGTGAAAGAAGAATTACTGCACGATAAAAATTTTCTCTTACAGATAGAAAGATCAATGAAGAGAATGGATGAACAAACGGTATGTGAAGCAAGGGAAGATGGTGGTATGGAGGGATCAGAAAGCGGGCTTGATATGGATGTAGACATGATGCTGGACGGACTGGAAATGTTTGAAATGGGTGTATAAAAAATACCGCTGAACAGGAAGAATCTTTCGTGTTTCAGCGGTATTATTTTTCTTCTTCTGAAATAAATCGTATAATATCATTTGGCGTACAGTGAAGTATCTGGCAGAGTTTTTCAATAGTCAGAGCTGTAATATTCTGATCTGTTCGTAAGCGTTGTAAGGTACGTTTATCAATACCATGATTTAGAAGGTCATATTGGGAAATATCTTTTTCTTTCATGGTATTCCATAGAGGTGTGTAGTCAATCATATACAAAATTACCTTTCTAGGAATTAAGGAATAGGTTGCCTACATTATAAAATTTGAAATTATGAAATAATATGGTGAACATAGTCACCATAATGCAACGAAGTGAAAAAGTCGTGATTTTGTAAGACTGCAAAATCATGAGTAAGGCTGCAAAATTCAAGGTAAGGCTGCAAAGAAAAGGAGATGAATTTTAGTGAAAAGGAAAATAAAAATCTCTGAAAAGTACCATTTTATCAATGTTTTGGACGAAAATATATTCCAAGGCTGCAAGGTTGCAAGGCTGCAAAACAGGGGACTGTTTCTAGTCAAGGACATGCGGATGAAGCGAGAAAGGTCTGCGAAAAGGCGAATGGAATCTGCCAAATGCCGACCTATAAATGATAATATAAAGGAAAAGAAATTTGTGTTACGTGCAGTAAGTCATGGCGCATAGGAAGGTGCGACGCACATGATAGATTCTTTAGGATACAGATTGAAGCAGCTACGTCAGGAGAGAAAACTGAAACAGGGACAGGTTGCAGATATAATAGGTGTAAATAAAAGGCAGATCAGTGCCTATGAAAATGATAGCAGACAGCCATCGTATGATATTCTGATCAGATTAGCTGTTTTATATCATGTGAGTACAGATTATCTTTTGGGATTTCAGGTGTCAAATAGAACGTTGGATGTATCAGGGCTTACAAGGGCAGAATACACAATGATAGCTGATCTAGTGGAAAGCATGAGTGAGAAAAATAAGAAATTAGAAGATATGTGAGAAGAGGATGATAAGGTAGGTGCATGATGGAAAATAAAGAGGACTATAAGATATATTCTACTGTAGAGAAGCAGGAAGTGGAATGGTTATGGTATCCGTATATTCCATATGGAAAACTTACCTTATTACAAGGTGATCCGGGTGATGGAAAATCTACTTTTATGATAAATATTGCATCAGCTCTCACCAGAGGAGGGCTTCTTCCAGATGGAAAAAAGCTGGAACAAATCGGAAATGTCATATATCAAGGTGCAGAAGATAATGTGGGGGATACGATAAAACCCCGGCTAGAAGAAGCAGGAGCAGATTGTGACAGGGTTGCATTTATAGATGATGCAGATATGGGATTGACATTTATAGATGACCGTCTGGAAAAAACGATTCGGAGTTTTCAAGCAAAGCTTCTTGTGTTAGATCCACTTCAGGCGTTCATGCCTTCTAATGCGGATATGCAGAATGCAAGTCATGTCCGTTCCATTATGCGTAAACTTGGGAAAGTTGCAGAAAAACATAAATGTGCGGTGGTGATGATCGGACATATGACAAAATCTTCTGGAGGAAAAAGACTGTACCGGGGATTAGGAAGCATAGATATAGCAGCAATATGCAGAAGTGTTCTTATGATCTCAAGAGATGAAAAGAATCCAGAGATACGTTATATGTATCAGGTAAAATCTAATCTCGCACCAGAGAGCAATGCCGTAGGATTTGTTATGAATCCAGATAAAGGATTTCAATGGATAGGAAAATGTAATATTGATAAAAGAGCAGAAGCAGTTGTATGTTCAAAGAAAGCAACCAAGAAAGAAAAAGCATCCGAGTATCTGAGAATCATGTTATCGGTAGAAGATGTACCAAGTGCAGAGATTATACGGCGAATGGATAGGATTGGCATTAAGGAAAGAACAATAAGAACTGTGCAAAAAGAAATAGGCATAGAAGCATACAGAAAACAGGGAATATGGTATTGGCATATGCCTGAACCAGAGGAAGAAGTTGGTGAGGAATGAGTTTTAATTATAGAGTAGCTGGTTATGTAAAATTAGCAAAGCTATGGGAAAAAAATAAGGAAGCAGCTCTTAGCTATCATAAGAGATATTATAAAGAAAAATGCGATAAGATTCCAGGATGGATATTACAAGGTGTATATGTAGATATTACCGCACAAAAGTTAATATATAAAAGACCACAGATGCTTCATCTGCTAAAAGCCTGCCGGAATGGAGAAGTTGATTGCATTGCTGCCCAGACGAAAGCGTATTTGGCGGCAAATAGTGAAGAATTTTGCTATCTGCTCAAATTTCTTTCAGAAATGCCAGGGCTTATAGAATTGGTAACTGAAGATGAGAAATATCATATTAATACGATCATGAATCCAGAGCAGCAGAAAGAAGCATTAGAAAAAATGGCAGATGATTATGTGAAACTGGATGAAGCAAAGTATAAAAAATGGAAGGAAAAGATACTGCAGGGAATACAGGAACTGTAAGCAGGAGGTTGAAAGAGAAGTTGGCTGTTGAAGATATTTATGGAGTAGAGGAATCCGAGGAAGTAGATACAGAGAAAATCGAGGATTGTGAAATCATAGATACCGAAGGAAACGTTATTTCTTCTACAGATTCTTCAGATATAGGTGACTGGGAAAAAAGACATAATGAAATTGAAGAGCAGAGGGAGAAAATCCGAAACCGTGTTAGAAAAACACGTTCTGGAAATGGTGTGATCCGGGAAGCAAAACCAAAGCCAACCATATCCGATACAGGACATAAACAAGTCGGAGTATATGCCCGTGTAAGTACCAAAAGTACAAATCAGGTTTCTTCTATAGAAAATCAGACAAGATATTATACGAAAAAAGTTGGAGATACACCAAACTGGACTTTGCATGAGATATATAGTGATGAGGGAAAGTCAGGCACATCTACTCAACATCGAACAGAATTTAAAAGAATGATTGAAGATGCGGCTCAGAAGAAAATTGATCTGATTCTCTGTGCCAGTGTATCAAGGTTTGCAAGAAATATGTCTGATTGTATGACATTAGTACGTCAGCTAAAAAGTATGAATCCATCCCATCCAGTAGGAGTATACTTTGAGACAGAAAATATATATACTCTTGATCCGGATTGTAAACAGAACCTCTCTATCCATGCGATGCTTGCTGACTGGGAATCAGCAAATAAAAGCAGGAGAATGATACTTTCTTATGACCAGAGGATATGTACAGGACAATATCCAGTTCTTGATCTGTTAGGATACCGCCACACGAAAGAAGGAGAACTGATCATTCAGCCGGAAGAAGCGAAAACAGTCCGTTTTATTTTTCTTGCATACATAGGCGGTTATGATTGTGATGAAATAGCAGAGATCCTGACAGAACGGGAACGTCCTACACTCAGAGGAAGAACCGACTGGAATGCTTCTATGGTCATGAATATTATGTCAAACGAGCGTCGGTGGGGAGATCTGGAAGCCAGAAAAACCATAGTTATTGATTATGTTGAGCATAAATCAAAGAAAAATGAACATGACAGGGTATCCGCTTATGAAGAAGATCATCATGAGCCAATCGTATCACGGGAAATTGCTCTGGCTGCACAGATGGTAAAGAAAAGTTCCAGAAAAATGACAGAGGGTGTTCCAGATTTTTCGGTGATCCACAAAGGAAATTTAAAAGGTTTTGTTTCTATCTGTCCAGGCTGGGGCGGAATAGATGGCAGTGCTTTACTGGAGATTTGCCAGGAGGTATATGAAGAGGAAGAATTAGAAGAACTGAATCATAAGATCAGGATATGGTCAGGAGAGGAACAGGGAAAAGTTGTTTCCATGGCATTATCCGGGTATCAGGTTCCACACGGAATTTATTTTCTAAATAAGAGCCTTCCTGCATTGACTGTAGGTAGAAGAAGGATAAAATTCAGTAAGGCTTGCCATGAAAAACTGAATTATTGCAGATGGGTGGAGATATTGTATCATCCAATTAATCTGATTGAGAAAACAGCTGGCGGTAAGGCATTGAAAGGAACCTGTGGTATTAGACACACTCGCTGGGCAACACACGGGGAGCCAAGCCAGATTAATGCGCATCCGCATGTTTTTGGTAACTGTACTCGTTCTGGATCAGATAGATTTATAAATATTGTATTAGAAAAACAATAGAAGCTGACATTATTGAATGCAGTTAAGTCTATTAGCATGGTTTTGACAATTTTTTACTAGCACGTGAAAATATCGAATTCAAATTGAAGAGATTGAATATCATTTCAAAGAGTGATACAATCGCAGATAAATCCGACAATAATAATACATTCAGGTATTGATACAGATGATAAAAATAATGAGCAAGGGAGAATAAACAAATGTGTGGAATTGTTGGTTATGTAGGTAAGGAACAGGCAGCACCGATTCTTTTGGATGGTCTGTCAAAGTTAGAGTATAGAGGTTATGATTCAGCAGGTATTGCTGTCAGAGATAATGGCTCAGCGATAAAGATCGTTAAGGCAAAAGGACGTTTGAAAGGTCTGATTGAGAAGACAGATGCCGGACATGCTGTATTTGGCACTTGTGGTATCGGACATACCAGATGGGCAACACACGGTGAACCATCAGAGACAAATGCACATCCTCATACAAGTGATGATGGAAATGTTGTAGGCGTACATAATGGAATTATCGAGAATTATCAGGAGCTGAAGACGAAGCTTGTTAAGAATGGTTATTCTTTTTATTCTTCAACCGATACAGAAGTTGCTGTGAAGCTTGTGGATTACTATTACAAGAAATATGAACATACACCGGTAGATGCGATTAATCATGCGATGGTTCGTATTCGTGGTTCTTATGCACTTGCAATGATGTTTGAAGAGTATCCAAATGAAATCTATGTTGCAAGAAAAGACAGCCCGATGATTATTGGTATTGCTGATGGGAATTGCTATATTGCATCGGATGTTCCTGCTATTTTGAAATATACAAGAAATGTTTATTACATTGGAAATATGGAGCTTGGTCGTCTGGCTGACGGTAAGGCAACATTTTACAATCTGGATGGCGATGAGATCCAGAAAGATCTGGTTGAGATCAAATGGGATGCAGAAGCTGCCGAAAAGGGTGGCTATGAGCATTTCATGATGAAGGAGATTCACGAGCAGCCAAAGGCTATCTTGGATACGATGAATTCTAAGATCAAAGATGGCAGAATTGATCTGAGCGATATGGGCTTGAGTGAGGGAGATATTAAGAACATTTCACAGGTATTTATCGTAGCGTGTGGTTCTGCATATCATACAGGTGTTGTTACTCAGTATGTGATGGAAGATCTTGCAAGAATTCCTGTTCGTGTGGAGCTTGCATCGGAATTCCGTTATAGAAGACCTATTTTGAATAAAAATGATCTGGTTATCGTGGTTAGCCAGTCGGGTGAGACGGCAGATACACTTGCAGGACTTCGTCTTGCAAAAGAGCAGGGAGTGAAGACTCTTGGTATCGTGAATGTTGTAGGTTCATCGATTGCCCGTGAAGCAGATAATGTTTTCTATACTCTTGCCGGACCGGAGATTGCGGTTGCTACAACCAAGGCATACAGCGCACAGTTGATTTCGGGATATATGCTGTCGATAGAATTTGCAAGAGTTCGTGGTGAGATCACAGAAGAACAGTATACAGGATATATAACAGAGCTTCAGACGATTCCGGATAAGATCGGCAGAATTCTTGAAGATAAGGAGCGGATTCAGTGGTTTGCAGCCAAACAGGCGAATGCACAGGATATTTTCTTTGTAGGTCGTGGTATTGATTATGCGATTTGTCTGGAAGGCAGCCTTAAGTTAAAAGAGATCAGCTATATTCATTCTGAAGCATATGCTGCCGGTGAGTTGAAGCACGGAACGATCAGCCTGATTGAGGACGGCATTCTTGTAATCGGCGTGCTGACTCAGCCGGAACTCTATGAGAAAACGATTAGTAATATGGTAGAATGCAAGAGCCGCGGTGCATCCCTTATGGCACTTACAACCGTAGGCAATTATTCCATCGAGGACACAGCGGAATTCACTGTATATGTTCCGAAGACGGATGAGCATTTCGCTGCTAGTCTTGCAGTTGTGCCATTACAGTTGCTTGGTTATTATGTATCTGTTGCCAGAGGATTGGACGTTGATAAGCCAAGAAACCTTGCGAAGAGTGTGACGGTAGAGTAGAAAGTTTACTACTGACCGATATGTGGTATATAAATGGTCGGGGCGAGAGTTTACCGCTGATCGATACGCGGTATATAAATGGTTGAGTTGAAAGTATAGTCCTTCGCTGTGAGGTGAGGGACTTTTTTCTTGATTTCAGATTAGGATGAAGTTTTTGCATTATGAGTATAAAATTTTAGATTTTGTTGGGAAAAGGGGGATGTTTATGCTGAAGAAATTGATTGGTAATAAAGCCAGAAAACCATTGATCATTTCACTTGTATTTGTCCTGATTACTTTATGTATATTATTCTATCTGACATTCCAGACACCGGATGATACGGTTGCCCTTTCGGAAAGGGTGGGACATTTGCCTGTCGTGGACGATTTCCTTAATTGGGTAGGTGCATTTGTGGATTGGTCAGTACGTCAGTGGGCGCATGTATTTGAATTCCTGATCATTGGTATGTGTGTTAGTATTTTTTATGCATGTGCAACGACGAATATTGGGACTATGATGGTGCTGGCATTATTAACTTGTGTGTGTATATCATTGTGCGATCAGACAGTTCGGATATTCATTGTCGGAAGACATTTTGATTCCTTTGATTTGGTATTGGATGCGTTGGGGTATGTGAGTGCTATTGGGATTGTGAGTATATGCAGGGTAATATATAGATTGGTGGTCAATAGAAAATAAATGAGATTGAGCTGGAATGGTGGAACCTTGGAGTGGAGATGGGAGGCTGTTCCGGCTTTTTATTTGATATGGAAAGCAACGTTTTGATGTCGAAGAATGTTGACTTTGCGTATGAATAGGGGTAATATGTAAAGTATAATAATCGAATAGAGGGGGGATTTCTTTATGCCTTTTTTGAGGGCAGATCTAATTAAAATCCATGAATCGGAATAATTGAATAAGTATAAGTGAAAATAATAGTATTGTGTTGATTCCCTTTATTTAAGGGGATCGAGAATTGTAATATTGATATGTAAAACGGAAACTAAATAAGTAATGAAGAAATAAATTTCTTTACTTTATTATATTATATGTGGAGGATTGTGAATGGATACATTAGAGAGAAAACAAAAATTACAAACATTGCCGTGGTATGCATTACATGAAATTGCTAAAAAAATGTGTATAGACGAAAAGGAAATAAATGGAAAGGAAAAAAGTGTAATAATCAGCAAAATTTTATCTTATGGAGGGCTTTCAGATGAGGAAATTGAGCAATATGTAAATGATTATATTTATGGGGATCGAGTTACATTTACATTGTGGACATTTGGCAGCAAATTGGAAGCATCCGATTATGAAATAATAAAAAAATTAGAAAATAAGGAGGAGTATATAGATTTATCAGGATATAGAAAATTAAAAATATTATCTGTTAAAGAATATTTGGATCGTATAGAGATTTTATATGTTTATAGCAGAGAATATATGTATATAGATGAAAATGGTAAAAATGCAAATATTTGGGAACAACATAGAGGATGCTTATGGATAGGAAGGACAGAAACATATTTAGCATGTATTAGTAAGCATGAAAAAATGACAATATACATTACGAAATATATTGCGGACGTATTAAAAAATTCTATAGTACAAATAAAACCGCCTAAGTCAGCTATTGATAAATGTACAAATTTTAAGGCAATAAGTAGGATTGTATTACAGGGAAAAGATGGAGAAAAAACAATTGTTTCAAGAGCGGGAGGAATTACTATTGAGCAAGAGGAAGAAATAGATAGAATTAGAAATGATCGTATGGATACATCGGGAAGTTTTATTTCGTCAATTACAAGTGACATAGAGGCAACAATTAAATATAATGTTCGAAATGGAAGTATTGGAATATATAAACATTTACCAGCACAAGTGTTATTTAAGTGGTCGGAAAACGCAATAGGTATTATTTTAGAAGAAATAGAAAATCTGAAAGGTCAACCAGCAGAAGAAATATTTAAGGAAGTTGGACAGGAAATTAAATGGACTGGAGTAAGTACATCAGAAATAACTCAGTTAAATTGGTATTTAACGCAAGTTATTGCAGCCCTTAATAGAGATGATGATTATGCATTACAAATACCTAACGATAAATTATCTTTACTGGATAATGATAAATGGTTTACTAAAATTTCAAGAATATTTTGTAAGACATGTGATTCTTATGAGGTTCCGTATTGTTCAGAATGCGGAGAAGAATTAAGAATAAGCAAAGGTATTTTACGTGAATGCGGATGTGGAGCTCCGTTGAAGATGAAATGTGCAGAAGGCCATGAAACATGTGAAATTGTAAATTGGTATGTTCCAAAACCAATGTTAATTCGAATGATAGATAAAAATATACGAAAAATATATAAGGATGATACGTTAAATTATAGTATTTGTATTGCAGGTGATTGGATACATATAGCAAATCTTTCGGAAAATACACAAGAG
>OJPX01001177.1_pt1 | contig 8997 bp, 10 predicted proteins | sample 1598591 | NCBI WGS metagenome assembly OJPX01 (sample SAMN03922497, study PRJEB24848) | human gut metagenome | isolation source: stool sample | host: Homo sapiens | place: Germany | collected 2011-11
AATATTATCTTAATAATGTAAAGAGCGATTTAAAACCTCAAATTCATAGCGTGGACACTGTATGAGGTAAGAATCTGGCTATAATGAAAATATAGGGCGAGGCGGTAATATGAGAGAAAAATTTATAAGATTTATGAATGGAAGAAATGGGATGGACGAGCTTGCAAGGGCTGAGTCATGGGTAGTAATGATATTACTTTTGGTTTCAATATTTACAAGGTCGGCAATACTTGATATATTGGCAATAGGACTGATGATACATATGTATTTTCGCGTTTTTTCGAGGAATGTAAACAAGCGCTATGCTGAGAATCAGAAGTTTTTAAATGCCAGGTATGAGTGGACCGTAAAGGCAGAGCGCAGGAAAAAGCGTTTTGCACAGAGAAAGCAGTACAAGTTCTTCAAGTGCCCTATGTGCAAGCAGGAGGTCAGGGTGCCAAGAGGACATGGCAAGATCTGTATTACCTGTCCGAAGTGCAGAGAGCAGTTCGTGAGACGCAGCTAGTATCTCAATATATACTTGTACATAAGAGCATGGAGAAGAGAAATGTTTGGATATATAACTGTCAATAAGGACACCTTGTCCGAGGAAAATAAAAAAATATATCAAAGCTATTATTGCGGGCTGTGCCAGACAATGAAGTCGCAGTATGGCAGGCGTGCACAGATGGCACTAAACTATGACATGACTTTTCTTATAGTGCTTCTGACAGGCTTGTACGAGCCGGATAGTGTGACGCGGGATGGATTTGTATGCAGCGTGCACCCTACGAAGAAGCGTACACTTCGCACCAATGAGATTACAGAGTATGCTGCAGCTATGAACATACTGCTTGCATACTACAATCTGATAGATGACTGGAAGGACGATAAAAGCCTGCCGAAGAAGACATTCGCAGAGATGCTGAAAAAGGACTTTGAGAAGGCCAAAAAAGGCTATCCGGTACAGGCTAAGGCGATAGAGGACTACATTGCAAGGCTTACAGAGTGCGAGAAGAGCAATGATACCAATATTGATGCAGTTGCGGGGCTGACAGGAGAGATGCTCGGCATACTTTTTGCGTGGAAGCAGGATGAGTGGCAGACGGATTTGAAGGAATTTGGCTGCTACATGGGCAAATTTATTTATATAATGGATGCGTATGAGGACATAGGGGATGATGTGAAAAAGAAGTCATATAATCCACTTATACAGCTCATGCATTGCTGCAATAATGATCAGGAAAAATTTGACAAATCCTGTCGGCTTATGATGACATCTATGCTTTCAGAGGCAGCAAAAATATTTGAGAGGTTGCCAATTCTCTTACATGCGGATATAATCAGAAATGTTCTATACTCCGGTGTGTGGAGCAAGTATGAGTATATTCAGATGAAGAAAAGGAAGAAACATAAATGATAGATCCATATCAGGTGCTCGGTGTCAGCCGCAGTGCAAGTGACGATGAAATAAAAAAGGCCTACAGGAGCTTAAGCAGAAAATATCATCCTGATGCCAATATCAACAATCCTAACAAGGATCAGGCTGAGGAGAAGTTTAAGCAGGTGCAGCAGGCATATGACCAGATAATGAAGGAAAAGCAGTCCGGTGCTGCCGGAGCCGGTGGATATGGCGGTGCGGGAAGCAGCAGCTCATACGGAGGCAGCTCCTATGGTGGAGCATATGGTAGTGGACCGGGAGCAGGTGATCCATTTGGAGCAGGTGGACCGTTTGGCGGTTTCTATGGCCGATATACCTACAATAATGCAGGCAGCAGTGCACAGGATGACAATCCAAAGGTGCGTGCAGCAGGCAATTTCATCAGCAACGGCTACTACAATGAGGCACTGAAGGTGCTTGAGGAGGTACCTTTTGCTGAGAGACGCGGAAAGTGGTACTACTACAGTGCTGTCGCAAACCAAAAGCTCGGAAACACAGCGACAGCCATAGAACACATACAGCGAGCTGTGTCGCTTGAGCCAAACAACATGCAGTACCGCCAGTTTATGCAGATAATTGAAAATGGTGGCTCGTGGTATTCGGATATGGGAGACATATACGGACGCCCTAGTGGCAGGGGCAGCGAGTGCTGCAGTCTGCTAGCCACATTCCTTTGCTGGCAGATGTTCTGCTGCTAGATGTCAAGCTTTTCTGATGTTACAGATGGAAATTCATGCAAGTTATTGTGCTGGTTATTTGCAGAACGATGGACTGGTATATTAATCTGTGCAATTATTCTGAATAGTTACCTGAAAAATAAAAGATGCGGTCATACGACCGCATTTTTTATTTATGGACATGAGTAACTATTCAGATCCACACATATATGAGCAAAATCAGCTGCGCAGCAATGGCTGTATTATTCCATAGAATCCGGAATACCATCATGATCCAAATCTGCCATGTCTGCTCCGTGTGCACCGATATCCACAGTGTTTAAGGTGCGTCTTTTAAGTCTTGCGGCTTCAGACTGCTTTAGCAGATAGTTCTTTATCTCGCGTGAGTGCTTTACGTGAACGAGCTTAAGCTCAGGGTTTGTAACGTCGCCTGTGTAGCAGACTATGGTGCCGAGCTTAAAAATGCGCTCCATCAGTGATGTGGTAAGCTTTACATCAGCTACCTTATACATGTAGCAGTCATCCTCTGTGGTGCTTAAGAGTCCGGACTCTACAGTGATAAAGGACGGTGTGACGGTATATTTTGTGAAAGTCCACGGCAGACCGAGAAACAGCAGTCTCTTTCTCTCTTTAAAGATTACAGCATCGTCATCATCGATTGCGCCGGCGGTGGTGTTTTTGATTTGTGATTCATTTACAGACATATTATTCTCCTTTTTGATGTTGAAATTGTCGTAATTGTATGAAAACTTCACTACAATTGCTAAGCATTCAGAACAGTTGCATTCTGACATATATTCTACAACAAAAAAGTGTAAAAGCCAACTTGAATATTGCGCTAAGTTATTATATGATAGAAAAAATGTAAAAAAATTGTTACACGAAAAAGAATGGAGGCAAATTATGCGTCACTTAATGAGTCCGTTGGATTTTTCTGTAGAAGAGTTGGACAAGCTTCTGGATCTTGCAAATGATATAGAGGCTCATCCTGAGAAATATGCACACAAGTGCGATGGAAAGAAGCTTGCAACCTGTTTTTACGAGCCAAGCACAAGAACCAGGCTTAGCTTTGAGGCTGCCATGCTTAATTTGGGAGGCTCGGTGTTAGGTTTCCACAGTGCTGATTCGTCATCTGCGTCAAAGGGCGAGAGCGTTTCAGATACTATCAGGGTTATTTCCTGCTATGCGGATATCTGTGCCATGCGTCATCCTAAGGAGGGTGCACCGCTTGTGGCTTCAGAGAAATCGCGTATCCCTGTAATCAATGCAGGCGATGGAGGTCATCAGCATCCTACCCAGACACTTGCTGATCTCCTTACAATCCGTTCCATCAAGGGCAGATTGAATAATATCACAATCGGATTTTGCGGAGATTTAAAGTTTGGACGTACAGTGCATTCACTGATCAATGCACTCATCAGATATGATAATGTGAGGATTGTGCTTATCTCGCCTGAGGAGCTTAAGGTGCCTGACTATGTGCGCGATGATGTGCTTCGTGCCAACAATATCGAGTTCAAGGAGGTAGAAAAGCTCGAGGATGCCATGGGAGAGCTTGATGTGCTCTACATGACACGTGTCCAGAAGGAGCGTTTCTTCAATGAGGAGGACTATGTGCGTCTGAAGGATTTCTACATTCTGACAAAGGAGAAGATGGAGCTTGCAAAGGATGATATGATTGTACTTCATCCGCTCCCACGTGTGAATGAGATTTCTGTTGATGTGGATGATGACCCGAGAGCATGCTATTTCAGGCAGGCACAGTATGCGGTTTACGTGCGTATGGCGCTTATTCTGACATTGCTTGGACTGGCTGAGGACTAAAGGAGGATAATATGCTGAATATAAGTGGAATACATGAGGGCTTTGTGCTCGATCATATCAAGGCAGGTATGAGTCTTCAGATTTACAGGGATTTAAAGCTTGACAAGCTCGACTGCACAGTTGCAATCATAAAGAATGCAAAGAGCAGCAAGATGGGCAAGAAGGATATCATCAAGGTAGAGTGTCCGATAGAGTCATTAGACCTCGATATCCTTGGATTTATCGACCACAATATCACTGTAAATGTGATAAAGGGTGACAAGATTGTGGACAAGATGGAGCTTAAGCTGCCTCATCAGGTGAAAAATGTCATCAAGTGCAAAAACCCAAGATGCATTACTTCAATTGAGCAGGAACTTGACCAGATTTTCGTGCTTTCCGATGAGAAAAACGAAATCTACCGCTGCAAGTACTGCGAGGAGAAATACGAAGGAGTTAAATAGTATCAGTTATGTATGCCAACGTGATTGTGGATATATCCCACGAAAAACTGGATAAGACATTTCAGTACAGCATCCCGGATGAGATTTTATGCGACATCCGTCCGGGTGTGTGCGTGGATATTCCATTTGGCAGCCGCACTATCACAGGCTATGTGATTGAGGTCACGGATAAGCCTGAGTACGACCCGGCAAGGACAAAGCCTCTTATCGGGATAAAGGCAGACTCTGTGGCTGTGGAGGCAAAGCTCATCGCACTTGCGGCATGGATACGGCGCAATTACGGCTCTACCATGAATCAGGCGCTTAAGACTGTTATACCTGTAAAGAAGCAGGCTAAGGAGCAGGTGAGCCGCAGTATTGCACTGAAAATAGACAAGGTAAAGGCAAGGGCGCAGCTTGCGCTTTGCGAGGCAAAAAAACAAAAGGCAAAGGCCAGGCTGTTTCGTGCGCTGATCGATGCTGATGATGGGGCGCGCCTTGAGTATTCCTTTGTGACAGGCAAGCTGTCGGTGTCGGCTGCCACTATTAGAGCGCTTGAGCAGAGCGGCTTTATCGAGGTCATCACACAGAGCGGCTACAGAAATCCTGTGGAGCATATGAGTGTGGACACCTATGATAAGGTGCTGAATGCCGCGCAGCAGAGTGTGGTTGATGCGATAGAAGGTGACATTGCCGCCGGTCTTAGAAATACTTATCTGATTAAGGGCGTTACCGGAAGTGGCAAGACAGAGGTGTACATGGAGCTTATAGCACACTGTATACAGTCCGGGCGTCAGGCGATTGTGCTGATTCCCGAGATTGCCCTTACTTACCAGACCGTGATGCGTTTTTTTGCAAGATTTGGGAACAGGGTTTCGATAATCAATTCAAGACTTTCAAATGGTGAGCGTTATGACCAGTTTGAGAGAGCTAAGAATGGTGATATTGACATCATGATTGGCCCGCGGTCGGCGCTGTTCACACCTTTTTCAAATTTAGGACTTATCATAATAGATGAAGAACACGAGAATTCATACAAGAGCGAGTCGGTGCCGCGCTATCATGCCAGGGAGGTGGCGATAGAGTACGCGCGCATGTCCGATGCTATTGTGGTACTTGGCTCTGCAACACCGTCGGTGGATAGCTATTACAAGGCAAAGACAGGCGTTTACAGGCTTTTGGAGCTGGATAAGCGCGTGGACGACAGACCTCTTCCAAAGTGTGAGGTTGTCGATTTGAGGCAGGAGCTTCGTGAGGGAAACCGCTCAATTCTTTCCACCAGGCTTCAGGAGCTTATGGAGGAGAGGCTTCTAAATGGCCAGCAGACCATGCTTTTTTTAAATAGAAGGGGCAAATCGGCATTTATGTCGTGCAGAGCGTGCGGTTTTGTGGTAAAATGTCCTCATTGCGATGTATCACTCAGTGAGCATAGCGGCGGAGTGATGGTCTGTCACTACTGCGGCTACAGACAGCCGGTGCCTAAGGTGTGTCCGAGCTGTGGCTCGAAGTACATTAGCGGCTTTAAGGCCGGCACACAGAAGATAGAAGCGATGGTGGCAAAGCGTTTTCCACAGGCGCGTATACTGCGCATGGATTATGACACTACGAGGGCGAAGGATGCGTATGAGAAGATTCTGCAGGCATTTTCCAATCATGAGGCCGATATACTTATCGGTACGCAGATGATTGTAAAGGGGCATGATTTTTCAAATGTCACGCTGGTTGGTGTGCTGGCGGCGGATATGTCACTGCATGTGAATGATTTTCATGCGGCGGAGCGCACCTTTGCTCTGCTGACCCAGGCGGCAGGGCGCGCCGGCAGGGGAAAGCTGCCCGGCAATGTGGTTATCCAGACCTACGACCCTGACCACTATGCCATACGGACTGCCAAAGAGCAGGATTATGAGGCTTTTTACGATAAGGAGATAGAGTACAGGAGGCTTATGCATTATCCGCCTGTATGGAATATGCTTTTAGTCCATGTCACATCACCTGATGAGAGTGAGTGCGGCAGCATGGCACAGCAAGTGTACGATATAGCGTCGCAGATGATATCGCATGAAGATGAAAATCAGAGCCCGGATGATAGGCATCTGATTCAGCTCATCGGTCCTGCGGATGCGACCATCGCCAAGGTAAATGACATATACCGCAAGGTGATTTACATGAAGACATCTGACTATGCGGCGCTCATTTCCATAAAGGATGGCATAGAGCAGGCAGTGAAAGCTGATACGGCAATGAAAAATGCTAATATCTCATTTGATTTCAATCCGATGAGTGGATTTTGATAGATATAGAAGGAGGCAATTATGGCACTTAGAACTATTAGAGTGGAGGGAGACCCTGTACTTGGCAAGGTCTGCAGAGAGGTTACGGAGGTGACTCCAAAGATAGTAACACTTATTGATGATATGCTTGAGACTATGTATGAGGCCAATGGTGTAGGACTTGCCGCACCACAGGTTGGTATATTAAAGAGAATCGTTGTTATCGATGTGGGCGAGGGTCCAATCGTGATGATTAATCCTGAAATTATCGAGTCTGACGGAGAGCAGACCGGCGATGAGGGCTGTCTTTCAGTACCGGGAAAGGCCGGACAGGTGACCCGCCCGAATTATGTAAAGGCCCGCTTCATGGGCGAGGATATGAATGAGTATGAGATAGAGGGAGAAGAGCTTTTGGCCAGATGTATCTGCCACGAGCTTGACCACCTCGACGGACATCTCTATGTGGAGAAAGTTGAGGGCGCACTTCACGATGTGACATATGAGGATACACAGGAGTAATCATTAGGATGACATTTGTTATCTGAGCTTGGAAAATATCTGGGAGGCAGTAAGATGAGAGTAATTTTCATGGGAACACCGGACTTTTCGGTGGGAACACTTGAGGCAATTATAGAGGCAGGGCACGAGGTGGCACTGGTTGTCACACAGCCCGACAAACCAAAGGGCCGCGGCAAGACAATGCAGTATACGCCGGTCAAGGAGTGTGCGCTTTCGCACGGTATTGAGGTATTCCAGCCGGTTAAAATAAGAGAGACTGCTAATATAGAGTATCTCAGAAAGTTTAATGCAGATATAATAATTGTGGTTGCTTTTGGACAGATTCTGTCAAAGAGTATTCTTGATATGCCTCGATACGGCTGTATCAATGTGCATGCTTCACTTCTGCCAAAGTACAGAGGTGCGGCTCCTATCCAGTGGGCTGTGATTAACGGTGACGAGTTTACAGGTGTCACTACCATGAGGATGGATGAGGGCGTCGATACCGGCGATATGATTGCAAAGAGTACAGTCAGACTCGCACCTGATGAGACCGGCGGCAGCCTGTTTGATAAGCTCTCAGCAGAGGGAGCAAAGCTGTGTGTGGAGACCATGAAGATGATAGAGGATGGCACTGCAGAGTATACTCCTCAAAACAGCGAGGAGGCCACACATACATCAATGATCAGTAAGGAGCTTGGCTTTATCGACTGGACAAAGCCGGCTGTTGAGATCGAGAGGCTTATAAGGGGGCTTAATCCATGGCCGAGCGCATACACCCACTTAAACGGTAAGACATTTAAGGTGTGGAGTGCAAAGGTGATTGACGGCAGCGATGATTATGAGCCGGGCTGCATTTATCATATCGGAAAAAATGATATGTATGTACAGACAGGAAAAGGAGCATTATCTTTAGTAGAGGTACAGCTCCAGGGCAAGAAGCGCATGGATACAGGTTCATTTTTGAGAGGCTGTCATGTGGAAGAGGGCTCGTTCTTCACATTATAGTTATTCATTATAAGTAACTATTTACAAACTACTACACGCATTATAATAAGCAGCAAGGAGAGATGATACATGGGATATTATTACTGGGATCCGACATATATACTCGTTGTGATAGGTGCAGTGATATGTATGATTGCATCGGCAAGAGTTAAAGGTACATTTAATAAATACTCGCAGTTAAGAAGCATGTCAGGCATGAATGGCGCACAGGTAGCTCAGAGAGTGCTTCAGGCGGCAGGCATATATGATGTGCAGGTGCGTCATGTGTCCGGCAGTCTGACGGACCACTATGATCCGCGCACCAAAACAGTGAATTTATCTGATCCTGTGTACAATGCCACATCGGTCGCAGCACTTGGCGTAGCAGCCCATGAGTGTGGACACGCTATACAGCATGCAAAAAGCTATGCACCTCTTTCAATCAGGAGTGCACTTGTGCCTATAGCTAATTTTGGCTCAATGCTTGCATGGCCGGTCATACTTATCGGCTTGTTCTTTAACACACGCTCGTCAGGGCTTATTATTGATATAGGCATATTGCTGTTTTCGGCAGCAGTGCTTTTCCAGCTCGTGACATTGCCGGTAGAGTTTGATGCTTCAAGACGTGCGCTTGTCATGCTTCGTACACAGGGCATACTTGCAGATGACGAGCTTAAGTACACAAGAAGGGTGCTCAAGTCAGCGGCACTTACCTATGTAGCCAGTGCGGCGGCTGCTATTTTACAGCTCCTTCGTATAATACTCATCACAAACGGACGCAGACGGGACGACTGATACTGTTTTAGCTGCAAGTAGGTTAAACTATATGACATCGAATAAGAATATAAATAATCATAGTAAAAATAATCATAATAATAAAAATAGCCAAATAAACAAAA
>OJPX01001178.1_pt1 | contig 8983 bp, 9 predicted proteins | sample 1598591 | NCBI WGS metagenome assembly OJPX01 (sample SAMN03922497, study PRJEB24848) | human gut metagenome | isolation source: stool sample | host: Homo sapiens | place: Germany | collected 2011-11
TTATTCCTGAAATGCTTGAAAAAGTGGATGACGGAAGCATGGGATTTACTCCGGCAGTTCAGTTGTCATTTCTGAAAAAGAAGGAGCAAAAGGAAATGCTGGATGCAATGGAATTTGCACAGTGCACACCATCACTTTCCCAGGCACTCCGTATAAAGAAATTGAGTGCGGATGGGAACCTTACAGTAAGGGATATGGAAGATATCCTAAGTGAAATTAAGCAAAAAGAGATAGACCGCGTAGTATTCAAAACGGAGCAGCTTCACAGATTTTTCCCTGTCAGTTACACGGCAGAGCAGATGAGGCGTGAAATTTTGGAAATGTTGAAATTAAATATGAACAAATATTGGGATGAATAAAGGAGGAACAGATTATGTACAGAGTAATAGCAGTATCAAATCAAAAAGGTGGAGTAGGTAAAACAGTGTCATGTGTGAATCTAGGAATAGGATTGGCACAGGAAGGAAAGAAAGTGCTTATGATAGACGCTGATCCACAAGGAAGTCTTACAATCAGCTTAGGTTATGAGGAGCCGGATGAAATGGAGTATTCTCTGGCAACACTGATGATGAACATTGTGAATGATGAAAAACTGAATATAGAAAAGACTATCTTACACCATAAGGAAGGAGTGGACCTTATCCCAGCCAACATTGAATTATCAGCGATAGAGGTGTCTTTGGTAAATGCCATGAGCAGGGAACTGATTCTGAGATCTATGGTAGACAGGCTGAGAGAATTTTATGATTACATAATAATTGATTGTATGCCTTCACTTGGAATGATGACAATTAACGCATTGGCATGTGCAGATTCTGTACTGATACCGGTGCAGGCTGCGTATCTTCCAGTCAAAGGCTTACAGCAGCTGATCAAGACAATAGGAAGAGTAAAGAAGCAGCTGAACCCAAAGCTCAAGATTGAAGGAATACTTTTGACGATGGTTGATAACAGAACTAATTATGCCAGGGATATTTCCCTGATGGTGTATGATACCTATTCTGCATCAATTAAGGTATTTGGAACAGAGATACCGATGTCAGTCAGGGCATCAGAGGTCAGTGTGGAGGGTGGAAGCATCTATTCCTATGATCCAAAGGGAAAAGCGGCATTTGCTTATATGGCATTAACTAAAGAAGTATTGAAGGAGGCAGAGTAATTATGGCAAGCAGAGTAGCAGGAAAGATTAAATTACAGTCAGTAGATGAATTATTGGGAGTACCGGAGATTGCCGGTACTCAGGAAATAGAGATTGGAAGAATTCATGCGTTTCCGAATCATCCATTTAAGGTGTTGGATGATGAAAAGATGGACACTCTGGTTGATAGTATCAGGAAAAATGGCATCCTGAATCCAGTAATTGTAAGACCTGATCAGAGCGGAAATTATGAAATGATATCTGGACATCGCAGGTTACACGCAGCAAAGATTGTGGGATTGAAAAAGGTCCCGGCCATCGTAAAGGAAATGTCAGATGATGAAGCCATTATAAAAATGGTGGATGCCAATATTCAGAGGGAAGAAATACTTCCGAGTGAAAGAGCATTTAGCTTTAAGATGAAAATGGAAGCTATGAGCCGTCAAGGTAGCAGAGTAGATTTAACTTGTGGAACTGAGTTCCACAAGTCAGGAGATATTAACAAAAAAACAAGGGAGACTATTGGTGATGAGGCTGGAATGACAGGAAGACAGGTGACAAAATATATAAGACTTACAGAACTTATTCCAGAGCTTTTGGATTATGTGGATATAAAAAAGATAACCATTGCTATGGCAGTAGATCTTTCATACCTTGATGAACAGGTACAGAAATGGGTATATGAATACTTTAAGGAAAATGGATTTTTGAAGCCGGTACAGGTTGAAGCATTGAAGAATTATCCTAACTTGTCCAATGTAACACAATTCAGTGTCATTTCTATAATGAATGATGCATTACCGAAGAAGAGTAAGGAATCAAAGTTATCTTTTTCAGCAAAGAAACTGGATAAATATTTTCCACCGCAGTATTCAACGAAAGAACGTGAAAGTATAATCATTCAGCTATTGGAACAGTGGAGTGCAGATCAGGTACAGTCAGAGTAGAAATATAATTATGATGTTTCAGAAGTGTAGAAACGGCACTTCTGGAACAGGAAGGAGATTCAAATGGAAGACAGAATAAGACTATCCTATTTCTATGGAAAGGAAGCGGATCAGTTTTCATTTTATAAGATACCGAAGTTATTATTTACCGAAGAGTATTTCAAAAAAATATCAGTGGAGGCAAAGGTGTTGTACGGGCTGATGCTGGATAGGATGTCACTATCTATGAAAAATCAGTGGATGGACGATGAAGGGAGAGCTTACATATATTATTCGCTTGAAGATATCATGGAGGCTCTAGGATGCAGTAATAAAAAAGCAATATCCATAATGAAGGAATTGGACACGGATGCTGGTATAGGTTTGATTGAAAAGAAGCGCCAGGGGCAGGGAAAACCAACCATGATTTATCTAAAACAGTTTATGGTACAGGATGTTCAGAAGTGTAGAAATTTCACTTCTGAGCAAAAATCGACAGTTTCAGAAGTGAAGAATTTACATGTCTTGAAGTGTAAAAATGTCATATCTAGAAGTGAAGAAATTACACTTCCAGAAGTGAAAAATATTCACACTAATAAGAATAATATAAATAATACTGAGTTGAGTAATACTGAATCTTATCTTATCGTATCTGGAAATGATGAGATAGGATCCGACGTACAAGCATATGCAGAACTTATCAGAGATAATATTGATCTGGATATTCTGTTAGAGAGATATCCGTTTGACAAAGAGTTACTTAATGGCATCTTTGATCTGATTTTGGAAACAGTGTTATGCAGGAACAATGAAATTGTAGTGGCATCCAATAAATATCCGGCAGAGCTGGTCAGAAGTAAATTTCTGAAACTGACCAGTTCGCATATTGAATATGCAATGGGATGTATGAAATCAAATACCACAAAAGTGCATAACATCAAGAAATATCTGCTGGCAACATTGTTCAATGCACCAAGTACAATCAGTGGTTATTATCAGGCAGAGGTTAACCATGATTATCCCCAGTTTGCTGTAAGTGGCAAATAATGACTTGACGTATACGGATTTCGTGTATATAATCAAATTAATAAATAGACACGGATTCCGTATATGGAGGCAGATATGAGCAATTTTGAAAATTATGATTTTATATTACATGATGGAGTGGTAATTGAAAATGAAAAGGCTGATAAAGAAGGAAGGAAGAAAAGAATGTCTGCTATGTGTGTAAAGGTTCGTGAACAGACAAATATGAACAGAAAAGAATTTGCTGAATGGCTTGGAATTCCGTATAGAACGATGCAGGACTGGGAGCGGGGTGTGAGCGAGGTCCCTGATTATGTACTGAATCTTATAGCATATAAAGTAAAAAATGAAAAAGAAAAAGGAAACATTTGATAATTGTATGTAAGGCTGGGAGGTATTCGGTTATGTATGAAGATGAATATTATTATGAAGCACGGAAAAAAGAAAATGCAAAATTAGATGCTGAACTGGCGGGGACATTTGCAACCGTCATAGGTGGATTGATTGGTGCAGTGTTATCATGCTTAATATTTTTGCTAAGGAGATTTGATGTATTAAGCTCAGGATTGGCATCATTATTATTCTATATGCTTACTTATACAAGAGAGTGGCATGTGGCTGTCTACATTACAGTGGCTTTTGTAATATTCATCGCATCAATGATTTTACAACATGCGTTCTTGGCAGGAAGAATTATTTTTACAATCTTTGTAAGTATAGCAGTTGCAATAATAGGTGCAGGCTGGAAAGCATATGATACAGAAATTCAGAGAAATACAGTTATGGTAATATGTTTTACAGTTACTGTGATACTAGGTCTGATATCGTGGAAAGGCATAAAAGCACAGGAATCTGAATAACCGCGACGAACGACTACGGTTTGACTACTATTTTGTTACAAATGACTACGGTTTGACTACTATTTTGACTCTTTTTTTCTGAATAGGGGTGTGATAATATTATCATAGACAAATGAGACATGAAACGCGAAAGCGGTCAGTCATTTGTTTCTCTTTTGCAAAAGAATATGGATCAAGAATGAAGCGTCAGCTCATTACCGGTTCGGTGATGGGTATGGCGCTTTTTTGATGCCAAAATCAGGTGACGATCTGAATAATAAAATCAGGAGGAAATTGCATGGCATATGAATATGACCATGACTGTCCGTTTGAAGCCTTCATCACCAATCTTGGAAAATACAACGAGGGTGAGCTGGTCGGCGAATGGGTGAAGTTTCCCACCACATCAGAAGAACTGCAAAAAGTATTTGAACGAATTGGAATCGGCTCAAAAGATGATTTCGGTAATCCTTATGAAGAATGGTTCATTAGTGATTATGACTGTTATGTTGATGGGTTGTATGAAAAGCTGGGAGAATATGAAAACCTGGATGAACTCAATTATCTGGCTTCCAAGCTCGATGAGCTGGATGATCATGATTATAACCATTTTCAGGTGGCGATGCAGATCAGTGATTATACAGGCAGCATTAAAGATGTGATCAATCTTATTGATAACCTGGATAAGTATGAAATCTATCCGGGAGTAGAAAGCAATGCTGATCTGGGACATTACTATATCGAAGAACTCGGTATGATGGAAGTTCCGGATTATCTTGCTGATTACATTGATTATGAGGCCTACGGCAGAGATGTGGCTATTAACGAAATGGGACAGTTTACAGATTATGGATATGTGAGAGATACACAGGAATCTTTTACAGAATATTACGATGGAGACCGTGAGAACATTCCGGATGAATACAGGGTTATGGATTTTATGGTTTCTGGTGAGAAAGAGAGGAAAACTATGAATTACGAAACATTCAAGCAGGAATTTGCAGAGGATATCAAAGAAAAGCTCTATGAGAGAGGCTATGATGATGTAAGGATCAGCTTCAATAATGTGGAGAAGACAAATCAGAATTATGAAGCTATGTCGGTTGTTCCGGAAGGCAACAATGTGGGTGTCAATTTCAATATTGAGAATGCCTTTACAAACTATGAGCACACGGATGATTATGCCGGAGTGCTTGCCAGTGCAACAATGGTCATTGCTGATGGTCTTGACAGAGCTCCTGCTATTGATGTAAGTGCTCTTATGGATTATGAGAACATGAAAGAGAAGCTATCTGTGGAAGTTATTTCAGCGGATGCAAACGCTGATCTGCTTGCCAACGTACCGCATGACAGAATGGAAGATCTGGCAGTTGTATATCGTTTTGTGATAGAGAGCAGCGAAGATGGACGTGCATCTATTCTGGTCACAAACAATCTGATGGATCGTATGGGAGTTTCCCATGAACAGCTCAGGGCAGATGCTCTGGAGAATTCACCGGAGATCAGACCGGTAGTGATCATGGGAATGAATGAGGTCATGAAGGAAATGATGGGACCGGAAGTATATGAAGTGTTTGGAATTCCGGATGATGCGGAGGAAAAGATGTACGTTGCTACAGTCCCTGATAAGAATTCCGGAGCAGGAGTAATTGCCTATCAGGAATTCATGGATCAGGCAGCAGAAAGAGTTGGCGGAGATTTCTTTGTGCTTCCGTCTTCCATCAATGAGATCCTTTTGGTTCCCGATAATGGAGACATGACAGCTGATGCGCTCAGGGATATGGTAAAGGATGTGAATGCCAAGGAGGTAAGTCCGGAGGAAAGACTTTCTGATAATGTCTACCATTACGATTCCAAGGATCATGTCTTTGAACTTGCAGAGAAGTTTGAGGCAAGACAGCAGGAAAAGAAAACGGAGATTGATGAAAAATCAGAGGAGAAAGGATCCATATTAAAAGATCTGAAGGATAAGCAGAAGGAAGCAGCTGCAAAGCCTCCGGTAAAGGATGCTGCGGAAAAAGCAGCAAAAACAAAAGGCGGAGAAGTATTATAAAAAAGAGGATTGTGTCAGCCTGTGGTGATTGCCACGGGACTGGCACTTTTTTGATGGAAAGGAATGGTGATTACAGTGGCAGGAGCACATAAGGATACAAGCAGACAGAATGGAAAGAGTTACAGCGGAATTGGTGGAAGACCACCTATAAGTCATCCGCAGAATTGCAGCCATGAGTGTCCGTATGGTCATGATAAATCGTTCTGTTTTCCATGCTATAAAAAGCTGGTGGAAGACATGAGAAAGAAAAAGGAAACAGGAAATGGCATTTGATTATTTCTATGGGGCACAGTCACAGCAGTTTGCATTTTACCGGATTCCCAAGGTGCTGTTTACAGATAACCGGTTCCAGAATATTTCCACAGAGGGAAAGGTCCTTTACGGTCTTTTATTGGACAGGGTATCTCTGTCAATGGAAAACGGCTGGATTGATGATGAGGGAAGAGTGTATATCATTTTCACCCTGACAACTATAAGACAGGCAATGAACTGTGCAGAAAAATCAGCAATCAAGTATCTGACGGAGCTGGAAGAGTTTGGTCTGATTGAAAGGATCCGGCAGGGGTTTGGAAAGCCGGCACTGATCTATGTAAAGAATTTCATAGACCTGCAGAATTTACAGGTCAGGACCAGTAAAAATTACAGTTCACCACCAGTAAAAGTTACAGGTCAGGACCTGTATAATTTACAGCCTAATTATACTTATAACAATAATACTGATTTTAATAATACTAATCCTATCTTATCAGAGGATGAGGATAGGATGGGATATGAGAAATATTTCATGGAACAGCTCAATATTGAGGCATTGAAACAGGATTATCCATATGACAGAGAAATGATAGACGGTATCATGGAGCTTATTCTGGATGTTGTGTGTTCCAAAAGAAAGACCATTTGTATTGCCGGGGATGTGAAGTCAGTAAATGTGGTAAAGGGGCGGTTCATGAAGCTGAACATGGAGCATATCCGCTATGTTATGAACTGTATGCAGGAAAACACTACCAAGATCAGGAGCATCAAGCAGTATATGCTGGCAGCACTGTATAACGCACCGGCAACAATAGACAGCTATTATCGTGCAGAGGTTAATCACGATATGGCAGAAGGAAAAATATAGCAGAGGAGAGACAAAGATGGATATGGAGAAAATCATGGCATATGTTGAGAAGATTGCAGAAAACCTGGAAGGACTGGTTTGTGCAATCGGATGTGAAAGTATGCCTTCTGATGGGGCAATTTATGTAGACGGCGAACAGAAGGTGAATTATATCAGTACCAGGGAAGCATTAAGGATTCTTGATGGATTTGGAAATAACAGTGCGTCAGTAATGATTGGAAAATCAGATTATATTCTGATCTATGACGCAAGCAGAAAGCTGGTCATTGACGGGGAGGCATACCTTCCGTCCGGGTATCTGGTCATGAAGTCCTGTAATGGATTACAGGCGATTGATGATGAGGATATTGCGGATGTGATTGCAGCTCTGAAAAGCAGGATGACAATGCTTGCACTTGGAAAATACAGAATTCAAGCATACCAGCTGGGATAGGAGGCGGCAGATGAATAACAAACCGTGGGCTTATGTAACATCTGCCTGGAGTGCAGACAGGAGCAGAGCCAAAAGGTCTGCAAAACGATATTGCAGAAAATTATATGAAGCAGGCTACACACCAATCTGTCCGCTTTTATCATTGCCGGAGGTAATTGATACCAGTAATGCAGATGAGTACAAGGATTATATGGATATGTCAGAAGATATGTTAAGAAGATCCAGAATTCTCGTGGTTTGTGGTTCAGCGGTGGATGATACGGTGCTTACAGATATAGCAATAGCCAACCGCTTTCATGTAGCTTCATCCACTATGAGGGGTGTCCTCGGTGTGGATAAGAATAAAAAAGAACAGTAACTTTGTGGATACAGCCTTCGGGCTGTTTTTTTGATGGAAAGGAGTGAGAAAACTGGTTCATGAAGAAGTTGACAGGGAGATTGCCAACAAATCTGTGAATATAGCAATCAAAATGTTAAAACCGGAACTTGATCAGCTTATGAAGGGATTAAGTAAGGCATTACAGGCACCTGTGAAGGCTGCCGGGAAAGCAGCAGTAAATAAGATCCATCCCACAACCGGCAGGCAGTCCGTGAAAACACTGATCAGGCAGGGACAGGGAGTTTCTTCTATTCCTTTAGCAGATGAAGGCCTGAAAGATTTTCAGAAAATCGCAAAGAAATACGGAGTTGATTTTGCGGTTGTAAAAGATAAAGAGGCAAGTCCTCCAGTATATACAGTCTTTTTCAAGGCAAAAGATACAGATGCCATCACAAGGATTTTACAGGATTATTCTGCAAAACAGGTCAAGAAGCCTTCCGTAGAGAAGACCAGTGTTCTGGAGAAACTTAAAAAATTCAAGGAGATTGTGGCAGCAATTCCAAAGAAGGTAGCAGAGAAAAAGAAGGAGAGGTCGCGATGAATACAAAACAGTTGAAAAAGCAGCTGATCCTGAATATTCCCTATATTATTCTGGGATTGCTTGCAACAAATCTTGGTGAGGCATGGAGAATTGCAGCCGGAGTAAATGCATCGGAAAAGGTTCAGAGTCTGGTCCTTGATGGTGTATTTGCAACGGCTTTTTCTAATCCTCTGCCGAGCCTTTATCCTGCTGATCTGTTGGTGGGAATTGCCTGTGGGGCAGCACTCAGGCTTGCAGTATACCTGAAAGGAAAGAACGCTAAGAAGTTCCGGCACAATGAGGAATATGGTTCTGCCAGATGGGGCAGACATGCGGATATTGAGCCATTTGAGGATCCTATGTTTGCAAACAATGTGATTCTGTCACAGTCAGAAAGGATTACCATGAGCAGTAGACCGAAGATTCCGAAGTATGCCAGAAATAAGAATGTTCTGGTAGTCGGTGGATCAGGTTCAGGTAAGACACGGTTTTTTATAAAACCAAACCTTTTACAGATGCATTCATCCTATGTGGTGACGGATCCGAAGG
>OJPX01001222.1_pt1 | contig 8683 bp, 10 predicted proteins | sample 1598591 | NCBI WGS metagenome assembly OJPX01 (sample SAMN03922497, study PRJEB24848) | human gut metagenome | isolation source: stool sample | host: Homo sapiens | place: Germany | collected 2011-11
TATCGTCGGCAGCGTCAGATGTGTATAAGAGACAGGTATAAAGGAGAAGATTTGTTAAATAAAATGAGAGCGGAAATTATTCTGAAATTAAAAGATAAATATCCCAATAATTTTATAGGTGGGTTATATCCAGATGAATTTTCAAAAGAGCAGTATCCGGATTTAGTTGTGGATTCTGACATTTGTGAGAAGCAAAATTATATGAGAATCATGAAAAAATCGGATATTTGTATTGCGACAACAGGACTGCATGAATCCATAGGATGGAAAATGGGCGAGTATGTAGCGGCTGCTAGAGGAATTGTAAGTGAAAAACTTAATTATCGTGTACCTGGTAATTTTAAAGAAGAAAAGAATTATTTAGTATTTTCTAATATTGATGAATGTATTGATGCGGTAGACAGGCTGTATACATCACCAAGCACATTATATCAAATGAAAAAAAATAATGAAAAATACTATAAACGGTTTGGCAGACCGGACAAACAGATTTGGAATGCGTTATGTCAAGAGGTTGATTATAAATGAAAAAGGAGTATATAAAGATAAGTTTAAAGAGAATGTTTTTGTCAAAAAACAAAAATAGAAAGAAGGTCATTTTGTTTGATTCATCATTGGATACGTTTAATATTGGTGATCATATTATAATGAGTTATTGTAACAAGATTATGAATCAAATATTTGCGGATAAAGAAAAAAAACACATAACATTTCATGGTACACCATTGGACGAGGATACAAAAGATTTGGCTACATATAAGTATAAATTTATTTGCGGGACAAATGTCCTATCTCCGAATGTTGAATGGTTTTGTCCCTTTCATACAACACAAAATCTCGAGCAGTACAACGACATATGTTTATTAGGTGTAGGCTGGGGAAAGTATTCGAATCAAACTTCAATTGAATCAAAAGAGTTCTATCGATGTATACTAAGTAAACATTGGCTGCATTCTGTAAGGGACAGATATACAGAAAAGAAATGTTTGGAAATGGGATTTAAAAATGTAATATTTACGGCATGTCCAACCATGTGGAAGCTAACACCTGAATTCTGTAAAACAATACCTCATTTCAAAGAAGAACAGGTTGTTTTTGCGTTAACAGATTATGACAAAAATGAAGAGATGGATCGAAAAATGATTCAGATTTTGCGAAAAAATTATCGGAAGCTTTATTTTTGGGCGCAAGGAACAGGGGATGTTCAGTATTTATCAGAACTAGGAGAAAAAACAGAAGATATTGTTATAATTGATAGTTTAGAACAGTACACCAACTTATTAAAAAATCAGAAGATAGATTTTGTTGGAGTTCGTTTACATGCAGGAATTCATGCATTAAATAATCAAAGGAGAACCATTATCATTGCAATAGATAATAGAGCAATTGAAATGGGAAAAGATACAAAATTACCAATTGTATTGAGAGATGAGATAGAAAATAAACTAGAGAAAATGATTAATTCATCTTTTGAGACGAAGATAGAAATACCTACTGATAATATAAATAAGTGGAAGGCGCAGTATGGAGTGTCTGATGGTATCTCGCGCCTTTAAGAAAATGATTAATACCTTGGATCATGGGAGTACAAAAGCAAAGAAAGTAAAAACAATTGGAACTTACGTTGAAAGAAAAGGAGAACAAAAAGATATGGAATTAACAATTGGAATCCCGGTATACAAAAATGTAGATACATTAAACGTAAGCGATGAATAACCACACGGGTATCCGAAGCAGGGAACCCTAAATTGGCAGGTTCCCACGATTCTCTGGAAGTTCCAGGCTATCATCTATGATTCCGGAACACTTATCCTGTACAAATGTACTCCACGGTAGCAGCTCTTCTATGCCTGCGGGCTCATTTTTGTAGTCCGGCATATACAGAAGCAGGGTGTACAAATACTTGTAAACATTCAGGTTGTTTGCTTTTGCTGTCTCGACAAGACTCAACAAAAGGGTTATTAATTGAAAGAGACATTGATTTACTAACATCAATTTCTATGAAAAATCCTGCAATTTGTGAATTGACAATCACAACATACCAAGATCAATTATCAAAAAAAATTGAGCCACATGCACCGGTATCTTCTAAACGTTTTAAAACTTTGTCTACACTGTCAAATGCAGGATTGTTTGCAGGGATTGTTTTAATGCCAGTACTCCCATTTATCGGAGATAATGAGAATAATATTTTAGAAATTGTTAAGCGAGCCGCTGACTCTGGAGCAAAGTTTATTTATCCATATTTTGGAGTTACACTACGTCATAATCAGCGAGAATATTATTATAATAAGTTAGATTCTATTTTTCCCGATATGAATTATTTAATAAAATATAAATCCGTATATGGTGAAAGCTATGAATGTGTTGTACCTAATCATGAGGAATTAGAATTACTATTTCAAGAAAAATGTAATCATTATGGAATATTATATCGTATGTCGGATATTATTCGAGAGTATCAAACAGCATATGACTTAAAACAGTTGTCATTGTTTGATTTCATCCCTGAATGATATTGTTTATTTATTGGAATGTATATTTAGTACTGTAGATTTAAATATGATATAAAGGTTAACCAAAGTAATTGAAAGGTAAGCGATTATACATCGCTTACTGAAATCCAGCCTGATTTATGGTAAAATAAGTAAAAGACTGAAAGGAAAAGATAAAAATGTATAGTTTAAAAAGCACAGACGAACGAAATAATGCGATTGATATCCTGAAAATACTCAGTATGGTAATGGTGGTTCTGTTACATTTACGACAATATGGTATTTATAAGGCAGAAGTAGAGCTACATACTCCTATTTATTGGATGGCATTGTTAGTGCGTAGTTTTAGTGTTGTTGCTGTAAATTGCTTTGTCTTGATTTCGGGATATTTTCTATGTGATCAAGTAGTTAAAAAGAGAAAACTATTGAGTCAGTGGATTCAGGTGGAGATGTACTCCGTAGGTATATATCTGGTTTTGTGCATTATTCCCAAAGCAGAAGTAGCTTTTAGTGCGAAAACGTTAGTTCGTCAAATGTTACCTATACTAACAGATCAATATTGGTTTTTTACATGTTATATACTACTGATGTTGCTTGTTCCCTTTTTGAATAAGTTTATAAATGCTTTAAGTCAGGCAGAATTTCAAAAATGTCTGGCTTTGTTGCTGGTGCTATTTTCGGTAATACCAACTATTAACGTATTTGGCGATTCGTTTGGTATAAATGGTGGATATAGTTTATTGTGGTTCATTGTTCTTTACTGCATTGCTGCATATGTGAGGCGGTATCCGCTCAAAAATAGGAAATATGGTTTGGGATATCTTCTATGTTGCATGGCACTTGTTGTACTTAATGGATTATGTGACTATTTTGCTGTAAAGATTCCTGCTATAAATGTTTTACCAAACCTGGCATTTACATATAATTCTGTTTTTGTGTTATTTGCTTCTGTTTGCCTGTTTGAAAAAGCGGTACAGACCCGGTGGCATATAACAAATAAAACTGTAGGAAAGATGATATCGCGAATAGCAAGGTTGTCGTTTGGTGTTTATTTATTGCACGAAAATTCGCAAATTCGAGATATTCTGTAGGACAAGTGGATAAGACTCTCAGAATATACAAATGACTTTAGTATATTTATTATAAGAGCCATAGGTGCAGTTTGCGTGATTTTTATGGCAGGAATATTGCTTGAGTGGATTCGAGAAGTGGGTATTAGTAAAGTTGTTGTAGAATACAAGGTAAAGAAAAGAGAAGAAAATGGAACTGACAAGAAAAGATATTAAAATGACGCAGGGACTCGCAATTCTCACGATGGTTTCACTGCATTTGTTTTGCAGATTAGGAACCGATGTGTATGGAACCCCATTGCTTTGGCTGAACTCCACAACGCCAGCAGTGTACATATTGGGTTGGTTGTCAGAAATTTGTATTCCGCTTTATTCTATTTGTAGTGGATATGCACATTATAAATTAGGGGAGAGTGGTGGATTAAGCAAGAAACGAATTTGCAATAGGATAATAAAATTTTTAATAAACTTCTGGATTGTTTGTATTCTGTTTGCAGTTATAGGAGTTGTTGCGGGAACGGATCAGAGGGTACCAGGTTCCTGGAAAGAATTTTTTGGAAACATGTTCTTTATTAGTACATCATATAATGGGGCATGGTGGTACGTGGATACCTATTTGATTCTTGTTATGCTATCACCTATATTGTATAAGATAACAAAAAAAGTGAATAGTATTGGAATGTTTCTTTTTGTTTCGGGATTTTATCTGATAAAATATGTATTAAATCATTTTGGATATGGATTATCAAGCGAAAATCAAATATCAGACTGGATGATCATGCAATACAATAATCTGACAGGATCAGTCCTTACTTGTTATATTTTTGGTATGCTTTGTGCAAAGATGCAGCTATTTACAAAAGTAAAAGAAAGTTCCTTTATACAAAAAGGGAAAAATCCAGTGGTCCTACTTGTGATGTTGACGATAAGTATTATAACTTATTGTTTGCAAAATGCACTTATCATGCCATTTTATGGATTAGCCGTTTTTGTTTTATTTAATCTGTGGGAAAAAGGGAAAATAGCAGAAAAAATATGGTTATTTCTAGGAAAACACTCAACTAATATTTGGTTGACACATATGTTTTTCTACTTATATATATTTATTGGAGCAATACAGAGATTGCAGTATCCAGTGCTGATGTTTGGGGGAATGATTGCAGTTTGTGTAGCAGTCTCTGTGGTAATACTGAAGCTGCATGAGATTATTTGCGATAGAAAAGGTAAGAACAGATCGTTTGCATGGAATTAGAGTATTGGCACTCACGATGAAAGGTGATGCGTGATGCTGCATCATAATACTTGACAATGTGCTTCACGGATTTATAAAAAGAAGTGAAAATACCAGACTTTGGATGCAGGGGAAAATACCATAAATAGCAATGAGAAACAGGATGTTATGATCTACATAAGGTTTGTGCGCGGTCATTGGAAGATTTATATTGTCGCAGTATTACTGACGGTTGTTGTTTCGATGATATATGGTCTGTTTTTTAAGGAGAAAGCATATGAGAGCACAGCGGGTCTTTATTACCCGGCTGCCATAAGCGAATTGGTGGAGTCCGTATCTGATAGGGATTTCATGGATGATGCAGCTGCAATCATGGGGCAGGAAATCATGCTGGAAAAAGTGGAGCAGGACGCAGTTGTTTTCTAATAAAGGTGAGGAATGTTGAATGATGCAGAGGTGGAAATGGAAAAACATATTGTTTATAGGGCTTATTTTGCTGGGAGTGCCTGGAATCAGTCTGTTTCGGTCAAAGTATAGCTTAGGCTTGTCGGAATATGAGATTTGCTCCAACCGGATTGTATCAGATATTCGCATAGTGCAGCTTACCGATCTCCACAACAGCACCTTTGGCGATAATAATGCGGATTTGATTGCGTTGGTGCAGGAGCAGAACCCGGATTTGATTTTGATTACCGGTGATCAGCTAAACTCCGGCGAAGAAAATACTTCCATTGCAACCGACTCAATCTCAGCGCTTTGCCAGATCGCTCCGGTCTATGTATCCCTTGGCAACCACGAGGTCGAATATCAGCAAAGCTATAACACGGACATCAAGGCTCTCTATGAGCAGGCGGGAGCAACGGTTCTTGAGAGAGAGTATGTAGATACTGAGGTAAATGGCCAGCAGCTCCGCATCGGCGGTATCTATGGATATTGCCTGCCAGCGAGGTATTTGGAAACCAACGAAGCCGATCCGGAGGAGTGTGCTTTTCTCTCCGAATTTCAGGATACGGATCGCTATACGGTACTTTTGACACATATGCCGGTATGCTGGCTGATTAACGATGGAATCAACGAATGGGACATTGACTGTGTATTCTCTGGTCATGTCCACGGCGGAGAGGTGATACTTCCGTTTATCGGTGGGATGTACGCACCGGACTTTGGATGGTTTCCCGGAAAGCTGGAGGGCGTTTATACCTCGGATGATGGGACAAAGAATCTGGTGCTGTCGCGTGGATTGGGAACAACAGAAGTGATTCCGCGATTTAACAATATACCGGAAATAGTAGTGGTGGATTTGATGTAAAAATTGAAATTGAATATGATAATTATCCAAGCGATAGATTTTTGCATGAACGGATATAGACATAGATGAGAAAGAAGAGGTGATTGATATGTGTAAGGCGTGGGAAGAACAGAAAAATGAAGGCAGAGAGTTAGGCAGAGAAGAAGGCCGAGAAGAAGGCAGAGAGTTAGGCAGAGAAGAAGGCAGAATTCGTCAGGCAAAAGTAACTGCTTTAAAACTTCAGAAAAAAGGTCACTCAATAGAAGATATAGCTGAATGTGTGGATTTTGATGAGGAAACTGTAAAAAAATGGCTTGTGAGCTAATATTATAGTGAAATGTAAATTAGAGGAAGCAATCTTTGGGTGAGAACTCGGAGGTTGCTTCCTCTTTTTGTTGAGATAATTGCAGGCATTGGCAGTAGGATGGGGCTTCATTCCGGGCCCCCAGCCTGTCTCACGGAATGAAGTCCCTTACGCTGTGGCAAAAAAAGAGAAAAATATGATGACAAAGCACAGCCTCTATGTTTTCATAATTCTTTTAAGCATTTATTTTGTCACATTGCATATAATGTTATGAGCTGGAAAAGAGCTTGACATTTTGTGAAATGCCGAGTATTATATTAACCAGTGATCGTGTTGCAGATGCTTGCGGGGCCTGCAACCTGGGGAGAGCCTGCGGGGTCTCCTCATTTTTTTTAATGAGAAAAAGAGGTGAAAGTTGCATGGCTAAGGTATTTTTTAGTTATCAACAGCAGATTGAAAAACTTGTAAAAGAAAAAGATTTATTGATTGCTGATGAAGAATATGCAAAAGAGATGCTTAAGCGCTACAGCTATTATTCACTTATCAGCGGATATAAAGATATTTTTAAAAATACGACAACTAAGACGTATAAAAAAGGGACAAGATTTGAGGATATTGTAAACTTATATGAATTTGATGCATCATTACGAGAATTGTTCCTGAAATATCTTCTGAGAGTTGAATGGGAGATAAAGTCGCTTATATCCTATCATTTTTGTGAAAAATTTGGAGAGAATCAGGTTGCTTATCTAAATATCAATAATTATAATACATCCGGTAAAAACCGTACGGGAGTACAGAAACTGGTTAATGTTCTCAATAGATATACAAGCAGACCAACTGATTATAATTACATAAATCATGCACAGAATAAATATCACAATGTACCGTTATGGGTATTAGTGAATGCGTTGACTTTTGGAAATATGTCGAAGATGTATTTTTATCTTCCATTTGATATACAGACAAAGATTGCTAAAAATTATCCATTTGTTAATGAAATGCAGCTTGCAAAATTATTAGCAGTAACAGCCCAATTTAGAAATATTTGTGCACATGGTGAGCGTTTATATTCATATAAAACCAAAAATGCCATTCCAGATTTCCCCATTCATGATAAACTGGGAATTATAAAAAAAGGAAAGCAATATGAATGTGGAAAACATGATTTGTTTGCGGTCGTAATAGCGTTACGTTATTTACTGCCGAAGGATTTGTTTAAAAAATTTAAACAAGAATTGGCGAACTTATTATCTAAACATTTATCGGCAACATCTTGTTACACAGAAAAAGAATTTTTAAAGTATATGGGATTCCCGGAAAACTGGATAAAGATTACACGTTACAGAAAATTATAATGAAAAAGAGACACAAGAATCAATTCCGTAAAAGGAAGTTTGAAGTTGTGTCTCTTTTTTGCATATAGTTTTTATTTTGATTTTGGAAATTCCAGATTAAAAAAGGCAGATTGAGCATAAGAAATTTGAAGGTGACACCTGTATAAGAATAGCGCTTACTATATATGCAATTAAAATAATAAAGGATATATATGAAATGCATAAAAACAAATATTAGCAAATTGGTGAATATAAATAACAGGATAATGTCTATATAATGGTACCTGACACCGGCAATTTTTTGTAGCGAAAATTGTGATACTGAGAGAACAGAATGTAAAGACAGTGAGAATAATATGACACCTGAAGTAATAGCCGTGATGAAAATGACGATGCTTAAGGCTGGTCTTTCCATGGCATTTATGAGCTCGCTTGTCAATATAGGCTCGCTGACACTGCAGAACGCCATAAACCGACTGGGACAGGATATTATAGTAGCTCACACGGCTGCCAGAAAGATATCGGAGATATTCATGGTCATGTTTACCGTGTTTGGACAGACAAATCATAAAATACATTGATTTTCCTAATGACAAAAGAATATCCCTATGTTACAATTTACTCAAAGCATTATATTTCTGTAAGCGGCACCACATGACAGTTCTTTTACAGGTGCACACCACTTTGAAGAGGGCAGACCACTTCGCATCATTCTACAAAGGACATGGAAGTTTTCGATGCTTTAATTACCAATCAACAGCAGGAAAATTGAAATGCCGTATGTAGACAGAATGCAGAAGCTGAGGGATATCTTCAAAAATGCCAGCATCAAATATACCGGCAAATCATATGTCGTACTGATAGGAGTAGAAAATCAGTCGGATATACACTATGCCATACCTGTAAAAAACATGTTTTATGATGTGATGGCATACGGCAATCAGGTAAAGGAAACAGC